>OGCN01000707.1_pt1 | contig 51839 bp, 43 predicted proteins | sample 1570181 | NCBI WGS metagenome assembly OGCN01 (sample SAMEA4370584, study PRJEB24528) | human gut metagenome | reverse complement strand
AGCTTGCGCTGACCAGAATCACGCACCAAGTCTCACGTGCGTTCGACTTGAATTAATATATGAATTTTGTATTGACAAAACCGGTTATGAGTATTATTGTATTAATCAAGTAATACAACAGTACAATAATACAGAAGATGTATAGAATAAAAAGAAAGGACAGTAAGATGATATGGCATGGAATTTTGTAAACGACCGATCGATTTACTTACAGCTGATCGATATTATCCAGAACAGAATTGCAACCGGCTATTATGCGCCGGGCAGCAAACTTGCGTCGGTGCGTGATCTTGCCAGCGAGGCGGAGGTCAACCCGAATACGATGCAGAAAGCACTGGCAGAGTTAGAGCGCATGGGACTGGTTTATTCTCAGAGAACAAGCGGAAGATTTGTGACAGATGATGAAGGGAGAATACAGGAAATGAAACGCGAGACAGCACGGGAAACTATACAGACATTTTTACAGCAAATGAAAAATATGGGTTTTGAAAAAGAGGAAATTATAGATCTGATCCGAGAGGAGAAGGAGGGAGCGAGTCATGAGCAGTAGACTGGAATGTAGAAATCTGACAAAAGATTATGGAAATGTAATGGCATTAAGTGATGTCAATCTGACACTGGAAAGCGGCAGGATTGTTGGTCTGCTTGGACCAAACGGAAGTGGAAAGACGACACTGATCAAGACAGCAAACGGTCTGCTTCAGCCGACATCCGGAGAAATTTTATTAAATGGCTTAAAACCGGGACCGGAGACAAAATCATTTGTTTCCTATCTGCCGGATGCGAATTATTTACCGGACTGGATGAACATAGACGGACTGGTTGGAATGTTTGCAGATTTTTACGCAGACTTCGACCGGAAAAAAGCCGAAGAAATGCTTAAACAGTTAAATCTTCGTGAAAAAGACCGGTTAAAAACATTATCAAAAGGTAATAAAGAAAAAGTGCAGTTGATTCTGGCAATGAGCCGAAAAGCAGAAATTTATTTTCTTGATGAGCCAATCGGCGGTGTTGATCCGGCAGCAAGGGACTATATTTTAAATACAATCATCCGTAATTATTCAGAGGACGCACTGGTTGTAATGTCCACACATTTAATTGCAGATATTGAACGTGTATTAGACGAAGCAGTATTTATCAATCGAGGAAGCGTTGTTTTTCATCGCAGTGTCGATGAAATCCGTGAGACAGAACATAAATCAGTAGATGAGTTGTTCAGGGAGGTATTCAGATGTTAGGAAAATTGTTAAAATATGAGTTAAAATCAACCAGCAGAATGATGGGCGTATTATATCTGGCTGTGTTGGTTGTGGCAGCGGTAGTTGGATTTATTGCCAGAGGAATGATTCTGGGTGCGACACAGGGCAATGCCATTGCAGTTGTGATCAGTGGTCTGATCTATGGATTATTGATCGTGGCATTGATGATCGTAACGATTGTGATGGTTCTACAGCGTTTTTATAAAAATCTGCTCAAAGGGGAAGGTTATCTGATGCATACCCTTCCAGTTCCAACCTGGATGCTGGTTGCATCAAAAGTAATCAGCTCACTGATCTGGATTTTACTGAGTATTGCGGTACTGTTCGTATCTATATTCGTTCTTGTACTGACAGGTATGCTTGGCAATGGTCTCTTTTCAGTGACAGATATTGATTGGGCATCCATCGACTGGACCAATATTTTTAAATTATTCCGGGAAAGTGCCGGAGAGGTGATTATGTCCATTGTGGCAGTTATTATTCAAATTGTTCGTATTGTTCTTCTGGTTTATACTGCGATGGCAATCGGTGCGGCTGCAAAGAGCCATAAAGTATTTTACTGCGTACTGACTTTTATCATCATTCTGATCATTATGGGAATTATCGGTACGGTAACAAATATCAGTCTTATTGATATGCTCAGCGGTTCTGCAGCAGTAAATGAGACAGCGGGAGGCACTGCTGGAATGTTCTTTGAAGCCGGAGACGGACTGGCATCAGCCGGTTATATCGGAATTCTGGCAAAACAGTGCATCACAGATGCAATTTACAGTGTCGTATTTTTCTTTGTGACCACCTGGTTTTTGAAGAATAAATTAAATTTGGAGTAAAATCCACACATCTCATACAGCCTATGCTATAATAGCGATATGCAGGATCAGGAGATAACTAGTTTCAAGTCAAATATATGTTAGATTTGAGGTGGAATTTTGGACAGCGTGAGCTGGCATAGTTTCCCTGATTGTTGTATGGGGAACAGAGAGACTTTAGAAAATGGGAGGAATCACAATGGTATTAGTAAACACAGATTATATTTCTGGAAAAGAACTTGGAATGCTTGGAATGGTAAAAGGAAGCACCATCCAGTGTAAAAATATCGGCAGAGATATCGGAGCCAGCTTCAAAAACCTGGTTGGTGGAGAGATGAAAGCATATACAGAGATGATGAACGAAGCAAGAGATCTGGCAATTCACCGGATGATCGGAGAAGCAGAGCAGATGGGCGCAGATGCAGTCGTAAACGTACGTTTTGCCACATCCGCAATCATTCAGGGAGCAGCTGAAGTTATTGCATATGGTACCGCTGTTAAGTTCATACACTAAGGTATAACTGGCGCTTAGCTGGTGTGAGAGAATATGTTCCTTGAAAAACAAAAATGTAGCACAAGTAAAAAAACATAGAACTTGCGTGTTATGTGGTGTGAGTGAGCATGTTACTTGAAAAAAGAAAGTCGTAACGAAAATATGGGATTCTCTTACATAACCCGAAAATTTTTTTTCAAAAATATGCGAAGGAATTTTATTCGCAGCATCCAGCCAGTCCAATTGCTCCCGGACCACTATGACAGCTGATCACACATCCTGTCATAACATACTCATAACTCTCAAATCCAAATCGGATCGCATTTTCTTTCATACGATCAAGTGCTACCTGAGAAAGTCCTTTAGAGTACATCAGATACAGACATTTTCTGGAAACATCATGTTTTGCCAGATATTCTTCCATATATGTATCCACAAATTTTTCAATCGAACCGCGGTATTTTTTAGAAGCCAGAAGTTTTCCATCTACGATCTCAATCAGCGGTTTCAGGCGAAGCAGGGTAGCGCCAAGGTATGCAGCATTGGATACACGTCCGCCTGCTTTCAGGTAATCTAAGTTACCCGGAATAAAAGAACAGAATACTTTTTTGTTCCAGGATTCAATTTCGTCAGCCAGAGCTTTGTAATCTGTCACAGTATCTTTTTTTGCCTGAATGATCTCATATGCCTTTGCAAGATGAGCAGTGCAGCCGCCGGATACGTTTCTGGTATCAATCAGATAAATATCCTCAAATTCGCGGATAGCGATCTCTGCATTCTGATAAGTAGAAGAAGCCAGAGAGGAGTATGCCAAGTGCATGATGACACAATCCGGATGTTCCGCGCGGATCTCATTAAAGAAGTCAATGTATTCGCCAACGTTTACAGCGGAAGTTGTCGGGATTTTTTTGGTTTCATTATAGTATTCGTAGATTTTATCTACGCTGATAGTTCCATCTGCATAGGAAGTTGCATCCATGACGATGTGCATAGGAATTACTTTTATATCGTATTTTTTTACAAGGTTTTCCGGAAGATCGGAACCACTTTCAGTGGTGATGATAATCTCTCTCATGTATCTAGTACCTTTCTTGTTGTCTGCTAAAACGACAACATGTAGTTTTCAATACTAGATTACACCTACAAGGGAAGAGTGTCAATAGAAAACAATTGGCAGAAGTTGAGAGGAAATTGCCTGGCAAAAAAAGGATGACAGAGTTTTGGGAAAATGCAAGAGCTTTGAGGTTTCTGCACGGTGTGATAGAAGGAAGAAATTTAATACTTTAAGTTTGGCACGATAGAAGTGCACTGGAAAAGGCTACATCAACACTGTTTGTTTTACAGATATCAATGTAGCCTTAATAACATATACTCTCCAATGGAATTAACCTCCGTTTTCTCTTGATATGTCTCATTATGCAATTTTCTGATTCGATTTTTCCTTTGAGCCTTTTCTGTTACGTCTTCAAATCTCCTTCATCATGACTTTTTGATCCGATTCATATCTGAACGTTGCCATCTGAATCTTGATCCTCTTTTACTATGGTAACTGTCATGTATTCAATTCTGGTATCAGAAAAAACTGCTGATTACTTTAATCTCTGGTGGACTGTACCTCCAACTATGTATTGTTCTAAGATTAAATTAATTCATTTACCTGTCCATTGGTCTATACTCCGTTTCAAGAATTTAAATTATGAAAAGAAATTAACTATTTCATTGGACTATACCTCGTTTTCAAAAATTTAAATGATGAAAGTTTGAATAACTATTTCATTGGACCGTACCTCTTTCGTTATAATAAATGAAGTTAAATTTTAAATGTAGATTGGACTGTACCTCCTATACTTAGTATCGTTTTGAAGTTTAAATTAGGTTTTCGGTGGTCTGTACCTCGCTTTCTGTAGTTTTTTAAGAACTTGTTAAGTTCTTTATTTGTTGTACTCATAATAACAGACAATATATAACTTGTCAATATAAAATTAGAAAAAATATCAAAAAAATATGAATAAACAGAAATAAATAAAAAATATAAAATAATTATCAGATAATTATAAGACCAGTTATAAAAAATAGTGGAAAAGAAAGGCATCTAACAGATACAAATTCTGTCAGATGCTTTTTAGGTTCTTATTTAGTTGCCCTAATAGTATTCTTATGCGTTCTGTGCCTCTAACGCTGCGCGACAGGCTTTGGCAAGCTGATCACCACAGGAAGTCGGACGACCGGAACATGAAATACCGGAAAGTTTTTCTTCTACCTGTTCTACGGTAAGTCCCTGAACAAGTTTCGGGATTGCTTTCAGGTTACCGTTGCAGCCGCCGGTGAATTTTACATCTTTTACAACGTGTCCATCCAGCTCTACTTCGATCATAGTGGAACAGGTTCCTTTAGTTTTGTATAAATAACTCATAATGAAATCCTCCTTTTGTATATTCAATTGACAAGTATAGCATAAAGAAAGCAAATTTGTATACAAAAAACGGTTCGTTTATAAAAAGTTCACAAATCGTTTACTGCTTTGTGTATTGTGTGAAAATCTATTCAGTGGTAAAATAAGAGAGTATGTTTGACGGTTTTGACCGTAGAGAAAGAAAGGTACAGGATAAATACATGAGTATTATAGAAAAAATTTTTGGAACCCACAGTGACAGAGAGCTGAAGTCTGTCAATGCGATTGCTGACAAGATTGAAGCACTTCGCCCACAGATGCAGGCATTATCTGATGAGGAGCTGCGTGGAAAGACAAAAGAATATAAAGAAAGACTTGCAAAAGGAGAGTCTCTGGACGATCTGCTTCCGGAGGCATTTGCAACCGTTCGTGAAGCTGCAAAACGTGTGCTTGGTATGGAGCATTACCGTGTACAGCTCATCGGTGGAATCGTTCTTCATCAGGGACGTATCGCTGAGATGAAGACTGGTGAAGGTAAGACACTTGTTTCCACATCTCCGGCATATCTGAATGCGCTGGAAGGAAAAGGTGTTCACATCGTTACAGTCAACGACTATCTGGCAAAGCGTGATGCTGAGTGGATGGGAAAAGTACATGAGTTCCTTGGACTTACCGTTGGCGTTGTTTTAAATGATATGGATCATGATGAGCGTAAGAAAGCATATGAGTGCGATATTACTTACGTTACCAATAATGAACTTGGTTTCGATTATCTGCGTGACAACATGGTTATTTACAAAGAGCAGCTGGTTCAGCGTGATCTGCATTATGCGATCATCGATGAGGTTGACTCTGTTTTGATCGATGAGGCACGTACACCGTTAATTATTTCCGGTCAGAGTGGCAAATCCACAAAGCTGTACGAAGCATGTGATATTCTGGCAAGACAGATGAAACGTGGTGAGGCAAGTCAGGAATTTTCCAAAATGGATGCCATTATGGGTATTGAGATCGAGGAGACTGGTGATTTCATCGTAAATGAGAAAGATAAAGTGATCAATCTGACACAGGAAGGTGTCGAGAAGGTTGAGAAATTCTTCAAGATCGACAACCTTGCAGATGCAGAGAATCTTGAGATTCAGCATAATATTATCCTTGCCCTGCGTGCGCACAACTTAATGCACCGTGATCAGGATTACGTTGTTGCAGATGACCAGATCCTGATCGTTGATGAGTTTACCGGACGTATCATGCCGGGACGTCGTTATTCTGACGGTCTGCATCAGGCAATTGAGGCAAAAGAGCATGTAAAAGTAAAACGTGAGAGCAAGACACTTGCAACCATCACATTCCAGAACTTCTTTAATAAATATAAGAAAAAGGCCGGTATGACAGGTACTGCCCTGACAGAAGAAAAAGAGTTCCGTGATATCTATGGCATGGACGTTATCGAGATTCCGACCAACCGTCCGATCGCACGTATTGACAGAGAAGATGCTGTATATAAGACAAAACAGGAAAAATTCGAAGCTGTTGTAAAGGAAGTTGTGAAAGCGCATGCAACCGGTCAGCCGGTTCTGGTTGGTACGATTACCATTGAGACTTCCGAACTTTTAAGCAGAATGTTGAAAAAAGAAGGCATTCAGCACAGCGTATTGAATGCGAAATTCCATGAACTTGAGGCAGAGATCGTTGCTCAGGCCGGTGTACATGGTGCGGTTACCATCGCAACCAACATGGCAGGTCGTGGTACGGATATCAAGCTGGATGATGAGGCAAAAGCTGCCGGTGGTCTGAAGATCATCGGTACAGAGCGTCATGAGTCCCGTCGTATCGATAACCAGCTGCGTGGTCGTTCCGGTCGACAGGGAGATCCGGGTGAGTCCCGTTTCTACATTTCTCTGGAAGATGACCTGATGCGTCTGTTTGGATCTGAGAAACTGATCAACATGTTCAATGCCATCGGTGTTCCTTATGGTGAACAGATTGAGCATAAGATGCTTTCCAACGCGATTGAGAAAGCGCAGGAGAAGATCGAGGGTAACAACTTTGGTATTCGTAAAAACCTGCTGGAGTACGATCAGGTTATGAATGATCAGAGAGAGATCATTTACGGTGAGCGTCGTCGAGTACTGGATGGAGAAAACATGCGCAATGCCATCTACAAGATGATCACAGACCGTGTAGAAAATACAGTAGATCGCTGTGTATCAGATGAAGAGGATAAGAACTGGGATGTTGTAGAATTAAATGAATTACTGATCCCGGTAATTCCTATGCAGCCGTTAGCAGATGATGAGATCCAGAGCCTGAACGCAAATGAGTTAAAACATATGCTCAAAGAGCGTGCAGTGAAATTATACGAAGCAAAAGAAGCTGAGTTCCCGGAGGCAGAGATGATCCGTGAGCTGGAGCGTGTTGTTCTGCTGAAAACTATCGACCGTAAATGGATGGATCACATTGATGATATGGAGATCCTTCGTGAAGGTATCGGTCTGCAGGCTTATGGACAGAGAGATCCGCTGGTTGAGTACAAAATGGCAGGATTTGAAATGTTTGACGATATGACCGCAAGCATTCAGGAAGAAACGATTCAGATGCTGTTCCATGTAAAAGTTGAGCAGAAGGTAGAGCGTGAGGAGGTTGCCAAAGTAACCGGAACAAACAAAGATGATTCCACACAGAGAGCACCAAAGACACGTGAAGCGAAGAAAGTATATCCGAATGATCCGTGCCCATGCGGAAGTGGTAAAAAATACAAACAGTGTTGCGGAAGAAAAGCATAAATACATCGTTGCTTTGAGTGGCTTTTATACATCTGTAAATGATAGACAATAATAGATTGTTTTCAGAGTGAGTGCTAACAATGTGGCAGTTGTATGAACTGTATAAAATTGCAGAATAATATGTGAAATAGGAAAATGGCATCTGATAGTTGTATCATCAGGTGCCATTTTTGTGCGAAAACACAGGAAGCGTTACGCTCACGATAAATTGTTTTTCATCTGTTTGACGGAAAGCCAGTGTGCCATGATGCAGTTCGGCAATTTTTTCTGCACTTTTCAAACCGATCCGGTTACTTTCAATGTCGGAATGAACCGGTTTTACCGCGTTAGAAAGTATGATCTGACAGGCGCTATTTCTCACAGAAAACTGCAAAGTAACCGGTTCTGATTTGTCTCCATATTTTAAGATATTGGAAAACAGATTTTGAAATAATCGTTTCAGGGATGTTTCGTCCCCATTAATTTGCCCGGATATGGGGGCAAAGGTTTCCAATGTCTGAAATCCTGCAAGGTGAAGAAAATCCAGGTGTTCCGTGAGGGTAAGCTGAAGATCCGTGAGAGGAATCGGTGTCAAAACAGGGGATTGCGGTGGTTCATAAACCAGTGAGTATTCAAACATACGGTCAGTGAGCTGCTGGATGTCCTCTGTTTTTTGCAGACAGCGTCGGATGTATTCCGATTGCTGATCCGGATTGCGCCCAAGAGCCAGAATATCCAGGTAACCGTGCAAAATAGTCAGCGGTGTGCGCAAGTCGTGGGACATGGCGGTGATGAGATCCTGATTGGCACGGCGGCTTTCTGTTTCCTGCTGTATGTTGGTGTACAGCGTACTGCGCATCTGGTCCAGTTCCCGTGCCAGAATGCCAAGTTCATCATTTCCCATGGGACGGATTGGTTGATGTAAGTCACCACCGGACATTTGCAAAATGTGGTCTTTTAGAATCCCGATGTCCTGCACTTTTTTTCGTAAAAACAAAAGTGGCAGCAGCAACAGCAGAAAGAGAGCAACTCCGATGGAAAACAGGAACCATGGAATGGTCAGCTTGGAGTTATGGAAACTGGAAACATAAAGTTTGCCGGTTTCATTTTTGAAATCGATATCTATTTCGAAATAATCTTCAATTCCATTCAGTGGTACCACCTTTGCATAATTACTATATGTGATCTGAAAGATCATCTGGGTAAAGAAGTTCCAGTTTTTATTGTGAATGATGTCAGCGGTATGCTGTGTGCGAAAGTATTCGTCATCACTACCGTAAATGGCAATGCCGGTGTAGGAATCCAGAGAATCAAAAAATGATGCGAACGCATCCTGTTCCTGTTTATTGTTTTCGGAAGAGGGCAGATCATAGTTTTTTGCACGTTCTGTAAAATCTCTTTTCAGTGCATCCCGATCCAGATCCATACCAGGGATATGACGGACAATTTTCCATGCACAGGGCATCATATGCCAGGTCAGGGAGAATCCGCCAATTGCAAGCAGGAAGGAAAGCAGGATGGTTACAAGAAACTGCAGGCGGATCCGTGGAATTTTCCAGAGCGGATTTTTGTCGTGGAGGATAGAAAAATGGTTTGCGTGAGATAGTATCTTTTTTCGGTTAACTTTCTTTGTCACAGCGGTAGCCCCTTCCCCAGACAGTTTTGATCAACGTTGGATTTTTCGGATCATCTTCAATTTTTCGCCGCAGATTTCGAATATGAACCATGATGACGTTATTTGCTCCATAGTAATAAGGTTCGTTCCAGATGGATTCGTAGAGATGCTCCGTGGAAAAAATCTGACCCTGATGCGTCAGCAATAAGCGCAGGATGGAATATTCCGTATCTGTCAAATCTACAGGAATCTCATTTTTCGTAACTTCCTGAGTCTGTTCTTTCAGTATCAGCTGCGCATACGTGATGGTGGAAGTCTGTGTGGGAACTGTTGGTTTTCCCTGATATACCTGATATCTGCGAAGCAGGGCTTTTGCACGGCTTACCAGTTCGGCATAAGAAAACGGTTTTGCCAGATAATCGTCGCCACCGCTGGAAAACCCAAGGGTTTTGTCACTTTCCTGTGTGCGGGCACTTAAGAAAAGAATCGGTGCATTGCTTATTTTGCGTATTTCCAGACAAGTCTGATAGCCGTTGAGTCCCGGCATCATAATGTCCAGAATGATCAGATCAAAAGAAGTCTGCCTTAATAACATAAGTGCCTGATGGCCGTTGGCAGCTTCGTGAACCTGATAGCCTTCACCGGAGAGGAGAATCTGTATGATTTCTCGGATTTCAGGATTGTCATCGACGATTAAAATATCTGCTTGTTCCATGATGGTAGTTGTCCTTTGAAAAATATTTTTATGTAATGGTTAAAATCAATAAGATAATTATAGCATAGTATAGGAGGACATCGTGTTTTCTTAAGAAAGATTCAGAAAAAAATGTCCTAGACAAGATAGCTGAAAATAGATAAAATAATAATTAGGTAAGACCAGCAGACCAAAAAACAAAATGTCAGCTGGCAAAAAGGAGAAAAGATTATGAGTGAAACTGTAAAATATGTAGCAAACGGCGGACAGACTTATCTGCCATGTCAAGACAATGTAAACGTACCCTTTGTAGCATACGAGAAACCGGAAAAACCAAACCCATTACTGCCGGAACTGGAATTAAATCAGGATGCCATTGACAAAGGTTATGTACTTCCGTCACAGAAGCAGCATTTTCTTCCGGGTATAACATCCGAGATGATGGACTGGTTCTGGGCAAACATGGAGAAAGGTTACTATCTGTGGGCTCCGGGTTCTCACAAGAAATTTACATGGGTAAAAACTCCGGTAGAGTATGGTATGGAAGCTTCTGTTCATATGATCTCTGAGGCATGTGAGCCGGGCGCAGCTGTATTTGGCGGCGAAGGCGTAGAGATTCACAGACTGGCATTGAAAGATTTCTTCCCATTTACTACATGTCTGAAACATGTAATCTGCGAGGGTGTATTCAATGATCTTGGTGAATTGGTAGATTCTACGGTTCATATGTGGGAAGACGTAGAAGGCGGCTGCGTACATATCACAGCAACAGTACAGAACTCCAAAGTATCTGCACCGCCATCATTTATCATTGATATTTTGAAAAAAGATCCGAATGCGAAGATCGTACCGAATTTCCTGACAGAGCATGAGGATTTTGAGGCAAGCCAGTGGCCGGTATTTTTACCGAAATTATATGATCTGTGGAAAAATCATCCGGATCCGTCCCAGAACGTACAGTGCTGTCTGGAAGTAGAGAAAACAGCAGAGGGATGGCGTTACATCAAAGAAAATGGTCCGGTGAGATTATAAAATATATCTGTAAAAATGCTTTTCTGTGGATATTTGAAGCCGTAAATGCTATAGTATAATTTAACCGAATCAAGTAAGTCCCCTGCTTCAATTGCGAAAAGCAATAAGCAGTGGGTGGGGACTTGCTTGTATCAGGAGGAGTGCAAGCTCCTTCTGATAAACTGCGGAGCAGTTATTCGGTTATGAGCAAGTAGCGAAGCGGATTGCGAATATCCGCTTGACCAGAATGGAAAGAACATTATATAAACAGGATTGAGGCAGAATATGAGTGAAAAGCAGAAACGCACAGGATCAAATTGCGAATACTGTATGAATTATGAATATGACGAAGATTATGAGTACTATGTCTGTACCCAGGATCTGGATCAGGATGAGATGTATCGGTTCATCATCGGGCAGTTTCGGGAATGTCCGTATTATCGCCCGGGAGACGAGTACAGTATTGTAAGAAAACAGATGTAGTCCGAATAATAGTAAGGAATACAACGATATGTAAAAAATAAGACAGTTGTACGCTGAGAAATACTTAGTATACAGCTGTCTTTTTATATGATTTTGTTTGCTTTTTATAGAAACAAATTTTATCATCCTGTTGTACTTATTAATCATGTAGTCATGATGAATGGCGTATGTTTTTTAAATTATATGCAGCACATGGATCAGCAGCAGCCATGCAAGTCCGTAGTAAGTAACAACGGCAACCAGATCGTTGACAGTTGTGATCAACGGACCGGAAGCAACTGCCGGATCGATTTTGATCTTGTGAAAGAACATCGGGATCAATGTGCCGACCATGCTGGAGATCACCATGGCTACCATCAGGGAAAATCCAACGCAGCCGGAGATCAGGAATGCATGTCCCATCGGATAATTTTTTAACACACAGATGTACAGACCGATGAATACGAAGGAGAGGATTCCAAGGAAAAGTCCGTTTAGGAATCCGACTTTCATTTCTTTTAAAACAAGGTTAAATTTCTGCTTTGCGGTCAGTGTTTCATCTACCAGAACGCGGATAGTAACGGCCAGAGACTGAGTACCAACGTTTCCTGCCATATCAAGAATCAGGGATTGGAAACACATAACGATCGGAAGTACGGCTACAACTGTCTCAAATACTCCGACCACGGAGGATACTGCCATTCCGAGAAAAAGCAGGATGATCAGCCATGGCAGACGTTTTTTGATACTGGTGGATGTTTTCTCATGCAGATCTTCTTCAGCAGTCAAACCAGCCAGTTTTGCGTAGTCCTCACCCATTTCATCATCGACTGCTTCTACGATATCCTGAGCAGTCAGAATACCGATCAGTTCTCCAGTTTCGGTCAGAACTGGCAGAGAATCTTCGGCGTAATCTTTAATCGTTTCGATGCAGTTTTCAATTTTTTCATGATCTGTTACATATGGATAAGAAGTACTGATGATGTCTTCCAGTTTATCGTTTTCTCTGGCGATGATCAGATCCTTTAGATCAATGGCGCCGTAAAATTTATCGGCATCATCTACTACGTAAACTGTGGAAATATTGTCATTTTCGCCTGCCTGTTCTACCAGTTCACGCATAGCCTGACGGACAGACAGTTCTTTTCTGATGGCAACAAAGTTCGTTGTCATCATACTTCCGATTTCATCCTCATCGTAGGAGAGAATCAAATGGATGTCATGACTGGAATCAGCATCCAGCAATTTTACGATTTTTTCTTTTGCGGATGCTTCCATCTGTTCCAGTACATCTACCGCATCATCAGAATCCATGTAGGATACGATTTTTGCAGCCTGATTGACACTGAGCTCTGACAGATACTGTGTCGGTGTCTCCAAGTAGGAAAAAATTTCCGCAAGACGTTTGGCACCAAGCACCGGATACAGTTTCCTGCGCTGCTGTGGTGACAGCAGTTCTAACGCATCTGCAATATCTCTTTCATGATAATCATTCAGCCGATCCAACAGGACCTCATTTTTTAACGGGCTCTGAATGATTTTCAGTAATTCTTCTGCGTAGTTTGGTTTGATGTTTAATGTTTTTTTCATCTCATTTCCTCCTGACAGCCCTCAGATACTTAGATACATTTGTCAACTTTTAAAGGCAAAATGGTAATGCACTGGTAATAAAGTTGTGTACCTCTGAAAAAAGGGCATAAAAAATCACCGCTTTACGAAAGTCCGAAAGCAAACGTTACAGTTACTACTGTGCAGTATAGGAATCCTTTGTGCGGTGGGAGTAAATTGAATAAAGTTATAGGGATTAATACGCAGTTCAAGTGAGAAAATGAATATGTAACATATATAAATTAAAATGAACTGACGTTCCGTATAGTTTTATATCAATCTTATATTCGGTTGGAAATGAAAATGCAGGGATCAGTGAATTACATGGAACAGCTGCATAATCAGTTTCCATTGTCTGCCACCGCAGATCATACTTCGTCCTGTACTATCACAATTGTCCATGATCACACCTCCTGTTAAAATTTCAGAATGTTTTCTGTGGATGATACCAGTGTTTATTTGCCTGTTTATTATGTGGCAAAATTGAACCGTGTTTTATAAAAAACTTTTAGAAAACATAAATCTGATGTATTATGAATCAAGGTTGTTTGAAAGGTCATCCTCTCAAAACCTTGGTCAGTTTAATACGAAAAAATGCATTCGTCAAGAGAAAAAAATAAATTTACGGAATTTTTACAACAATTTTAAGAAATGATGGGTATGAAAAAATTAAGATTGTTGAGATTGACTAAAAAAGAATTAGCAGACAGGAAAGGAAAAGAAAATGAGAAAGAAGAAAAGCAGAAAAAGATTAAAAGGGGCAGGTTTGATCGGCCTGATTGTGATAGTGGCTTTGGTCATCGTGTCCCTTGTTTATGTAAGCAATTATTATCATGTGCAGGATCGGCAGGCGGCGCTGGAGAGCACAGATGATGTAAAGGTAGAGGAAGCTGAGTACGGTTACTTTTTCGATGGACCGGGCAATGATACAGCCCTGATTTTTTATCCGGGAGCAAAGGTGGAAGATTTAGCGTACGCAAGTTTGCTGAAACAGCTGGCTGTGGACGGAATTGATTGTTATCTGGTGCATATGCCGGGCAATCTGGCGTTTATGGGGATGAATCGTGCAGATAAAATTATGGAAACTTACAGTTATGATCACTGGTATCTGGCAGGGCATTCTCTGGGAGGGGCGATGGCAGCCGTTTATGCAGATAAGAACAGTGAAAAGCTGGATGGACTGATATTTTTGGCTGCGTATTCCACAAAAGATTTGTCAGACACAGATCTGAAAGTGTTGTCTATTTATGGAAGCAATGATGGAGTTGTGAATATGGATAAGGTGACGGAAGGACGAAAGTTGATGCCGTCTGTTTATGAAGAATTCTGCATCCAGGGCGGTAATCATGCGGGATATGGAGATTATGGTGCGCAGAAAAGCGATGGAGAAGCGGATATTTCGGCAAAGGAGCAGCAGGAAGAGACTGCGGAGAAGATCGTGGAGTTTTGCGAGTAGAGTAGGTGGAATATGAGAAAAAAGTACAGAACAAACATTCGATTTGCTCTGTACTTTTTTCTATATGAATGATATACTAATCGGGTAACAGTACTAAGAAAGTAAAAACATGACAGCTATTTACGATATAAATCAGATTTACTCAGGAGGTCTGCATGGATCATTTTGAATTAGTCTCACAATACAAACCAACCGGCGATCAGCCGCAGGCAATCGCGGAACTGGTGAAAGGTTTCAAGGAAGGAAATCAGTTTGAAACCCTGCTTGGTGTCACCGGCTCTGGAAAGACATTTACCATGGCGAACGTCATTCAGCAGTTGAACAAACCGACGTTGATCATTGCACATAATAAGACATTGGCGGCACAGCTTTACGGGGAAATGAAAGAATTTTTTCCGAACAATGCCGTTGAGTATTTCGTCTCCTACTATGATTATTACCAACCGGAAGCCTATGTTCCGTCTACAGACACATATATTGCAAAAGATTCAGCAATTAACGAAGAAATTGACAAGCTGCGTTTGTCTGCTACAGCCGCACTGACGGAGCGCAGCGACGTCATCATCGTATCTAGTGTTTCCTGTATTTATGGTCTGGGAAGTCCGGTGGACTATCAGAACATGATGGTTTCCCTGCGACCGGGCATGGAGCGTGACCGGGATGATGTGATCCGTCAGCTCATTGACATTCAGTATATGAGAAATGATATGGATTTTCATCGTGGTACGTTTCGTGTGCGCGGCGATGTTCTGGAGATTTTTCCGGCAAACAATACGGATACGGCAGTTCGGGTAGAGTTTTTCGGAGATGAGATTGACCGAATCACGGAAATCGATGTGCTGACCGGAGAAATCAAGAGTCGACTGGAGCACTGCGCGATTTTCCCGGCTTCTCATTACGTTGTTCCACAGGAAAAAATCAATCAGGCAACGGTCGAGATTGAAAAAGAGATGGAAGAGCGTGTGCGTTATTTTAAAGGGGAAGATAAGCTGATCGAAGCACAGCGTATCGCAGAACGTACGAATTTTGATATTGAAATGTTACGTGAAACGGGATTTTGCAGCGGTATTGAGAATTATTCGAGACATTTGGCAGGACTGAAGCCGGGAGTTCCACCTTATACGCTGATCGACTATTTCCCGGATGAATTTCTGATCATTGTGGATGAGTCACATATTACGATTCCACAGGTGCGCGGCATGTATGCGGGTGACCAGTCGAGAAAATCGACGCTGGTTGATTATGGTTTCCGTCTGCCATCGGCAAAGGATAACCGTCCGTTGAACTTTGAAGAGTTTGAGAGCAAGATTGATCAGATGCTGTTTGTTTCCGCAACGCCGAATGTATATGAGAAAGAGCATGAATTGCTGCGTGCGGAGCAGATTATCCGTCCGACCGGTCTGCTGGATCCGTATGTAGAGGTTCGGCCGGTAGAGGGACAGATTGATGATCTGATTGGTGAGGTAAATAAGGAAACTTCGGCAGGTCATAAAGTTCTGATCACGACATTGACGAAGAAAATGGCAGAGGATCTGACGGATTATATGCGAGAAATCGGTATCCGTGTCAAATATCTGCATTCTGATATTGATACTTTGGAGCGTGCGGAGATTATCCGTGATCTGCGTCTGGATGTGTTTGATGTACTGGTGGGAATCAACCTTCTGCGAGAAGGACTGGATATTCCGGAGATTACGCTGGTAGCAATTTTGGATGCGGACAAGGAAGGATTCCTGCGTTCTGAGACATCTCTGATTCAGACGATTGGACGTGCAGCGCGAAACAGCGAAGGACACGTTATCATGTATGCGGATACGATCACGGATTCCATGCGTTTGGCTCTGGATGAAACGGAGCGTCGTCGTGCGATCCAGATGGCATATAATGAAGAACATGGAATTACACCGAAGACGATTCAGAAATCTGTGCGTGATCTGATCAGTATTTCTAAAAAGGTTGCTCAGGAAGAGGTACGGTTTAAGAAAGATCCGGAATCCATGAGTAAGAAGGAACTGGAAAAACTGATCAAAGATGTGGAGAAGAAGATGAAAAAGGCAGCAGCAGAACTGAATTTTGAAGCTGCCGCGCAGCTGCGTGATCAGATGGTGGATCTGAAGAAAATGCTTCAGAATGCTTAAGATTCCTAAAATACAAATAGTATTTTTGCAGAATTACATTTTATGAAACGAATTATGAGTAATCTATGAAAAATAGTTATGATACATGTAGCATAAAGAAATAAAAAACGTGAATACTAGAAAGCGAAAGAAAAGAGAACAACAACTATGGCACAACAATACATTAAGATCAAAGGAGCCAATGAGCATAACCTAAAAAATATTGATGTCACGCTGCCAAGAGATAAGTTTATCGTATTGACCGGTCTGTCCGGTTCCGGTAAATCCTCTCTGGCATTTGACACGATTTATGCAGAGGGACAGCGTCGCTATATGGAATCCCTGTCCTCCTATGCCCGTCAGTTCCTTGGACAGATGGAAAAACCGAATGTGGAGAAAATCGAAGGACTGTCTCCGGCAATTTCCATCGATCAGAAATCAACAAACCGAAATCCGCGTTCTACTGTTGGAACCGTGACGGAAATATATGATTACTTCCGATTACTGTATGCAAGAATCGGTATTCCGCATTGCCCAAAATGCGGAAAAGAAATTAAAAAACAGACCGTTGATCAGATGGCAGATCAGATCATGCAGCTTCCGGAACGGACGAAAATCCAGCTTCTGGCGCCGGTAGTTCGTGGCAGAAAGGGTACGCATCAGAAACTGTTAGACAGCATCAAACGCAGTGGTTATGTACGTGTACAGATTGACGGGAGTGTGTATGAACTGACAGAGGAGATCAGTCTGGATAAAAATAAAAAGCACAATATCGAGGTTGTAGTAGACCGTCTGGTAGTAAAGGAAGGCATTGAAAAACGTCTGGTGGATTCCATTGAAAATGTACTGGAACTGGCGGACGGACTGATGACCGTGGATGTGATCGGTGGAGAGCAGATCCAGTTTTCCCAGAGTTTTTCCTGCCCGGACTGCGGCATCAGTATTGGTGAGATAGAACCGAGAAGTTTTTCCTTTAACAATCCCTTTGGCGCCTGCCCGGAGTGTTTCGGACTTGGCTACAAGATGGAATTTGACGAGGATCTGATGATTCCGGATAAACATTTATCATTGGCAGAAGGTGCGATTCAAGTGATGGGATGGCAGTCTTCCAATGATCCGTCCAGCTACACTTACGCGATTTTGAAAGCATTGTCAGAAGAATATGATTTTGACCTGAATACACCATACGAGGAATTGCCGGAATCTGTGCGTAATGTGATCTTACATGGAACGGATGGAAAAAAATTAGTGGTACATTATCGAGGACAGCGCGGCGTCGGTGTTTATGATGTGGCATTTGAGGGACTGATCCGCAACGTGGAACGCCGCTACCGTGAGACCGGATCGGATCTGACCAAGCAGGAATATGAGACATTTATGCGGATCACACCGTGTAAAGCCTGCCATGGACAGCGTCTGAAAAAAGAATCTCTGGCAGTTACCGTTGCAGATAAAAATATCCATGAGATTACTTCCATGTCCGTAAAAGACCTGTGCGCATTTTTGGAAGATTTACAATTGACCGAGCAGCAGCATCTGATCGGTGACCAGATTTTAAAGGAAATCCGTGCCCGTGTTGGATTTTTGAAAGAAGTAGGACTGGAATATCTGACCTTGTCGAGAGCAACGGGTACTTTGTCCGGCGGTGAGGCACAGCGTATCCGTCTGGCAACCCAAATCGGTTCCGGTCTGGTTGGTGTGGCTTATATTCTGGATGAGCCGAGTATCGGTCTGCATCAGCGTGATAACGATAAACTGCTGGCAGCGTTGAAGAATCTGAAAGATCTTGGAAATACATTAATTGTAGTAGAACATGACGAAGATACCATGCGTGCGGCGGACTATATCGTGGATATCGGGCCGGGAGCCGGAGAGCATGGCGGAGAAGTAGTGGCAGCCGGTACGGTTGACGATATTATGGCATGTGAAAAGTCTCTGACGGGAGCGTACTTAAGCGGCAGACTGGTGATCCCGGTGCCGAAGGAACGTAAGCAGCCGACAGGATTTATCACAGTACGCGGAGCGCAGGAAAACAACCTGAAAAATATCGATGTAAAAGTACCGCTGGGCGTTATGACCTGCGTGACAGGTGTGTCCGGTTCCGGTAAAAGTTCTCTGGTTAATGAGATTTTATACAAACATCTGGCAAGAAGCTTAAATCGTGCAAGATGCATTCCGGGAAAACACAAAGGCATTGATGGATTAGAGCAGCTTGATAAAGTCATCTGCATCGATCAGTCTCCGATCGGAAGAACTCCGCGTTCCAATCCGGCAACTTATACCGGTGTGTTTGACCAGATCCGTGATCTGTTTGCGGCAACACCGGATGCTAAGGCAAGAGGATACAAAAAGGGCAGATTCAGCTTTAACGTCAAGGGTGGACGATGCGAGGCATGCTCCGGAGACGGAATTTTAAAGATTGAAATGCACTTTTTACCGGATGTGTATGTTCCGTGTGAAGTGTGCCAGGGGAAACGCTATAACCGTGAAACTCTGGAAATTAAATATAAAGGAAAAAGCATTTATGATGTGCTGGATATGACAGTGGAGGAGGCATTGACATTTTTTGAGAATGTCCCTTCCATTCAGCGTAAGATTCAGACGTTATATGATGTAGGACTTTCCTATGTGCGTCTGGGACAGCCATCCACAACGTTATCTGGAGGCGAGGCACAGCGAATCAAACTGGCAACAGAGCTGAGCAAGCGTAGCACCGGAAAGACCATCTACATTCTGGATGAGCCGACGACGGGATTGCATTTTGCAGATGTACACAAATTGATCGAGATCCTGCATCGTCTGACAGACGGCGGCAATACGGTGGTTGTTATTGAACATAATCTGGACGTGATCAAGACAGCGGATTATATCATTGATATGGGACCGGAAGGTGGCGATGGCGGTGGAACTGTCATTGCGGAGGGGACACCGGAGCAGGTGGCAGAAAATTCGATTTCCTATACCGGAAAATACGTGAAGAAATATCTGAAATAATAAACGAATAAATAAAATCAAGAAACTGTGCTGCCATATATTTTCGTAATGAAGACTTTAAACAGCACAGTTTTCTTGTTTGCGCGAGTATGATTGCGAAGCAATAATTTCTTTGCATGCGAGTATGCATAAAAAGGCACCGCGTTTTGCGGTGCCTGAACTTTCGGGGAGTACTTCCCGGACTTGGGGAATCCGGGAAGCTTGAGTTATGAAAAATTTATTATAAAAAGCAAAAGCCTTTTATAATCGATTACGAGTGTTAGTATAAAAAGAGAATGTGTCCATTCTGTGATTAAATTGCGAACATTTTAGAAAAAAAGAATTACTTTTCCTAAAAAACTATTAAGAATTGGTTAATTCATCGTGGATTTCTCTGAAAAGGAAAAAAAGGCTTTGAAAAATGCAATTATTTGTATATAATAAAAACACGTATGCCGGTTCATATTTCGAAAGACGATTTAGTTTGGTTAAATTAGAAATAGAACTTTATTATAGAGACAGATGAAATACGAGGATGAAAAGGGAAAGGAGACAAAAAGATGATTTCAACAGATATTGGAATTGATTTAGGTACAGCAAGTATTCTTGTTTATGTCAAAGGCAAAGGCGTTGTTTTAAAAGAGCCATCCGTTGTTGCATTTGACCGCGATACAAATAAAATTAAAGCAATTGGTGAGGAAGCAAGACTGATGCTTGGTAGAACACCGGGAAATATCGTAGCAGTCAGACCGCTGCGTCAGGGTGTTATTTCTGATTATACAGTAACAGAGAAAATGATGAAATATTTCATTCAGAAAGCAGTTGGCAAAAAGAGCTTTCGTAAACCACTGATCAGCGTCTGCGTACCGAGTGGTGTCACAGAAGTTGAGAAAAAAGCAGTAGAAGATGCGACATTTCAGGCAGGAGCAAGAGATGTAAAAATTATTGAGGAGCCGATCGCAGCTGCAATCGGAGCCGGAATCGATATTTCCAGACCATGTGGAAACATGATCGTAGATATCGGTGGTGGTACTGCAGATATTGCAGTTATTTCACTTGGCGGAACCGTAGTAAGTACTTCTATCAAAATTGCCGGAGACGATTTTGATGAGGCGCTGGTTCGTTATATGAGAAAGAAACATAACCTTCTGATCGGTGAGCGTACCGCAGAAGATATCAAAATTAAAATCGGTACATGTTATCCGCTTCCGGAGCCGATGACTCTGGACGTAAGAGGACGAAATCTTGTCACAGGTTTACCAAAGACCGTAACTGTTTCTTCTGAGGAGACAGAGGAAGCATTACGCGAGGCAACGATGCAGATCGTTGATGCAGTGCACAGTGTTTTGGAGAAGACACCGCCTGAGCTGGCAGCCGATGTTGCAGATCGTGGAATCGTCCTGACCGGTGGTGGAGCATTACTTCGCGGTCTGGAGGAATTGATTGAGTCACATACTGGCATTAATACAATGACAGCGGAAGATCCGATGACCTGTGTGGCAATCGGAACCGGAAAGTATGTAGAATTTCTTTCAGGTAAGAGAGACGAGCAGTAAGTAAGAGATAGAGAGGGAGACAGTCAGCAGGTGCAGACTGTCTCTTTTTAACCGAATCAAGTAAGTCCCCTGCTTCAATTGCGAAAAGCAATAAGCAGTGGGTGGGGACTTGCTTGTATCAGGAGGAGTGCAAGCTCCTTCTGATAAACTGCGGAGCAGTTATTCGGTTATGAGCAAGTAGCGAAGCGGATTGCGAATATCCGCTTGACCAAAATTGAGGAAGTCACCTGCTTTTATTGCGTAAAAATAAGCAAGCAGTGTGGACGGATTGCGAGTATCTTTGCCTGTAAAAAAGGAGAGTTATGGAGACAATTACCGGATTTGTGGAACACATTGTGTTTCGAAATGAAGAAAATGGATATACAGTTCTGAACCTTGCGGTAGAGGAAGATGAAGTGACCTGTGTCGGTGTGTTCCAATTTATCAGTGAGGGGGAAAGTGTGGAACTGAAAGGCGAATATACCGTACACCCTTCTTATGGACCGCAGTTTCAGGTGGAATCCTATGCCATCAAAGCACCACAGGATATTGTGTCGATTGAACGGTATCTTGGCTCCGGGGCAATCAAAGGAGTCGGCGCGGCTTTGGCAGCGCGGATTGTGCGAAGGTTCAAGGAAGATACCTTTCGTATTATAGAAGAAGAACCGGAGCGTCTGGCAGAGATTAAGGGAATCAGTGAGCGGAAAGCACAGGAGATTGCAGAGCAGACAGAGGAAAAAAGAGAACTGCGGCAGGCAATGATCTTTTTACAGAATTATGGCATTTCACTGACTCTGGCAGTCAAAATTTATCAGACCTATCAGCTTGATATGTACCGCATCATACAGGAAAATCCATACAAACTGGCAGAAGATGTAACCGGTGTAGGTTTCAAAATTGCGGATGAGATCGCACATAAAGTAGGAATTCATATGGATTCAGATTTTCGTATCCGAAGCGGTATTTTATATGTGTTGCAGCAGGCATCTTTGGAGGGGCATACGTATCTGCCAAAGGAATTGCTGACGCGGCGGGCATGTGAATTGCTGGAAGTAGATACCGATGCAGTGGAAAAACATTATATGGATATGACAATTGACCGGAAACTGGTGATGAAACAGACCGAAGATCAGGTACAAATCTATGCATCTACTTTTTATTATATGGAATTAAATGTGGCAGTTATGCTGCGGGAATTGAATGTGAAATATGATTTTTCAGAAACAGCAGTAGAGCAGAGAATCCGTAAAATTGAGGAATTGTCTGACCTGAAATTAGATGAAATGCAGCATATTGCGGTGGTAGAGGCAGTGCGCAGTGGTCTGCTGGTTATTACAGGTGGACCTGGTACCGGAAAAACCACAACGATTAATACGATCATTCAGTTTTTTGAATCTGAAGGGATGGATATTTCACTGGCAGCGCCGACGGGACGTGCAGCAAAACGTATGAGTGAAACCACAGGTTATGAAGCAAAGACGATTCACCGTCTGCTGGAACTTTCCGGTGGTATGGATGAGCATGCTGGTTTTGAACGGAATGAGCAGAATCCATTGGAGACAGATGTTCTGATCATTGATGAGATGTCTATGGTGGATATTACACTGATCCACAATCTGTTAAAAGCCGTTGTTGCGGGAACGAGAGTTATTTTGGTTGGTGATGTGAACCAGCTTCCGAGTGTCGGACCGGGATGTGTGTTAAAGGATATTATCGATTCCCATGCCTGCAATGTAGTGCGTCTGAATCGGATTTTTCGTCAGGCATCGGAAAGTGACATTATTGTCAATGCACATAAGATTAACCGTGGCGAGCCGGTTGTTTTAGATAATAAGAGCCGGGATTTCTTTTTCCTGAAACGGTATGATGCGAATGTGATCATCAGTATCTGTATTCAGCTGATCCAGCAGAAACTGCCAAAATATGTCAATGCGGAACCGTTTGATATTCAGGTGCTGACACCTATGCGAAAAGGATTACTTGGTGTGGAACGTCTGAATACGATCCTACAGCAGTATCTGAATCCACCGGATGCGAAGAAAGCGGAGCATGAGCATGGACAGACGATTTTCCGTGTCGGGGATAAAGTCATGCAGATCAAAAATAACTATCAGGCAGAATGGGAAGTGCGAAGCCGCTACAACATACCGATTGAAAAAGGTCTTGGAGTATTTAACGGAGATATGGGGCTTGTCCGTGAAATCAATACTTTTTCTGAGACCTTGACCGTAGAATATGAGGAAGGACGAATGGTGGAGTATCCATTTAAGGAACTGGATCAGCTGGAACTGGCGTATGCAATTACGATACATAAGTCTCAGGGAAGCGAATATCCGGCAGTCATTATTCCACTACTGACCGGTCCGCGGATGCTAATGAACCGGAATCTTTTGTATACTGCGGTGACCAGAGCACGCAAATGTGTGACTTTGGTAGGCGATGAGAAGGCATTTTACAATATGGAAGCAAATGTAAATGAACAGAAGCGTTACAGCGGTTTAAGAGACCGGTTGGAGGAGTTATAAGTTGGAGGAATTATAATTTGAATTGGGGGAAATGGTTAGATTATCTGTATCCGCCGCGCTGCCCGGTGTGCGACCGGATTTATGCGGATGGCATTTGTGCAGACTGCAGAAAAAAACTTTTTGTGATCACAGAAGATTTTTGTATGAAATGTGGGAAACCGCTGGAGGATACACAGCGGGAATATTGCCCGGATTGCAGCAGAAAGCGGCATGTATTCCGGCAAAATCGTGCGCTGCTGTCCTATCGGGGACCGGTAAAATTGTCATTGTATCGGATGAAATATGCAAACCGTCGGGATTATGCAGAAATTTACGGCAGGGAAATGGCAGTTCGACTGGGACCATGGATTCGCAGGTGCAAGATTACAAGGATCATACCGGTGCCGCTGCACAGAAAACGGCAGCGAAAACGCGGGTACAATCAAGCGGCAGTAATTGCGAAATCTATGGGGCGGGAATTACATCTTCCTGTAGATGAAAAAACGCTTTTTCGTGTGCGAAATACCGTGCCACAGAAAGCATTGAATGACAGAGAACGCCGCCGGAATTTGAGCGGCGCATTCCAGATTCGGAAAGGCGCAGAACTGCCGGAGGGAGAATGTGTATTGCTGATCGATGATATCTATACGACAGGGAGTACACTGGATGCAGCGGCACTGTGCCTGAGACAAAGCACAAAATGCACAGTGTATGCGGCATCGATTGCAATCGGAGGATAAAAAACTTTTCTTGCATGGTAATTTGTGATATACTTTTTCTGTAGTATGAGCAAAAATAGGTGGGTTATTATGATTAATCAGGACAGAGTACGGGAAATGAATAAGATGGCAATACTGGAGTCCGGTGTGGGAGAAAAAGAACTCAAGATCAGCACCTATCGACGGGCAGACTTTGTCATTTTACAGCTGGTAAAAGGATTTGTAGCCGGTACGGTTTGTTTTGCTGCGATCGTGATGCTTTGGCTGTGTTCCAAATGGGATGATTTAAACCAATATTTTGCAAATGTAGATTATATGCAGCTACTGAAACAGACAGCAATTTTTTATATCATTTTTATGGCAGGGTATCTGGTGCTGTGTGCGTTGGTGGCAATTTATCAGCATAAAAAGTGCAGAGAACGGCGGGATCAGTATCTGCGGTATCTGCATCGGTTAAATAAGTCTTATCTTGCGGAGGAGAAGGCGCGGGAGGACGCATAGAGTTTCTGCGGGACTGCACAGGCAGAAACGCCGGAAAAACAGGAGGTATGCATGGTTCAATTATTAAAAATAAAAGAACATATTTATCGGTTTATCGGTAAATATGAGATCTATACAATCGCTGTGTTCCGATTTTTAGTGGCATTTGCAGCATTTACACTGATCAATCAGAAAATAGGCTATATGGATTTGCTGAAGGAATATCCGATTCCACTGTTATTTGCATTACTGTGTTCCTTTTTGCCTTCCGGAATGATGCTGTTTTTAGGAGCAGTTCTGATCCTGCTGAACTGTTACGCATTATCATTGGAATTGTGCGGGATCGTGGCATTGATTTTTGTGATTCTTTTCTGCATCTATTTCCGTTTTTCCAGAAAAAAAGGAATGTATGCGGTGTTGACGCCGGTGCTTGGCGTGGCAGGAATCCCATACGTTGTTCCGGTGGCATCGGGACTGCTGAGCCGGGTGTACGCTGTTGTTTCTGTAGTATGTGGAGAGATGGTATTCTTTTTATTGAAGAATATCAATGAAAATGCAGCGTTATTTTCAGCGAAAGATGGAATTACTAAGAAAAGTGTTGTGACACTGGCAGTGACAGAGATTTTTACAGATAAGGAAATGTACATTTTCCTTGGTGGATTTGCAGCAGCAGCCATCGTTGTCTCCTGTATCCGAAAACTGACCGTGGATCATGGACGTACCATTGCAGCAGTGATTGGTATTGCCGTGGAGATGGGAATCATTTGCAGCGGTGAGATCTATATCGGTGAGAGCGGACGGATTGTTAAGGTGATTGCAGGATGTATCATTTCTCTACTGATCGTTCTGGTATTGGATTTTATGACACTGAGCGTGGATTACAGCCGTGTGGAACATACACAGTTTGAAGACGATGAATATTATTACTATGTCAAAGCGGTTCCGAAGGCATTTGTACCGGTAGAAGATAAGCAGGTGAAAAAGATTAATGCAAAACGGGCAAAGAACCGCAAGATTACACGAGGAAAAAAGGTGAATTCAGTACATGTGGGACATCCGGATGATTCGGAAAAGGATGATTTGGAGACACAGATTATGAATGAACTTCATGACGATAAATAAGAAACGACTGTTTGAGAGGAAGTGAACAAATGCGGGAGATAGGATCAGCATTGTATGCCTTTATGGATAAATACCTTTCCTGGATAGACAAACCAAAGATCGGCGTTACAGACGTGATAGAGATCATCATTATTGCGTTTGTGCTGTACCATATCATGGTATGGGTTAAAAATACGCGTGCATGGATGCTTTTTAAAGGAATTATTGTTATTTTGATTTTTCTTTTGATCGCAGCTTTGTTCCAGATGAACACGATCCTATGGTTGTCGGGAAAAGTAGTAAATATAGCAGCCATCGCGCTTGTTATCATATTTCAGCCGGAGCTGCGGAATGCGCTGGAGCGACTGGGACGTAAGAATTTCCTGACGGCATTTTTTAGCTTTGATTTTCAGAAAGCAAGCACTGTTCGCTTTTCCGAAAAGACGATTACAGAGATTGTAAAAGCCTGCTATGAGATGGGAAAAGTAAAGACCGGTGCGCTGATCGTAATTGAACGTGATGTCATGCTGAATGAATATATCAGAACCGGAATCCCATTGGATTCTCTGGTTTCCAGCCAGCTTCTGATCAATATTTTTGAACATAATACGCCGTTACATGACGGTGCTATCATTGTGCGCGGAGACCGTATTGTGGCAGCCACCTGTTATCTGCCGCTGTCAGATAATATGGAGCTGAGTAAGGAACTGGGAACCAGACATCGTGCGGCGGTAGGTGTCAGCGAAGTGAGCGATTCCATGACGATTATTGTGTCGGAGGAAACCGGTGCGGTATCTCTGGCGGTAGAAGGAACTTTGTATCGTAATATTGATGCTGATTTCCTGAAAAGTAAACTGCGATTTGCGGCGAAATTGTCCCAGACCACAGAACCGTATTTGGAAAAACTGAAAAGGAGGCTAAAACATGTTACGAAAACTGACAAAGCGGATAACAAATAATTTTGGCCTCAAAATACTGGCAGCAGTATTTGCAATTATTTTGTGGATGGTAGTGGTAAATATTGAAGATCCGGAAAAGACAAAAGGATTTACGATACCGGTTACCATCGAAAATAATGAATATCTGTCAGATATGGGTAAGACCTATGAGATTTTAAACAATACTGACAAGATCTCGTTCACGGTTACCGGAAAGCGTTCGATCATCGAGGAATTGTCTGAATCAGATTTTACCGCTGTGGCAAATCTGGAAAATATTAATGATGATATGACAACGATACCGGTCAGTGTCAGTGCTTCCCGTTATGCAAGCCAGATTGAAATTAACAAGCGGGATGCTACGTTAAAGGTAAGTGTTGAAAATCTGCAAACGGAACGTTTCTCTGTGAAAGTTGCAACGAAGGGAACACCAGCTGCGTATTGTTATGTAGAATCGACTTCTTCTGCACCGGGTAAGATCACGGTTACGGGACCGGAGTCTGTAGTGTCTCAGATTAAGACGGCTCAGGCAGTGGTTGATATCAGTAATGCAGAAGAAAATGTGGCAACCAGCAGTCCAATCGTTTTGCTGGATGCAGATGGAAATGAGATACCTCAGGACCGGCTGAGCCTGAATCGGACATCAGTTGATGTGGATGTCGAGATTTCCATGGGAAAATCGGTTCCACTGAAATTTACTACGAATGGAACACCGGCAGACGGTTATCGTTTCGTGGAGGCAAAATGCAGTGAATCTACCGTAAAACTGACTGGCGACAGTGATCTGTTAAGCAGTATCAGTGAACTGGAGATTAGCGGATCGCAGATGAATGTTTCCGATGCAACTGCCGATGTGACAGCAAATATTGAACTGAGTAAATATCTTCCGGATGGAATAACACTTGCATCGGATCAGTCTAAGCAGATCAGTGTGACGTTAGTGATCGAAGGGGAAAATTCCCGGGCATTTGCAGTTCCGGTTGGAAATATCACCGTAAAGAATCTGCCAGACAATTTGTCACTGGCATTTAATGCGGATACCGTGACGGTCAATCTGAAAGGATTTGATGAGGTACTAGCTGAGATCAATCCGAATGATATTACTGGCTCGATAGATGCTTCCAATTTTACGGCGGGAACTTTGACCGCAACTGTCACATTGGATGGTTCATATAAGACCGCCGACACAGTGACGACATCTGTTACCGTTACAGACAAAAATGGACAGACAACAAACGGTTCTTCAGGAACCGGGGGAGAAAATTCCGATGAAACAGATTCCTCTGAGAGTCAGAATTAAACGAGAAGCTGTTTCACAAGTAATAGAAATACCAAAGATGTATTTTGGAGGGGATACAACATGGTTTGTCAGAAAGTAAAAATTAAAAATCCTGCGGGACTGCATCTGCGTCCGGCAGGAAAGTTATGCGATGAGGCAATTAAGTACCGGGCAAAGATTTCATTCCAGAAGGGAAATGCAACGACAAATGCAAAAAGCCTGTTAAGTGTACTTGCAGCAAGTGTCAAGTACAATGATGAGGTGGAAATTGTCTGTGAAGGCGAGGATGAAAAGGAAGCACTGGAAGGAGTTGTGGCTCTGATCCAGTCAGGTCTGGGAGAATAACAGGAAAAGAGGAAAAAAAATATGGATCACTTGGATGAACTGGAAGCAGAAGCGATATATATTATGCGGGAAGTGGCAGCACAGTGTGAGAAGCCGGTGATGCTTTATTCCATCGGAAAAGATTCTTCCGTTATGCTGCACCTTGCATTGAAAGCATTTTATCCGGAGAAACCGCCATTTCCATTCTTACATGTAAATACTACATGGAAATTCAAAGAAATGATTGCGTTTCGTGATAAAGTTGCAGAGAAATACGGCATTGAGATGTTGGAATATATCAATGAGGAAGGTGTTCGTCAGGGAATTAATCCCTTTGACCATGGAGCAGCCTACACGGATATTATGAAGACACAGGCATTAAAACAGGCTTTGAATAAATATGGTTTTACCGCAGCTTTTGGCGGCGGCAGACGTGATGAGGAAAAGAGCCGTGCCAAGGAGCGTATTTTCTCTTTCCGTAACGCAGAGCATGCATGGGATCCGAAGAACCAGCGCCCGGAGATGTGGAAGCTGTTCAATACAGAGATCAACAAAGGCGAAAGTATCCGCGTATTTCCGATTTCCAACTGGACAGAAAAGGATATCTGGCAGTATATCAAGCGGGAAAACATTGACATCGTGCCGCTGTATTTTGCAGCAGAGCGCCCTGTTGTAGAGCGTGACGGTAATCTGATCATGGTAGATGATGACCGTATGCGTCTGCTTCCGGGAGAAAAACCGGTGATGAAAAAAGTCCGTTTCCGTACCCTTGGATGTTATCCGCTTTCCGGCGGTGTGGAGTCCGATGCGGATACACTGGATGCGATCATTCAGGAAACCTTAAGTGCGGTATCTTCGGAACGTACCAGCCGTGTGATTGACAAAGATGGCGGTGCAGCCAGCATGGAGAAACGGAAAAGGGAGGGCTACTTCTAGATGAACGCATTATTGAAATTTATTACATGTGGAAGTGTGGATGATGGAAAATCCACCTTAATCGGACATATGCTCTATGATGCAAAATTATTGTTTGCGGATCAGGAGCGCGCACTGGAACTGGATTCCAAAGTTGGATCCAGAGGCGGGGCAATTGATTACAGCCTTCTTTTAGATGGTCTGATGGCAGAGCGTGAACAGGGAATTACCATTGATGTGGCATATCGTTATTTTACGACAGAACGCCGCTCCTTTATCGTGGCAGATACACCTGGTCATGAAGAATATACAAGAAATATGGTAGTTGGAGCTTCTTTTGCAGATCTGGCAGTCATTCTGGTAGATGCAAGTCAGGGAGTTCTGACACAGACAAGACGGCATACACGGATCTGTTCCCTGATGGGAATCAAGCATTTTGTGTTTGCTATTAACAAAATGGATCTGATTGATTATCAGCAGGATAAATTCAAAAAGATTCAAAAAGACATTAAAGTGCTACTGGCAGAATTTGACTACAGTACCGCACAGATGATCCCGGTATCAGCAACCGAAGGGGATAATATCACCAAATGGTCGAACCATATGCCATGGTATAAAGGCAAGACCTTACTGGATTATCTGGAGACCATCGATGTCAAAGAGAACCCGACAGAAACCGGATTTACGATGCCGGTACAACGTGTCTGCAGACCGGATCATACGTTTCGCGGTTTTCAGGGACAGATCGAGAGTGGCAGCGTGTCTGTGGGTGATACGATTCAGGTATTGCCAAGTGGAGAGACTGCGTCAGTAAAACTGATTTACGAAGGTGATAAAGAAGTACAGACAAGTTCTGTCGGTCATGCGGTGACGATTCAGTTAGATACAGAGATTGATATTTCCAGAGGATGCGTTTTAGTGGAGAATACGACGTTGAATGTAAATTCCATGTTTTCTGCAACGTTGCTTTGGATGGACGATACAAAACTGGTGGAAGGAAAGAATTTTCTGTTAAAGCTTGGAACGCAGAGTGTTCCGGCAACCATCATGAATATTAGATATAAAATTGATGTCAATTCCGGGGAGGAAGTTTATGCGGATGCAATTTATAAAAACGAGATTGCCCGCTGTGAGATTTCAACTGCTTCCAAGCTGGTTTTCGATAAATTTGAGAAGAATAATGCTTTAGGTTCCCTGATTTTGATCGATCGTGTCAGCCACATGACTTCAGCATGTGGTGTAGTGGAGCAGACATTGAACCGTGAGCATCAGCTTACCTGGCATAATATGGACATTACCCGGGATTTCCGTGAAAAACAGTTAGGACAGAGTGCAAAGACAATCTGGTTCACCGGTCTGTCCGGTTCCGGCAAATCCACACTGGCAAATGAGCTGGAGAAACGTCTGGTGGCAATGGGCAAACATACAATGCTGCTGGATGGCGACAATGTCCGTATGGGCTTAAATAAAAACCTTGGTTTCCGTGAAGCAGACCGTATTGAAAATATTCGAAGAATTGCTGAAGTTTCCAAGTTGATGAATGATGCGGGATTGATCGTTTTAACATCCTTCATTTCTCCATTTGCACAGGATCGTCAGAATGCCCGTGAGATTATCGGAGATGCTTTTATGGAAGTATATGTAAGCACACCGATCGAGGAATGTGAACGCCGGGACATCAAGGGCTTATACCAGATGGCACGAAAAGGCGAGCTGGATTATTTTACTGGTGTGACAAGCCCATATGAAGCGCCGGAACATCCGGATGCGGTAATCGATACCAGTCAGCACAGTGTAGAAGAATGTGTAGATCTGATCCTGCAGCAGTTACAGGATAAGCTGTAAAACATTTGAAAAACAAAATTGTAATATACGGGAACACAAAGGTGGATTTTTAACTAGTCTACATAAAAATGGAAAGGAATTAGAAATGGGAAGATATTTTGGAACAGACGGCTTCCGTGGAGAAGCTAACAAGAATTTAACAGTAGAGCATGCATACAAAGTAGGACGTTTTATCGGATGGTATTATCATCAGATTACAGGAAAAAAATGCAAAGTCGTAATTGGAAAAGACACAAGACGTTCCAGTTACATGTTAGAGTATTCTCTGGTTGCAGGACTGACTGCTTCAGGTGCAGATGCATACCTGCTTCATGTAACCACAACTCCGTCTGTATCTTATGTAACAAGAACAGAGGATTTTGACTGTGGTATTATGATCTCCGCAAGCCACAATCCATTTTATGATAACGGTATCAAACTGATCAATGGCAACGGCGAGAAGATGGATGAGAAAACCATTTCCTACATCGAGGATTACATTGACGGAAAATTAAATCTCTTTGGAGAAGAAATGGAAGATGTACCGTTTGCTGTCCGCGAGGAGATTGGATGCACGGTAGATTATGCAGCAGGAAGAAACCGTTATGTTGGATATCTGATCTCACTGGCTACCTATTCTTACAAAAATGTCCGTGTTGGTCTTGACTGTGCAAACGGAAGTGCATGGATGATCGCAAAGAGTGTATTTGATGCCCTTGGCGCAAAAACATATGTCATCAACGCAGAGCCGGATGGAACAAACATTAATAATCATGCAGGTTCCACACACATTGAAGTACTTCAAAAATTTGTAAAAGACAACAATCTGGATGTTGGATTTGCTTACGATGGAGATGCAGATCGTTGTATCGCAGTAGACGAAAAAGGAAATGTCATTGATGGAGATCTGATCTTATATATTTATGGTAAATATATGAAAGAGAGAGGAAAACTGCTGAACAATACGGTTGTAACAACAATTATGTCAAACTTTGGTCTGTACAAAGCGTTTGATGAAGCTGGCATCAACTACGAAAAAACTGCAGTTGGCGATAAATATGTATATGAGAACATGGTTCAGAATGGTCATCGTATCGGTGGGGAGCAGTCCGGACACATTATTTTCAGCAAATATGCAACCACAGGTGATGGTATCTTAACATCCATGAAAATGATGGAAGTTATGCTGGCAAAGAAACTGCCGTTAAGTAAACTGGCTGAGCCGGTGACCATTTACCCACAGGTACTCAAAAATGTAAGAGTAAAGAGTAAACCAGAAGCACAGAATGATGCTGATGTACAGCAGGCAGTAGCAAAAGTGGCAGAAGCATTGGGTGATACCGGACGTATTCTTGTTCGTGAGAGTGGAACTGAGCCGGTGATCCGTGTCATGGTGGAAGCAGAGACAGAAAGTCTTTGTGAGAAATATGTAGATCAGGTCATTGATGTGATCAAAGCAAAAGGACATACCGTATAAATATCATATAAGTATGTGAAAGAGAGACAGAAATGGATCCAACGCAGTTCTGGTTCATTTCTGTTGATTTATAGACAGGATGAAACATCCTGATCAAGAGAAAGAGGTGATTTCGGTGGTTGAATTAGACCAGTTCAAAACAACATTGAACGCATACAAACACCCGCTCCAGGAAGTAAGGGATTCACTTTGACCTCGCTAACAAAGAGCAGAGGATTCAGGAGTTAGAGCGGAAGATGGAGGAGCCGGATTTCTGGAATGATCCGGAGCGTTCCCAGGAGTTTATGAAAGAGCTCAAAAGTAAAAAAGATGATGTGGAGATTTATCGTCAGCTGACCTCCCAGATGGAAGATATGGAACTTATGATCGAGATGGGATATGAAGAAAATGATCCGGAAGTCATTCCGGAGATTCAGGAATTGCTGGATGAATTTGAAACAAGTTTTGAAAATATTCGTATGAAGACATTGCTTTCCGGCGAGTATGACAGAGACGATGCAATTGTGACGCTGCATGCAGGAGCAGGCGGCACCGAGTCCTGTGACTGGGCAAGCATGTTGTACCGTATGTATACCAGATGGGCTTCTTCCAAAGGATTTGAAGTGGAAGTGCTGGATTATCTGGATGGTGAGGAAGCAGGTATCAAATCTGTAACATTCCAGGTACATGGCGAAAATGCCTATGGTTACCTGAAATCAGAAAAAGGTGTCCACAGACTGGTTCGTATTTCTCCATTCAATGCGGCAGGAAAACGTCAGACTTCCTTTGTATCCTGTGATGTTATGCCGGATATCGAAGAAGATGTGGAAGTAGAGATCAACGACGATGATCTGCGTATCGATACCTACCGTTCCAGTGGAGCCGGTGGTCAGCATATCAACAAGACATCTTCTGCCATCCGTATTACGCATTTACCGACAGGTATCGTGGTGCAGTGCCAGAATGAGCGGTCTCAGCATATGAATAAAGATAAAGCAATGCAGATGCTGAAAGCAAAACTGTATTTGTTAAAACAGCAGGAAAATGCAGAAAAAGCGGCAGACATTCGTGGTGATGTGACAGAGATTGGTTGGGGAAATCAGATCCGTTCCTATGTTATGCAGCCGTATACGATGGTAAAAGATCATCGTACCAATGCAGAAACCGGAAATGTGGACAGTGTCATGGATGGAAATATCGATCTGTTTATCAACGCATATCTGAAATGGATCACATTGTCCAAAAACGACCAGGAAGCATAGAATTGTACGCTCAGTATTTTTTGTTTTGAAGATCTTGTTTTGGAGATTCTGAGCATACATAAAAGCAAAAAGGAGAAATTACCATGGGAATCATTCGAGCAGCAGTAAAAAGTATCAGTTCAGGTCTGGCAGATCAGTGGTTAGAAGTAATCGAACCGGCAGATATGGGCGCGCAGACATTGATGACACCGGGCGTTTTGATGAATAAAAAATCCCAGAACCGGAAAGGCAGCAGAAATGTGATTTCGGATGGTTCTGTCATTCATGTGTATGATAATCAGTTTATGATCCTGACCGATGGCGGCAAGATTATTGACTATACGGCAGAGCCGGGATATTTTGAAGTAAAAAATGACATGGAACCTTCTTTGTTTAACGGAGATTTTTCCAGTGCCATGGAGGCTACATTTGAGCGTATCAAATATGGCGGACAGTCCCCGACAGAGCAGAAAGTATATTATTTGAACCTGCAGGAGATGAAAGGCATCAAATTCGGTACAAGAAATCCAATCAATTATTTTGATAACTTTTATAATGCAGAGCTGTTTTTACGGACACATGGAACCTATTCCATCCGTATCAGTGATCCGCTGAAATTCTATGCGGAAGTAATTCCGCGGAATATGGCACAGGTAGAAGTGTCAGATGTAAATGAGCAGTTTCTGGATGAATTTTTAGAGGCACTGCAGTCAGCTATCAATCAGATGTCTGCGGACGGCACAAGAATTTCCTTTGTGACATCCAAAGGACGGGAACTTGGCAAATACATGTCCAATATTTTGGATGAGGACTGGAAGCAGAACCGTGGCGTGGAGATTGCATCCGTTGGTATTGCAAGCATTTCCTATGATGATGCATCTACAAAACTGATTAATATGCGAAATCAGGGCGCAATGCTCTCTGATCCGACGATCCGTGAAGGCTATGTACAGGGTTCCGTAGCGCGCGGAATGGAAGCAGCAGGTTCCAATGCAGCAGGTTCCGTATCCGGATTTATGGGCATGGGTATGGGAATGCAGGCAGGAGCAGGTGTCATGGGCGCTGCATCTGAGGCAAATATCCGCCAGATGGAGATGAATCGTCAGCAGGCACAGGCAGCACAGCAGAACACAGCTTCCAATGGCTGGACTTGTAGCTGCGGGGCAGTAAATACCGGAAAATTCTGTTCTGAGTGCGGCAAACCGATACCGACCACATGGACCTGTAGTTGTGGTGCAGTAAACAGTGGCAAATTCTGCACCGAATGTGGAAAACCGGCACCGGAAGCACCATGGACCTGTAGCTGCGGGGCAGTAAATACCGGAAAATTCTGCTCTGAGTGTGGCAAACCGAAAGCGTAAGAGGAAATATATGTCAACCATCAGTATAAAATGCCCCAATTGTGGCGGCGAGTTGATTTTTGACCCGAAAAGTCAGAAATATAAATGTGAATATTGCGGTTCCGATTTCGCTTTGGATGAGATCGAAACCGAAGATACTAAGGCGCAGGACACTTCGGATTCTGCACAGACTGCAGAATCCGGAGCTGGCACGGAAGCATTTGAACAGGCTGCTTCTGATGATGCAGAAGCGGCAGATCAGGGTGCGTCTGCTGTTGTGTATACCTGCCCAAGCTGTGGTGCTCAGATTGTAACAGATCAGACCACAGCGGCAACTTTTTGTTATTATTGTCACAATCCGGTGCTTCTCTCAGAACAATTGACGGGAGAATTTCATCCGGATCAGATCATTCCGTTTGAAATTGACCGGAAACAGGCAGAAGATCATTTCTTGGATTTTGTACAGAAAAAGAAATTTGTGCCGAATGCATTCTTTCAGAAGAACCAGATTGAAAAGCTGACCGGTATCTATTTCCCTTACTGGGTATACGATGCCGAGGTGGATGGTGCACTGAGTGCCGAGGGAAGTAAAATCCGTGTCTGGGTATCTGGAGACGAAGAATTTACGGAGACACGTATTTTCCGGATGGAACGGGAAGGAAGGGTTTCCCTGAATGAGATTACGAAGCATGCGCTGAAAAAATCAGATCAGGTGCTGGCAGAAGGCGTGTTACCGTATGATTTTTCCAAAGCGGAACCGTTTCATATGGGATATCTGTCCGGCTTCTATGCAGAAAAACGTGATATCGAGTATTGCGAATTGCAGGACGAAGTACGAGGTGAGGTGCAAAAATATACACGGGATATGCTGGAAGATACGATTCAGGGCTATACCGGCGTACATGTTCTGTCAGATCATATCCGCACGGTGGATGAACATTGGGCTTATACGCTGCTTCCGGTGTGGACTGTGACTTACAAAGGCGCCAATGGAAAGATTTATTACTATTCCATGAATGGTCAGAATGGAAAAACTTTTGGTGAACTTCCGATTGACCGTAAGAAAGTGTTATCCATCGGTATTTTGATCGGAGCAATTGTTTTTGTGATCATGCTTATTGTTGGTTATCTTTTCTTTACATAGCCTATAAAAGCAGGAAAAGGATCAGCACACAGGTAAGACAGGGGATGAAAATGAAACAGAAGCAGAATAGAAACAGAAAGTGGCGTTATGTACTGAGCGCAGTTTTTGGTGCAGTATTTTGCCTGACAACGCTGCATCCTGCCTATGCATCGGAACGACAGGTTTATGATGCTGCAGGAATACTGTCAGAGGATGAGATCGATGAGATCACAAAAGTGGCAGATGAGGTAGAAGATAAAACCGGATGGGATCTGATTATTTTGACGGTGAACGATGCATCGGTTACATCAGATCGGGATTATGCAGAGGAGCAGTTTAATGAATGTACGGAAAGTGATGACGGTATAGCGTATCTGCTCAACATGGATAGTCGGTCTTTTTACATCGCAACTGCTGGCGAAGCCTATGAGTATGTCGGTGACAGTCAGATTGATGAAATGCTGGATGATGCAGTAACGTATGCCGGAGAGGGCGACTATACACAGGCAATGATCGCAATGCTTGAAGATACGGAAAGCTATTATACTTCCAACACAGCGAAAAATATGACAATCTATGATGAGGATCAGGGCATTTACTATGCAAGCTCTACCAATCATCGTTTTCTTTCCTATGGAGAGATCGCGATTGCCGCAGTGCTTGGTGTGGCAGCATGCCTGATCTTCTGTCTGGTCATTACAGGAAAGTATCGGTTAAAATTTGGCAGATACCATTACAATGCCAGAGAGCATGCACAGATCAATCTGCGCAGAAATGAAGATCACTTTGTACGCCAGTTTGTGACCCGAAGAAAGATTCCGAAAGATCCACCGAAAAACGGTGGTGGAGGCGGCGGTACCAGTACCATTCATCAGGGAGCCGGTGGACGTTCCTTTGGCGGTGGTGGACGCAGTTTTTAGCATTTTAACAGGCACAGACAAATGAAAAATCTCCTGCTTCCTTTTCATGGAAACATGGAGAGTGGGAGATATGATCAGAAGTAAAATAATAAAGAGAAAGGTGTGTATTTGCGAGGAGCGAATACACACCTTTTTTGGGTAAGTGTTCTGCGAGGATGTGCATTGATTCTGAAAAGAATAAGTCAGTTTATGTGAGTTAGAATCATGCACTAAATTTTACAAGTATTCGATTTGAATTGTGCCATTCGTAAAATTGTGAAAAAAACTTCAAAGTCAGGCTTGCATACAATGTGCGATTATGATACTATATCCTTACTGTGAGAACAGATGTATCTCTGGGAAGAACACAGGAGGAATAAGATGGCAGAAAAAACAAAATATTTTGTCCTGAAGAAAAAAGCGGTACCGGAGGTTTTATTGAAGGTAGTTGAAGCAAAGAGACTGCTGGATTCAGGAAAAGCGGCTTCTGTTCAGGAAGCAGCAGAAAATGTCGGCATCAGCCGCAGCTCTTTTTATAAATACAAAGATGATATTTTCCCGTTCCATGATAATGCAAAAGGAAAGACGATCACCATGGTGATTCAGTTAGATGATGAACCGGGACTTTTGTCTGTGGTATTGCGTATTGTGGCGGACTATCATGCAAATATCCTTACCATTCATCAGAGTATTCCGGTCAATGGCATTGCATCATTGACACTCAGTGTGGATGTGTTAAACGAAACCGGTGATATTTCACAGATGGTAAATACGATTGAGGAACAGCAGGGCATTCATTATTTAAAAATATTAGCCAGGGAGTGAACAAACGATGATTCAAATTGCAGTATTAGGCTACGGAACAATCGGTTCCGGTGTAGTAGAAGTTTTAAAAGTAAACAAAGACAGTATCACAAAACGTGTAGGAGACGAGATTTTCGTCAAATATATCTTAGATCTGCGTGAGTTTCCGGGTGATCCGATGGAGGATAAGATCGTACATGATTATGCAGTGATCCAGAACGATCCGGAAGTTGCCATTGTGGTAGAAGCCATGGGTGGTGTAGAGCCTGCATATACATTTGCAAAACAGGCAATTGAGAGCGGCAAGCATTTTGCTACTTCCAATAAAGCTCTGATTGCAGAGAAAGGAGCGGAGTTGATCCGCCTTGCAAAAGAGCATAACGTGAACTGCATGTTTGAGGCAAGTGTAGGCGGTGGAATCCCGATCATCCGTCCGTTAAATTCCTGCCTGACCGCAGATGTGATCGAAGAAGTATCCGGTATCTTAAACGGAACCACAAACTATATGATGACAAAAATGTCTGAAGAAGGTTCCGAATTTGAAGATGTATTAAAGGATGCACAGCAGAAAGGATATGCAGAGGCAGATCCGACCGCTGATATCGAGGGACATGATGCCTGCAGAAAAATCGCAATCCTGACATCTCTGGTATGCGGACAGCAGGTTGATTTCCAGGATATCCATACCGAGGGAATCACAAAGATCACAGCAACTGATATCAAATATGCAAAAGCACTTGGAAGAAGCATCAAACTTCTTGCATCCAGCTATCAGACAGGTGACAGCTACTGTGCTCTGGTAGCACCGTTTATGCTGGAGCCGACACATCCGCTGTACAATGTAAATGACGTATTCAACGCAGTATTTGTACATGGAAATGTCCTTGGCGATGCAATGTTTTACGGCAGTGGAGCTGGAAAACTTCCGACCGCAAGTGCAGTTGTTGCAGATATCGTTGAGATCGCAAAACATCTGGATGAGAATATTCCGGTGGAATGGCGCAAGGAAAAACTGGAGCTTGCTGATTACAGACAGCTCAAAAATAAATATTTTGTCCGTACAACAGCAGACAAAGCTGCAATCGAGAAAGTTTTTGGAAGCGTTTCCTATGTACGGGCAGAGGGTGTGACAGGCGAGAACGCATTTGTTACAGCAGAAATGGATGGCTTTGCATATGATAAAGCAGAGGCAGAACTTGGTGAAGTGCTTCAGTGCATTCGTGTAAAATAAGAAACATTCTGTTTGCATGTGCAAATAAAATGTGAAAAAGTGTTTGTGAGAGTAAAAAAATAAAAATAAACAGAGGTAAAAAGTGATGAAATACGTGGTGGTTTTAGGAGATGGAATGGCAGACCGTCCGATCGCCGAACTTGGCGATCAGACCCCGCTTGCCTATGCAGAGACGCCGACAATGGATCAGCTGGCAGCAGTATCAGAGATTGGAATGGTACACACGATCCCGGATGGAATGAAACCGGGCAGTGATACCGCAAACCTCTCCGTACTGGGCTACAATCCGAGAATTTATTATTCCGGTCGTTCTCCGTTGGAGGCACTCAGCATTGGTGTGGATATGAAGGATACAGATATTGCACTTCGCTGTAATCTGGTCACCCTGTCCGAAGAGGAAGAAAATTATGAGGACCGTACGATCATCGATCACAGTTCCGGTGAGATTAGTACCGCAGATGCAGCCGTTTTACTGGATGCAGTCAGAGAAGGACTGGAAAATGAGACCTATAAATTTTATGTAGGAACCAGCTACCGTCATCTGTTGATCTGGGATCGCGGAGAAGTGGTAGAACTGACACAGCCGCATGATGTGCTTGGTCAGACGATTGGTCAGTATCTTCCGGAGGATGCCGTACTTCGTGAAATGATGAAGAAAAGTTATGACATTCTGGTAAACCATCCGATTAATGTGGAACGTAAGAAAAAAGGACTCAATCCGGCAAACTCCTGCTGGTTCTGGGGCGCAGGTACAAAACCGGCACTTTCTTCCTTTGAAGAGAAAACACATCTGAAAGGTGCGATGATCTCAGCAGTGGATCTGTTAAAAGGAATTGCAGTGGGCGCATCCATGAAAGTAATTGAAGTAGAGGGCGCAAATGGTGGATTGAATACAAATTATGAAGGAAAAGCACAGGCAGCGATTGACGTATTGACCAAAGAAGGGTATGATTTTGCATATATCCACGTCGAGGCTCCGGATGAGATGGGTCATCAGGGCAGCGTTGAGCGTAAGGTAAAAGCAATTGAGTATCTGGATTCCAGAGTCATTAAGCCGGTGAAGGAAGGACTGGAAGCAGCGGGAGAGGATTTCCGTATGCTGGTACTCCCGGATCACCCGACGCCAATCTGCATGCGGACACATTCATCCGACAGTGTGCCATATCTGTTATATGACAGCACAGATCTTCAGCAGCATGACTGGAAGTACAATGAAGCTGAGGGCGAGTCGAGTGGAAACTACGTGGCGTGTGGCCATGAAATCATAGATTACTTATTTGGGAGGAAGACATGCTAATAGTAAAGAAATTCGGCGGCAGTTCTGTAGCTGATAAAGAAAGAATTTTTAATGTAGCAAAAAGATGTATCGAAGATTATGAAGCAGGAAATGACGTGGTTGTTGTTCTGTCCGCAATGGGAAAGACAACAGATCATCTGATCGAGATGGCACATGACATTAATCCGAAAGCTTCCAAAAGAGAGATGGATATGCTTCTGGCAACCGGTGAGCAGACTTCTGTTGCACTGATGTCTATGGCAATGCAGGCACTTGGTGTTTCTGCGGTATCCCTGAATGCATTTCAGGTAATTATGCATACAACTTCTGCATATAGCAATGCAAAATTCAAACGTATCGATACCGAGCGTATTTTCAATGAGCTGGAGCAGCGTAAGATCGTTATCATTACTGGTTTTCAGGGTGTTAATAAATACGACGATATCACAACTCTGGGACGTGGAGGTTCTGATACCACTGCTGTTGCACTGGCAGCAGCCCTGCATGCAGATGCCTGCGAGATCTACACCGATGTAGAGGGTGTATACACAGCAGATCCGCGTGTGGTTCCAAACGCAAAGAAAATGAAAGAAATCACATACGATGAGATGCTTGAACTGGCAACACTTGGAGCAAAAGTTCTTCATAACCGTTCTGTTGAGCTTGCAAAAAAATATGGTGTGCAGTTAGTCGTACGTTCAAGTTTAAACAGAGCAGAAGGAACAGTTGTTAAGGAGGAAACAGAAATGGAAGGCATGCTTGTTAGTGGAGTAGCAGTAGATAAAAACGCAGCGAGAATCGCAATTATTGGTATTAAAGATGAGCCGGGAATGGCATTTAAGATTTTTGATCTTCTTGCAAAGAAGAACATCAACGTAGATATTATTTTACAGTCTATCGGTCGTGACGGCACAAAAGATATTTCCTTTACCGTATCCCGTGACCAGATGGATGAGGCAGTAAAAGTTCTGAAAGACAATGCAGCACGCGTAAAAGCACAGAAAATCGAGGCAGATCCGACTGTTGCAAAATTATCCATCGTTGGTGCTGGTATGCAGACACATCCGGGCGTTGCAGCAGGTATGTTTGAGGCACTTTACAATGTAGGTGTTAATATCCGTATGATCGGAACATCTGAGATCCGTGTAACCGTTCTGGTAGACGAGAAAGATGTAGATAAAGCAATGCGCGCAGCACATGATAAATTTATCGAGGACTAATCAGGAAAACAGGTTAAGAAGTTTAAGATAGAAAGAAGATATAAAAAACAGGACCGTTCGAAAGAATTGGTCCTGTTTTTATGCTTAGAAAATAGTTTATATAGCAGGGAACGCTGCATCTTACAAGTATTACATGTAAACATTCTGTTCTGTCTGCTGCTGTGTCAGATCCAGATAAAATTGTGTATTTGTCTGGGTCATATATGGAAGAATCCATAAGAGACCGATTCCCAGTGTCAGGCATCCTAACAGGATCCATCCGATGAAGGAAAGCTCCAGCAGAAAATAGCGCATTTTACGTCCCTTCATCAACCGCATACTTTCGCTCATTGCTTCGATCACACGCAGATTCGGATGATCGATCAGCAGATACAGAGACTGTGAAAGCGAAATCGTAAGAACAATCAGGATAATACAGCCGATTGCCAGTAAAGCCATTCCAACGATCAGTAACACGGAAATATCACTTGTTGTGTAAACTGCTGCAATGATGGATACAATTGTGCCCGGAAGGGTGCATACAAAGGAAATCAGAATCAGCAAAAACTGACAGCCAATGAATTTGTCCGGACGGTTTTTAAATGGAAACAGAAGATCTGCAAGCACAGGTCTGTTATTTTTTGCTGCTTTTACATGCATGTACATTGTTCCAATGGTAAATAATGCACCGACCAGACTGACAAAGACCATACCGGTATATCCCCAGATGATGCGGATGAAACGGGTGTAATAGACACCTTCCTGAAGCATTCTGGAAAATGGCGTTTCAAGCAGGGCGGAGATCAGCCAGCTGATCAGACCGGCACCGATCAGGGTGCTGTAGCGTCCAAGCAAAGCAGCTCTGGCATTTGCTTTTAAATCTGCAAAAGATTTCATATTGATATCATGCTCCAATCTGTTAAAATAGTGAGAGAACAAGGAGGAAGCACATATGAAGAAACAGGAAACAACGTTAGAAACCCAGTTATATCACTGGGGATGGATCGTACTGATTACAGTAGCAGCGTTAATCGCTGGAAAACGTATCTTTTTTCCTGATTTTTCTATTTCCGGGCAGATGCCCCCATGTGTTTTTCATCGCCTGACCGGATATTTTTGCCCGGGGTGCGGTGGAACCAGATCTGTGAAAGCACTGCTTTCTGGCAGATTTCTGGTATGTGCCGTAGATTATCCGATGGTTTTTTATGCGGTGGCAGTATATTTCTGGTTTATGTTCAGCCAGAGTGTTGACCGGATCAGCCATCATCGGATTCCCATTGGGATGAAGTATCGGCATGCATGGATTTATGCTTCACTTGTTATCGTAATCATACATTTTATATTAAAAAATCTGTTTTATATGAAAACGGGGATTGAACCGTTTTTATAAAGCTTCCTGTGAACCATTCAGGTCAAAAATGGAATCACTTCCGGAATTATTATTACCGTTATCTGTGTTGGAATCGCTTCCATTCGGGTTCAGATCGATGCCGAAGTTGTGTTCCAGCGTGTAAGTATAACGTTCCAGAAACTTGTCAAAGCCACCATACTGACGACTGACAGAGATAAAACTTCCGATTGTGATCACTACACTGATGAGAACACCTGCGGTGCCCAGCAACAATGCGGTACGAGCCGGTCCGGCAGCTTTTTTTCTGGAGCCTCTGGAGAGCAGGGCAAAAATAATTGCCAGTCCGCCAAAGACGAAAGCACCGTACAGGCAGCAAACGGATACAATACTCAGAATGGAACAGATCAGTGCAGCCACAGCCAGTCCGTTGGATGCATTTCCCGGTGCGGGATTGCGGCGAAACGGTTCCTGTTGATTCTGCTGGTTTTGCGAATCGTTCCAGGGATTTTCATTTTGTTCGTACATATTATAATTTGCCTCCTTTAAGACATGATTCTAACATGTGCATCAGAAAATGACAACCGGAAGAATGTATGATATGATACGATAGAAAATGACGCGAAGTTACAGATATGTCCAGAATGGATGTTTTGCAAATGGAGCGTGTGAGCTGTAACGAGATAGCGCGTATGAGCGGAGAAATATAAAAAACATAGAAAGGATCACCGAATATGGATATCATAAAAAAACTTGCGGAGGAATTACAGATCCGTCCGGGGCAGGCGCAGGCAGCGGTCAAACTGATCGATGAGGGAAATACGATTCCATTCATTTCCCGTTACCGAAAAGAAGCCACCGGCGCATTGAACGACGAAGTACTCAGAAATCTGTATGAACGGTTAAATTACCTTCGCAACTTAGAAGAAAAGAAGAAACAGGTGCTTTCTTCCATTGAAGAACAGGGAAAACTGACCGAGGAACTGAAAAAACAGATTCTGGCAGCAGATACCCTGGTGGCAGTGGATGATCTGTACCGTCCGTACCGTCCGAAACGCCGTACCCGTGCAACAATTGCGAAAGAAAAAGGACTGGAACCGCTGGCAAATCTGTTGTCCTTGCAGCAGTTAGATCATTCTGCCGAGGAAGAAGCAGAAGCTTATATTTCTGAAGAAAAAGGTGTCGCATCCGCCGAGGAAGCGTTACAGGGAGCCATGGATATCGTGGCAGAAGCAATTGCGGATGAGGCAGATTACAGAACTTATATCAGAGAAAAGACGATGAAAAAAGGTACACTGACTTCCACTGCAAAAGATGAAAAAGCGGAATCCGTGTACGAAATGTATTATAATTTTGAAGAGCCTGTGGCAAAACTGGCAGGACACCGGATTTTAGCGTTAAACCGTGGAGAAAAGGAAAAAATTCTGACAGTGAAGCTGGAAGCCCCGGAGGAGGAAATTATCCGCTATCTGGAGAAAAAGACGATCCGCAGAGAAAATCCGTATACAACTCCATATTTAAAAGAAGCGGTAGCAGACAGTTATCAGAGACTGATCGCACCGGCAATTGAGCGTGAGATTCGAAACAGTCTGACAGAGGAAGCGCAGGAAGGTGCGATTCGTGTCTTTGGAAAAAATTTGGAGCAGCTTCTGATGCAGCCGCCAATTCGTGGACAGGTGGTGCTTGGATGGGATCCGGCGTTCCGTACAGGATGTAAGTTAGCTGTGGTAGATGCCACCGGCAAAGTGCTGGATACGGTGGTAATCTTCCCTACTGCGCCACAGAATAAAGTGGCAGAAGCCAAAGCTGTTTTGAAGAAACTGATCGCAAAATACCATATTACACTGATCTCTGTTGGAAACGGAACTGCTTCCAGAGAGTCGGAACAGGTGATCGTGGAACTGCTCAAAGAACTTCCGGTTCCAGTACAGTATGTGATCGTGAATGAAGCCGGAGCAAGTGTATATTCTGCAAGTAAACTTGCAACAGAAGAATTCCCGAACTTTGACGTGGGACAGCGAAGTGCCGCATCTATTGCAAGACGTCTGCAGGATCCGCTGGCAGAACTGGTAAAAATAGATCCGAAATCTATCGGTGTTGGTCAGTATCAGCACGACATGAATCAGAAACGTCTGGGAGAAGCACTGGAAGGTGTCGTAGAAGATTGTGTAAACAAAGTAGGTGTGAATCTGAACACCGCTTCGGTACCGCTTCTGGAGCATGTGTCCGGCATTAATAAGACCATTGCAAAAAATATCGTTGCATATCGGGAAGAAAATGGTATATTTAAGAATCGAAAAGCATTATTAAAAGTTGCAAAGCTTGGACCGAAAGCATTTGAACAGTGTGCCGGTTTCCTGCGTATCAGCGACGGTACTCAGCCGTTAGATGCTACCAGTGTACATCCGGAGAGTTACGGAGTGGCAGAAGCCTTATTAAAACGTTTGGGTTATTCTGAGGATGAATTGAAAAAAGGTGCAATTCCGGGACTTCATAAGAAAATCAGTGATTATAAGAAACTGGCAGAAGAACTTGGAACCGGAGAACTGACACTGCGTGATATTGTGAGCGAACTGGAAAAACCGGGCAGAGATCCGCGTGAGGACATGCCAAAACCGATCCTTCGTACCGATGTACTTGAGATGAAGGACTTAAAACCGGGCATGATCCTGAAAGGTACCGTTCGAAATGTTATTGATTTTGGCGCTTTTGTGGATATCGGTGTGCATCAGGACGGTTTGGTACACATTTCACAGATCTGTGATCGCTTTATCAAACATCCATTGGAGGCAGTATCTGTTGGAGATATTGTGGATGTGCAGGTACTCAGCGTGGATGTGGCGAAAAAACGAATTGCGCTGACGATGAAGATTCAGGACCAGAATCAGTTAGCAGAAAAGCAGAACAAAAATGTTCAGAAGAAAAAATAACTTGCGGATTTTATGAAAATGTAATCTGCAGGTTGATCAATAGTCTGAAGTTTTGTTAAGAAGATAAGCTGTAGAAGATAAACAATTTAAAATGCTACACGCAGACTGACAAATTAATTGAGGAACATGAATTATGAATATGAAGATAGAGTCGTTTTCAGCAGAAGAAACCTATGAATTAGGAAAAAAACTAGGAAGCGAGGCAAATCCGGGAGATGTGTTAACACTCATCGGTGACCTTGGAGTCGGAAAAACTGTATTTACCCAGGGATTTGCAGATGGACTTGGAATTACGGAGCCGATCAGCAGCCCGACATTTACCATTGTGCAGGTATATGAGGAAGGCAGACTGCCATTTTATCATTTTGATGTATACCGCATCGGCGATATCGAAGAAATGGATGAGATCGGTTACGAGGACTATTTTTACGGAAATGGTGTGACCATGATCGAGTGGGCGAATCTGATCGAGGAGATTCTGCCGGAGACATATCGGGAAGTTCAGATTGAAAAAGATCTGGAAAAAGGATTTGATTATCGTACAATAACCATCAGGGAGGTGCATCGCGCATGAAAATTTTAGCCTTAGACAGTTCAGGGCTTGTTGCCAGCGTAGCCATCGTGGAAGATGACAATATGCTGGGAGAATATACCGTAAATTATAAAAAGACACATTCACAGACACTGCTTCCGATGTTGGATGAAGTGGCAAAAATGATCGAACTGGATCTGAACAGCATCGATGCCATTGCGGTTGCAGCAGGACCGGGTTCTTTTACCGGACTCCGTATTGGTTCCGCTACCGCAAAAGGACTTGGACTGGCGCTGGACAAACCGCTGATCCATATTCCGACCGTAGATGCCTTAGCCTGCAATCTGTGGGGACATCAGTCTTTGATCTGTCCTTTAATGGACGCGAGACGGCAGCAGACCTATACCGGTATTTATGAATTAAAAAATGGTGCACTGGAAATTTTACAGCAGCAGTGTGCGGTTGGAATCAATGAAATAATTGCGCAGATCAATGAAATTGGCAGACCGGTAACATTCCTTGGAGATGGTGTGGCAGTATTCCATGATTATATCGAGGAAAATTGTACGGTGGCACACGATTATGCGCCGGCACATATGAACAAACAACGTGCAGGTGCTGTGGCATGGCTTGGTCTTCAGTACGCAAAAGAAGGAAAATTAGAGACAGCAGCGGAGCATTGCCCGGATTATCTGCGTCTGTCACAGGCAGAGCGTGAGCGTCAGGAAATGCTGGAGAAGCAGAATGCCGGAAAATAATATGGATCATGCTTTGAAAAATATGGTAAAAAATGCTGACTTACTTGATAAAAAGGATGGTATTTCCGGGAATGCAAATGGAGAAGAACCGAAGCATGGGATTTCCGAAAGTGTAGATGGAAAAGAACAAAGGTTTGGTGTTCCTGAAGTGGGAAGTGGCAGAGGCCAGAAACTCATTATTCGTGAAATGCAGCCGGAAGATGTCCCTGCGGTAGCTGCGTTAGAAGCAGCGTGTTTTTCAGAGCCATGGAGTGAGCAGGCATTTCTGGATGCGCTAAAGCAGCCGGAAGCACTCATGATGGCAGCCATCGGTATGGGTAACAATCCAATGGGTTACTGTGGAATTTATCTGTCGGCAGACGAGGGCGAGATCACAAATGTGGCAGTGCGCCCGGATCACAGAAAAAAGGGGATTGCCGATGCAATTTTGACAGATGTGCTATCAGAATCGCAAAAGCGTGGCGCTCGGACCATTTATCTGGAAGTGCGGGAGAGTAATCTGCCTGCGCAGAAGTTGTATGAGAAACATGGCTTTGTATCCTGCGGCATCAGAAAGAAATTTTACCGGAAACCGACAGAGCATGCCATTGTGATGAGCTGTGATCTGACACGGAGGATAAGCGAGTGAGAAAAGCAGGCGTATTATATTGTAATTGTTGTGGAAAAACGATTTCAGAGAGCTGTGGAGCTGATCGGGAAGAATTTTTTCATTTTGAAAAGACTTGGGGCTATTTTTCGGAAAAAGATGGAACCAGTCAGACTGCGGATATCTGTGAATCCTGTTTTGAACAGTGGATGTCACAGTTTCGAATTCCGCCACAGACCGTGGAAAGGACGGAAATATTTGAATGTTAGATGTATGTTTACTAGGTACGGGAGGCATGATGCCATTGCCGTATCGAAAATTAACTGCGTTGATGACACGATATAACGGAAGTAATCTGCTCATTGACTGCGGAGAGGGCACACAGGTTGCCATCCGGGAAAAGGGATGGAGCGTGCATGATCTGGACGTGATCTGTTTTACGCACTATCATGCAGACCATATCAGCGGTCTTCCGGGACTTTTGCTGACCCTTGGGAACGCAGACCGCACAAAACCGGTGCACATGATCGGTCCGAAAGGACTGGAGCGTGTGGTAAATGCCCTGCGCACCATTGCGCCGGAACTGCCGTTTCCGATTGAATATCATGAAATAACAGAAAAAGAGCAGGATTTTGAGATGAATGGATATTGTATCCATGCCTTTCGTGTAAATCACAATGTAACCTGCTACGGCTATACCCTGGAAATCAAACGTCAGGGCAGATTTGACGTGGAGCGTGCCCGTAGACAGGAGATTCCACAGAAATTCTGGAGCCGTCTGCAAAAAGGAGAAATCATCGTGGATGGAGACCGTGTGCTGACACCTGAAATGGTACTTGGTCCGCAGCGAAAAGGGATCAAGCTGACCTATTGCACGGATACCAGACCAGTTCCGATCATTGCAAAATGCGCGAAACATGCGGATCTGTTTATCTGTGAAGGCATGTATGCGGAAAAAGAGAAAGAAGCAAAAGCCCGTCAGTACAAGCATATGACTTTTTATGAGGCAGCAGATCTTGCAAAGAGAGCGGAAGTGACAGAAATGTGGTTGACACATTACAGTCCGTCTCTGACCAGAGCCGAGAGCTATATGGATGAGGTGCACAAGATTTTTCCGGCAGCTTCCCTTGGAAAAGACGGACGCAGCGTAGAACTTGAATTTGAAGAAGTCTAATAATAGAACATATGAAAGTAGTGCAGACAGATTGAAAATGTTTGTTTGATCTATATTAAGTTTGGAAAATAGATAAATGCCGTATGGAATACGGTAGATGGGAGAATATTATGGCAGAGAAAGATGTACTGATTCTTGCAATTGAAAGCTCCTGTGATGAGACAGCAGCAGCTGTCGTAAAAAACGGCAGAGAGGTATTGTCCAATGTGATTTCATCACAGATTGCATTGCATACATTATATGGAGGCGTTGTTCCTGAGATCGCCTCCAGAAAACATATTGAGAAGATCAATCAGGTTATTCAGGAAGCGTTAGACGAAGCGCATGTGACCTTAGATGACATTGATGCCATCGGTGTAACTTACGGCCCGGGATTAGTAGGTGCCCTGCTGGTTGGCGTAGCAGCAGCCAAAGCCATCAGCTATGCGAAAAAGATTCCGTTGGTAGGAGTGCATCATATTGAAGGACACATCAGTGCCAATTATATTGAAAACAAAGACCTTGAACCGCCATTTTTATGCCTTGTGGTATCAGGCGGTCACACACACCTTGTAAAAGTGGCAGATTACGGAAAATACGAAATCCTTGGAAGAACCAGAGATGATGCAGCCGGGGAAGCTTTTGATAAAGTAGCCCGTGCCATCGGCCTTGGTTATCCAGGCGGCCCGAAAATTGAAAAAGCAGCCCGGGAGGGAGATCCTATGGCAATTCCGTTCCCGAAAGCAAAAGTCAACGATAATCCGTATGACTTTAGTTTCAGTGGCGTAAAATCCGCAGTATTGAACTATATCAACGGATGCAAGATGAAAAATATTGAGATCGTGCCGGAAGATATCGCTGCATCTTTCCAGAAAGCAGTGACAGATGTGCTGATCGCACATGCTATGCATGCGGCAGAAGAATTTAAAATTGATAAACTTGCGATTGCAGGCGGCGTGGCTTCCAACAGTGTGCTGCGGGAAGGTATGAGAGCAGCATGCGAGAAACGCGGAATCTCTTTTTATCATCCGTCACCGATTTTCTGTACAGACAACGCGGCAATGATCGGTGCAGCAGCATATTATGAGTATCTGGCAGGAACCCGTCACGGATGGGATCTGAATGCAGTTCCGAATCTGAAACTGGGAGAACGCTGATATGAGTGAAAAGAAACGGCATGCAGCCATTGTGCTGGCAGCAGGAAAAGGTTCCCGGATGAAAAACGATGTTCCGAAGCAATACCTGATATTAAATGGAAAACCGGTGCTGTATTATGCACTCCGGGCATTTGAGGACAGTTTTTTGGATGAAATCGTGCTGGTGACAGGTGCAGGTCAGGAGTCCTATTGCCAGAAAGAGATTGTAGAAAAATATGGATTTCAGAAAGTGACGCATGTCATAGCAGGTGGAAAAGAGCGCTATGATTCTGTCTATCGGGGAATCTGCGCGCTGGATGGGGCAGATTATGTCTATATCCATGACGGCGCACGTCCATTTATTGATGATGCCCTTTTATTAAGAGCAAAAGAAAACGTGGAGCAGTATCACGCATGTGCAGCCGGTATGCCGAGCAAAGATACCATCAAAATCGTAGATAAGGATGGCTTTGTGGCAGACACACCACAGAGAAAGTATACTTGGATGATACAGACGCCACAGGTGTTTGACTATCCATTGATTCATGATGCTTATGAACAGCTGTATCAGCATATGCCTGAAGTACAGATCACGGATGATGCTATGGTAGTAGAGACGATGCTTCAGACTCCAGTTAAGTTATATGAAGGAAGTTATAATAATATAAAGATTACCACACCGGAAGATCTGGTGATTGCAGAGTCTTTTCTTCATGTATAGACAGCTTTTTTGTCTGCTTATGTAAGAGAGAAAGATACATATATAGCCCTGCTAATTGAACATGTGAAAAAAATGTAAAAAAATGAAAAAAACTTGTTGACAAGGCAGGGGGTTATATGTATAATAATCCTTGCGCTGGTCAAATAGCGCAAAATAAAATTGGAGAGATATCGAAGTGGTCATAACGAGGCGGTCTTGAAAACCGTTTGTCCGCAAGGGCGCGTGGGTTCGAATCCCACTCTCTCCGTTATCGACTGAGTCGGTAACCATAGATTGTTTATTCGGAGAAGTACCCAAGCTGGCCGAAGGGACACCCCTGGAAAGGGTGCAGGTCGTTAACAGCGGCGCGAGGGTTCAAATCCCTCCTTCTCCGCTCACAGTTATAAAAAATGAAAAAAGTTGTTGACAAGCACTTGAATACATGATAATATAACTGAGCTGTTGAAAAAAACAGCAAGAAAAAAGTTGTTGACAAAGTCGATCGCCGGTGATAAGATAAACAGGATGTCGCTTGAAACGACAACAAAGAAAAATAAAAAAGTTGTTGACAAAGACAAATGCTTTTGATAAAATATAAAAGCTGTCGCAAAGACAACGAACAAAGAACTTTGATAACTGAACAGTGAAATAACCTTGAAAGATTCATTGAGAACAGCGAAGTAATTCGCATTGAAATGAGTTCGAGAGAACAAAGCAGAGACGAAAGTCAAAGCAACCTAAAACAGTAAAACGTTTGGAATTAATGGTTAATTAGCCAGTTGATTCTGAAACGGGAAAAACTTTTTATGAGAGTTTGATCCTGGCTCAGGATGAACGCTGGCGGCGTGCTTAAC
>OGCN01000705.1_pt1 | contig 51967 bp, 43 predicted proteins | sample 1570181 | NCBI WGS metagenome assembly OGCN01 (sample SAMEA4370584, study PRJEB24528) | human gut metagenome | reverse complement strand
TGAGCAAGAAGCCCCCACTTCAAAATCTATGATTTAAGTGGTGGGAGCATGTCACACAGATCAGGGGAGTGATCGAAGAAAGAATCAGGGGCAGAAAGAAGGAATCAAAATGGCACAGGGAAATCCGTTACCGGGAGAAAAATATTTACATTTTAAAAAGAAATTATATCAGATCATTGCAGTGGCAAAACATTCAGAAACCATGGAACCGTATGTTGTGTATCAGGCGTTGTATGGTGATTTTGGTGTATACATCCGCCCGTATGATATGTTTGTGAGTGAAGTCGATCATGAAAAATATCCGGAAGTGACACAGAAATACCGGTTTCAATATGTAGATCCAGAGACGATAAGCCAGAAAGAAGAAAATGTAAGTGCAGCAACGATGTGTCAGAAGGAAGAACCAGTAAGCACATCCGTGGAAAATGACAATAAAGAAATAGAAAAAACAGTAGTAGCTTCGCCAGAAGATGATACCATAGAGCAAATCAATCCATGGTTACTGCGTTTTCTGGATGCAGAAACCATGGAAGAAAAGTATCAGATTGTCTGCGACATCAAAAATGAAATTACAGATCGTCTGATCGATGATCTGGCAGTTGTTGTCGATGTGGTAATCCCGGAGGGAAAATTAAGTGATCGTTATGACCAGTTAAAATATTGTATCCGCACACGTCAGAAATACGAACAGACCTCTCTCTGGAGAAAATAGTATCTGATAATATCAGATGCCAACCCTGCATGGGGTGACTAACAAATAGCGATGCACAGAAAGTTTGTCTGCTAAGTTAGTTTGCTTTAGGCATGTTCTATCTATGCTTCTGGATGATAACCGTGGCGGCTCATATAGCTGTTGTGATATTTGCCGGAATAGGTAACATCTTCGGTGAACCATTCCGGAGGTGTAAAGCTGTTCGCTTCATCTTCAGAAGGAAATTCCACTTCTGCAAGGATCAGCGGAGCAAGTTCTCCCTCAAAAATATCCAGTTCGATGGTATAGGTACCAAATGGAATACAATATCTCTTTTTTGTGATAAGCAGACCGTCTGCTTTCGGGCGGAGATGTTCGTAACCCTCTGCGGTCAGCGGAAGATTGTATTCTTCTCTTGCCATGAGACCACCGGATTTGTAGGTGAGAAAATAAGCATCATCCTGTTTGCGGATGCGCACAACCGGATTGGTACACAGATAGCCCTGTTCAATGTGGCGGCATGGATATTGTTCCAGATGTTCCGGTAACTGTCGGATTAAAAATTTGCGTTCGATTTCCATAATAAGGCTCCATTCTGATAGTTATTGTTCATGTCCTTTTAGTATAAGCTATTGTTGGAAAAATGCAATCAGAAGCAAATTTGTTTATGAATTTTATAATGAAACGGAGGAAATAATATGAGTAAAATAGCAGTATTATGTAACGATGGTGTAGAAGAGATTGAATGCCTGACCGTAGTTGATTTTTGCAGAAGAGCAGGTATCGAGGTTATAACAGTTTCAGTGACCGGAAAACGCCAGATCATGGGCGCACATCAGATCGTTTTTCATGCAGATGAAGTATATGCAGATATGAATTTTGATGAATTCGACGGAATCGTTTATCCGGGTGGACCGGGAACCGGCGCAATGGGTGAAAAACCGGGTGTCAAAGAGCTGGCGCAGAAATTTTTAAATAATGGAAAAATGCTGGCAGCAATCTGTGCGGCACCGGGAATGATTTCTGAAACCGGCATTTTAAAAGAAAAACACGCAACCGGCTATCCGGGATGCAAACCGGAAGGCGGCGCAATCTGGAGCGAAGATGCAGCAGTTGTTGACGGAAATCTGGTAACCGGAAAAGGACCGGGAGCAGCGGCTGAATTTGCGATTGAGATCATTCGTTACCTTGCAGGTGACATAAAAGCGGAGCAGATTCGTACGTCTACCATGATGTAAATTGCTTTGCGACAGTAAATTTAGATAATGAAGGCACCAGTCAGGCAATCTTACCTCTGCAGCTAACAATCGCTTGTCGAGGAAAGATTGCCTGACTGGTGCCATATACGTTTTGTTGATCTCAGTCGGAGATTGAACTCCCACTGAGAAATACTTGTTACTACTCACCACTTGCAGAAGTGGGAGTCTCAACTCAGACTGAGATAAAATACAGAAGGTCTTTTATTAGACTTTAAATAGTAAATTTTAAGCCACTCACCAATAAGCTATAGCCAAAATCTATAACTGGCTATTTTTTTTGTGTATTAGACATCCTTTATTTGATGTGATAGTATCAATGACATGCAAAACCTATTAAGTAAGTATGAATAATAGGAGATATAAAAACGGGAGGAAAAACAAATGACAGATGTTCTGATCATCGGAAGTGGACCGGCAGGTATGACTGCAGCGATTTATGCAAAGCGTGCCAATCTGGACGTATTGGTAGTAGAAAAAGAATATGAAGGAACCGGTCAGATGGCAGAGAGCAGCCGCATTGACAACTATCCCGGTTTTTATGGAAGTAACGGTTATGAATTAGGCGAAAAAATCCGGGAACATGTGGAAGCACTTGGTGTTGCATTTTTCGAAGGCGAAGCAGTTTCCTTTGAAAAAACAGCTACAGGATTTAAAACCACACTGGAAAGTAGCGAGGTGCTGGAGAGCAAAACAGTGATCTACACCGCAGGAGCTGCACATCGAAAACTTACCGTTCTGGGAAGTGAGAAATTCGATAACAGAGGAATTTCCTACTGTGCATCCTGTGACGGAGCTTTTTACCAGAAAAGAGATGTAGCCGTAATCGGTGGAGGAAACAGTGCATTAGATGATGCCTTATTACTTTCCGAAATCTGTAACAAAGTTTATCTGATTCACCGCAGAGCAGAATTTCGAGGAGATGCATCCACACTTGAAAAACTGGAGCAAAAAGAAAATGTAGAAATCATTCGAAATGCGAAAGTACAGGAAATCGTCGGTGAAAAGAAAGCTGAAAAGCTTTTATTAGATACAGGAGTAACACTTGAGATTCAAGGCATTTTCGTAGCAATTGGCATGATCCCGCAGACAGAAGCCGTCAAAGATCTGGTGACGTTGGATGAGAGCGGATACATCAAAGCCGGAGAAGATGGCATAACTTCAGAATCTGGATTTTTTGTGGCAGGAGATGTCAGAACAAAAGAACTCAGACAGATTATCACCGCAGCCGCAGATGGAGCAAACGCTGCAAATTCAGCAATACAGTATATTATTAGAAAATAATCTGATTCAATAATAGAGAATATAAGACGACACAGATATAAAACTGAGATTGCCAGATAGAGAACCTGATTTTAAAAATATGAATATAATGCAGAAGCAATGATGTTTTTGCAATATATATGAGGATAGCGAATATCCTTTGCCTTTGATAAAACAAAAAACAACCCAGTCAGAATAAAGGGTGGAGAAATAGAAAGGAAACAACAGCATGGTAAACGAATTGACCAGAGAAAATTTTGACAAAACAATCAGAGAGCATAGCACTGTCGTTGTAGAATTCTATTCTGCAACCTGTAAGCACTGTAAGAAGCTGGAGGCGGGCATCACAGAACTTTCCGAGGAAGCAGGAAATGATGTTTATTTCGGAAAAGTACTGATTCCGGATGAACTGTCTCTGGCAGACGAATATGAAATCAGCTCCGTACCGACCTTGTTATATTTCAAGGACGGAGAAATCAGAGAGAAATCCGTAGGATTTACACACAAATTAATCATCGCAGAAAACATCAAAAAATTATAGACCGAACCACTTTTTTGGGAAAAAGGTCAAATTTGCATAGCAGAATTTAGAAAAGACCGAATCGCTTTTTCGTGGGATACTTCTTGAATTGTGTTTAAGAAGGTAGAAAGGTCAGAATTTAGAACAGAACAGGAGACAACATCATGGGATATCCAAGTATTTTTCCAACAGGAACATTAATTTACAATAAAGACAAAACATTCAACGGTTACACCGTTTTTCCATCCGCAAAAGGAGCACTCTTAATTGACATGAACGGTCGTGAAGTTCAGCTCTGGGCAGGACTTGGCGGATTTCCGAACAAGATCCTTCCGGGCGGATATGTAATGGGAACTACAGGAACCAGACCTGGTAAAAAAGCGTATCAGGATCAGATCGATCTGGTTCAGGTAGACTGGGACGGCAACATCGTCTGGAAATTCGATAAAACAGAGCTGATCGCAGACGGTGACAAAGATCCGGTTTACATGGCAAGACAGCATCATGATTTCCAGAGAGAGGGATCTACCGTTGGATATTATTATCCGGGCGGAGAGCCAAAAACAGACAGTGGAAATACCTTACTTCTGACACATGAGAACTTATACAATCATGATATTTCCGACAAACGACTGATCGACGACAAGATCATCGAAGTTGACTGGGAAGGAAATATTTTATGGAGCTGGCGTGCAAGTGATCATTTTGATCAGCTTGGATTTGACGAGGCAGCAAAAAATGCACTGTTCCGTAATCCATGCCTGCAGGGGGAAGCCGGCGGCGACTGGATGCACATCAACAGCATGTCCGTATTAGGTGAGAACAAATGGTATGATCAGGGAGATGAGCGTTTCCATCCGGATAACATTATCATTGATGCACGAAATTCCAACATTCTTGCCATCATCAGCAAAGAGACAGGCGACATTGTATGGCGCGTAGGACCGGATTTTAACGAGAGTGAAGCAACCAAAAAACTTGGATGGATCATCGGACAGCATCATTTACATATGATTCCGAAAGGACTTCCGGGCGAAGGCGATCTGCTTGTATTTGATAATGGTGGCGAAGGCGGTTACGGTACTCCGAACCCTGGCGCATTAACTGGTGTCAATAACGCAAGAAGAGATTATTCCAGAGTATTACAGTTTAATCCGATCACACTGGAGATCACATGGCAGTATACACCGTTAGAAGCAGGAAACCTGTTATTCACAGATGCATCCAAATTTTACAGCTCCTATATCAGTGGCGCACAGAGACTTCCAAACGGAAATACACTGATCACAGAGGGATCTGACGGACGTCTGATCGAGGTAACACCGGACCATGAAATTGTATGGGAGTACATCAATCCGTATTTCAACACCATTCTTGGTCAGTTCACTAACAATATGGTATATCGTGCTTATCGTGTACCATATGAGTGGATTCCACAGGTGGAAAAACCAGAAGAAATTTCCGTAGAGCCGATTGATGTAGAAACCTTCCGCGTACCGGGCTCTTTAGTAGGAAACGGATTTGGAAAAGTGACAACCATCGATGGTGTAGATTCGAATGCACGTCTGATGACAGGTGGCGGTGCATCTGAGGATGAGGATGAAGAAGTAAACTTCTGTGTCGCAACTGTAAAGAAAAGTGATCTGGTCAAGAAATAGGAAAATTATCTGTTTCATGAAAAAAATAAATAATGTAGAAACAACAGATAAGTAACGCAAGCAGGTGTCGAAAGATATCTGCCTGCAAACCAAAGAAGAATTGAAAAAAAGTAGAATTCCACAGGGAGTGAAGAAAAATGAAAAGCAAAAAAATTACTGCAGCAGTTTTAGGTATCGTTCTTACATTTGGTCTGGTGGTCAGCGGTTGTGGAAACAACAACGGGGCATCCTCTGATGGAAGTGCGAAAGCAGAGACAAATAAAGATGGTTATGAGGTAGTCAGCATTGGTTTCCCGAGTGCCGGATATGAATGGGCAGAGGGAGCACTGGCAGTAGCAGAGGAAAAGGGATATCTGGATGAATATCTGAATCCATTAGGCTACGATGCAGACCTGATTCCGTTTACAGGAGCAGCACCGGCGATTCACGAAGCATTGGTATCCGGAGATCTGGACTATGCATATTATGCGGGTTTTGCGGGAATCATGGCAAAATCAAACGGCATTGATACGAAATTACTGACCGTGACAAGTTTTGGTTCTGTATGGCAGCTTGCAGTCAGCACTGATTCCGGTATCACTTCCTTACAGGATTTAAAAGGAAAAACTATTTCTTATCAGAGAGGTGCAACACCGCAGATGTATGTTCTGAAAGTATTAGAAGAAGCCGGTCTGACAGAAAATGATGTACAGCTTGTCAACAGCACGATTCCGGAAGGATTATCCAGCCTTTCTACCGGAGCCGTAGATGCAGCAGTTGTTACATATGGACAGGCAGATACTTTAGTTGAGCAGGGCAAAGCAACCATTTTGCATAAAGGTGTAGAAGCTGATCCGGATGTATTCTATGAGCCAAATGTATTGATTGGAAGATCTGAGTATGTCAGTGCAAATTCAGATGTGAGCGTAGCAATCATTAAGGCAATGCTGAAAGCAAAAGATGATATCGTATCTGATCCGGAAGCATTCTATGAGTTATCTGCTGAAAAGAGCGGAAGAACGTTAGAACAGGTAAAATCGGTAGCTGTATCTGATCTGGAACTTGGATATCCGATCAGTCTGGATGACAGATATATTACTTCACTGAAAAATATTGAAGAATTTGAGCTGAACAACAACATCATCACCAATCAGGTAGATTTTGATTCCTGGATTGATTCCTCCTATCTGGAAAAAGCAGTGCAGGAGTATCAGGAAAGCGCACAGTAAGGAGGTCGCGTGAGCATGTACAAAGGAAATAACGTATTTATACAAAAACTGTTGATTTTTATCAACATGATCATATTGCCGGTCCTCATTGTACTGGCGTGGCATTTTGCCACCTCTACCGGTGCGATGTCTACACTGATCTTACCAAAGATCAGCACCGTGCTTGAAACCTTAAAAGAACAGATCGCAAACGGCACCCTGCCGGGAGATATCGGCATCAGTTTAAGCCGTATTGCCAAAGGTTATGCACTGGCAGTCGTTGTAGGAATTTTGCTTGGCGTGCTCATGGGAATGAACAAATTTGCAAACCGTTTCTTCATGCTGACATTTACCGCGATCCGTCAGATTCCAATGATCGCATGGGTTCCGATCCTGATCATCTGGTTTGGTATCGGTGAGGAGTCAAAAGTTGCCGTTATTTTTCTGGCAGCATATTTCCCGGTTCTGGTCAACACCGTCAGCGGTATTGAGCGTACCGATCCGAAGCTGATCGAAGTTGGAAAAATGTATCATCTGAATGGTTGGCAGCAGTTTACAAAAATCTATCTGCCATCTGCACTTCCGTCCATTTTTGTCGGATTAAAACTGGGACTCAGCGTATCCTGGATGGCAGTGGTAGGTGCAGAGATGATCGCAGCTACTTCCGGTATCGGTTTCCGTATCAACGATGCACGAAGCCTGATGCAGTATCCGGTTGTATTTGCAGGAATCATCGCCATCGCAGTAGTTGGTGTGATCATGGATCTGGCGATCTCACTGATCGGCAAATTATGCACACCATGGGAAAAAGGCAGGTAAGCACAAATGGGAAAGACATTATCAATTCAGAACGTAAATAAAAGCTTTACTGTCGATGGGCAGAAAGTAGATGTATTAAAAGATATCAACCTTGAGATTCAGGAAGGTGAGTTTATCGCCATCGTTGGACACAGTGGCTGCGGAAAAAGTACTCTGTTAAAAATCATTGCAGGACTTGAGAAAAACGACACTGGTCTGGTAACTGTGGACGGAAATGAAGTCAAAGGACCGGGCATGGACCGTGGCATGATTTTTCAGGAGCACCGCCTGTTTCCATGGATGAGCATTGAAAAAAATGTACAGCTGGGATTAAAGGGACTGAGTAAAGAGGAAAAAATAAAGCTTTCCGATCAGTATCTGGAACTTGTAAAATTAAGCGAGTTCAAAAAGGCATATCCGAGCCAGTTATCCGGTGGTATGTCACAGCGTGCAGCTATCGCAAGATCACTGGTGAGTCAGCCGGAAATTCTGCTGCTTGACGAGCCGTTTGGTGCATTGGATGCACTGACCAAGATCGAGTTACAGGAAGAGTTACTGAAGATCCGTGAGCGTTTTCATAATACAATGATCATGGTTACACATGATATCGAAGAAGCCGTATTTTTGGCAGATCGCATTGTGGTAATGTCCGCAAGACCGGGACGTATCAAAGATGTCATCGAAGTAGAACTTGGAAAATACCGTGATCGTGGTGGTAGCGATTTTGCACACTACAAAAAGAAAATTTTCGATTATTTCTTCGAAGAAAAGACCGTTGTACCGGAGTACAACATTTAAAAAGAAAATCCACACAAATGGATTTGCATATTTGTTTTCTATAGAAAAATCTCTCTGAATATGCTTGTCAAACAGACAGCAGAAGTCAGAGGGATTTTTTGTGTACAGATGCAGAGATTTTGAGAAGATTATGCCAGCTTACGCTGACCAGAATTACGCACCAAGGTTCACATATGATTGACTTGAATGTGAAGAAAAAGAATCGTCGGGTGAAACGTCTGATTTCCTTGCATATCGAAAAGAAAAAAGATAAAATGAATTCAAGAGAGCATCAGTATTCTTAATGCAAAATGTGCGTCATGCAAAGCGTGACATATTCTTCTACGCATTTTTGCAATACAGAAATTTTTTACGAAGACAAGTTTTACAAAGGACAAGAAAATGGAAGAATTATATTTGGGGATATCCGGTTTTTTATTGATGGTTTTGACACTTTTTCTGATAAAAATCGGCACGTCGATTGAAAGAAGTATCAGTAAGACATATGCAATTATTTTTACTACAGCAGTGGAGCTATATGTAGCGCTGGATGCCCTTTTTGTAAAATGCTTTTTTACAGAAGGAGGAAGTGTAAGGGCATTTCGGATCATTGCATTTGCATTTCTGTTGATGTACGTTATCATGCCGTATACCTGGCATTTGTTTATACAAAGCTATATGGGAGTGCAGCGCAGAATCTGCATAAGGATACTGGAAGCGGTTCCGATGATGCTTCTGGTTGTTCTTGTGATTGTGTCTGTGTTTAATGGGATGCTGTGGAGCATTGATGATCATAGTGTGTATACCCGTGGACCGTGGTTCAAGTCGTTTGCGGTTTTGAATCTGTTTTACTATGGATTTGCCTTTGTACAGAATTGCTATATTCTGATTACAAAAAATAAAAACGGAAAGAGGTATGCACTGATATCCGCCGTTTTTTCATCTATTCCGTTGATGGGGATTCTGATTAATATTTTTGTTTTCCCTTTGCATGATGCATATCCGCTCCAACCTTATTGCCTGACAGCAACGGTGCTGCTGGCATATCTTTTTATGGTGGAGCATCAGAAGAAAGAGCATGACAGGGAACAGCGGGAAAAATTACTGCTGGCATTGGAACATGAGAAAGAAGCTGCCAGAGATGCGAAGGAAGCCGGTGCAGTGAAAGCTACGTTTCTGGCAAACATGTCTCATGACATTCGTACACCGATGAATGCAATCCTTGGATTTGCTGATATCATTGCAAAACATCCGGATGATGAAGCTGTTGTCAGAAATGCAGTAACAAAAATACAGGCATCCGGAGAGGTTTTGATGAAGCTGATTAACGATGTGCTGGATCTATCCAGAATTGAAAGCGGAAAGCTGACGTTGGAGGAAACCGCCGTAGACCTGAAGCAGATATCAGAAAAACTGAATATGATAATGGAATACAGCATGGAAAAGAAACACATTCAGTTTCAGATTATCAGTGAATTGCAAAACCCCTGTGTCTGGTGTGATGAGACAAAGTTACAGCAGATTCTGGTCAATATACTGAATAATGCAGTGAAATTTACACCTGAGGGTGGAAAGATTACACTAGAGTATGAAGAAACACCGGTGAATGAAGAATTCTCAGAATATCGGATTTCCGTGCAGGATACCGGTATCGGCATGGATGAGGAATTTCAAAAACATGCCTTTGAAGCGTTTGAGCGTGAGCGGACTTCCACGGAAAGTAAGACGGAAGGAACCGGTCTGGGACTTGCAATTGTAAAGAAACTGGTTGAACTGATGGGAGGACAGGTGAGCATTCAAAGCAAAGTAGGGCAGGGTACAAAAATCACTGTTTGTCTGCGTTTGAAGATTGCGGGACAGGGCGATATTATCGATAAGCAAAAAGAACCGGCAATTGCCGCAAATGCGGAACTGGCGGGAGTGCGTGTCCTTTTGACAGAAGATAATGAGCTGAATGCGGAAATCGCAAAAGAAATTCTGACCAGTGCAGGAATGATGGTGGACTGGGTAGAAGACGGAAGTGCATGTTTAAATCGTCTGAGACAGGTGGAGGTCGGATATTATCAGGTCATATTAATGGATATTCAGATGCCGAAAATGAACGGATATGAAGCCACAAAACGTATTCGTGAGCTTCCGGTTTCAGGAATGGCTCATATTCCGATCATAGCAATGACAGCGAATGCATTTTCGGATGATCAGAAACGGGCATTGGATGTTGGAATGAATGGATTTATTACAAAGCCGATTGATGTGGACCGGATGCTGAGGACGATTCAGCAGACGCTGCAAAGATAGGGATGGAAAAATTTGATATTTCAGAGAAACAGGATAAAAATCATGGTAACTTTGAGTGGATTCAGAGTTACCATGATTTTTTAGTGATTTTTTTCAAATGATGTAGATTAATTAGTTTATATCAATGTAAACTGCTAAAACGGACGGAATTGTTAATTGTGCACCAAGTACTGTTGTATAAGAATATAAGCCAGTAGAGGTACCATAAAAACTAATGATATCATCTTCTAATACACGGTTCGAAGGATCTGGTACATACATTTCATACAATAAATGATGGAGATATCGTGATGATAGATTATTCACCTTTTTGGAAAACGCTTGAAAATTCAACTGAAAATTGGTATACATTAACGAATAAGCATAATTTATCTCATAGTACACTTCATCGTTTAAAAAGGAAAAATATGGAGGGGTAAAATGGAACAGAACAGAAACCGAATAGACAATATTATAAAAAAACTGATAGAAACTCATACGACCATTTCAACAATGGAAAGTTGTACTTCCGGCATGATTGCATCTATGATCACTGATACGGAAGGAGCATCAGCAATCTTTCCGGGAGGATTTGTTACTTATTTGAATGAGACAAAGATTCTGATCGGTGTGGATGCAAAAGTAATTGAGAAATACGGTGTATATTCCAGAGAATGTGCAGAGGCAATGGCACAAACTGCACAGGAAAAGTTGAACACGGATGTTGCCATTGGTATCACTGGCACAACCGGAAATGTAGATCCGAATAATGCTGACAGTGTGCAGGGGCAGGTGTATTTTTGTATTCGGATTGGAAATCAGGCGCATACTTTTGAATTACAAGCAGAGGTGGCGGATATGAGCAGACATGAGATCAAGCAGATGTATGCGGATGAGGTGTTTGAAAAATTAGGGGAATTGATCTCAGTCTGAGTTGAGACTCCCACTTTTGCAAGTGGTGAGTAGTAACAAGTATTTCTCAGTGGGAGTTCAATCTCCGACTGAGATCAATGCTCCGCGCGGATGTGCAGTGATTCTGAAAAGAAGATGTCAGCTTGCGCTGACCAGAATCACGCACCAAGTCTCACGTGCGTTCGACTTGAAAAAATATAATGCGTAACGAATACTGAGTATGAAATGTTTTACAGAATAAAATACAAATGTATGTGTTTGAAAACGGCTAATGGTTGTACATTTCATAATCCTTGCGAAGGAAAGAAAAAGCAGTTATACTGATAGATATTAAAAAAGTGGAGGAAACCCATATGCCAAAAAAATTTTGTGTTACTGGAATATGTATTCCAGAAAAAAATTATATGGTAGATATCAGTAAGCGAATCGATACGATTATGCATGATTATATTGAAAACGGACAGTATTTTACTATCAATCGGGCAAGACAGTATGGGAAAACAACGACACTTTATTTGTTGGAACGACGTCTGCAAAAAGAATATCTGGTACTCAGTCTGAGTTTTGAGGCGGTAGATGAGTATTTTGAAACACAATTGTATGATATGTTTTTGGCAGAGTTGGCAGTTAATAATAAGCTGTATATGGAAATAATGATCAGAAATTTGTGGAAGAGAATGGACGAAAATTATTTTTACTATTTTAACAAGAAAAAGAAAACAGGTATTCAAGAGCTGAACTATAACGGTAAAAAAATATTAGAAGTAGTAGTGTGATTTTCTGCGCTTGATTTTTAAAAACTGGTGTTAAAATATATTTCGCTGAAAAAAGGAATAAAACAGAATACAGAAATAACAGCGACGTTAAATAGTGTCGCGGCTCCTGTCTGATGGCTGCGATGTATTTGATGTCGCTTTTTTGTTATGAAGTGTAAAAAAAGTATAAATTGCATCAAAGCAGTTGAGCTGCCAACCAGTTTACGGTAAAATACTTCGATAGTATGAGAAAAATCTGCATTCGACAGGAATGTCAGATTGCTGAGTGAGAAATTTGAAAAATTTATAGTAGCAGAAAGAAGGAAAGAAATGTCAAGATTTAGCGTTAAGAAACCCTATACCGTATTTGTGGCGGTGGTGATCTGCCTGATCCTTGGCGTGGTAAGTTTTACCAGAATGTCCACGGATCTGTTACCGGAGTTTTCGCTGCCCTATGTTGTGGTAGTGACGACCTATCCGGGCGCTTCGCCAGACAAAATCGAGAGTACGGTGACGGAACCGTTGGAATCCGGGCTTGGAACGGTCAACGGTGTGGAAAACGTCACAAGTACGTCCAATGAAAATTATTGTACGGTTATGCTGGAGTTCGCAGAGGATACAAACATGGACAGCGCCATGGTAAAACTGTCCAATGCATTAGATCTGATTACACTGCCGGATGGCGCCGGAAAGCCGATGATCATGGAAGTGTCCATGGATATGCTTCCGGTCATTTATGCCAGCGTGGATTATGATGGAAAAGATATTTATGAACTCAGTGATTTCGTGGAAAATACCGTTGTTCCGACTATGGAGCGTCAGAACGGTGTAGCCAGTGTCAATACAACCGGAGCCATTGAAAAAACAGTGGAAATCCGTTTGAATCAGGAAAAAATCGATGCGCTGAATGATAAACTGGCAGCTTATGTGGACGATCAGCTTGCGGATGCAAAGTCTCAGATTGACGATGCCAAAAGCCAGATGAACAGTGCAAAGGCGCAGTTAGAAAGCTCCAAAAAGGCACTGGAAGATAAGCAAAATTCTACATCCAGTGAACTGGCGCAGAGCAGCAAAGCAGTGGATGCGGCAGTGGCGACACAGTCTGCCTACAATGCGCAGCTTGCAGGTCTGCAGGCGTCAAAAATGGCATTGGAGACAGAGAAAAAAGCATATACGGACGCCGGAATTGAAGCACAGTATCAGCAGGTAAATGAAAGTTTTGCTTCCATGCAGAAAATGGCAGCAGGCTATGGCATGGATGCTTCCGCTTATCCGGCGGATATTTCTGATGCGTTGAAAAATCCGGAAAAATTAGAAGCATTAACAGCTTTTATGAAACAGATCGGTCAGTCAGATGCAGCGGCATCACTGACAGCAGACAATCTGAAACAGATGGATCAGATCGTAAATACCCGTCTGCCGCAGATTGACACAGAATTAGCAAACTTAGAAGTTGAGATTCAGGCAGCACAGGCGATCGTGGATCAGGTTAACGAGCAGGTAAAAGCAGCGACAGACAATTACGAAGCTCTGGAATCCGGAAAAATTTCCGCCGCAGTTGGCTTCAGTACCGGTGCGGCACAGATCGCAGATGGTGAAGCTGCATTGGAGTCTAATCAGGAAAAATTAGATGATGCACAGACTTCTTATGAACAGGGCAGAGATACCGCATTAAAAAATGCAAATCTGGATTCTTTATTAAGCCTTGATACCTTATCTCAGTTACTGTCTGCACAGAATTTCGCAATGCCGGCAGGCTATATTTATCAGGGCGATGATCAGTACCTGCTGAAAGTCGGTGACGAATATGCTTCTGATGGAGAACTGGAATCTTCCGTACTTTGCAACATTGACGGACTGGGAGATGTGCATGTATCTGACGTGGCAGATGTCACATGGATCGACAATTCCGGAGATGCCTATGCAAAAGTAAACGGACATGACGGAATCGTTCTTTCTATTTCAAAATCAAGTACAGCGGGAACGGCAGATGTGTCTGATACCTGTGGTGCAGCCATCAGCCAGCTGGAAAAAGACTATGACGGACTTCATATTACAAGTCTGATGGATCAGGGTGATTACATAGATCTGATTGTACAGAACGTATTGTCAAACCTGATCGTGGGCGCAATTCTTGCTATCATCGTGCTTGCAATTTTCCTGCGTTCCATCAAACCAACCATCGTAGTAGCATTCAGTATTCCACTGAGTGTCCTGGTGGCAATTGTGCTGATGTATTTCAGCGGTGTAACATTAAATCTGATTTCCCTGTCGGGACTGGCGTTGGGAATCGGTATGCTGGTGGATAACTCCATCGTTGTAATCGAAAATATTTACCGTCTGCGTGGACTTGGTGTACCATCTGCCAGAGCGGCGGTTATGGGTGCAAAACAGGTGGCAGGTGCCATTGCATCTTCTACATTGACAACTATCTGCGTATTCTTACCGATCATTTTTGTCAATGGTCTGGTGCGTGAACTGTTCGTAGATCTGGCGCTGACCATTGCATACAGCTTAGTTGCGAGTCTGCTGATCGCATTGACAGTTGTTCCGGCGATGAGTTCTACTATGTTGCGTAATACAGAGCCGAAGCCGCAGAAATTATTAAATAAAGTACTGAATGTATATGAAAAGGTATTGCGTTTCTGTCTGAGAAGAAAATTTGTACCGTTAATTATTGCAATCGGACTTCTGGCAGGATGTGCATACAAGGCAGTGAATACCGGTATGATCCTGTTCCCGAGTATGGGCGGTAATCAGATGTCCGTAACGTTGGAGGCAGATGAGGATCTGACCGATGAGGAAACTTTTGCACTGGCAGATCAGGCAATGGAAAAAATGACTGCCATTGACGGTGTTACTTACGTTGGTATGATCTCTGGTTCTTCCAGTGCTTCCGGAAGTGCTTCTTCCATGCTGACAAGCAGCGGCGGCACACATAATCTGAACGTATTTCTGTTATTGGATGAAGAAATCGCAAAGGACAACAGTCCGGTGGCAAAAGAGCTGGAAAAAATCTGCAAAGATCTGAAGTTTAAAGATTACAGCGTATCTACTTCTAACATGGATATGTCCTCTTATATGGCAAGTGGACTGACCGTGAATATTTATGGAAGTGATACTGACAAATTGCTGGAGATCAGCAATGACGTGATGGATATTGTGGCTGACGTAAAAGGATTTACCAAAGTTTCCAATGGTCAGGAGAGCGGCGATAAGACGATTCAGTTGACCATTGACAAGGACAAAGCTATGGCTCAGGGACTGACGGTGGCACAGATTTATCAGGAACTTGCCGGAAATCTGACAACGGAAAAAACAGCGACAACCCTGACTATGGACGGCAAACAGTACGATGTAGAAATCGTCAATGAAAATGATGCCGTAGATGTGGATTCCCTGATGGACTATGAGTTTTCTGTAGATAAACAGAAATCCGACGGAACCACAGAGACCGAAACACACAAACTCAGTGAGTTTGCAACTATGAGCGAAGGCGTAAGTCTTGCTTCTATTCAAAGAGATAATCAGAAAACATACATCAGTGTGACAGCGGAGACAGAAGATGGTTATAATACTACAGTATTGTCACGTACGTTGCAGGACAAACTGGATCAGTATGAACTGCCGGACGGTTACAGCCTTGAGATTGCCGGTGAAAGTACGGAAGTCATGGATGCCATGAGTGATATTTTCCTGATGATCGGTCTGGCGATTGCCTTTATTTACCTGATCATGGTGGCACAGTTCCAGAGCCTGTTATCACCGTTTATCGTCATCTTTACGATTCCGCTGGCATTTACCGGTGGTCTGCTGGGACTCTTTATCGGAAGACAGGAAATCTCACTGACAGCAATGATGGGATTCCTGATGCTGGCAGGTGTTGTTGTAAATAACGGTATCGTGTTTGTTGACTATGCAAACCAGTTACGAATGGAAGGGATGGAAAAACGGGAGGCTTTGGTAGAAACTGGAAGAACCCGTATGCGTCCGATCCTGATGACCATGTTGACAACCGTACTGGCAATGTGTACGATGGTATTTAGTACTGATGCGGCAGCAGAAATGAGCCGTGGTATGGCGATCGTCGTAATCGGCGGACTGCTGTATGCAACACTCATGACACTATTCGTAGTTCCGGTACTGTACGATATCTTGTTCCGCAGAGAAGTGAAGAAAGTAGATATCGGCGATGAAGAACTGTTAGACGAGAAATTATAAATAAAGCAGATGTCTCTCCGCGAATGAAAGCGTGAAATGACGAGATTTTGTGAGAGGAGAGACAAATCACTTCCGAGTAATTGAAAGTGATAGAAATAAAAAGTAAGCTTATTTCTCTGAACATTTTGTAGAAAGAAGGAATCAATTTGGGAAAAGAAGCAAAAACCAATGCTATGCGTATGCTGGATAAAAAGAAGATTCCATACGAGGCACTGACTTACGAAGTAGACGAATTTATTGATGGAATGCACTGCGCCGAGATTACCGGTGCACCGGTGGATGCATCTTACAAGACATTAGTCATGCAGGGCAAAAGCAAACAATACTATGTGTTTGTGATTCCAATCGCATGCGAAGTAGATCTGAAAAAAGCAGCCCGTTCCGTTGGTGAAAAATCCGTGGAAATGATCCATGTGAAAGATATAACAAAAATCACCGGTTACGTGCGTGGCGGATGCTCCCCACTGGGAATGAAAAAACTGTTTCCGACAGTCATTGACGAGAGCGCAAAAAACTTTGCTGAAATTTATGTCAGCGGCGGACGGATCGGACTTACTCTGAAAATGAATCCGCAGGACTTAGTCGACGTGACAAATGCACAGCTTGCTGATATTCAGGCAGAGTAAATAGTAAGCGGTAAAAAATAGTTATTCATCAGACGGAACTACTTGAAGAAAGTTTCTATATTTTAGAAATATTTGTGTATTACTATGTTAAGTAGTCTGCTTTTTGACAGACTGAGAGGAGGACAAAATGTCTGAATTATTTCAAAAAATCAAAAAAGAATCTATGATTACATCCATCATTTGCATCGTATTTGGTGTGATGTTTTGTATCTGGCCGGGGACCATCCTTGTAACTCTGTGCCGCATTGCAGGTTTTGTATTATTAGTGGCAGGTATTGTACTGCTGATCCAGGGAATCCGTATTCAGGAAATGCTGGGACGTTCCGTGCGGTTACTTCCGGCAGGGGTCTGCGTAGTTATCGGTATCTGGATTTTGGCAAAACCGGGCGTTTTTGTATCACTGATCCCGATTTTGATCGGTGTTATGCTGGCTTACCATGGCGTGAAAGATCTGATTTTTTCTCTGGAAGTAAAAAAAGGCGACAGCCCGCGCTGGTGGCTTGGACTTCTGGTAGCAATCGCAACTATCATTATTGGTGTGATCCTGATGCTTCACACATGGTTGGCGCTGGAAATCGGTATGATGGCAGTTGGTATCATCCTGATCTATGACGGCGTCAGCGGACTGTGGTTGAACGGTCGTGCAGGCAGTGCATACAAACGTTATCACAATCCGGAAGATGATATCATAGACGTAGATTACAAGGAAGAAGACTAGGCATTATGCGAAGAATGGAATTTAAAATGGAGCGGACAGGACTGCTGGAAGTGGGCGATGTCCTTCCGGTGACAGAAAGCAAACTGCCAAACTCCTGGTATTATACACTGGGCAAGGCCTACGCCATGTCCGCAAACTATGAATTTCGTGAACGATTAAAATCCGGGGAAGGAACTGTCGTTGAAGTAAAAGAAACGCCGAAAGGTTACTACGTGATAGTAGAGTTCGATGAGTAAATACTACTTCAGTATGAAAAAATGTTCTGGAAAGATGTAAGTGTTCAGGTGTACAATGGTTTAGTTCGAATGAAATAAAGTAGAGACCGTTGTGATAACGTGGATTTATACATTTTTCACAGCGTAAATAGTCAGGGGATCAGAAAATAATACAAGCGTGCGTCTTAGCACGCGGTATTCTTTTCTGATCCTCTGGCTCATAAAACTAAAATATATAACCACCACACAAGAAAAGAGGAGAACCACATGTCTGTCGTAGCCACCAGCGTATTTTTACTATTCGCCCTGATCGTCCTTGGCTTTATATTAGGAAAACGAAATATCATCCACCAAGAAAGCATCCCAGATTTTTCCACCCTGGTCTTAAAAGTAACCATGCCGGTAACTGTATTCTGCTCCATCATCGATCAGGACAGATCGCAGCTATTCGCCTACGGAATCCAGACCTTTGCCACGATCATCCTGTTACACGTATGCGCTTTCCTGATTGGATTGTTACTGGTAAAAGTCATGAAAGTAGCAGATCTGGATCAGGGCGTATGGATCTACTGCATGCTATTTTCAAACAACGGTTTCATGGGAATTCCTCTTGCATTATCCATCTTCGGTGGAAAAGGAATGTTTCTGATGGCGCTTGGAAATGTGGTCAGCAATTTTCTGATCTTTTCCGTGGGAATCAAACTGCTCACATGGAAATATCCGATCAAAGAAAAATTAAGTATCCGAAAAATGGTACTCAACAATATTAATATCGCAGTAATCCTTGGATTTATCGTATGTATCCTTCAGATTCCAATGCCGGATGTGCTTGGAAAATTATTGTCATATCTGTCCAATATTACAAGTGGAATGTCCATGCTTGTAGTCGGACTGTCTCTTTCCAGACTTCCGGTCAAAGCTGTTTTCCAGGATCGCAGGATGATCCTTTTGACATTGATCAAGCAGATAGCATTTCCGTTGCTGATTCTGGGACTGTTACGGATCGTTCCGGTTGCACTGGATGATACATTAAAAAATGTCATGATCCTGACAGCAGCCCTTCCGGCATCTTCGGCACAGTCCATGATCACGGAACAGTACGGGACAAATACAACAGGCGCCGGTCGTTCTGTATTTATGACAACACTATTTAGTGTAATCACGGTTCCGCTGATCATGATGATTGCTTTTGCGTGAGTATATATCAGATGGGAGATGACTCCCACCTCTATAGGTGGTGAGAAACAAGCTAGTATCAGTGGTGGGAGCCAATCCCCCATCTGATATAGCCTCCGGCAGGATTACAGAGGTGCGCAGTTGAAGTATGTCATGCAATTGCATGACGCGCACCTCGCAACAAGAATGCTGGAGCATTCTTGAATGGATGAAAAACACTTCTTTTTGATAAGCGATAAGCCATAATTTTATATCGTTTTATTGAAAAAATGACAGATTTTGAAAAAAGTCGTTGATCAATGAAAAAAAAGTAGATTTCTGTCGCCAGAGGTTGTATAATAAAAACTGTATGTAATTTCATCTCTGATTGAGTTTACACGCAGCCAGAGATCAGACACTTTACAGGAACGTACAGTGATTTTGAACAAAATTACAGTGAATGAAGCAGAATAAAAACCCTATTTTGGGAGATAAAATAAACACAGGAGGAAGAAACAATGGCAGTAAAATACGTATTTGTTACCGGCGGAGTAGTATCCGGACTTGGAAAGGGAATCACTGCCGCATCACTTGGACGTTTGTTAAAAGCACGCGGATACAAAGTGACCATGCAGAAATTTGACCCATATATCAACATTGATCCGGGAACTATGAACCCGATTCAGCACGGTGAGGTTTTCGTTACCGAGGATGGTGCTGAGACAGACCTGGATCTGGGACATTACGAGCGTTTTATCGACGAGAATCTGAGCAAGAGCTCAAATGTGACAACCGGAAAGGTATACTGGTCCGTATTGCAGAAGGAGCGCCGTGGTGACTATGGCGGTGGAACTGTACAGGTAATCCCGCACATCACAAATGAGATCAAGAGCCGTTTCTTCCGTGATTTTACAACAGAAGAGACACAGATTGCCATCATCGAGGTTGGTGGAACCGTTGGTGATATCGAGAGCCAGCCGTTCCTTGAGGCCATTCGTCAGTTCCAGCATGAAGTTGGACATGAGAATGCGATCCTGATCCATGTAACACTGATCCCGTATCTGTCCGCTTCCGGAGAGTTAAAGACAAAACCGACCCAGGCAAGCGTAAAAGAATTACAGGGAATGGGAATTCAGCCGGACATCATCGTATGCCGTACTGAGCATGAGCTGGATCGTCAGATTCGTGACAAGATCGCATTATTCTGTAACGTACCGAAAAAATGCGTACTGCAGAACCTGGATGTAGAATATTTATATGAAGCTCCGCTTGCAATGGAAAAAGAAAATTTGGCTCAGGTTGCCTGTGAATGCCTGAAACTGGATTGTCCGGAACCGGATCTGACAGACTGGATCGAGATGGTACAGGCTCTGCGCAATCCGAACAAAGAAGTTGAAATTGCACTGGTTGGTAAATACATCCAGTTACATGATGCATATATTTCTGTTGTAGAGGCATTAAAACATGGTGGAATTTTCCAGCATGCGACTGTAAATATCAAATGGGTAGATTCTGAGGAACTCAACGAAGAGAACGTAGACGAAGTTCTTGGCGGTGTACAGGGAATCCTTGTTCCGGGTGGATTTGGTGATCGTGGAATTGACGGCAAGATCACGGCTATCAAATATGCAAGAGAGCATGAAGTACCGTTCCTTGGTCTTTGCCTTGGCATGCAGCTTTCCATCGTTGAGTATGCGCGTCATATCTGCGGACTGGAAGATGCACACAGCATCGAGCTTGATCCGAACACAAGCGCACCGGTGATCGCACTGATGCCGGATCAGAACGGAGTAGAGGATATTGGTGGTACCCTGCGTCTTGGTTCTTATCCTTGTGTTCTTGCAAAAGACAGCAAAGCATATGAGTTATACGGTACAGAGACCATCCATGAGCGTCATCGTCATCGTTACGAGGTTAACAATGATTACCGCGCAATTCTGACTGAGCATGGAATGAAACTCAGCGGTCTTTCACCGGATGGAAGAATCATAGAGATGATCGAGATTCCGTCTCATCCGTGGTTTGTGGCTACACAGGCACATCCGGAGCTGAAATCCAGACCGAACCGTCCACATCCGTTATTCAAAGGTTTTGTGGAAGCTGCTATTGAGTACAAAAATGAATAATACTGATTTTATTCAGTCCAAGGAGTCCCGGATGAGAAGCTGCATCTGGGGCTTCTTTTATAAATATTTTATAAAAATCAAGAAAAGTTCACGATTATATTATTGATTTCTATACAGAATAACCATATAATAAAACAATGCAGGTCGGGCATTTTTGTAATAGGGAATGCAGGCAGGCATAGGGGAAACCAGAGAAAGGATTGTGTATACAGTTCCTTCCCGGTTTGACGGAAGCGATAAATGACCTGTCAGACCAGAGCCGGATATACACAGGAATGAGAGAGATAATAAGAATGGACGAGAACAGAGGAAACAACCAGGGAGGAAATAACAAAGGGCGCAAAAATGGTCAGAACATGCTTTGGTTTGTTCTTGCGACCGTTGTGGTACTTCTCCTTGTAACAATGATTACAAATGGAATTGGAAGTCTGACGAATCAGGAGATCACATATTCTGAATTTCAGACCATGGTAAAGGAACATAAGGTAAAAAGTGTTGTCATTACCAACAGTCAGATCGATATTGAACCGGTAGAGGACAAGAAGAGCCTGTATCAGGTAACTTATTATACGGTAAACTTAAAGGATGACCGTATGTATGAATTATTGGATGAGTACGGCGTTGATTATACCGGTAAGAATAATACAACATCTGCCTGGGTATATCAGATCCTGAGTTTTGTAATTCCGGTCGCTTTAGTATGGATCCTGCTTGGATTTGCCATGCGGAAAATGGGCGGCGGAGGCGGCGTCATGGGCGTTGGCAAGAGCAATGCCAAAATGTATGTGGAAAAATCAACAGGTGTTACCTTCCGCGATGTAGCGGGACAGGATGAGGCAAAAGAGTCTCTGCAGGAGGTAGTAGATTTCCTGCATAATCCACAGAAATATACAGCCATCGGTGCAAAACTGCCGAAAGGAGCGTTATTAGTAGGACCTCCTGGTACCGGTAAGACATTACTGGCAAAAGCAGTTGCAGGTGAGGCGGGCGTACCGTTCTTCTCACTGGCAGGTTCCGATTTTGTAGAGATGTTCGTTGGTGTCGGCGCATCCCGTGTTCGTGACCTGTTCAAAGAAGCACAGAAACAGGCACCGTGTATTATTTTCATCGATGAGATTGATGCTATCGGTAAAAGCCGTGACAGCCATTACGGCGGCGGAAACGATGAGCGTGAGCAGACATTGAACCAGTTACTGGCAGAGATGGATGGTTTTGATACTTCCAAAGGTCTGCTGATCCTGGCAGCTACCAACCGTCCGGAAGTACTGGATAAGGCACTTTTGAGACCGGGACGTTTTGACCGTCGTATCATCGTTGACAAACCGGATCTGAAAGGTCGTGTGGAGACACTTCGTGTACATTCCAAGGACGTTAAAATGGATGATTCCGTAGATCTGGAAGCAATCGCACTGGCAACTGCCGGATGTGTAGGTTCCGATCTTGCAAATATGATCAATGAGGCAGCTATCAATGCGGTTAAGAATGGCAGACAGTATGTGACACAGGCAGATTTATTTGAGTCTGTAGAGGTTGTCATTGCCGGTAAAGAGAAAAAAGACCGTATCATGGGACCAAAAGAAAAACGTCTGGTGGCATACCATGAGGTTGGTCATGCATTAGTTACTGCATTACAGAAAGATGCAGAGCCGGTACAGAAGATTACAATTGTGCCGCGTACGATGGGATCTCTGGGTTACACCCTGCAGATGCCGGAGGAAGAGAAATATCTGGAAACCAAAGCAGAGCTGGAAGCGCGTCTGGTTACTTACATGGGTGGTCGTGCCGCAGAGGAGATCATGTGTGATTCTGTGACAACAGGAGCATCCAATGATATCGAGATGGCTACAAGAATTGCCCGCGCAATGGTAACACAGTTTGGTATGTCTGATGAATTTGGTCTGATGGGTGTAGAATCTGTAGAGAACAGATACTTAGATGGTCGTGCCGTAACAAACTGCGGTGATGAGACCATTGCAAAAGTCGATGAAGTTGTAAAAGTAATGCTTCAGAAGGCTTACGACACAGCAAAAGAAATGCTGTTAAGCCATCGCGATGTACTGGAGCGGATTGCTGGATATCTGTATGAACATGAGACCATCACTGGAAAAGAGTTCATGGATATCTTCAAAGAGATGACAGAAGGGAACCAGCCAATCGATGTAGAGGCAGAAGAAGTAACTGCACAGACAGATACACAGTCTGCACCGATCAAGGAAAATGAGACAGAGTTTTCCGGAAATGAGCCGGTTGCACCGGATGAGGCTTTTGAGGAGTAAGAAAACAAAAACGGTCGGATATCCGATTGTGGGATAAAAAAGTAATAATATGACAGAAACGGTCAGAGTAGAGAAGCAATTTTCTGCCCTGACCGTTTGGGGATTTCAAGAGGATTGAAAAAACTTATGGGAACAGAGAAACTATTTGATATTCAGGAAGAACTGAAAAAACTGCCGGATCATCCGGGCGTGTATCTTATGCATGATGACCGGGACGCGATCATTTATATCGGAAAAGCCATCAGTCTGCGAAACCGGGTGCGTCAGTATTTTCAGACGAGCCGGAATAAGGGACCAAAGATTGAGAAGATGGTCACGCATATCGATCATTTTGAATATATTCTGACGGACTCCGAGCTGGAAGCACTGGTGCTGGAATGCAATCTGATCAAGGAGCATCGCCCGAAATATAATACGATGTTGAAAGATGATAAGACCTATCCATATATCAAAGTGACGTTAGGTGAGGCTTATCCGCGTGTGCTGTTTTCGCGTTTGATGAAAAAGGATAAATCAAAATATTATGGACCCTACACCAGTGCCGGAGCAGTGAAGGATACCATCGAACTGGTACAGAAGCTGTTTCAGATCCGAACCTGTAACCGGACGCTTCCACGCGATATCGGAAAAGAGCGTCCCTGCCTGAACTATCATATCCATCAGTGCCAGGCACCCTGCCAGGGATATATCTCAAAGGAAGATTACCGTTTACAGATCCGGGGAGCTATGGAACTGCTGAATGGCAATTTTGCACCGGTGATCAAGGATCTGGAAGAAAAGATGAAGGCGGCTTCGGAGGCATTGGAATTTGAAAAAGCTATGGAATACCGGGATCTGCTGACCAGTGTGCGTCAGGTGGCGCAGAAGCAGAAAATCACCAGTTTTGACGGCGAGGATCGTGATATTCTGGCGCTGGCAATGGATGACCGGGATGCGGTTGTGCAGGTGTTTTTCGTCCGGGAAGGCAAGCTGATCGGCAGAGAGCATTTTCATGTGACCATTGGGGCGGAGGATACGAAAAAAGAGGTTCTTTCCACTTTTATCAGTCAATACTATGCGGGAACGCCTTTTGTTCCTAAGGAGATCATGCTGCCGATGGAAATTGATGATGCAAATGTGGTAGCAGAGTGGTTGTCTGCAAAGCGCGGGCAGAAAGTTTATATCCGGGTGCCGAAGAAAGGACAGCGGGAAAAACTGGTAGAACTTGCGGAACAAAATGCGGTGATGGTATTGACTCAGGACAAAGAAAAAATTCGCCGGGAAGAAGGAAGGACCATCGGAGCTGTCAAGGAAATTGCAGATCTGCTGGATCTTGGCTATGTCAAACGAATGGAAGCCTATGATATTTCCAACACGAACGGTTTTGAATCAGTTGGTTCAATGGTCGTTTATGAACGGGGAAAACCTTGCCGAAGCGATTATCGTAAATTTAAGTTAAAGACCGTAACCGGTCCGGACGATTATGCATCCATGCGGGAAGTACTGACACGACGTTTTACTCATGGAATGGAAGAACGGGCACAGAACAAGGAAAAGAATCTGGCGCAGGAATATGGCAGTTTTACAAAATTTCCGGATCTGATTCTGATGGATGGAGGAAAAGGTCAGGTCAATATTGCATTGGAAGTGCTGGATGAATTAAAACTTGCGATTCCGGTTTGTGGTATGGTAAAAGACGACCATCACAGAACCCGTGGTCTGTATTTTAACAATGAGGAAATCCCTATCGACCGGCATTCGGAAGGATTTCGCCTGATCACCCGGATTCAGGATGAGGCACACCGTTTTGCCATTGAATATCATCGTTCCCTGCGAAGCAAGCAGCAGGTGCGTTCAATTCTGGATGATATTCCGAATATCGGCGAGACACGAAGAAAGGCGCTGATGCGGCAGTTCCAGTCGCTGGAGAAAATTCGGGAAGCATCGGTAGAACAGCTGCGGGAAGTGGATGGCATGAATGAAAAAGCGGCGCAGTCGGTATACCAATTCTTCCATAAGGAGTAAAAAAGTGGTATACTTACTGTACTTATTGGTAGGAACTGTAAAAAATATGTAACAGCTACTAGAGGTTATGCGATTATTCAGGGTAGATAATTTCACTTTGAATCGTTGCCAAATAATACAGAAATGGAGAAAATATAATGCAGGGAGTCAGTGTACAACAGTTAGCGGAAAAAATGAAATTCAAATGTTTTACCCCGTGTGTGGATATGTCAAAACGAATGATCACCACACCGGAGATTAACCGACCGGCATTGGAGCTGGCAGGATATTTTGAACATTTTGCAGAAGAACGAATCCAGATCATTGGAATGGTAGAGTATTCTTATCTGGAGACTTTATCAGAGGAAGATCGTGAGGATCGTTATCGAAAACTTTTGGGATTTAATGTGCCGTGTGTCATTATGTGCCGTGAATATGAGCCGGATGAAGTTGTATTGCGGATTGCAGGGGAGCGTGGGGTTCCAATTCTTAGTTCACCGGATGCAACGTCCAATGTGGCTGCGGAAGCAATTTATTTTCTGACCAGTAAGCTGGCACCGTGCATTTCCATTCATGGTGTACTGGTTGATATTTATGGCGAAGGTGTGCTGATCATGGGCGAGAGTGGTATTGGAAAAAGTGAAGCTGCTCTGGAGCTGATCCGTCGTGGACATCGTCTGGTTACCGATGATGTGGTAGAAATCCGCAAGATCAACAATAATACACTGATCGGAACATCGCCGGATATTACCCGTTATTTTATCGAACTGCGCGGCATCGGAATTATTGATGTAAAGACATTGTTTGGTGTAGAATGTGTCAAGGAACAGCAGACTATTGATCTGGTCATCAAACTGGAAGACTGGAAGAAAGACAAAGAGTACGATCGTCTGGGACTGGAAGAAGAATATACCGAGATTTTGGGCAACAACATCGTGTGTCATTCCATTCCGATTCGTCCGGGACGAAATCTGGCAGTCATCTGTGAGGCAGCAGCTGCAAACCACAGACAGAAAAAGATGGGCTATAATGCGGCAAAAGAATTGTATCGAAGAGTAGAAAATAACCTGAAAAACGGAAATTCTACGGAAATTTAACCGAATCAAATAAGTCCCCTGCTTCAATTGCGAAAAGCAATAAGCAGTGGGTGGGGACTTGCTTGTATCAGGAGGAGTGCAAGCTCCTTCTGATAAACTGCGGAGCAGTTATTCGGTTATGAGCAAGTAGCGAAGCGGATTGCGAATATCCGCTTGACCCAATGTAAAGAAGTCCCCTGTTTTTACGAGAATAAGGGATTTTGAATGATATTTTTTAATAAAACAAAATTAGAATGTCTGCTTCCCTTTACGGAGCACATTCAAAAGGAGTGTAACAATATGGAACGAAAAAACGCATGGAAAAAATATACAGAGGAAGAAAAAGCAGCAGTATTTGCTTACGGTGAAGAGTACCGTCAGTTTATCTCTGACTGCAAAACAGAGCGCGAGTGTGTCACAGAATTAAAGAAACGTGCAAAAGCAGCAGGATTTCAGGATATGGAAGATGTCATCGCAAATGGCATCACTCTGAAAGCCGGAGACCGTGTATTTGCAGATAACAAAGGTAAAAGTTTTGCTATGTATATCATCGGTAAGAAACCAATGCAGGAAGGTATGAACATCCTTGGCGCACATATCGATTCCCCGCGTCTGGATCTGAAACAGAATCCGTTGTACGAAGATACTGATATGGCATTGCTGGATACTCATTACTATGGCGGTGTAAAAAAATATCAGTGGGTAACACTGCCACTGGCAATGCACGGTGTGATCGCAAAAAAAGACGGTTCTGTCGTAGAGATCAACATCGGTGAGAAACCGGAAGATCCAGTATTTGGTGTCAGCGATCTGCTGATCCACCTTTCCGGAGACCAGATGGAGAAAAAAGGTGCAAAAGTCATCGAAGGTGAAGCACTTGATATTTTAGTTGGAAGCATGCCGCTGGAAGCAAAGACAGAGGAAGAGAAGAAAGTAAAAACTCTGGTACAGGCAAACGTGCTGAAAATTTTAAAAGAGACTTACGGTGTGGAGGAAGAAGATTTCCTTTCTGCTGAAATCGAGATCGTTCCGGCAGGTCAGGCAAGAGATTATGGTTTTGACCGCAGTATGATCATGGGCTATGGTCATGACGATCGCGTGTGTGCATATCCGTCCTTCTCTGCTATTATGGAGATGGAAGCACCGGAGCGCACAAGCGTATGCCTGCTGGTAGATAAAGAGGAGATCGGAAGCGTTGGTGCAACCGGAATGCAGTCCCGTTTCTTCGAAAATATGACTGCAGAAGTAATGAATGCCTGCGGCGATTACTGTGAATTAAAACTGCGCCGTGCATTACAGAATTCCAAAGTACTTTCTTCTGATGTAAGTGCTGCATTTGATCCGAACTATCCAAGTGTCATGGAGAAGAAAAATGCTGCATACTTTGGAAGAGGTCTGGTATTCAACAAATATACAGGTTCCAGAGGAAAATCCGGTTCCAACGATGCCGGTGCTGAGTATGTAGCTGAGATCCGCAAGATCATGGATGACAATCAGGTATACTTCCAGACCGCAGAACTTGGTAAAGTAGATCAGGGCGGCGGCGGAACCATCGCTTATATCCTTGGAAATTATAATATGCAGGTTATCGACAGTGGTGTGGCAGTACTGAACATGCATGCACCTTGGGAGATCATCAGCAAAGCAGATCTGTATGAAGCAAAATGCGGATATAAAGCATTCCTGAAAGATGCATAAATTGGAGCAGAGTATGAAAAAAGAAATATATGAAACGTTATGTCAGATCTGTGGTTCCGAACAGGTATTTTGTGAGGAATCTATGAGCCGGCATACGACATTTCGAACCGGTGGACCGGCAGATATTCTGGTGACACCGAAGGCAGAACAGATCAGTGAGATTCTTGCCCTGTGCAAAGAGAAACAGATTCCGTGGACGGTGATCGGAAACGGAAGTAATCTGCTGGTGGGCGATGGCGGTATCCGCGGCATTGTTCTGGAAATCGGTAAACAGATGTCAGAGATTTCCATTGAGGGAACAAAAATCACAGCAGGAGCAGGTGCGATGCTTTCTGCCATCGCATCAAAAGCTGCCGCGCAGGAACTGACCGGTCTGGAATTTGCATCCGGAATTCCGGGAAGCCTTGGCGGAGCAGTTGTGATGAATGCAGGCGCTTACGGCGGAGAGATGAAGGACGTTCTGACAGAAGTAACGGTGCTGACACCGGAGGGAACGTTTCTGACGCTTCCGGTGGCAGAACTGGATCTGTCTTACCGGCACAGCATCATTCCGGAACGTGGATATCTGGTGGTATCTGCTGTTCTGGAGCTGCATCCGGGCAAAGCAGAAGAAATTCGTGCGGTCATGGAAGATCTGAAAGAAAAACGTGTGAGCAAACAACCGTTGGAGTATCCGAGTGCAGGCAGTACGTTTAAACGTCCGGAAGGATATTTTGCAGGAAAACTGATTCAGGATGCGGGACTTCGCGGCTTTCAGGTAGGCGGCGCCCAGGTATCCGAAAAACACTGTGGATTCGTGATCAACCGGGATCATGCCACATCGGCAGATATCTGTAATTTGATGAATCAGGTTTCTGAAATTGTTTTTGAAAAATTCGGTGTGCGTCTGGAAGCAGAAGTGAAGAAAATCGGGGAGTTTTAGCACGTTAGAAAAGTCGGAAAGAAGTTTTTGGCGAACAAGATTCGTGAAAGTCAGGACGACTGGAAAATAGGACATCAGGAGTAAGGTGAACAGTATGGAATATGTAATCGTGACAGGAATGTCGGGGGCAGGAAAATCAACTGCGTTAAAAATTATGGAGGATATCGGATATTTTTGCGTGGATAATTTTCCTATCCCACTGCTGGAAAAGTTTGTGGAATTTGCTGATTCCGGGGAAACACAGTTTCAGCGGATCGCTTTTGGTATGGACATCCGAAATGGAGAGGCATTACAGCAGTTATCCGGAATCATTCAGAATCTGCGTGCACGGGGAAATTGTGTGCAGATTTTATTTATGGATGCATCGGATGAAGTGCTGGTCAAACGATACAAGGAAACCCGTCGGGCACATCCGCTGGCAGGAACTGACCGGGTGGAAAAAGGAATCGAGTTGGAACGTAAGCAGGTAAAATTCCTGAAGGAGATGGCAGATTATATCATTGATACCAGTCAGCTCCTGACCAGAGAATTAAATGCTGCCATTGGTGATATTTTCCTTGGACATCAGGAATATGACAATATCTATCTGACAATCCTGTCTTTTGGATTCAAGTATGGGATTCCGGCAGATGCAGATCTGGTATTTGATGTGCGTTTTTTGCCGAATCCCTATTATCTGGAAGAACTGCGTCCAAAAACCGGAAATGATCCGGAGATTCAGCAGTTTGTTATGAATAGCCCGGAGGCGGGAGAATTTTTGGACAAATTGGAAGATATGGTGCGTTTCCTGATCCCTAATTATATCAAAGAAGGGAAAAATCGCCTGGTGATTGCGATTGGGTGCACCGGTGGAAAGCACCGTTCGGTTACATTGACGAATGCACTTTACGAGAGATTAAAGAAAAATCAGAAATATGGTTTGCGGGTAGAACACCGCGATATTGATAAAGACGCAAAGCGTGGAAAGTAGTTGAGGAAGTAATATGTCTTTTTCTGGAGAGATGAAGGAGGAGATTGCCCGTCTGATTCCGATGCAGGAAGCGGATGTACGGGCAGAACTTTCCGCCATTATTCGTTTCTGTGGAAGAATTATACGGTTGGAGGACAGTGTGGCGGTTCTGGTGGAAACGGAAAATGTGGCACTGGCAAAGACGTTTGTAAAACTGATCAAGAAAGCATTTGACATTCAGGTGCAGCTGGAGATACGCAGACACGGAGCCGGAAAAAATAATCAGTATTTTATATTGTTGTCGGAGCGACCGGAGGATATGCTTTATTCGGAGGAACTTCCGGAGCGGCAGAAACTCCAGCAGGCGCTGCGGGATATTTGTATCTGGAGTGCACAGGCAGAACCGCGGGACTTGCTGCAGACGTTAGGAAGCAAGCGTGCTTATATCAGAGGGGCATTTCTTTGTGCCGGTTCTATGAGTGATCCGGGCAAATCCTATCACTTTGAGATTGTTTGCGAGGATGAACAGACAGCAGCATTTTTAAAAGAACAGATGGCAGCATTTTTTGTACATGCAAAGATTATTCTGCGAAAGCAGAAATACATTTTGTATCTGAAAGACAGTGAGGAGATCATTCAGATCCTGAATGTGATGGAAGCACACAAGTCCCTGATGGAACTGGAAAATATTCGTATTATCAAGGAAATGCGAAACAGTGCAAACAGGCAGTCCAACTGTGACTCTGCCAATATTAATAAAATGGTGCGTACGGCAGCGCGGCAGGTGGAAGACATTCGGTATATTGAGGAAACTATCGGATTAGAGCAGCTTGCCCCGACATTACGGGAAATGGCGCAGGTACGTCTGGATAATCCGGATGTATCTTTACAGGAACTTGGAACCTATCTGGATCCGCCAGTTGGAAAATCAGGCGTGAACCACCGGCTGAGAAAACTGAAAGAGATTGCAGAAGGCTTAAGGACTGAGGAGGGTGAATAGAAATGGATAAGAAAAAATTATTATTTATATTTAATCCGCATTCCGGAAAAGGACAGATTCGAATGCAGTTGGTGTCCATCGTTGATACTTTTGTCAAAAATGGATATGAGGTTACCATCTATCCGACACAGGAAAAGGAAGATGCAGTCCATAAAGTGGAAGAACAGGCAGAAGAATATGATCTGGTTGTGTGCAGTGGCGGTGATGGAACTTTGGATGAGGTTGTTACCGGCATGATGCGATGTGATGGCATCGTTCCCATCGGTTATATTCCGGCGGGAAGTACCAATGATTTTGCCCAGTCTTTAAAAATTCCCAAAAATATGCTGCGTGCAGCTGAGATTGCCGTCAGTGGCCGGCAATTTCCCTGTGATGTAGGTGTTTTCAATGAGGATAATTTTGTATATATTGCAGCTTTCGGCTTATTTACAGATGTGTCTTATATGACAAACCAGAAGCTGAAAAATATTTTTGGGCATGTGGCTTATATTCTGGAGAGCGCAAAACGATTGTACGATATTCCATCCTACTATCTGGAAGTGGAAGTAAATGGTGAGACGATCCGGGACGAGTTTATCTATGGTATGATCACAAATTCTGTTTCTGTAGGCGGCATGAAAAACATGACAGGAAATAACGTAAAACTGGATGACGGTGAATTCGAGGTGACATTGATCAGGATGCCTCAGAATCCGATCCAGTTAAATGAGATCTTGTCTAATCTGGTGATGCCGAAGGATATAGAGACACCTTATATTTATACTTACAAGACGGATCATATTCGATTAAAATGCGAAGACTATGTACCGTGGACGCTGGATGGAGAGTTTGGCGGAGATCATAAAGAGGTAGAAATTTATAACCACTGTCGCAGAATTACCTTTATGGTAGAGTAATCTTGAAAGGACGTTTTGCGAATGGCGCGTGTGAACGGCAGCATTTTGATAGATTTTTATATGTCAGGTAAAAAATAGGACTTCCATTTTTTATCTGATAAGGTTATAATGTTATTATATTAACAATATTTTTTTAAACAAATGGAGGATCTCATTATGTTAGTTTCAGCAAAAGAAATGCTTGAAAAAGCAAAAGCAGGTCACTATGCAGTTGGTCAGTTCAATATCAACAACCTTGAGTGGACAAAAGCAATTCTGTTAACCGCTCAGGAGAATAACTCTCCGGTTATTCTTGGTGTATCTGAAGGTGCCGGCAAATACATGGCAGGCTACAAGACGATTGTTGGTATGGTAAACGGAATGCTGGAAGAGTTAAATATCACAGTTCCAGTTGCATTACATCTGGATCACGGCAGCTATGAAGCTTGCTACAAATGTATCGACGCTGGTTTCTCATCTGTAATGTTTGACGGTTCTCATTATCCGATCGAGGAGAACGTTGCCAAGACAAAAGAGCTTGTTGCTGTTTGTAGAGAGAAAGGATTATCTCTTGAGGCAGAAGTCGGTTCCATCGGTGGCGAAGAAGACGGCGTAATCGGAATGGGCGAGTGTGCTGATCCGGATGAGTGTAAAGCAATCGCTGATCTTGGTGTAACAATGCTTGCAGCAGGTATCGGAAACATTCACGGTAAATATCCGGAAAACTGGGCTGGCTTAAGCTTTGAGACTCTGGATGCAATCCAGCAGAAGACAGGCGATATGCCGTTAGTACTTCATGGTGGTACAGGTATTCCGGATGACATGATTAAGAAAGCAATCTCTCTTGGTGTTGCAAAAATCAACGTAAATACAGAGTGCCAGCTTGTATTCGCTGAAGCTACAAGAAAATATATCGAAGAAGGCAAAGACCTGGTAGGTAAAGGATTCGATCCTAGAAAATTACTTGCTCCTGGATTCGATGCTATCAAAGCTAAAGTAAAAGAGAAAATGGAGATTTTTGGTTCTATCGACAAAGCCTGAGAATTTGTAAAAAGTTACGAAAAATTAGCATTTTACAACTCATAATTGTTGAAATGGACAAAAATGTTTTTGGCCTCTTGCAATTTTCAGAATTTTGTACTATGTTAATTGCAAGACATGAATACGTGCTGAACAAGGGTGTTCCAACAAATGGTGGAATACCCTTTTCTGCTATAAAAAGATAAAATTGATCATTTAGCCAAATAATCTGATGAATAGTTATTTCGGATATGAACAGGCAGCATAAGCGGATGGAAAAACGCTTACTTATAGCAGAATTGTCCCGGATACATAAAAAGATGAGAACGGGCAGATCAGTATATACTCAGGGGACTGTAAAAATATGAGAAAAGAGAGGAATCAAGAAGATGAGTGAATATTTCAAAGTCACTGATATTTTCGGTGAAAATGTATTCAATGATACTGTGATGAAGGAAAGACTTCCGAAGAAAGTGTATCAGAAATTGCAGGAGACCATCAAAGAGGGAACAGATCTGGATCTTGCAACTGCAGATATTATTGCACATGAAATGAAGGAATGGGCAATCGAGCAGGGCGCAACACATTATACCCATTGGTTCCAGCCGCTGACCGGTGTGACAGCAGAGAAACATGATTCATTTATCACTGCTCCGAATGAGCAGGGTAAAGTACTGATGAGCTTTTCCGGTAAAGAGCTGATCAAAGGTGAGCCGGATGCATCTTCTTTCCCGTCCGGAGGACTTCGTGCGACATGCGAGGCAAGAGGATATACAGCCTGGGATTGTACATCCTATGCATTTGTAAGACATGATGCAGCAGGTGCAACACTTTGTATTCCGACAGCTTTCTGCTCCTATACAGGTGAGGCATTGGATCAGAAGACACCACTGCTTCGTTCCATGCAGGCAATCAACACACAGGCATTACGTTTACTGAAATTATTCGGAAATACAACTTCTAAAAAAGTTACTCCATCTGTTGGTTCCGAGCAGGAGTATTTCCTGGTAGATAAAGAAAAATATTTAAGAAGAAAAGACCTGATCTACACCGGTCGTACCTTATTTGGTTCCATGCCGGCAAAAGGACAGGAAATGGATGACCATTATTTCGGAAGCATCCGTCCACGTATCGCTGCATTTATGAAAGATGTTAATGAAGAACTGTGGAAACTGGGTGTTCCGGCAAAAACACAGCATAACGAGGTTGCTCCGGCACAGCATGAGCTGGCACCGATCTATGAGACCTGTAACCTGGCTCTGGATCACAACCATCTGGTTATGGAAGTACTGAAAAAGAAAGCAAACGAGCATGGACTTCAGTGCCTGCTTCATGAGAAACCATTTGACGGTGTCAATGGATCCGGTAAACATGATAACTGGTCTATCACAACAGATGATGGTATCAACTTATTAGAGCCTGGTAAAACGCCGCATGAGAACATTCAGTTTCTTCTGGTACTTGCCTGCATCTTAAAAGCAGTCGATAATCATGCTGATCTTCTTCGCTGGTCTGCAGCAGATGTTGGAAATGATCACAGACTTGGCGCGAATGAGGCACCGCCTGCCATTGTTTCCGTATTCCTTGGCGAGCAGCTTGACGATGTGATTTCTCAGCTGATCAGTACCGGTTCTGCTACACACTCCTTAAAAGGTGGTGTATTACAGACAGGTGTAGCTTCTCTGCCGGATCTTGCAAAAGATGCAACAGACCGAAACAGAACATCACCGTTTGCATTTACAGGAAACAAATTCGAGTTCCGTATGGTTGGTTCCCAGGATTCTATCTCTGCACCGAATGTTGTATTAAATACCATCGTGGCAGAGGCATTTGAGGAAGTTTGTGATGAACTGGAAACAGCAGAAGATGTCAACGAAAAAGCACATGATCTGATTAAAAAATATCTGACAGAGCACCAGAGAATTATCTTCAATGGTGACGGATATTCTGATGCATGGGTAGCTGAGGCAGAGCGCAGAGGCTTACCAAATATCAGATCTATGGTTGATGCAATTCCTGCACTGACCACAGATAAAGCAATCAATATGTTTGAAAAATTCGGCGTATTTACAAAAGCTGAGTTAGAGTCCCGTGAAGAGATTCAGTATGAAATCTATGCAAAAGAGATCAATATTGAAGCAAGAGCGATGATCAATATCACAAACAAGACATTGATTCCGGCAGTGATCAAATATATCACATCTCTGGCAGAATCCATCAATGCGGTAAAAGCAGCCTGCGATTGCGATATCAGTGTACAGACAGAACTGCTTCAGGAAGCATCCGGATTATTATCTGATGCAAAAGTGGCGCTGGCAAAACTGGAAGAAGTGACAGACAAAGGTCTGACCATGGAAGATGGTGCTGAGCGTGCAGCTTATTATCGGGATGAAGTTACAACTGCAATGGCAGAACTTCGTGCGCCGATTGATAAACTGGAGATTATTGTGGACAAGAAAGTATGGCCAATGCCATCTTACGGCGATCTCATCTTTGAGGTTTAAGAAACGGTATTATCTAATCCCCTTAGTTAGTATATACATCAATCGAAAAAGAACTGGAAGTCAAATTCCGGTTCTTTTTCATTTGGCAGAAACTTTTGTGAAAGGTTCTGATTTTAACTTTAAACGTCTGTTTTTTAATAAGATATAAAGTGCAGCCAGTGCGAAGCTGAGCGCAGAGGTGATCAGAAAATCGTCAATGCCATGATCCTTATGTTTATACAGCAGCTTATAGTAAATGCTCCAGACATACATGTGGATCAGATACAGGATCATACTGGAATGCCGCATAAAATGATAAATACGGTGCTTTTTTAGGGAAAGATTTTCTACAATACCAAAAAAGCTGACGGAAATAATAACCAGAAGACAGGCATCGACAACAGATACATGGATCAGAAAGCTGGCAATGCATCCGGCGGGAAGCAGGATTCTGTTCAGCAGAGCTGGAAGTTTTCGGTAGGCAAGCAACATTCCCAGCGGAAGATAAATTCCACCGGTAAAAATACGTCCGTGCTGTACCGTATTGTGTATAATCGGTAAAAGTGCCTGCATAGTTGTCGGAAAGTGGTCCGGAGAAGCGATCAGTGCGTCAATGGTAAAACTGATGACCGCGGAAATTCCACTTACCAGCAAAAATGTTACAGGTGGAGCTTTGCATTTTAACAGCAGATACAAAACTCCAAGTGTATAAAAAGTCGACAGAAGATACCATAACGGCCAGGAATTATACTGTTGACCGACAAAGAAGAATCCCTGAATGTAGAGCTGAATCGCACGATGCAATGTTTTTCCGGTGGCAACAAAATGCCAGAGTGCCATTGGGAGATATAAAAGTGTCCAAAGCAGGTACATTTTTAAGATCTTTGTCATATAACGTCTGATTTTTGAAAGGTCTTCCTGTCCGGAAAATGGGAACAGCAATTTGGCTGCCAGCAAATATCCGGAGGCAAGGAAGAAAAATGGAACTGCCATGGACAGAAACAGGTATCCGATTCTGGACATGGCAGTATTGCTGCAGTCAACCAGTGGATCCGTGTGAATTGCAATGACTGCGAATGCCATGATAAATTTACACAGATCCAGACTGTATTTTTCTACAGGTCTGTTATTTGATTGATTCATTATACCCGTCGGATTCCTTTATCTGTAAATTCAATCAGACGTTCTTTGTAAAGATGTCCTACGGCACGCTTAAATGCGTTTTTACTCATGTGAGCTTCGCGTTTGATAATCTCCGGTGAAGCTTTGTCATTAAATGGAAGGACTCCGCCGTACTCATCAATGATTCTTAATACATCTTCAGCATCTTTGTTCATCTGAACATAAGCTTTTGCGCGAATGGTCAGATCCAGTTTTCCATCCGGTTTGCGGTTTGTGACGTTTGCTTCGATGATATCACCGATCTTTAATGCAGTAGTGTTCTCAAATCCCGGGATGCGGGCAGAATATTTGTCATCTACTGCGACGAAGGTACCGAAGTTGTCACTGAATTCGTATACACGACCGGTTACCGTGTCTCCCTTTTTGTATGGAGAATCAGTGGAGAGCAGATGGTAAATACCTTCCATGGTGGCACAGAGACGATTACTTTTATCTATATAAAGAGTAACAAGTACTTCGTCGCCTTCTCTGACCTTACGAAGCTGTTCTTTAAAAGGAAGCAAAAGATCTTTTTCCAGTCCCCAGTCAAGGAATGCGCCGATCTGTGTTACCTGAACAACTTTCAGAACGGCAAAACCGCCCAGTGTCAGTTTTGGCTCATTTGTAGTGGCAATCAGACGATCCTTGGAGTCTTTATATAAGAAGACTTCCAGTTTGTCGTGCAGCTTTGTTCCTTCCGGAACCTGTTTTGCCGGGAGCAGTACGCGGGTTTCGTCATCCTGCTGCTCTGCAAGGTAAACGCCGAAGTCTACCTGTTTTACTACGGTAAGTGTCTGTTTTTCTCCTAATTTCATGTTGTGTATCCGTCCTTTCTGGTGGTGTAAAATATTTTGATAATTATATGTTATTTCTTATTTTATTTCTATACGTACGTTGCATTACTTATATCATATAGAAAGATGTTTTAAATATGACATATTTATATTCTGCATATATGTCAGCTTTGAAATTCTACAATGGCATAAGGTTTGCCATCCGCATCATTCAGGGACACTTTCAGGGTATCACCTTCCTGATGATAGAATGGATAAATCGTATCGCCGTATACGGCGGAATTACGATATTCTACCCGAAGCTGACGGATGATAAAGCCATCCGGCAGACATTCCATAGCCATTGGCACATAGCGCTCATTGTTGACATGATTGTTGGAATCAATGTCGTATTTGTGCACCTGAATCGGGCTAAGGCTAATGCCCTCTGTGACAGGGGCAATTTTGCGGGATGCTTCTTCCATAGGAATTGCCGGTTCGCAGGCATAAAGGTCGCTGACTTCCTTTGGAATCCGTTCCGGGCGACCGGTTTTGATATTCATGTAGATCCAGTTTGTGTTGGAATAAGCCAGAATATTGCCCTCTGCATCCTCCATTTTGAAATTACGGTATCCGAAAAAAGCATTCCAGCCGTGTGCCCAGGTACTGATCGTGATTTCTTCACCAAATCTTGGATAACGGTTGATGATGATCTGCCAGGAAGAAAGAATCCAGGCATATCCCTGTTCCATCATGACTTCGATACTCTGTCCGATAGAATCGGAGTGGAAAGTACTGCAATCCTGAAAATAGTTGATAATGGATGGCGGTGTCATATTGAGGTGACTGTCTACCTCACTGAATCTGACGCGGCTTTTAAACTGATACATGAAAATCGTCCTCCTTAAAAATACAGGATAGCGGATCGTCCGCAGTTTTGTTAAAAAAAGAAATGCCAGGAAATTATATGAAATTTCCTGCTAAACAAAAAAGCACCATTTACATGGTGCTTTCTGATGACTGGCCCACAAGGATTCGAACCTTGAAATGACGGAGTCAGAGTCCGTTGCCTTACCATTTGGCGATGGGCCATTACTTGTTGCCGAAGGCTTTGTTTTGAGGTGTTTGCCTCATGTCCTGTCGACAAGTGTTATTATAGGGCAAGTTTCCAAGGATTGCAACCCCTTTTTTGAAAAAACTGCGTTTGAATTTTTAACTTATTTTTGATAATAATCTGACATTTTAAAAATAAATGTAAAATGAAAGAAAAATATCAATTAAAAAATGATTTCACCGTCAACAATACCGAATCCCTCTAAATCTTCGGAATCCATGATAGCGCGTCCACTGGTTGCTTCCGTGATCTGAACACAAAAATCCTTGAATTTTTCCTCAGGAACCATCAGATCAAGGGTAACATTATCGGCATATTGGGTATCCAGTGTAAAAATCTGGTTCTGTGCTACCAGATATTGCAGTTTTCCAATGCCATTATAATCTGTAGTGACATGTAATTTGTGCCCGAACTGCTTTTCAATGATGGTACTTGCAGCAAGTCCTGCCTGAGTAGCTGCCTGATACGCCCGCACCAGTCCACCGGTGCCAAGCAGAGTGCCGCCAAAATATCGGGTGACAACAACGATGCAGTTGTGAATCCCTTCCCGGAGCAGTACATCCAGAATCGGACGACCGGCAGTACCGGAAGGTTCTCCGTCATCACTACAGCGGGTACATTCATTGTTTTTCCCGATGGTATAGGCATGACAGTTGTGACGTGCATCCCAATATTCCTTTTTTATCTTATTTAAGAAGGCAACTGCTTCTTCTTCCGAGGTGACCGGGAGCGTGTGTGCGATGAAACGGGATTTTTTTTCTTCGATTTCATCCTGACCGGCCTGATATAATACTTTATAACTCATGATGTTCCTTTCTATATATGAATCTACAAATCAATAGGATTTTTATTTTTTGAAAAATTGATTTTTAAAGATCGTTGTTTTTACAATTATATTGTTTTTATATTTTTGCCAGATGCGAGGTATCCACATCTAATGTAGACAGTATATCGCATTAATGGTAATATAAGCAATATAGTTGTTTGACTTTTCGTTTAACAGAGAAGAATTGTATTAGATAAGAAAAGGCTCCTGTCTTTAGCGGCGGTGAGCAGCAAGAATGATGAGGGCATTCTTGAATGGAGGGAATCTATGAATTATGGCAGAAAAAATGCTGCGCGCAGAAAATGGGAGCTGACCTCCCGTGGAACGGTCATGCGCAGGAAGCTTTCTTCGCTGACGTTACTGATCGTGCTGCTGTTGTTTGTTTCCGGACTTGGATATGTCGGTTATCAGGGCTATCGTTTTGTGGAAAAAATAATTGCAGAAGCACCGGATATTAATGAGATTGATGCGACACCTTCCGGATATATGTCCACAGTTCTGGATGCAGACGGAAATGTGACCGCGCAGCTTGTTGGAACCGGTTCCAATCGAGTCTATGTGACATTGGATGAGATTCCGGTGGATCTGCAGCATGCATTTGTGGCAATCGAAGATGAGCGTTTTTATGATCACAACGGCATTGACCTGAGGGGAATAGCCCGGGCAGTTGCAAAGGGACTGACCACCGGACATCTCACAGAAGGAGCCAGCACGATCACACAGCAGCTGTTGAAAAATAATGTGTTTGAGGGATGGACGACAGAGGACTCCTCACAGCGTATTGAGCGAAAACTGCAGGAACAATATCTGGCAGTACAGCTGGAAAAGAAAGTTTCCAAAGACTGGATCATGGAAAATTATCTGAATACCATCAATCTGGGACAGAATACGTTAGGCGTGCAGGCAGCATCCAGACGTTATTTTGGAAAAGATGTCTCAGAGCTGACGTTGTCAGAGTGCGCAGTAATTGCAGGAATTACCCAAAATCCGTCCAAATACAACCCGATTTCTCATCCGGAGGACAATGCAGCCCGGCGTGAGAAAGTTCTTTTAAATATGAAAGAGCAGGGGTATATTGATGAGAATGAGTATCAGGAGGCACTGGAAGATCCGGTATACGACCGGATTCAGGATAACAATACCAAGTGGCAGAGCAGTGATACCAATATCACATCTTATTTTGTAGATTCCCTGACAGAAGAAGTGGTACAGGATCTGCAGGATGAATTAGATTATTCGGAAGCGCAGGCATATAAAGCACTGTACGGCGGTGGTCTGACCATTTATTCGACACAGGATCCGAAAATCCAGAAGATTTGTGATGATCAGGTAAATGATGACAGTAATTATTCTGATATTGCCAAAAAAGTTTCTTTTTCCTATGCATTATCCGTTCAAAAGACGGATGGTTCTGTGGAACATTACAGTGAGCAGAATCTGCTTTCTTATTATAAGAAGAAGTACGAAACCTATGATCTGAATTATAAGAGTGAATCATCTGCACAGGATGCGATTGATGAGTACCGGGAAGCCATGATCAGTGCTGGGGGAACCGTGCTTGGGGAAAATGTGACATTTACCGTGCAGCCGCAGACATCGGTAACGATCATCGATCAGAGCACCGGTCAGGTGAAGGCCCTGGTTGGCGGCAGAGGTGAAAAGACGGCAAGTAAGACGTTAAACAGAGCTTCCGGGGTGACGAGACAGCCTGGTTCTACCTTTAAGATCCTGAGTGCTTACGCTCCGGCATTGGACAGTGGAAAATACACGCTGGCAACAGCGGTACTGGATGAACCTATCACATATTCATCCGGTCAGACCGTACACAATGCAGATGGCAAGTATCGTGGCTATACGAGCATCCGGGAGGCGATTCAGGATTCCGTCAACGTAGTGGCGATCAAGACGGTGGAAGATATCACACCAAAGACCGGCTATGAGATGGTAAAGAAATTTGGTATATCTACGCTGACAAAGGACGATATTGTGGAATCATTGCCACTTGGTGTCGGTGCAGTCAGCAATCTGGAGCTGGCAGCAGCTTTTGAAGTTATTCCGAATGGCGGAAAATATAAGGAACCGGTATTGTATACGAAGATACTGGATCAGGATGGAAATGTTCTTCTGGACAAGACTCCGAAGACACACACTGTGATCAAGGACAGTACCGCATATCTGCTGACCTCAGCCATGGAAGATGTTGTAAAATACGGAACCGGAAAACTGGCAGATTTTGGTACCATGCCGATTGCCGGAAAAACCGGTACAGCAGGAACGACGGAAGCAGCCCGTGACGCCTGGTTTGCAGGTTTTACGCCATATTACACCTGTGTGGTATGGGGCGGTTATGACGATTACTCAGAACTGGAATCTACCAAATATCCGAAGATCCTGTGGAACCGTATTATGGGACAACTTCACGAAGGACTGGAATACAAAGATTTTGAGATGCCGGATGATGTGCAGGAATATACCGTGTGTGCAACCTCTGGCAAGATTGCAATCCCGGGTGTCTGCTCCAAGACCGTGACGGAATATTTTGCGGATGGAACCGAACCGGAGGAAAAATGTGATCTGCATGAGACTGCGGTGATCTGTAAGGATTCCGGATTGCTTGCAGGAGAATATTGCCCGGAAAGCAGCAAGGTGAAAAAAACTTATGTAAAAGATGCGTCCGGGGAAGATGCAATGCCGACGAAGGTATGTGATGTTCATACAAGCCATGGACTGTTACAGCCGTTGATCGATGCGTTGACACCGAATCACAGTGGACAGGATGCCCAGACATATTCTAACACGTCCGGTACGCAGAATACGCAAAATGCATCACATTAAAACAAATTGAGAAAGAACACAGAAAATGTTACAATTCTGTGTTCTTTTTTTGCCTGCGAATAAGTTCTGAATTTGTAAAAATAAGGTGAAAAAACAGTGAAATGAACGTTGAGAACGGAAACTTATATTGACACTATGATACTGATTTGTTATAATTGGACATGTTGAATGTAACAATTTTGTAATAATTGAGATAAAAAGTAACAATAAAAAATAGTATGGAACATACGGAGGACAATATGAGAACCAGAAATAGAAAATTTGCAGCCTGTTTATTATTAAGCACCTTAGTACTGACCATGGGAGCAGGAAGTGCACAGGCAGCAGAGACAGATAATACAGCAGCAATCAGTACCACTGCAGCACCGGCTTCAGGAGTTTCACTTCTTGTTGCACAGGCAGATACCGCAGAGCAGACAGCAGCTGCAAATCTTGGTGTGACACAGACAGACAGTTATATCAATATCCGCAAGGAAGCAACCACAGACAGTGAGATCGTTGGTATTATGAAAAACAATGCAGTAGCAACTGTTACCGGTACAGAAGATGGATGGTACCAGATCACATCCGGTTCTATCAGCGGATATATCAAAGCAGAATATTTAACTGTTGGAGATCAGGCATTACTGGATTCTGTTAAAACAAGAACAGCTACCGTGGAGACAGAGACTTTAAAAGTAAGAAGCGAAGCAAGCACAGATGCTTCCGTCGTAACTTTAGCAGGACAGGACGAACAGCTTACGGTTACTGATGAGCAGACACCGGGATGGGTAAAAGTTGAGACTTCTGACGGTGAGGGATATATTTCCACAGAATATGCAGAGGTAGCAGATACTTATCAGTATGCAGAAAAACCGGAAGTAGAGAGTGCACAGAGCAGTTCCGGAAGCTCCGTGATCAGCTATGCGAGCCAGTTCCTTGGTAATCCGTATGTATGGGGCGGTACAAGCCTGACAAACGGTGTAGACTGTTCCGGATTTGTAATGCAGGTATATGCACACTATGGAATTTCCCTTCCGCATTCTTCATCTGCATTACGCAGTGTAGGACGTGGCGTAAGTTATTCCGAAGCACAGCCGGGCGATATCATCTGCTATAGCGGACATGTTGCATTATATATTGGCGGCGGTCAGATCATCCATGCAAGCAATCCAAGTGATGGAATTAAAATTTCACCGGCAACTTATACAAATATTCTTGCAGTCCGCAGAGTGTTAGGATAATTCGGATAAAATACAGAGGTTTGGCATAATTTGGACAGAATGATCGGATTTTGTGGATAATGTGCATAACCTTGTTTATAACGGTCAGAAAGAGGATCTGAAGGTACGTGGAAAACAGATCCTCTTTTTGTTATTTTATTAAGAAAGTTTGACTTTTTTTATCATTCATTTTGTTTGGCAGAGGGAATATACTTGACGGATGGGAACAATTATTGTATAAAGATTCAATGGAGATTTGATTTCTGATTGGTAATTATAAATAAAAAGGATGATTTGACACAGAAAAAATGTGTGAAATCACTGCGAATAAGTATAAAAGAAATGGGACAAAATGAGTAGTAGAAAAGAACTGGCAGGAGTGCGGATCGATATCTGCAGCCTGCGGGAAGCACTTCATAAAATCGAACATTATCTTGCATCAGAAGGACTTCATGCGGTGGAAACCGTTTCTATGAAAACGGTGGTGACGGCAGGAGAGGATGAACAGGTCAGACAATGTCTGGAGGATATGGATCTGGTGATCCCTTCGGATAAGGAAATCCTGATGGAACTTGGGGTGACATCCAGAAAGTGGCTGGATGAGGCGCGGGAGCACCGGTTTGTCTCCGAGACTCTGCGAGGGGTGATCCGGGCGAAACACAGTGTATATCTGCTGTATGAGACACGGACGCAGATGGATACCCTTTGTGAATTTCTGGAAAATTCCTTTGGAAATGCGCCGTATGTCTGTGGTGATGCAGTCTGGGAAGAAGCAGGTGAGGATGCAGAACAGATCGTCAATGAGATCAATGCGGTATCGCCACATATGATTTTTTCCATGCTATCCACTCCACGCCAGGAAAAATTTCTGGCAGAGCACAGACAGATGCTGAATGCGCGACTCTGGTTTGGCGTGGGAAGCGAGAATACCTTCGTCAATGGAAAGAAGAAATCAGTGGGAATCTGTAAAAAACTGCTGGCGCGCCATAAGATGAAGCGTCAGATCCAGTCTTATGAATCAGAGGAAAAAACAGATTGATCGTAAAATTTGCGTAGTTTTTATCTCAGTGGAGAAATGTTTTTCACTGAGATATTTTTGTTCCTTTGGCAGTTGACAGACTGCAGGGGCATTAAAATTCAGATAAGGGGGAAGTGTTATGAAACAGTTAGCTGGTAAAAAAACAGTTCAGGATCTGCTGCTGATCATTATCGGATCAGGTCTGACGGCTTTGCCGGTCAAATGTATTTATGATCCGCTGGATATGGTTACCGGAGGATTTTCCGGTTTGTCAATCATTATCAAGGCGCTGACATCCTGGATCGTTGCAGGGGGAATCCCGCTGGGAGTAACCTCTTTTGTATTAAATGTGCCGATCTTTATTGCGGCATATATCAAGAAAGGAAAAGAATTTGTCGGAAAATCCTTTCTTGCAATGGTGTTGCTGTCTGTATGGTTAGTGATCATTCCGCCAATTGATATGGCAGAAAATGATTTCGTCATTGGCACGATCCTTGGAGGCTGCCTGATGGGACTTGGAGTCGGTCTGGTGCTCCGGGCAAACTGCACCACCGGTGGAACGGATATGCTGGCAGTATTGATCCACAGCAAATGGAAACAGTTTTCCGTGGTACGCCTGATTCAGATCATTGATGCGCTGATCGTGGTGAGTGGTTTGTATCTGTTTGGATGGAAAAGTGGATTGTATGCGATTTTTTCTATCGCCGTTGCCACAAAAGTGTCCGATATCACGCTGGAAGGTCTGGACGTGTCACGTGCGGTTTATATCCTGTCTGACGAGACGCAGAAAATTTCTGATGTGATCCTGTCGGAGATGGATCGTGGTGTGACTGGGATTCAGGCGAAGGGCATGTATACAAAACAGGAAAAATGTATGCTATTGTGTGTGGTATCCCGCAAGCAGATCGTCTGGTTGAAGGAGACCGTTATGGAAATTGATCCGAAAGCTTTTCTGATCATATGCGATGCAAGAGAGGTCTGGGGAGAAGGATTCCAGTCGTATTCGGAGAAAATCTAAAAAAAGTGTGAAATATGGGGAAATGCATAAAAAAAATTGCATTTCCTCTTTACTTTTTTGGGTGTTTTGTCTTAAAATAAGGATGCACAGTAAAAATATACGCGAAAAAGAGAATTAGTTATTGTGAATGTTGTATAAGGAAGTGTACAGGGGGGCTTTTCATTATGATTTCAAATCAGATATTGCAGAATACAATTGATGGATTAAAAAATATAACAAGGATAGATTTGTGTATCATTGATACGGAAGGCAAGATCCTGGCAACGACATTTTCCGAGGCAGATCGGTATGTCAGTCCGGCGATGGCACTGGTAGATTCGCCTGCCGACAGTCAGGTAGTATCAGGATGTCATTTCTTTAAGGTGTTTGATGAGCACCAGTTAGAGTATGTATTGCTGGCAAACGGCGACAGTGATGATGTTTACATGGTTGGACAGATCGCAAGTTTCCAGATTCAGAATCTGCTGGTTGCATATAAGGAACGATTTGATAAAGACAATTTTATCAAGAACCTGCTGTTGGATAACCTGCTTCTGGTAGATATTTACAATCGTGCCAAAAAACTGCATATTGAAACTGATGTGCGCAGAGTGGTATATATTATAGAGACCAACCGTGACAAAGAGGGAAATGAGCTTGAGAAGGTACGCAGTATCTTTGAGGGCAAGAACCGGGATTTTGTTACGGCAGTAGATGAGAAAAATATCATTGTTGTCAAAGAAGTAGACGAGATGGACAGCAATCAGGATCTGGATAAGACCGCGGAAGTAATTCTTGGTCTGTTCAAAGGTGATGCAGAGGTGCATATCGCATACGGTACTGTGGTGGGAGAGATCAAAGAAGTATCCCGTTCTTACAAAGAAGCACGTATGGCACTGGATGTTGGAAAGATCTTCTTCGAGGATCGCAACATTATTGCGTACTCTGCACTGGGAATCGGTCGTCTGATCTATCAGCTTCCTATTCCACTTTGTAAAATGTTTATCAAAGAGATCTTCGGTGGCAAATCTCCGGATGACTTTGACGAGGAGACATTGACAACCATCAATAAATTCTTTGAGAACAGCCTGAATGTGTCTGAGACATCAAGACAGTTGTACATTCACAGAAATACACTGGTATACAGACTGGATAAGTTACAGAAGAGCACGGGACTGGATCTTCGTGTGTTCGAGGATGCGATCACATTCAAGATTGCATTAATGGTTGTAAAATACATGAAATATATGGAAACATTAGATTATTAAGTTGCTAAGTGTTTGGGGGCACAGATGGTGAAAGCGTTCGTGCCCCTTTTTTTGCCTAACAGGAAAAATGAAGTTTTTCTGTCAAATAGAGTTGGAAACAGATAAGTTGAAGTATGGTTTGAAGTGATTTCGAAGGAGGATAAAATGATTACTTTAAAAGACGTAAGCAAGTCATACGTGGAAGGCGTCCCGGCACTTGCTGATGTAAATATTCAGATTGAAGAAGGCGAATTTGTATTCGTAGTAGGTGACAGTGGATCAGGAAAATCAACACTGATCAAATTGTTGTTAAAAGAACTGGAGCCTACTTCCGGATCCATTATCATAAATGACAAGATCCTTTCTGAGATTCCGCGCCGGCAGGTTCCGCGTTTCCGCAGAAATATCGGATGTGTGTTTCAGGATTTCCGTCTGTTAAAAGACCGTAATGTATACGAGAATGTGGCATTTGCGCAGCGGATCATCTCTGCACCGGCGCGTTCTATCAAAGAAAAAGTACCGAAAATGCTTTCTCTGGTAGGTCTGGCAGCAAAATATAAATCCAAACCAAACCAGTTATCCGGTGGAGAGCAGCAGCGTGTGGCAATTGCAAGAGCGCTGATCAATGAGCCGAAGATTCTTCTGGCAGATGAGCCGACCGGTAACCTGGATGCAAATAATGCATGGGAGATCATGAAATTATTAGACGAGATCAACAAACGTGGCACAACCGTTCTGGTAGTCAGCCATAACATGGAGATCGTTGAGGCAATGAAGAAACGTGTCATCACACTGCAGCAGGGACATGTAGTCAGTGATGTACAGATGGGCGGTGAAGAAGATGAAAATTAGTACATTTGGATACACCATCAAACAAGGTATCAAAAATATATGGACAAATAAAATGTTTTCCATTGCGTCCATCGCAACGATGGCGGCATGTATTTTCATGTTTGGTATGTTTTATTCTATCGTAATTAACTTCCAGCATGTAGTCAAAGATGTGGAGTCCGGCGTAGCAATCACCGTATTCTTCGATGATGGTACGACACAGGATCAGATCGATGCCATTGGTCAGGAAATCGCAATGAGACCGGAAGTATCCAGTTTCAATTATGTTTCTGCCGAGGAAGCATGGGAAGAATACAAATTAGAGTATTTTGACGGTGATGAGGCAGCGGCAGCAAGTTTTGGTACAGATAACCCGCTGGCAGGAGAATCCAACTATGAGATCTATATGGAGGACATTTCGCAGCAGAGCAGTCTGGTATCTTATCTGGAAGGCTTAGATCATGTCAGCAGAGTCCGTCAGTCAGAGATGGTTGCAAATACATTGACTGATTTTAACCGACTGGTAAGTATTGTATCTGCGGTTATTATCCTGATCCTGATCTGCGTTGCCGTATTCCTGATCAGTAATACGGTTCGTACCGGTATCGCTGTTCGAAAAGAAGAAATTGGTATTATGAAGGTCATCGGAGCGACGGATTATTTCGTCCGGGCGCCGTTTATCGTGGAGGGTATTCTGATCGGTCTGATCGGAGCAGCTATTCCGCTGATCATTCTTCATGCTATGTATGGAAGAATTATTGAATATGTTGCAAATCGTTTTGGATTCCTGAACAACCTGCTGACGTTCCTTCCGGTAGATACTGTATTCCAGATCTTATTACCGGTTGGTCTGATCCTTGGCGTTGGAATCGGATACATTGGCAGTCGTGTAACCGTAAGAAAGCACATCAATGTATAAGATATGTGAGATGCAAAAAATAGCAATTTTTGAATCAGTGCTGAAGATGGAAATAATTGATATAAATAGCAGTTTATATCATATAATATAGCAGAAAAATAGGAGATTTGATGATGAAAAAACATCCAGACAAATCGCAGCACTAATATGGTGGGATTAATATTGGCGGCGGCACGTTTCGGAATGATAACCGAAAGTGCCGGCGCTTCTGCTGATTTTAGAAAAAAATAAAGGAGATTTGACAATGAATCAGGAAGAACGAGATTTTGTGGTGGAAGAGCCAGAGGAATCTTTCGAAACAAAATCAGGAAAAAAGAAGCGTAAGAAGAAACAAAACGGGTTTGGAAAGGGATTTTTTGCCGGGGTCATTGTAATGGCACTTCTCTCTGTTGTTATTTTTGGTGTGTATGAGTATGTTTCTGGTGTTTCGGTAAGTAGAACTGGACTGTTAGACCGCACGACCTCAAAAAAACTTCAGACACTGGCAGCTTATATTCAGTCGAATTATTATGAGGATGTAGATACGGATACTCTGCAGGAAGGACTGTATGCAGGATTGTTTGACAATCTGGATGTCTATTCCCAGTATTATACGGCAGAGGAAGCACAACAGTTGTATGATACCAATGTATCCGGTACTTATTGCGGAATCGGAGCAAGTCTGCAGCAGGATGCAGACACAAAGGTTGTTACGGTTATGCATGTGTATGATGGTTCACCGGCGCAGGAGAGTGGATTACAGGAAGGCGATGTGATCGTTTCCGCAGATTCTTATGAGGCAGCGTCCACAGATCTGAGCGAGTTTATCACACACGTCCGTGGAGAAGAAGGTACACAGGTGCATCTGGTGATCGCACGATCCGGAGAATCAGATTATCTGGAATTTGACATTACCAGAAAAAATCTGGTGCTTCCCACGGTTACCCAGAAGATGTTGGAAAACCAGACCGGATACATACAGGTAACAGAGTTTACCGAACATACGGTAGAGCAGTTTGAGGATGCACTGTCTGAATTACAGCAGGAAGGTATGACCGCGCTGATCGTCGATCTGCGTTCCAATCCGGGTGGTATGCTCACTTCCGTATGCAGTATGCTGGATGATATTTTGCCGGAAGGCCTGTTAGTCTATACCGAAGATAAAAACGGAAACCGTCAGGATTATAATTCTACAGATGATAAATCATTGGATCTGCCGTTGGCGGTTCTTGTAAATGGAAATAGTGCCAGTGCATCGGAGATTTTTGCAGGTGCGATCCAGGATCGAAAAGCGGGCACGATTATCGGAACTACAACTTATGGAAAAGGTGTTGTGCAGTCGATTCTGTCTCTGAAAGATGGAAGTGCTTTCAAACTGACAACCAGCCGTTACTTTACACCAAACGGAACCTGCATTCAGGGCATTGGTATCCAGCCGGATGTGGAGATTGAATACGAATTTACCGGTCCGGATGATGCAAAATATAGCGAAGAATACGATAATCAGATTCAAAAAGCACTGGATGTATTGCAACAATAAGTATAGTATGGTATGATACAAGACGGTAACTATTATTGAAAAAACAACTTAAATTGTTGAAAAAACAACTATAAAATGAAATGTGCAGTTTGCATAGAAGAAAAATGGAAAGATAAGGAGAAACAGTCATATGTGTGGAATCGTAGGATATATTGGTGAGCAGCAGGCAGCACCGATCTTACTTGCAGGACTTTCAAAACTGGAATACCGTGGTTATGATTCAGCCGGTATCTGTGTTCGTGATGAGTCCACCGGAAATGTTGAAGTAGTAAAAGCCAAAGGTCGTTTACGTACCCTGATCGAGAAAACAGATGACGGACATTCTGTAATCGGTACCAGCGGTATCGGACATACACGTTGGGCAACACACGGTGAGCCGTCTGAGAACAATGCACATCCGCATTGCTCTGATGATAAAAACGTTGTTCTGGTTCATAATGGAATTATTGAAAACTTCCAGGAACTGAAAGAGAAATTAGTAAAACGTGGCTATACATTCTATTCTGAGACAGATACAGAAGTAGCTGTAAAATTGATTGATTATTATTACAAAAAGACAGAGTCACCGTTGACTTCAATTGCGACAGCAATGCTTCACATCAGAGGTTCTTATGCATTCGGTGTTATGTTCAAAGACTGCCCGAACAAGATTTTTGCAGCAAGAAAAGACAGCCCGTTGATCATTGGAAAGAGCGAGCATGGTACACTGATCGGTTCTGATGTACCGGCGATCTTAGATCAGACACGTAATGTATATTACATCGACAATATGGAGATCGCAGAGCTGACAAAAGACGAGATTCATTTCTTCAACATGGATGAAGATGAAATCGAAAAAGAAGTGGTTCAGATCAAATGGGATGCTGAGGCAGCAGAAAAAGGCGGTTATGAGCATTTCATGTTAAAAGAGATCCATGAACAGCCGAGAGCCGTTCAGGATACGATTGGCGCATATGTAAAAGACAATGTTGTTGATTTTTCTGAGATTGGTCTGAAGGATGAAGAGCTGGCAAATATTGAGCGTGTTTATATCGTAGGCTGCGGTTCTGCTTATCATGTAGCTATGGCAGCAAAATATGTACTGGAAGATATGACACAGGTTCCGGTTGAGATTGACATCGCGTCCGAGTTCCGTTATCGTAATCCGATTTTGGTGAAAAATTCACTGGTTGTTATCATTTCACAGTCCGGAGAGACCGCAGACAGTCTGGCAGCTCTTCGTCTGGCAAAAGAGAAAGGCGTAACTGTTCTTGGCGTTGTAAACGTAGTAGGCTCCAGCATTGCCCGTGAGAGTGATCATACTCTGTACACTTACGCAGGACCGGAGATCTCTGTAGCAACAACAAAAGCTTACAGCACACAGCTGATCGCGATGTATCTGTTTGCAATGCGTCTGGCACAGGTAAAAGGTCTGCTCAGTGAAGAAGATTGTGCAAAGATGATCGCAGAGTTAAATGAGCTTCCTGCCAAAATTCAGAAGATTCTGGATGACAAAGAGCGTATTCAGTGGTTTGCAAGCAAATATGCAAACGCAAAAGATATGTTCTTCCTGGGACGTGGTCTGGATTATGCCATCAGTCTGGAAGGCAGCCTGAAGATGAAAGAGATCAGCTACATTCACTCTGAGGCATATGCAGCAGGTGAGTTAAAACATGGAACCATCAGTCTGATCGAGGACAACACACTGGTTGTTGGTGTATTGACTCAGAGCAACCTCTATGAGAAAACCATCAGCAACATGGTAGAGGTAAAAAGCCGTGGCGCATACCTGATGGGACTGACCACATATGGCAACTATGGTATCGAAGATACCGCAGATTTCTCTGTTTATGTACCGAAGACAGATCCGCATTTTGCAACCAGTCTGGCAATCATTCCGTTACAGTTACTGGGATACTATGTCAGCGTAGCAAAAGGTCTGGATGTAGATAAACCGAGAAACCTTGCAAAATCTGTAACAGTAGAGTAAACAGATTTAAAAGAACAGAAAGATTTCAGTAAGCCCGGATGCGGAAGATTTCGTATCCGGGTTTGTTTTATCTCAGTCTGAGTTGAGACTCCCACTTCTGCAAGTGGTGAGTAGTAACA
>OGCN01000699.1_pt1 | contig 52097 bp, 39 predicted proteins | sample 1570181 | NCBI WGS metagenome assembly OGCN01 (sample SAMEA4370584, study PRJEB24528) | human gut metagenome | reverse complement strand
AACTGATTATTAATTAATAATAGCTGTTTTGGCGAATTTTCTCCGGACAGCAATGATTTTACACCTCCAAATGAGTTTCAATTCCATAAGGTACGATTAAAAGGTAAAGGACGAGTTCAAGAATCTTTGGTACTTGCGTTTCAATTCCATAAGGTACGATTAAAAGATTTGAGAAAAGGTCAGAAATGCGCTGTAATTAAGTTTCAATTCCATAAGGTACGATTAAAAGATTAACATGAACTTCCGTATCAAAATTTCAGGAGGTTTCAATTCCATAAGGTACGATTAATTTGTAACCTCATTAATATCCAGTTTCAATTCCATAAGGTACGATTAAAAGAATATAACAATGATATTAATAAAAGTATGTTCTACGTTTCAATTCCATAAGGTACGATTAAAAGAGGGAGGAATTAAATCTCTTATGTCTGTGAAAGGGTTTCAATTCCATAAGGTACGATTAAAAGGTATATAACAATCCTGAAACAAAAGCAATTGCCTCAGTTTCAATTCCATAAGGTACGATTAAAAGTTTGCCTTATCTTGTCGATATCTTCCAAATCATAGTTTCAATTCCATAAGGTACGATTAAAAGTTCTGAAAACTTATATGAGTGACCTATTCAACAACGTTTCAATTCCATAAGGTACGATTAAAAGACCAGAATCAGCATAAATCTTCTGATATGTAAGTAAGTTTCAATTCCATAAGGTACGATTAAAAGAGAACTGAGAGCGGAACAACAGCAACCAACTTATGTTTCAATTCCATAAGGTACGATTAAAAGTGTTAATACCGATTCCATACATTGAATCAGACGTTGTTTCAATTCCATAAGGTACGATTAAAAGATGAGACTTCTCAAGGGCTTGAGGTATCTCATCAGTTTCAATTCCATAAGGTACGATTAAAAGGCAAACGTCTAAACCTTCAGGACCTCTTCTTTCAGGTTTCAATTCCATAAGGTACGATTAAAAGTATGCAACACCAGCAACATAATCAGTGTCAAAACTAGTTTCAATTCCATAAGGTACGATTAAAAGATCAATCATTCTTGATTATTTTTACAAACTATACCGGTTTCAATTCCATAAGGTACGATTAAAAGACCAAATAGTTTGCACGCGGAGAAGTAATAATTCTGTTTCAATTCCATAAGGTACGATTAAAAGCCAAAAGGGGTGGTGGGTTGTATCCGTTCCTTTTGGAGTTTCAATTCCATAAGGTACGATTAAAAGGCAGGAAGACAAGAAGGTGTCGCGATGGGAGAAAGTTTCAATTCCATAAGGTACGATTAAAAGCTGGACACACAGATAAACGGATATGCCTACCAACGTTTCAATTCCATAAGGTACGATTAAAAGTCTCTTTCCTTGCTCCTGATAGTATTCCAACAGTGTTTCAATTCCATAAGGTACGATTAAAAGCTGGCATATACCTTCGACTTCGACCCCGAAAAAGGTTTCAATTCCATAAGGTACGATTAAAAGATCACGCCTCGAGTCGACTACTGTCAGGGAAACCGAGTTTCAATTCCATAAGGTACGATTAAAAGACCAAGACTGGGTAGAAACAGTGTATACGAGCAAAGTTTCAATTCCATAAGGTACGATTAAAAGAGTATCGGTTTTGCATATTGTGTCCCGTGTAATAAGTTTCAATTCCATAAGGTACGATTAAAAGATATGAAAAAGTTTGCAGTTATTTATTCGGACCCTTGTTTCAATTCCATAAGGTACGATTAAAAGTTTGATAGCATAGATTCTTCATTTGACATAAGATAGTTTCAATTCCATAAGGTACGATTAAAAGTTCATCGTCGTGATGATCGTGGCCGACTTCGTCCTGTTTCAATTCCATAAGGTACGATTAAAAGAATTTAGAGAAACAGATTGATGAGCAGTGGAAGATGGTTTCAATTCCATAAGGTACGATTAAAAGTCAGTAAGTCCGTCAACTGTTACGGAAATTTTACTAAGTTTCAATTCCATAAGGTACGATTAAAAGTTTCTTGATAAGCTGCATTTCATCCTCAAACAACAAGTTTCAATTCCATAAGGTACGATTAAAAGTGCCGAATCTGTGCCACTTCATCAACTAACTTGCGTTTCAATTCCATAAGGTACGATTAAAAGCGGGCACGGGAGAAATGTATGCCAAACCGATTACGAGTTTCAATTCCATAAGGTACGATTAAAAGATTTGACAAGCCAAAAAGTCCTATCATGCCGTTGGATGTTTCAATTCCATAAGGTACGATTAAAAGAGTCGAAACAACAACCAAATCTTTCATCAATGTTGTTTCAATTCCATAAGGTACGATTAAAAGCGTCGGCAAACCAAGATAATCATACAATGAACAAGTCTGGTTTCAATTCCATAAGGTACGATTAAAAGCGGTAGTGAACAGCAGGATGCTCAGAATGAACACAGTTTCAATTCCATAAGGTACGATTAAAAGATAGCCTTTGCTGGGGATGTTAAGCGTACAACAAGTTTCAATTCCATAAGGTACGATTAAAAGTCGTAGTAGTAAGTACCTACAGGAATGTTCAGCATGTTTCAATTCCATAAGGTACGATTAAAAGCCGAACCCGCCGTTTCGGAATAAGGCAAGGAACATAGTTTCAATTCCATAAGGTACGATTAAAAGATGTAGCAAAATTTATTTTGATTATCATTAAGATGTTTCAATTCCATAAGGTACGATTAAAAGAAAAAGCGAATCAGACACAAGCAATGCGGAAATGCGTTTCAATTCCATAAGGTACGATTAAAAGAATAGAGAAAATCTTGAACGGCAGATTGATGAGCAAGTTTCAATTCCATAAGGTACGATTAAAAGCTTGTGTTAATGCCATTTCTTTTCCCTTTTAAAAAGTTTCAATTCCATAAGGTACGATTAAAAGCTCTCACTTATAACGATGTTCATAAGCCTCGTTGGTTTCAATTCCATAAGGTACGATTAAAAGCAAGACTGTTCTTCGTACGGCCTTGGTCGATGAGAAGTTTCAATTCCATAAGGTACGATTAAAAGATTTGACAAGCCAAAAAGTCCTATCATGCCGTTGGATGTTTCAATTCCATAAGGTACGATTAAAAGCCGATGTAAAGAAAAGCCCGTTATCACCTCAACTGTTTCAATTCCATAAGGTACGATTAAAAGTTTTTTTCAAACCATCTGCGATGTAACCTGCGTAGTTTCAATTCCATAAGGTACGATTAAAAGTATTTGTTGCTCCAAGTACAGCTGTTTACTTTAATAGTTTCAATTCCATAAGGTACGATTAAAAGACCATTACTGAGTGTTTGCATTTTATAGAGGATGCTGTTTCAATTCCATAAGGTACGATTAAAAGTCAGCAGAGTTCTGTTTATCTGACCACTTCTTAGATGTTTCAATTCCATAAGGTACGATTAAAAGTCTTTCCTCCGATAGAGGTAGCAAAACCGTATTCCTGTTTCAATTCCATAAGGTACGATTAAAAGGCGGCCTTCGTAAGGGAGCACACCGTCCTGACCTGGTTTCAATTCCATAAGGTACGATTAAAAGGAATGGAAACCTATTACTACCAGTTTGGAAAAGACGTTTCAATTCCATAAGGTACGATTAAAAGTGTGAGCATCATTGTATGTAAGGGTTAAAAACAAGTTTCAATTCCATAAGGTACGATTAAAAGTCTACTTAGAGCAATTCGCGACATGCCTAAATCAGTTTCAATTCCATAAGGTACGATTAAAAGCCCGAGGTCTCCGAGTGCCCGAGTGGGCATGATGGTGTTTCAATTCCATAAGGTACGATTAAAAGTATCAACATCTGTTGCTTATTATTCGTATCAGATGTTTCAATTCCATAAGGTACGATTAAAAGTTGAGTTGATGAACGAAGGCCAAGGAACAATATATCACGTTTCAATTCCATAAGGTACGATTAAAAGCAAAGCTGATTGATATCAGCTCCGCGTTTAAACAGTTTCAATTCCATAAGGTACGATTAAAAGTCTTCATTTTCATTTTTATTATATACTGAAAATAAAGTCATTATAAAATGCAAATATAGAAAAAAATTACAAGAAAAAATGTCGATGCCTAATTCTAAAAAAATCCCAAGGTATCGACATTTTCATAAGTATCTGTATTTCAATAAGTCAAAGAACTATTAGGCATATAAATTTCCTGAAAACAGAAACATAAGCCTCATCGACAAAATTTATTTAGAGAAAGACATCTATATTAGACCGTTCTTTTCCTACAATTCGCTTATCCATCGTATATTGGGAAGAACCACTAAATATAATTATACTATCTTCTTCTTTTTTCATAAAAGCATCACATAACATCAACAGTTCCTTTAAACGAACCTCCGATATTTCACCTTCAAAAACAGAATTCTGAATCCAGTTCAGATACCTTCGGCACAATTTCAACATTTTTCCTACCCTCCGCTCTCCAAAATCATACACTAAAATTACATACATATCACCAATACATCTTAAAAGGTTTATATTCTTCCATACCCAACAAATGTTTGGCCAATTTATAGCACTCCAATTTTACAAGATGCTTGTAACTGACTGAACGCTTTAAAGAGCGATGTTGAATGGTTTCCTGCAACCGATCCTCCAAAGCTTTTACAAATATCTTCTTTCCCATGGAATTAAGCAAACATTTGTTCAACTTCCAATCAAAATGTTTTCCCTGAATTTCCTTTCGGTTTAAAACCTTAAAAATCACTCGGTCTACGATAATGGGTTTGAAGATTTCCGCAATATCCAATGCCAAGGAGTAACGACGCTCACCAGGTGTATGCAAATAACTGATAGTAGGGTTCAGCTGGGTTTGATGAATGGCACGCAAGCAAAGCGTATAGCACACCATATTACCAAAGGAAATCAGTGCATTTACCTCATTCTGTGGAGGACGTTTGGTACGAGTACCCATTTCAAAGTCATTCAGTATCAAATTAAATGCCGTGTAGTAATATTGCCTTATCTGACCTTCCACTCCCATCAGTTCTTCCGTACTACCAGTCTGAGGTATTTGAGAAGAAAGTTTTTTCATCAGAGCTATTAATTCTTCCATATCCTTCCCTCTCCGATTATAATACTGAAGGTTCTTAATCATATTATAAGCCGCTCCTTCAATAAATTTCTGAGCGATACACATTCTTTTTTTGAGATTCTGATAATGGGCAGTCTGTGCCAACAGCATCCTACCGGAAAGCAAACAATCTCTCGGCATGAAGGAACCCGTGTAATTCTCATAATAATCAAAAAAGTGAACAGCAATGTCTTTCTGGCCTAGAAAATTAAACAACGAACTATTCGCACGCAATGAGCCAAACACATAAAACTCACTGATATCTTCCACTGGCAAATAACGGGGCTGAGAAGAAACAGGAGTATCTTCTCCCTCTTCCGTGCAAGGAGTAAACTTTAATGTGTTATCTTTTCTCTCTAAAATACCCGGATTAAACAAATAAAAAGTTTTCTTCATTCTTCCATCTCCTTACAATAACAAAATTCATAATAACTGCAATTACGACACCATGATTTTTGAACCAAAGGTGGACATTGCTCATCAGAAACAATAGTCTCGATATTTTCCTTCATTTCTTCTATCTCTCCGCGGTCGGAATCCGTTAGATTGACTGGTTGAGTTTTTCTTAAAACAGGATATTCAAGCAAACCAGTCACCCCTTCAATCCCATTCTTCTCAAACACATATAGGTAATACTTTACCTGCCATTCATGGGCCTTCTCTACCTTGTTTGATTTTTTGATTTCATGAATCACTTTATTCTTGGTGTCATAATAATCAACCTTTATTCCATCCAACTCAATCTCTTCATATTTCGCTGAACGCTGCGGATAAGAATCCTCATGAATCAGTTTACCCTCAAACACAAGGTCAGAGGTATGTTCAAAATTAATGCCATTTGCAAATAGCCAAAGCTTGCGTTTGCATACTTGATAATAATTAAAGTGTGTACCAGTAATTTGCATGTTTATTCATTATATTATCTCATAACAATCAGGCTTTCTTTCTATACAACCTTGTTTCTCATCATAGAATAATTCCTCTGCAATCCATACATCTATATCCTTTGATCGATTTTTTCTATTCAAATGATAAGGATATACAGAAACCAACAGTTCATTTGCTTCGATATAACGTTTCTGTTCCACCAAGCCACAATATTCTTCTTTCAGATTATAGCACAACACATCTACTTTCTGATTATTCTGATCCAATATTTCATCAGCCCAGTCTTCACATATCCCAGCAATCCACTTCTTTTCAAAATTAGAAACAGAATTCAATCCCTGTTCAAAATCCTTCCTTTGTTGTTCAGAATATCCATCTTTGTACACGTCATTGCAAGCCCTGATCAAATCATCCTCCGACAAGTTTTTACCATCCAACTCTAACATTACAATCCAGGTATCTCGCAATAACTGCTCATCATAAAAAGGAGTTTTACCTATTATTTCCTCAAAGAGATGTACATCGGCCATTTTCTTATGACCAGAAACATCCACCAGTTTTCCAGTGCGATTTACACGGCCTAAACGTTGGATCAGGGAATCTATAGGAGCATTTTCGATATAAGCAGTATCGTAGTCTATATCCAAACTTACTTCAACCGCTTGTGTGGCTACCAGTAGTTGAGGACGTTTGCTCCTATCTGCATGCGTCACAAAATGCTCTATCTCTCTCCTTGATTTTTGGTTGAATCCGCCATGCAACATCATCTTCTTTGAATCATCAAAATCTATTTCCTGATAAATCTGCTGACAAGTTTTTACATTATTGACCACAACCAGCACAGAAAGGCCACTTTCCAAATCAGCTTCAATCTGACCAATATACTGACCTATATTTTCTTGTGCATGACAAATCAAATGATGACGTTGTCTTCCCATCACACAGGCATCTGATGAAAATGTAGAATCCGGACGAACGATTCGGGAATAATCTCCCTCATAAATCTGTTCTACAATTTCCTTCAACAAAAAATTTGGGATAGTAGCAGACATAAACAAGAACTTGGCTCCAAAAATATTCCTGAAAATCTTAACCGTTCCCAACATTTTTCCGGTCAAAAAAGCATTGTACGCATGAAATTCATCAATGACAAACAGAGCATTCTGACATTCCAACATAGAGAACTCCCATCCTTTTCCATGACAAGGTACCCGTAATAGTTGGTGTAAAGTCATAATTTTTACCGGATAATAGACCTCACGCGACAGGGTATTCAAACTCCGGGCATTTTGTTCAAGTTCTATATAATCGGGAATTACATTCGAAGATTCCTCACACAATTCGTTATAGATAAAATTCAAAGATTTAGAATGTTGTATCATTACTTCCGAACGATTATATACATCGCACAGACGTTTCATCATCGCATTGATAGAGGCCGTATAAGGCAACAGATAAAACAAACGATTGCCTTCCAACTGATTGGCATATACCCAGCTTAAAGCAGCTTCCGTCTTGCCTGATCCTGTAGGTGCATGCAGAACTGCATCCCCTTTCCATTGTTGTAACTTCTCTTGGAAATGGCGAAACGGGAATTTAGTGGATTTGTCGTGTGGCTGGAAATCATTCAAAGATATCAACTGGTAATCGGGAATTTCTGCCCGACCTCCAGAGGCCAAATGATCTGCCGCTTGCAAGAAAGCTCTCAACAGAGAGAAATGCTGCCGGTCTTCCAAACAAGGCACTGCCTTTACTTGCTTACTTTTTCTGAACATATAACAGAAAGTCGACGGAATTTTTTCTAATACCTCTTGTCTGTAAACAAATTCTTCTGCAAATAAAGAGAGCCATGACTGTAAGGTTTCCAAGCACATGGTTCCTTCAGAGAATGGTAAATAAATTCCTTCATCCACTGAAATACTGATGTCATTCAAATCTTGCATTTCCAAAGACCTTTCACAAGAATTTGACTCTACGCTTTTATGATGTGTTCCAACAGCGAACAGCACTGCATCGTTTACCTCCAAAAAAGTTTTTGCAAACCAGACAGAGACCAATTCGTGACGGATACTGGCATATTTGTCACCATTCAACCTTTTCTGAAAGGTCGGATGCACCTTTCCCAAGTCATGCAGAATCGCAGCTGGCACAAAATTTTGTGTTAAGAAAGTTCTTTCAGTATCCGATAAAGACAGTGACTGAAGTAACTTCAGTCCTGTCTCTATTACCATACAAGTATGCTCATACAAAGTGATTCCATCACTTTTAGCTCTTACTTTCTTTATATCCTCTATATTCATATCGTAAACGTATGCATATAAAAATCTGTAAATTGCTCATCCAAAGTTCGATATAAGTTAGTACATTTCACATGTACCCCCTCACCATGAATAGCCACAAACATCATCGGATTTACAGGGATTCTTCCACTCCCAATATTCTCTCCTTCGGCATAAGACTCTGCAATCTGCACAAGCTGCCCGGGTATAATCTGATTTGCATCAAAAGGAATCATACAACCTTTCAAAGTTCCTTCCGATATAGGTATCACCTCTTTGACACATACTTTTTTAATTTGGAGCAAGTCTTGCGAACGCCCTAATGCCGGAGTTCCTATAGGAGACTCAAAATACTCCTTCCAGTCTATACGGTCAATCCAGACGGTTAAATCAGGATTCGTATGAAATTCACGCGTATATGCATCACTCCCTTTGTCATGGTTCTTTATTTTCTTCCCATCAAACTGCAACCTTCTTCGGGTTTCTATATCCAAAGAGACTGTATCATAAAGATACCGGAAACCGACCTTCACTTCATTGCAGGACACAAAGCGCCCTAGACAGCAACCTAGTATTCCTAAAATAGTAGAATAAGGAGGTACTGGCATACATAGGGCATTTCCGGAAAGAACAAACGGAAGACGAGGAGTAGCAGTCCAGCCTGCAAACTGTATTTCCAGTACTTTATCCATTACTTCAAATATTTATCTACAAACATTTCGACTATTTTGATAGGGCTATCCACTATAAAGGTATCCCCGTTCAACGCTTTTACTTCTGCTTCATTCTCCAAATATCCTGTTCGGATTCCAATGCAAACGGGAGTCTGAAGTTTGTCTTTATAATCTTCAGCTAATTCCTTCAACAAGTCCACATTTAACTTCGGACGCTCGCCGTCTCCTATATATAAGTTATTAAAGCAAGGATTTGCAGACGACATTCCCGCAAATACAATCACTTTAGGAGAGACATCGGCTCCAAATGCTGCCATCTTTGCGCCTCCACGGAGATGTACCAGCCCTCTCAGCAAACCTGCAGCACGTTCGTTTCTCAGTTGTTCCGCATTCTGAAGCGTATAGACTTGTACATTTTTCTGTGAAGAATCCTCCACGAGAAATTCTTTATACTTTTCTACCAGCTCTTTTGACAACTCCACACGAGACGGCGTATTCACGAAACAACCCAAACGGTAACATTCCAAATTAAAGAATCCTTCCAAATGGGTAGCATAAAAGCGAGTTGAATAAGGTAAAGGGGTTCCGTCTTTCGGAAAAACAAAAGCATTATCTATTGTTAAAGCACGCATCTTGGGGATTCCTTTCAAAATGGAAGTTTTGAAGGGAGACGTACGCTGAATGCTCTCCTCACCTTTAGAACCACTTTTCATATATCCAAACAAGTCATCCTCCGGATAAATAACAGGGTCTAATTCTGTGGCAATTTTTGAGGTAGAACCTTTCGTATTTGTATCAATGGCATGTAGTTCGCTGGGTTGCCAACCATTTTCTTCATTTGCGGTATTCCTAAGCCAACGACGCCATGCTTGTGCCGACACGTAAGGAACTTCTTCCTTGCGTCCATTCACTGTTTCCTTGAAAGTCTTTGGGATTACTGTATTCTGATCTTCTCCAGTTGCCAATCCGGCACCATTCAAAAAAGTAGCGGTTGCATCACACAACACATTTCCTGTAATGTTTTTAATTTGTTCTGACATAACTTTCTATTTTTAAGGTTACTAGTTATTTTCAATATTATTTGAAGAAATTTCATTCAGTTTGAGTCTGAAGGCAAACAAGAATGTCTTGAACGCATAATTACCCCAAGGATCATAAATCAAATCGTATTCATTCCATTCTTTGCCACTTTCATTCAGACGTTGCAAGATAGAATAAAACCATATCATCTGTAATCGTAAATCGCTACGAGGGATTGAACGTTTAATCTTATTACATAGCGTTACATATTTTGATTTATCCACCGCATCCTGAAATCTATACGATACATATTGACAAGTAAATTCATTGATACGGTCTAACCATTTCTTTATATCTGCATCCAACGGCTGAACAGGAAATTCTATGTCTTCTTCCTCTAAGGATAAATCTTCTCTATTTCCATTATACAATCTCAACAAAGCACAGACTCCGTATATGTTTTTCTTGCCATTCGTGGTATAAAATAAGGAATACAGACGATAAATTCCGTCTTTCCAAGCATTCTCTATCAATTGTTTATCAAATACAGAAGAATCTACATCATTAGCTTGCTCCCCATATCGAAATTCCGGGATACGATCTTTTTCCCTCGGATAATCAGAAGAACTTTCCATCAGATGAATCATCTTCGCACAAAACCGGAATGCCATCGTGTCCTTGACGTTCAGTGAAGGACAATCAGAAAGGGATACCCCTTTTTGATAGTAAAAATGCACCAATTTATAAATCTGAAAACAACGATATGAAATGGGCAAGGACTCAGGATCATCCAAGATCGCTATCTGACAACTCATTGACCAGTCTCCTTTTTCTGTTGCCCGCCATAGTATTCTGCTCAGCAACGATGTATAATCATTTTTTGCATCATAAGCATCAGTTTTGCCCAACACAGCGTCATCTTTTGCATCTTTATATTTCATTATCAGGCCAGAAATATACTGGGCCATTGCAGTCTTTTTCTCTTGATGAATGGCTTTCCAATAAGACTCGAAAAACCCCACACTAACCCCTTCATATTTTTTAGCCGGATAAAGGCCCGACCATTCCCTGTTATCAGACAAACATTCCAAAAAACTTGAACTTAATGCAGGAGTATTTAATATACGTGCCAGTTCTCCCTTATGACGCTTACGCAATAAAGCCAACCGCCTAAGTAATTCATTAGGTACCCTGTCTATAGAACAACTGGCACCTGCACCCGAATTCGAAAAACTCCACAAGTTCACATCTGCATATTCACAATCGGCCTTGCATTTTTCCATGACTTCCAAGGCTTCCAAAATATAATTCCCTTTTGTAGCCCCCTTCATGTTTTCAATCGGCTCATTCGTCATGACTACGTTTGCTACTTTTTCGACTAAACTATTTACTTTCTCTTCCACAAACTCCTCACAAAACTCCAAAGCCGTAGAATCAACAAGCAGAATACCTTTCTTATAAATGTAAGCACAAAAAGGCAGGAACTGCAACAATACCACGCAAATGGGATGTACATTATACGTCTCCCTCGCCATAGGTAGAGACTGTGCATCGGAACCTAATCCCCCCAATAAAGGAAACCAGCATCTGTTTAAAGTCAAATCCTTTTTCTTCGCTTCTTTCTCTGGAACTCCTAGATCAACCAATGTTTCCAGCATAAAATCAGAGAACGTTTTAGTATAATGTAATCCTGTCAAGTTACATTGTTTGTCGCCTTCTGCTTCAAAACCGTCCACAATCTTACACAACAGCATTTCATATATCTTCTCACCAAGTTTCTTATCGTTATACAATGGCCCATTTTTCGTAAAAAGCATCGTATAACTTTTGAAACGCAGATTCAGACTCATCAAAGAATAAGGGAGTTCATCGCACACTCTTTTCATCATGGTATTCAAAACATCTGTAGTAATGTCCCGCACATCATCCAATCCAGCCAATGCTTTAATTGTCATCAAAGCATTGTTGACCATCGGATTTCCTGTATAATGACTAATTATGTTCATAACTAAATTAAATAAGGTTTCAATATCAAGGTAATTAATTCCATATTATATCTTCATTCGAAATCGGTTTTATTTTCATAGTAGTTCTAATGTTATTTTTCCATTAGTATGTTTTGTTTGAAAGCTACTTGCAAATATAAGTTATTTTTCCAAAAACAAAGAAGAACTCCTTAAGAATTGGTTTCAAATATTTTATTTTTGCATTTAGAGGAATTGAAATTTAGTATGTTTGGTTTGTCAAACATTACAATCGCACCATACTCCCCAATAAACAGTTGGGGAGTTATTTTTCAACTTTCAAGAATCCAAATCCCATTGAAGAAAGACTTCCTGCCGATGATTCATAAAGAAATCTCATCAATTCCAAAGGGGCAGAAATCCTCATCCTACACATGAAGCCTCGTACCTTAGTTTCTTGTGGAGTATCAGCCTTTATCTTCACCAATACAGATTTGGGAGAACTTAAAACCTCTAGGCGACAGCCTTCTACATGAAAAGGACATTCAGTTCCATAAAACAAAGAATATTTTTCTATAAGCCCTTTAAAAAGAATATAAGAAGCAGCAGAATCTGTCGGAGATAAATAATCTACCTTCCTACCTTCATGGCGGAGCTTCAAACACATTGGAGACAAAGTCCGAAACGTCATCTCTTCCGTAAATTCTGGAGAAGGCATCACCTCCACATTACGCACAATAAACTGTACGGTTGACTTCCGATCACCAATTTCAAATATCTGATCCATAAACAACCCTTGAATAAAACTTTGGGTGCTTTTCTCTGGCAAAAAACTAATCTGCCACTCTACCGTATCCGACAAGATAAGTAGTCTCCCCTCTTCATGCAGTATCTTATATCTTTCTATATCAAAACGAGAATAAGAAAAGAACTTAAACGTTTTTCCATTTTCCATACGAAAACCATTTTCATGGAGCCAAGTAGCATAATCTTTATCCGCACATGCCAGAATTCTGTATATTGCAGACGACTGTTCATATTGATAATTTATAGGTAACCGGTTACCAAAAGCTCTTTTATTGACCTCTAATTGTAATTTAAATCGCATACCTTTCTTTCCTTGTTATAATATATGTATCTCTTTTATTATTTCATCCATATTTCCATCACACAAAGCCTGCAAGTTATCCTCTGTCATGAGTGATTCAGACAAAGCACGACGCACCATTCTGCAATAACGCTCTGCCCTATCTGGGAGAAGATATCCTCCCCATCCTTCTTCCAATTTGTTTTTCTTGACATACTCGTCAAAAATACGGTTATAATAAACCGCCGTGATTACATGCAAATCTTTCGCCCGATGTACAAGCGCCGCGACAGACATACCATAAGTGTTTTTTAAATCCACGAGCTCTTCCAAGGATAGGTATGAACGTTTTTTCCCAAAAGACTCATAAACTCTCTTAGCAGGAAACAATAAGGCAGAAGCAAAACGATGACAATATTTTTCTTTAGTACGTATATCCAAACGTTCCAAGAACTGAAAAAGTAGATGTCCTAATTCATGTAAAGCTGTAAAACGTTTCCGTTCTACAGTTACATTCCGATTATTCAACACGACAAAAGGAATCTGTCGATTCACCCATCCACTTAATCCGTCTATCCGTTCATCTATTTCCAGCTCTAACACTTTTATTCCTGCATTTTCCATTATACGGCAGACAGAAGAAATAGAATCTGTTCCCAACTCCCATTTTCTACGCAAAATTTCCGCCGCTACCTCCATGTCTTCAATGGAAGAATAGAGTTTCTGAGAGAAAGGAGATTTGAAAGAAGTCGAAACGCCTAGTTTACGTTCCAAATACACATAACGTTGTAGACACACATTCACTTCACTCTTAACAGCCTCCTCCTCTTTTGCCGACAATATTTCTCCACGACGAAAGTTCCAACCATCAATTTTCATAGGAAAACTCATTCTCAGACTGGCAGGAGATACTTGATAAATCTTCAACAATGCATCAAGTACCTGAACTGACGGACGCATTTTTCCTCTTTCATATTTAGACAAAGCCTGCTTAGACACCAATCGACCTAACTTCTGACAGACCTCATCTAAAGTCAACCCACGCATTTTACGCATATTTCTCAATTCTTCCGCTTGCATATCATCTTATCTTTACTTGATTCATAAGCCCAATCGGTTTACAAATATATATTTTTTTCAGTATCTTATCAACCAAAACCTTTTTCTTATATAGAAAGCTATACCTCAAAAAATCTTTAAGGAATCTTAGTAATAAACAGAAAAAATCATCGCATAAATACGAGAAAAGGCCATCTCAAATAGAATTGAGACAGCCTTTCTTCCTAATAAAAATCTAAAACTAATCAACAAGCGGGAATACAAACCCCTTTCCGTCATTATTATCAAATTTGGCACCAGGAGCCATCTTCAAATGCTTCTCATTGTTACTCCAGTCCCAAAGCATGCTTTCGTCTTCTGTAATTTCACCCGTTTCTATATTACGCTTCTTACCGTTCAACGGATAATACAGCAGCAAATTCTCATCATTTCCATCTACCATCTTCCACATGAACTGCTTCAACTGCTGTTGCGTACGAGCCGTTTTCCAGAAACGAACTTCTCTTACCAGTTCATTGGCACCGCCAATCCAGAAACCAACCAGCCCATAAGGACCCGTTCTAATCTCACGGTCGGCCACCAGTTCACCATTCACATACACATAGTTCTTCTTGCCATCGTACACAAATGCCAGCATATACCATGTATCAGGTTGAGCTGTAAACACATCAGCCGGCACATCAATCTGAGAGCTACCCGTCTTAATCTGAAGCTGGTCCGGACGAATGGTTACATCACCGAAACGAGGATAGATTTCATCAAGGGTACTTGAATTAGACACCAGTTTAGTTCCACAAATAGAACGGTTATTCGCATTGTAAAGATGACGATTTATCATCACCTCCATCGTCCATTGATCCACTTTGAAATCTGACGGGAACATATTTGTATCTTCACTTCCTGATCCGTTCATACGCAGACACTTCGTATTGATACGCTGTTCCAACACAATTATCGATTCGGCCTCACCCGACACGACAGGCACTGTACCGTTGTTCAGTTTCACAGGTAAAGCATAGCTTCCCTGCAAAGAAAACTTCACATCCTTCAATTTCACAGGCAAGAACTGCGAAGTCTGTTTTGCATCAAAGACAACTTCCTTGCCCACTTCATACATTTCAGAAGGAAGCATCAAATATTCTGTACCGTGTTTCTTGTTATAGGCTTCCAACTGTTCCTTATTACCAACTTCTACCGACACTGTCTGTGCATGATCTTCCTGTCGCACCAAGGATACAGTAATCGATTTCAAGTTCACTTCTTGTCCCTCTTCCACAAACACCTGTGCAGATTCGCCTCCCTTTATATAAGCCCCCTGCTCTGACTGAAACTCACTTGTCGGATCTTTATATAATTCATTCTGGCAAGAACAAACCAACATAGTTCCTGCTAAAACTCCGAGATATAATATTTTCTTCATAATTTTAAATTTAATCTAACTTTCCTGGATAAACTACATTTCCCAAATACAACGCCTCGCGCAACCACTTATAAGGAGGATTATTGGCAAAATCATATTCCATGTGGTAAGTTCCGATACCACCGATACGCTTCCCACTGGGAAGATCAAGAATGGCATAGTCAAAAATCTGACGTCCTTGAGGATAAGCATTGATTTCCGGACGAACACTCGTGTAACTTTTTACACCTCCAGTCCGCCATCCTTGCTCAAATTCAACGGTAATAATGGTTTTCCGCTCCCAATCTTCCAAATGATTCTGAGTTATTTTACGAATAACTCTTTGTGTAGAACTTTCCCAATAAGCCTGATAGATATAATGGTCAATATACTTAGACGCTTCTGTTGAAAGCAAATCCGGCTGTCCATCCATCACCAACATTCTTCCTGCAGGCCGCAAACGATCGGAAAGTGTCTTAATAAAAAGATACATATGAGTATTACCTGAATTCTCACTAATAGTAGAAGAATTTGCCATTGTACCACGATGACCATATCCTGGTTCATAGTCAATATCAAAACCATCCAGATTATATTTTTCAATCGTGTCGCAAATTGCATTAGCGTATGCTTTTACGCCTTCCATAAAATTGCCACCTCCTTTTTCTGTAACCCAATACTCAGTCGCACTTCGCCCCGGAGGAGTCATCTGGTCACCCAAATCCTGTACAATCCAACATAAAAGAGCTTTTCCACCTTTCACTTCCTGGAAAAATTTCAGGTCTTTCTTCTGCTCTTCCGACAGATTGCCTCGTGTACCCCACAATGAGACAAAATCCACACTATCAGGCAACATCTTCAGATAGTTCTGTGCATTGCTTCCTCTACCGGTCCAGTTACCAAACCAACCAAACCCTTTCACATGAGGCGTCTTACGATATTCTCTGAGTTTCGCAAAATAGTCACGCATGGTCGGTGTCAAATCAGCTTCTGTCTCCGCTTCCAGCAAAGGAATATATTTTTCCAAATCCTTCTGGTTTTCGAATACTTCTCTTTCAGGTATGTTCCAGTCAGAACAGCCCACAAACCCTGCCACTACCAGCAAGGCACCCATATATTTCATTATTCTTTTCATCACTTTATGTCTTTTGAATTTTAACAGATTCTTTTTTATTTTGGCTGTTTCGGTCTGCCGTCACGAACCCACCATAGTTTAGTGGCACCCTGGTCAGCACCTCCCAGCAAAGTCGGTACTTCCGACATATTAGGATTGGTACCGTATTCAGTCGGAGCAAAACGGAATCTCTCGGGCGTCACAGCATCTGCCTCCGCACCGATACTGACATACGCTTTGACATAAGCCGGTTTCAGCAGGTAAGGATAACCCGTACGACGATATTCTGTCCAAGCTTCTACGGCATTGGGATAAAGTGCCAAATATTTCTGAGTAATAATCTTCTGAAGTTTGACTTCATCCGGATCAGATTCATTCCATTTTGGAGACACATTGTTGGTCGAAAGTTTACAAGAATAAGATTGGTTATACATTAATGTATTCCGTTCGATATCCTTTGGCTTTTTGTCACTCTGCAAATAAGCGGCAGCTCCACTCACTCCATTTTCTTCAAATGACTTAGTGACACCTTCTTCATACAAGGCCTTCGCATCACCCGTTGCCAGTTGATAAAGTACGGCTTCCGCTTTCAGGAAAGACACTTCCGAAGCACGCATCCAGAACAAAGGTGAAGATGAGTCCACCTTCGGTTTCGCTGCCCCTGCCTTGGCAAAAGCGCTGAGAGCTTTGTCATTTGTAGGAGGAAGTGCCTGGAAGCCATATGAACCAGCCACAAAGTTAGCATTCAGGCGCTTGTCACCGTATCCTTCCATGTATGCCCAGATAGTGGCCCCCATACGACATTCTCCATAGTCCTCCACAATCGGAATCAAAGAGTTCATCAACGGCAGCTTGGCGGTATTCTGTATTTTTGCTTCCTGCACTACGGTCTCAATCACTCCTCCATTAGCCTGATCAAGCGCAAAAGTAATATATTCCTTTGCCAATGCCTGATCCTTAAAATGCACACGTACTGCCAGACGCAATATCAGCGAGTTAGCCAGACGGGTCCAGTTCTGTGCATTCCCATCATAAATCACATCGTATGACGAAAGTACTTTTGTCGTTGTACCAGCCAGGACCTGCGATGCTTCCTTCAATTCTGCCAACATGGCCTTATACACCGTTTCCTGTGAATCCAGTTTAGGAGCAATGTCACCGTTTCCGGCATTCGTATACACAATCGGCCCAAACACGTCAGTGGCACGAAGCCAGCCCATCACCTTTACCACATTGGCTACAGCCTGTACTTCTTTGTCTGCAGGATCCTGGGAATCTTTTGTATACTTATAAATATCATTCCATGCACGGAACAATTTTGAATAGAAGTTCTGGTAAGCATAGTTCATACGGGCATCCGTAAAGTTCCAGGTAGCTTCTGTATTGAAATTCCAGTTATTGTTCATACCCCAGTAACCGATGTAATTTCCAGCCGACATCACGTCTGTATTAGCCAAGTCATTACCCGGTCCTGTCGATTCTGTGGGTGAACCGATAGGAATCACAAGCTTCTGCATGTCCATAAACGGTGCACCATACAACAGACCACCCTGTTTCATTTCCTCTTCCGTAATACCATAGATATTCGTATTGATCTTCTCATAATCACAAGAAGCCAATGCCAATACAGATAATACAGGTATCAAATATTTTCTTATCTTCATATAATTTCTGTTTTTCATGATTGATTAGAATCCAAATTTAAGGCTCACTCCGTAAGTCCGCTGGCTAGGCAGCATGAAATAGTCGTATCCCTGTCCGAACGTACCTGTAGAAGCAGTCAGTTCCGGGTCGAAAGGAGCTTTGTTGTAAATCATCCAGAGATTGGTGCCATACACCGAAAGGCTCACGTTATGGAACGAGGTTCCCTTAAACCAGGAATTGGGGAAAGTATATCCCAGACTTGCTTCCTGAAGACGAACGTTTGTAGCAGAATATACATTGTAGGCATCCAAGTTGACCACTGATTCATAATAGTCCTTCGGACGTACTGCTACATTGCCCACCATCACTTTCCCGACATCGCGGGCATCTGCAGAAGCCTGCGATACACCAAACTGGTCAAGGATGGCTTGTGTCTTGGAAATTACAATACCTCCCAGACGGGCTGTCACAAGGAAGTTCAGGTTGAAACCTTTATACGTAAATCCATTTCTCCAGCCCAAGTTCCATTTCGCATTGACACTTCCCAGCTTATAAGGTTCGGTAGATTCAGTAGTAATATTTTGTCCTTCATTGTAGACGATGTAACCGTCCTGGTCACGTTTCAAACGTTCTTCTGCATAAATGGTACCAATTTCTCCACCTTCACGCAGACGGAAACGCCCTACCTTAATGTCACTCAAATCAATGGCTTCTCCGGTCACAGGATTCTTCACGTTAGAAGCCAGTTCAATAATTTTGTTACGGTTGGCTGTAGCTGTAAATGAGGTGCTGTAAGAAAAATCCCCAAAGGTCTGATCGTAACCCAAAGTCAACTCGATACCTTTGTTCTCCACATTACCTGCCTGTACAAACATATAGTCATACCCTGAACTTTCCGACAGTTTTGCTTCGAGCAACTGGTCGTAAGTGTTCGACTTATACAAGGTTACTCCTAAAGAAACCGTATTGTTCAACCATCTGGAGTCGATACCGATTTCATAAGAACGGGTTCTTTCAGGCTTCAGTTCCGGAAGCGGATAATACTTGAACGGCTTGATTACACCTCCTTCTACAGAATGGGTAATGGTACCCGGGGTCAATCCCGTATAAGGAATCGGTGAACCTACTTCCGTATAAGAAGCACGTACTTTAAAGAATCCCAATACCGGAGAGATAGACTGACGCAGATTTTCAGGCAACAGTTCTGTCACAATAGCCGACAATCCGACTGAAGGATAGAAAATCCAAGGAGATTTACTGTTCACTAACTGCGAAGGTTTATCCGTACGGCCTGTAAGTGTAAGATATACAGCCGATTTCCAAGAAAGTTCTGCAGAGCCGAACACACCGAAGTTCATCTTCCGGTTATCACCTCCTGTCTGAGACGGTACGCCAGTAGAAGGGTCTACGTTATCATACGCAAACTTGTTCGGAACAAGGAGCAACTGGCCGCCATACCCTCTTCCTTTCGTATCATATTCCTCAAAAGAAACACCCACATTGACATTTGCATAGAAGTCCTTGGCAAAAGGCTTGGAAAGGTTTGCCATGATATCGGCATATTTCTGACGGAAGGTCTCATTTGAATAATTGTAACGGCCCAACGGTCTGGCAAAGGTTCCGTGTGTAGAAGCATAGCGTTTATCTTCTCTTTCAGTATAGGTGTTATCCAAGCGGCCTCGTGCTGAAACATTCAGATAGTCGGTGATGTCATATTTCAATGAAGCATACAACATATAACGGTCTTTCACTTCCGGACGAATGTTACGGTAGGCTACCCAATAAGGATTCTGTACGGCCATACCGAAATCACCGGGCGCCCATGACTGCACATTGTATCCAAGCTCTGCATCATAACGTTCAAAATATTTTTCTTTCTCAAAATCTTCTCCGCGAGGATACAGATATGCTCCAAGAATCGGATTGAAATATGTACCGTAGGAAAGCATGTTGTTGTAATACTCACGTACATAGCTGGCAGAAACATCCATCGTCAACTTGTCATTAAACAGTTTGGTGGTATTTCTCACCATGGCATTGTAACGATGATATTTATTGTTCGGTACAATACCTTTTGCATTCACTGCCGACCCCGACACATACGTCTGATTTTTCTGATTTCCTACAGAAAGATTAAATGAGTTGGTAAAGGTAGTTCCCGTATTGAAGAAGTCTGCCGAATCATAAGAAGTAGGCACAGCCAGTTTCTCACCCCATGAAGCGGCTTCTCCACTCACGTTTCCATAAGTGTGCTGGAACTTCGGCAACACAAATGCCTTTGAGAACTCTGCGAAAGACGACACATTCACACTGACTTTACCCTCGGCACCTTTTTTTGTAGTAATCAAAATGACACCGTTGGCTGCACTGGCTCCATAAAGAGCTGCTGCAGAAGGACCTGTCAGCACAGAAAGACTTTCGATGTCTTCCGGGTTGAAGCTGGCAATACCCTCACCCGATGTACGTCCGGCTCCAAATCCTGTACCGTCGCCCGAGCGGTCTGCCTGATTACCCATCGGCACACCGTCTATCACATACAACACGTTGTTGTCTCCTTTGATAGACTTGTTACCACGCATCACTACGCGGGTACCTCCACCGACACCCGAAGCACTGCGCTGAATGCTCACACCAGCCACCTTTCCATTCAGGCTGTTTACAAAGTTGGCATCCTTTACCTTTGTCAGTGCATCGTTCTTCACTTCCTGTACATTGTAGCTCAAAGCTTTCTGAGAACGCTTGATACCCAAAGCCGTAACCACAACCTCATCCAGCAGTTCCGAATCTTCCTTCATCACCAGCACACCCAATGCTTCTTTCGAAGAAACCGTCAGACTTTTATAACCTACGTAGGAAATTTCCAAGATAGAACCTTCACTAACCGACAAAGAAAAGTTTCCGTCGATGTCGGTAATCGTACCGTTGCTAGTTCCTTTTTCCAGCACACTAACTCCTACCAACGGTTCTCCGTTGACGTCTACGACTGTTCCACTTACTGTGATTTTGTTTGCTTGTGCCGACACCTGTACCGAAGCCTCATTTGCTCCTCTCGGAAGGTTGGCGTAAGCTGCATTACCTCCTTGACATACCAGCAAAAGGAATAGCAGCTGAGTAGCTCTTTCTATTTTCATAGATGATTTAAGATTTTGTTGGACAATTATTTATATTTCACGGTTTTATGGTCCATAATTACTGTCAAACGCACAATCATTCCAAGACTGGAACGAAAGAACATCAGCCAACAATCAAGAACCGGTTAATAATCTAGTCTTTTTGTGTTGGAAAAGCGACAACATTCCCTGGGCAGACATTTATCTCAGTAAAAAAACTGCAATCTATGCCTGTCATTCCTGCGTCAAATTTTTTCCCTGATTTAAAAAGAACTCCTTCTCTATCTTCTCAAATAATTCGGACCTACAGGCATCCAGCCTGTCTCATGATTTTTTTCTTATAGTTTAACTTAGGTTTTTATCTGTTTGTGTGACAAAACAAGGTGTATCGTTTTATCTGCTGCAAATATATACAATTTTTATAAATTACAAGAGATTCTGTCGAAAAAAAATAATTATTTTGTTTTATTCTTCCTCAATAGCGGGGTTTACTTTTCTAATCCACCTTATTTTACTCCCTTCTTTTTATTAATAAAGCCGGTTTTACTGACTCACAAATAAAAAAGGTAGGATACAAAAAAAAAGAGAAAACCCACACTGAAACTCCGTATCCGATTTCCTCTTTTCTGTGATTCCGCTGCGATTCGAACGCAGGACCCACGCCTTAGAAGGGCGTTGCTCTATCCAGCTGAGCTACGGAACCATCCTTACTAATTGTGCTGCATTCAAGTGATTCCGCTGCGATTCGAACGCAGGACCCACGCCTTAGAAGGGCGTTGCTCTATCCAGCTGAGCTACGGAACCATCCTTAATTGCGGCGCAAAGGTATGCTTTTATTTTGAATTATACAAATTATTCGACGGATTTATGCGAACACACAAACGGTTTTTACGTTTTCCGCACGCAAATCATAGGTTTTCCAATACTGAACCATAGGTTTTCCAAACGGAAAACATACAGTTCTGTGCCGGGAGACATAAAAGGCTAGCAGGCATCTTCAGCATAGCACAGGTGAGATTTTCGGATATACGCGCCACGGTTCTTTCTTCACTAATCAGTCCTTTCCTGCTGTTTTTCCGCGAAAATTCCATAAGTTTATACAACAAATTCATTTTATTGTAAAACTTAATTCCACGAAAATATGCTTTAATCATTACAGTTTAACGTGAGTTCGATATAATTCAAAACATAGTAAGTTGCCCGTCTTTGACAAAACACAGGTCAATGGCGGGCTTCTTTTCAAAGAAACAGTATGCTGCTATGGCAGATAGAGAATTGGCAATGAAGTTATTGAAGGAACGGTGTCTGGAGTGTTCAATCTGTGCGATATTCTTCAACTCATCATTGACTGTTTCTATCAAAGCGCGTTTTCTCAGCAGGATTCTGTCCGCTACGCTCATCAGGGAATTTTTCATGTTGTTCTTCACTTTGGTTATCAGTTGTATGCCGCCCGTGAAAAGATTCTCAAATAGTGCCTGACCGATGTACCCTTTGTCCGCACAGAGCTTGCCCTTTTTCAAGAACCTGGTTTGTTTCAACGGCTCACGGTCATCCACATTTCCGGGAGTAAACATAAAGTTAAGGATTTCCCCTTTGTCATTGATAATCAAATGCAGTTTGAAGCCGAAGAACCATCCCATGGAGCATTTTCCACGTTCCGCAAGCCCCTCAAAGGTTTTATGGATCAATATGCGTTGTCTCCGGCATACACGCAGCGGTGTGGAATCCACAAAGCTGATACCGGTACAAGTGCCCAGCAAGACCTCCTTGATGAAGACGGTAAGTTGCAACAGGACTTCTTTCTCCAGTTCCACAAAACGGTTGTAGGACACACGGCTGGGGAAGAGGTGGGGCAGATGCTTGCAGACATATTCCTTGTAATAATGCTTGAAACATCGGAAACCTCCCGAGTGGAACAGGATCAGGATGACCATGATTTCCGCATCGCTCATCCGGTTCGGCTTGTTCCGATGTTTATGATTCTTGTCTTCAACCATGTATTTTTCCTGTACTTTGGCAAATTCTTTGCAAAAATCATCCGCCATACAATAAATCCCCGTAACTTTATCCTCTGAGAACATAGTGGTAATCGCTTAAATGTTATAACTTGACACTATAAATTTAATGCTTTTATTGCTATGTTCCTAATTATCAAACGAATAATTTTATTCCTTATATCGAACTCACGTAGTTTAAATATTATTCAAAACCAAAATGTGGATCTTTTATAATTTGCTCATTAATATAGGAATAAATTCTATTGGCATAAAACTCTCTTTCTTCTTCAATTCCCATAAATGTATGATGTAGATTTCTATCTAAATATTCACATGTAGTTTTGAAATCATAACCGTTACTCATGTTTTGTATTCTTCCTAATAACAATAATTCCAAATCTTCTTTTATAGATTCTGTCACACTATCATTAAAATAAAAAAGTAATTCATATATACAGAATGTATCGTCCATTAACTTCCACGAGGTTCTGATTTTTAAACTTTTAAGAACTATTTCTTTCTCTTTTATATTTGAAATAATTGGCTTAAAATCTACCTCGTTTGTGTATAACACACACTGCAAAAGAATATTTGCAAGATTAAAGACCTTTTCATTATTAGTATTATTTCTTAAATAGAATAAATTTCGATACAACCATAACGATGAAACTCCTTGTGCTCTGCGCACATGAGAAAAAGCGATATTGATTAAATAAAGCACAATGGTATTTCTTACCATTTGCCCCTCATCTCTCTGAGATAAAATAACTTGAGGCATACCAAAAATGTACTTATAGGCTTTTTCTATTAATTTAATTTCAACATCTTCTAAACTATGCGTATAAATCAAGCCCAATTGTCCTGCTATACGATTTCTATAAATCAATGAGTATAAATTGTTTATATATTCCTTGACAATTCTTTCGGACACTTCTTTGGAATAGGGAGTGTTATGAACAAACTTATACTTGTTAGGAAGAACAAAATGACATAAATCTTTATATTCATCATCCAAATTATCATACTGCTCATTGATACGTTGAATTATTTCATTGTCAATTCTAGAATCTTCCCAGGCCCAGTCTGCCGTATATCCAAATCTATTTTCTAATCTGAAGATTAACCCCATCAGAAGATATCTAGTCCCAATATGCTTTAATATATCGTCATATCTTTTGTTATATGGATAATCTTCTAAACTACAACACATATATTTTTCACTTACAGGCTTATTCGTAATAAGAAATGTTATTGACGCTTTGGATGTTCCCATAAAAGTCTTATTATTAATATATAATGCCACGGCTCCTACAATTTCGTCTGAAAAAGAATAAGAATGATACTCTACCAATGCTTCTGTAGCAACTTTAGAAAAAAATATATAATAGTACTCATATCGATCTTCCTTGTACACAGAGTAAAATCTTGTGGGGTTAACTAAAATAAGATTCCTATTATGAATACTATTTGTTGGATCACTAGCTTTAGTAATAATCCTATCGTTTTGAAAAAAGAAACCGTTGGTTTCTTTTCCCCATAACAATGGACTTGAACTTAATATGTTAAATGCACCAGTTGTATACACCAATGGAGCCACATATAAACGCATATTTTGTTTATAATTTACAAAACAATCATCAAATGAATTTATGTGATTGTTAATTGCAGCATCATGTTTGTCTACCATATATTTTATTTAATAGGTTAAATATTCATCATAATCACATTCTCTTGAATCCAAAATGGAATATACACCCTTGTGTACAATCCAAAATATAAATAATATTCTCGTTTATTTGCAACATTACTGTAATATATGAGCAATATGTTTCATAGAAAGCACAGTTAAACTACAAATTTACAAAGATTCCTTTGAATAACTATCAAGAAAAACTATATTATAATCAATAAACACTATTTCTCCAATTAGTTTGTATCAGGATTGATTTTTATCAGCAATAAACAATTACTTTGTGTTATTATACTTACTTCTGATGCAACAAGCGTAAAATGCAAATATTCACTTTTGTTGATTTATCAAACCTTTATCTAAATACTTCTCTTTATACTTTTCTATGTTACTCCCCAATGACATTTATACCCTGTTTTAGCCTAACTAATTATTTGTACCCTTTAATTTCTATACTTATGTTGGCGTTCTGTTTCTTCAAGGAAATATCCTTCACACAATAGAAAACATTCAGGAACTCTTGCAGGTGCTTAAAAACGACCTGATATTTTGAAAGTATGGTTTCGGCTTCCATGTCGACTTCTACCAGCTTTGGGCAATCCTCGCTATACCAATGGACACCTGCATCAGTCAGTATATGCAATGGTATTCCAGTCCAAGAAAAGCATTCTTTACTTCTTCAGCCATCAAAAATTGTCACTCTCCATAAATTTCTGATAATCCTATTGATGACTACACGCATCTTGTTAAGCAAGCGGTTCGTTTCAAGAGTGATAAAAATTTTTCACATAACACGACTACCTTTCATGTCCTACAATTGGGAGTCAACCGAAAATTTGTTGCTGAATTACGTTTTCGTTCCATTCATAGCTAATACGTCCCATAACCAACACTATACTTTCTTTCTTCACTATCAGTCTTTTCAGATAAAAAATATACTCTTCATAGTTCTATTTTTTAGGTTTCAAATTTAGTCCGTAAAGAATCCTTCGTAACTACACAGATCTTTGAGAAATACTACAAATCTCATTTATGCCATATTCTCTTGCGAGAGTTGTTAGTAGTTTAAAAAGTTAATATTTCTTATATTCTTTCAATTTTGCTATAGTCAATTTTGAGCATGGTCACGAGCTGGTAACACTACAATATCCTAATTTTGCTTTTTTTCATTGCTCTTTCATCTTTCATTCTTTCAAGCCAGCTGCCAACAACTGCATTACATTTTATATATCACTTTTTATTAGTAATTTTGTACATTAAAACCCTTAAAACCACATCACACATGGAACAGCATCCCCAGCTTTTAGTCTACAAGGCGTCTGCCGGTTCCGGCAAGACTTTCACGCTGGCCGTACATTATATAAGACAACTGATTGAAGACCCGTATGCGTACCGGAGAATTCTGGCGGTGACATTCACCAACAAGGCCACGGCAGAAATGAAGGAACGTATCTTGGAACAGCTGTATGGCATTGCTACAGCCGACGAGGGGTCGGACGGTTACCTGAAGGAAATACAGAAAACCTCGGCCAAGTCGGTCGGGGAAATCCGGGAGGCGGCACGCGAGGCCTTGCGGCACATGATTCATGACTACAGCCGTTTCCGCATCGAAACCATCGACTCGTTTTTCCAGTCGGTGATGCGCAACCTGGCACGGGAACTGGAGCTGGGGGCCAACCTGTCCATCGAACTGAACAATACGGAGGTGCTGAGCGATGCCGTGGATGCCATGATTGAAAAACTGGACCGCCGCTCGCCGGTGCTCTACTGGCTGCTGGAGTACATCGAGGAACGGATTGCGAACGACCGGCGCTGGGATGTGTCGAAGGATATCAAGAGTTTCGGACAAAACATCTTCGATGAGAACTATATCGAGAAAGGGGAAGGACTGCGCCGGAAACTGGCCGACCCGAAGTTCATCCCGGCGTATCGGGAGGAACTGAAAAACATCCGCGAAGAGGTGCTGGAGTTTATGAAGGGATTCAGTGACCAGTTTACGGGACTGCTCGAAATGCACGGGCTGACGCCGGCGGACTTGAAAAACGGTTCGCGGGGCATCGGCAGTTATTTCAACAAACTGGCCAACGGGAAACTGAGCAGCGACATCCGCAATGCGACCGTGGAGAAGTGTCTGGAAAGTGAAGAGAACTGGACCACGAAGACGTCTTCACACCGTGACGAAATCCGCTCGCTGGCGGCCTCGGAACTGATGCCGTTACTGGAGGAAGCGGAAAACCGGCGTCCACAGAACAGCTTGCTGCTCAACTCGTGCGACCTCTCGCTACGTTACCTGAACAACCTGCGGCTGCTGGCGCACATCGACGAGGAGGTGCGGTTGCAGAATCAGGCGCACAATCGCTTCCTGTTGTCGGACACCAATGCCCTGCTTCATAGCCTGATTCGGGAAGGCGACGCTTCGTTTGTCTACGAGAAAATCGGCACCACCATCGATACGGTGATGATTGACGAGTTTCAGGATACTTCGCGCATGCAGTGGGAGAATTTCCACCTGCTCTTGCAGGAGAGTCTGGCGCAAAAGGAAGGCAGCCTGATTGTGGGCGACATCAAGCAGAGCATCTACCGCTGGCGAAGCGGGGACTGGAAAATCCTCGCGGGACTGGGACACGACCGGAGTTTCCGCATCAAGGAATGTACGCTCGACACGAACTGGCGAAGCGAGGCGCGCATCATCCGTTTCAACAACGAGTTTTTCACGGCGGCCTGCCAGACGCTTAACCGACGGTATCAGGAGGAACAGGGAATGCCTTGCACGCAGCTGGAACAGGCGTACAGTGACGTGCGGCAACGTTGTGCCAAGAAAGACGAGAAAGGCTTCGTGAAGGTGACTTTCCTGCAGGATTCCAAGGAGCGGCCTTATACGGAGGCTACCTTGCAACAGCTGGCCGAGGAGGTGGAGCGGCTCACGGCAGAAGGCATCCGCCTAAACGAGATGGCCATTCTAGTACGAAAGAACCGGAGCATCCCCGACATTGCAGCCTATTTCGACGAGCACACCCCCTACCACATCGTATCGGACGAGGCTTTCCAGTTGAACGCTTCTCTGGCCGTAAACATGCTCATCGACGGACTGCGTTACCTGTCTTCGCCCGACGACCGCATTGCGCTGGCCCGTCTGGCAGTGGCCTATCAGCAGGAGGTGTTACGAAAGGACATCAGCCTCAACACGGTGCTGCTCGACGACCCCAAGAATTACTTGCCAGCAGCGTTCCAGTTGCAGGCAAACGAACTCCGCTTCATGCCGCTTTACGAGTTGCTGGAAAAGCTTTTCGTGCTGTTCGACATGGAGCGCATCGAGCAACAGGATGCATATCTCTATGCATTTTATGATGCGGTGACGGAATACATGCAGAACAACTCGTCGGAGCTGACGGCTTTCATCCGTTTCTGGGACGAGAAGCTGAACACGAAAACCATTCCTTCGGGCGAAATCGACGGCATCCGCATCCTGTCCATCCACAAATCGAAGGGTTTGGAATACCACACGGTGCTGCTGCCGTTTTGCGACTGGAAAATGGAGAACGAGACGAACAGCCACCTGATATGGTGCAGCGTAGCGGGCACGGGAAAGGAAACGGACATTCCGCCGTTCAACCGCTTGGACATCGTGCCGGTGAACTACTCGAGTGCCATGGCGGAATCGGTGTACCACGACGATTACCTGGAGGAAAAGTTGCAGCTGTGGGTGGACAACCTGAACCTGCTTTACGTGGCGTTTACACGTGCCTGCAAGAACCTGATTATTTTTGCCAAGGCGGGACAGAAAGGCACGGTATCGGAACTGTTGTACGACAGTCTGCCGCTGATGCAGGAGGTGGAACTGCCGCTTGCGCAGGAAGCACCAGAAGATGATGCGGTGGGCGAATACGGGGAGCTCTGCACGGCTCACGACGAGAAGAAGGCGGGTAAATCCAACCGGCTATCCTCGCCAAAAGAGGGAGTCCCCGTGAAGATGGAAAGCATTGAAACGCACATCGAGTTCAAGCAGTCGAACCGTTCGGCCGACTTTATCCAAGGGGATGAGGCAGACGACAGCCGCGGGCAGTACATCCGTCAGGGACAACTGCTGCACCAGGTGTTTGCCCACATCGAAAAGGCGGACGACCTATCGCCTGCTTTGGAACGGTTGAACTTCGAGGGTATCTTCGAATCGGAAAAACAGATGAAACAGGTGGAAACGCTGGCCCGACGGGCTTTGCAGCATCCGGCAGCCAAAGACTGGTTCAGCGGCACCTGGGAACTCTACAACGAATGTGCCATTGTGTACACCGACGAGGAGGGACAGATGCAGACGCGCCGCCCCGACCGCGTGATGCGGAAAGACGAACAGGTAGTCGTGGTGGACTTCAAGTTCGGAAAGAAGAACGAAAGTTACCGCGCACAGGTGCAGGACTACATGAACCTGCTCACGCAAATGGGCTACACCCACATCCGGGGATTCCTCTGGTATGTGTTTGCCAACGAGCTGGAGGAAGTGACGCTTCCGGCCTGAGTTTATTTTTATTTACCACTCTATTTCGACAATACAATATATGGAAACTTTTTTGAAGCAGGTGGCCGCTGATTTGTACCGGAAGCTGCACGGAGACTTTACCAAGGTGGCCGTGGTGTTCCCGAACAAACGTGCCAGCCTCTTTTTCAACGAATACCTGGCGCAGGAATCCGACCGTCCGGTCTGGTCGCCGGCCTACGTGAGCATCAGTGAGCTGTTCCGCCAGTCGTCGCAATGGGTTACGGGCGACTCCATCAAACTGGTGTGCGACCTCTACAAGGTGTTCCGGGAAGTGACGGGAAGCAAGGAAAGCCTCGATGATTTCTATTTCTGGGGCGAGATGCTCATCAGCGACTTCGATGATGCCGACAAGAATCTGGTGGACACGAAGGCCCTCTTCAGCAACCTGAAAGACTTGAACAAGCTGACGGCTGAATATGACTTCCTGGAGGAAGGACAGAAAGAGGCATTGAGCCAGTTTTTCCGCAACTTCTCCATCGAGCAGGTCACGGAACTGAAGCGGCGTTTCATCTCGCTGTGGGACGTACTGGGCGACATCTATACGCAATACAAGGAACGACTCCGCGAGCAAGGCATCGCCTACGAAGGAATGCTCTACCGCGAGGTGACGGAAATGATGGACGTACAGAAGTTCCCCTACGACACCTATGTGTTCGTGGGATTCAACGTGCTGAACAAGGTGGAACAAACTCTGTTCAGCAAGCTTCACGCAGCCGGGAAAGCCCTGTTCTACTGGGATTACGACACCTTCTACCTGGACAAGCATCCGCACGAGGCGGGCGAGTTCATCCGCCGTAACCTGAAGAATTTCCCGTCGGAACTGCCGCCGGCCCTGTTCGACCACCTGAATCACCCGAAAGAGATAACCTTCATCGAATCGCCTACGGAAAACGGGCAGGCGCGCTACCTGCCGCAATGGATTCGGGAAAACCTGACGGAGAACGAAAAAGAAACAGCGGTGGTGCTCTGCAACGAGGCCATGCTGCAGCCCGTATTACATTCACTACCGGAGAACGTGCGCCACATCAACATCACCATGGGTTTCCCGCTTTCGCAAACTCCGGCCTACAGTTTCGTGAAAACGCTGCTGGAACTGCACATCTCAGGCTATAATTCCCGCAGCGGACGCTACCAGTTTGCCGAGGTCATCAGTGTGCTGAAGCATCCGTACACACAACTGCTTTCGGAAGCGGCCACCCCGCTGGAAAAGGAACTGACGGAGAAGAACCGCTTCTATCCGCTGCCGTCGGAACTGGAACGGGATGAGGCCCTGTCACTGCTGTTCAAACCTTGCACCCACAACGAGGAACTGTGCAAACGGCTGGCCGACATCCTGAAGCAGGTGGCACAGCTGTACCGCAAGCAGGCGGCCTCCACCAGCGACGCCCTTGACCAGCTCTACCGAGAAGCCTTGTTCAAAAGCTTCACCATGGTCAACCGCTTCCATGCGTTGCTCGAAAGCAAGGATTTGGATGTGCAGCCTGCCACCTTCCACCGACTGCTTGTGCGGGTCATGTCGACTGCCAGCATTCCGTTCCACGGCGAGCCGGCCATCGGCATGCAAGTGATGGGGGTATTGGAAACCCGTAACCTGGATTTCTGCCACGTCATCCTGCTGTCGGTCAACGAAGGACAGTTGCCCAAGGCGGGCGGCGATTCTTCGTTCATCCCCTACAACCTGCGCAAGGCATTCGGTATGACCACCATCGACCACAAGATTGCCGTCTATGCCTATTACTTCTACCGTCTGCTGCAACGGGCGGAAAAAGCGACCTTGGTGTACAATACGGTGAGCGACGGCATGAACCGGGGCGAGATGTCGCGTTTCATGCTCCAGCTGCTGATTGAGTGGGGCTATCCGATACAACGGAAACAGCTGGAAGCCGAACAGTCGCCGGTCGTATCCTCTCCTATCTGCATCCCCAAATCAGCCGACATCCTAAAACGAATGCAGAGTGTGTTCGACGTGCGAGTAAATCAGAAAGCCATATTCTCCCCATCTGCCTTAAACTGCTACCTCGACTGTCCACTGAAATTTTATTATAAATACGTGGCAGGTCTTGTAGCGCCCGACGAGGTGAGTGCGGAAATCGATTCAGCCAAATTCGGAAGTATCTTCCACTATGCAGCCGAGCATATCTACAAGGATCTCACGGTGCATGGAAAAGTCATCAATAAAGAGGCTTTGGAAACCCTGCTCAAAGAGGAAGTAAAGCTGCAAAACTACGTGGACAACGGGTTCAAGGATTTGTTCTTCCACCTCCCAGCCGACGAACGTCCGGAATACAACGGTATCCAGCTCATCAACTCGGCCGTCATCCTGCGTTACGTCCAACAACTGCTGCGCAATGACCTGCGTCATGCTCCTTTCACCTTCGTGGGCTCCGAACAGCCCGTCATGGAGGACATCGAGATACAAACGCTCAAAGGGGTGATTCGTTCGCGCATGGGCGGCATCATCGACCGAATGGACAGCAAGGACAATGTGCTCCGCATCGTGGATTACAAGACAGGTGGAAAAGCCGATACTCCACCCAACGTGGAATCCTTGTTCACTCCGGGGCCCAAACGTTCCAACTATATATTCCAAACCTTCCTGTATGCAGCCATCGTATGCAAAAAACTGCGGGAACGGAATGACGATCGGAAAGTAGCTCCTTCCCTGCTTTATATTCACCGGGCTGCGGCAGAAGATTATTCACCGGTTATCCAACTCAAGGAATCATATAATAAAATTACTCCAATAGAAGACTTTTCCCTTCTGGAAAAAGAGTTCAGAGAGCGGCTGAAAACCCTTCTGGAAGAACTTTTCAATCCCGCACTGAACTTCAATCAAACAGAAGACGAAGACCAGTGTACCTATTGTGATTTTAAGGGAATGTGTAAAAGATAGGGCAAAAAAGAAAACAAATGTTAAATATAAATCTTTTCTAGAACAATTCTTCTGTTGAACATGTTATAAAGATGTTTTTCATAGTAATAGATAAGAACAGTAATGGTATTTGTGAAAATATCAGCTGTAGGACAAAAGCGTTTGTTCTTAAATTAAGAGAGACTGCATTCCCCGGCAGTCTCTCTTACTTTTTTATACAGTTTATTACTCCTGATAATCATAATACCACCAGTAGGTATCACCAAATTCCCGTCGCATACGGTTGCGTTCTTCCAGTGGAGAAGCCGCCTGCCGCTGCAACTGACGATATGCGTCAAAACGCTTTAACATCAGACTGTCGGATACAGAAACAGAGTCATTCCGTTGTGCATGATACAGTACAACCGCTTCGCGATAATAACGTGGCAAAGTATCCTCTGGCAAATAAAAATCCGGAACCGCCTGCATGAAGCGATCCAGTTGCTTTTCCAGCAACAAAGCCGAAAGATAATAATCCAAGGATGTATACTTTCCAGTACCCTTGTAGCAGATGTTCCGCAAAAACACCAGGCGGTCTTCTCCTGCATACGGACGAGCCCCCAGGAGGTAATAAATAGAATCGTTTGTATAACGCAACGTATGCAATGAATCCGCGTCAAAAAACAACCCGTCGGAGCGGTAATACTGAGGATAGGCAAACAGCTTGTCTCCCATCTGCCCCAGATGCGACAACGCCACCGCCCGAAAAACCGTCAGCGTACGACTGGCCTCCAACGAATGTTTTCCGACTTGCAGCACCTTGTCATATTCCTGGGCGCGCAGATAGTGTTCAGCCTCCAGCTCGTGGTGATAGCCTCGGTTGGTATTGCCTACACACACCGTCAGCACACACAAGCCCAACAGAATGGTCAGATTACTGTTGACCAGTCCCCAGATACTTCCTTCCTGATTCAGCTGCACCCGGAAGAGGCCGCGCAACCAATAGCCGAGACCGACAAACAGCAACACCAGCAAGGGCAGCAACCACGTCCACGGCGTATGATAGCTAGACATATAAACCCCGCGTCCGACATCGGTCAGTGCACAGAGCACCAAAAATGAAGGCACATACGCCAAAGCACGCACCTTTCCTTTCAGCCCCAGCAGGCTGTTCACCCCCCACCGCAGCAACAACAGGATGAGGGTAATGACGATGGCACTGGCCAGCGGAGCAAATACCGTCTTGCCGTGCGCCAGCGAAAAATGAAGTGCTTCCAGCACATCGCGCTGGAACACGTAGAGATAGACAAAGCTAAATAGAGAAAAAAGAAGACCGCATACAGCAATCATGATGCGTGCAGTCTTCTTATAAAGTACATTGATGTATTCAGTCATACAAAAAATTAATCTTTCACTCGTTTCAATACAACTGCAGAACGGGCAGGCACATACAGCTTCAGCCATTCCTTCTTATCCTTTGCATAAAGCGGGTCGGCACAAGTGAAGTGACGGAGGCTGTCGTCTGAGAAGCCGAAGCCACCAAACTGCTTGCTGTCCGTGTTCAGCACTACATCGTATGCCCCTCTTGGTACAAGGAATCCATAGTCTGTAAATGAACGAGTCGGGTTGAAATTGAACACAAATACCAAATCTTTCCGACGGAATGCCAAAATCTGGTCGCCATCGTTATGCCAAACCTCGATGACATCCGACTTCTGTATGTTCTTCACACTACGCATCAGCTTGACCATGCATTCATCAAAATCACCCAGATAATGATAGCACAATGTCGGATCGTCTACCAAATGCCACTGACGACGAGCATACTTGTACGACCATCCGTTGCCTTCGCGCGGGAAGTCAATCCATTCCGGATGCCCGAACTCATTTCCCATGAAGTTCAAGTAACCTCCGTTGATGGTAGAGGCGGTCAGCAGACGAATCATCTTGTGCAAGGCAATGCCTCGTTCCACTACGCCGTTTTCATCGCCAATCTTGAAGTGCCAGTACATGTCGGCATCAATCAAACGGAAGATGATGGTCTTGTCGCCCACCAACGCCTGGTCGTGACTCTCACAATAGGAAATCGTCTTTTCATCCTTACGACGATTGGTCACTTCCCAGAACAGACTTGAAGGTTTCCAGTCCTCATCCTTGCGTTCCTTGATAATCTTTATCCAGTAGTCCGGAATGTTCATCGCCATACGGTAGTCAAAACCATATCCCCCGTCCTCGAAAGGTGCCGCCAGTCCCGGCATGCCCGAAACTTCCTCGGCAATGGTGATGGCCTTCGGGTTCACCTCATGAATCAGACGGTTGGCCAGTGTCAGGTAACAGATGGCATTGTCATCCTGATGCCCGTTGAAATAGTCGCCGTAATTGCAGAAAGCCTCTCCCAGTCCGTGGCTGTAATACAACATTGAGGTAACTCCATCGAAACGGAATCCGTCGAAATGGAATTCCTCCAGCCAGTATTTGCAGTTGGACAGCAAGAAATGAACCACCTCGTTCTTTCCATAATCGAAGCAAAGCGAATCCCATGCCGGATGTTCCCGACGGTCGCCCGGATAGAAATATTGATAAGGATCACCGGCAAAGTTACCCAATCCTTCCACCTCGTTCTTTACGGCATGTGAATGTACGATATCCATGATGACGGCAATGTTCATCTGATGTGCCGTATCAATGAGCTGTTTCAATTCTTCCGGTGTACCGAAACGGGAAGAAGGTGCAAAGAAACTGGATACATGATATCCGAAACTGCCATAGTAAGGATGCTCCTGAATGGCCATAATCTGAATACAGTTGTATCCGTCTTTCGCGATACGCGGAAGCACGTTCTCACGGAACTCGTTGTACGTACCCACCTTTTCCGCATCTTGCGCCATACCGATATGACACTCGTAAATCATCAGAGGAGACACATTCGGCGTAAAGCTCTTCTTTTTGAACTTATACGGTTTCTCCGGATTCCATACCTGTGCACTGAAAATCTTGGTCTGCTCATCCTGCACCACGCGAGTAGCCCACGCCGGAATACGTTCACCGCATCCACCTTCCCAATACACTTTCAGTTTGTACAGGTCGCCATGCTTCAGGGCTTTTTCAGGAAGATTGATTTCCCAATTACCTGTCTTGCGCACCCGTTTCAAGCGGAAAGACGGTTTCTCCTGCCAACCATTGAAGTCACCTACCAGATAGATTTCCGTCGCATTAGGTGCCCATTCACGAAACGTCCATCCTTTTTCGGTACGATGCAAACCGAAATACATATGTCCGGTTGCAAAATCCGACAATGTCTTTTTGCCCACCAGTTCTTTTTCTTTCTCTATTGCATGCTGATGACGGCCATTAATCGCATTGGCATAAGGTTCCAGCCATGGATCATTCTTTATGATATTCAATACCTTGTCCATAGTATTAGTTATTAGAAATTATTTGACACGTACTTTTACAATCACTTTTCTCACTCCATCGGGAGTCACACCCGGCGCATGTGCGTCCTCCGGAAAGAAAATAGCAAACATCCCCGGCTTTACGGTCAGGTAATCAGTGGCCAGCCCTTCATAGAAGGTAATGTCCTTTTCTGCATTGTAAGCAGCCTCAGGCAAATCCGTGCGTGGCATATACCCCATGACTTCCACACCCGACAGCGGAATCTGGATGTCAATGAAATCATTGTGCGTTTCGAGGCGTGCTTCCGCTTTCGTCTTCGGACGAGCATCTGCAAAATTCACCATCAGTTCACCTTCTTTCAGTACCACTTTCCCCGCCTCATGTGCATGCAGGTCAGTTGCTTTCAGAAAAGCCACTGCCTCTGCAAACAGAGGATTCAGTGAAACATATTTTTCCAGGTTTTCCAATTTGTCAATTACCATATCTTTTCACGTTTAAGTAGTTAATAATTTTTATTCAAACTCATCTATCGTTTCATTCGTAAAATCAGCAAAGCGCTTCAGTTGCCGGAAGATATCTGTCATCCGGTCCAGAAAATCCGGACGGGTAAAAAACTCATCCTCCAGCGGGCAAGCCACCGTAAAATCCTTGCAACGGATATACTGCGGATAAGGGAAGTCTTTCGGGAATCCTTTCGGTACCGTTTTCAAATGCGTCTCTCCTATCACCGGGAAATATTGGTGGAAAGCCGGATCCTCTACAATGGTCCGGAACTCATCGATGCGGTCACACACCGACTGCCGTACTGCCCGCAACATATCGGCAGGCATGCACCAGCTTCCTCCGGCCAACATACAATTGCCCGGCTCCAGATGCAAATAATAGCCACAATGGTTGGATTTTTTCCCCCTTGCATTGATATAGCCCCCGATGTGGGTCTTGTAGGGAGACTTGTCCGAAGAGAAACGGACATCCCGATAGATACGATACGTGCAATCCTGCGGAAGCACATGCGCCACACTCTCATCGAACAAGGAGATACGGGCGATAACTATGCCCAGCAGTTCCTCAAAATCAGCCTGCACACTCAAATACTCCGCCTTATGTTCCTGAAACCACTCCCGGTTGTTGTTTGCCGCCAGCACTTTCAGGAAGTCCAATATATTCGATATATCCATCTCTTTTTCTTTTGAGTTACACAAACTTACAAAAAAAATCTTATCTGTCTCACAAAAAGGTGTTTTTTTGCACTACCTCAACAAATTCAGCATAAAATCGTGTACCTTTCCATTCGAAGCGATTACTTCCCGGCCCGAATAGAAAGAATCTCCCCCTGAAAAATCGGTTACCCTACCTCCTGCATTCTGAACGAGCAAGATACCGGCTGCCACATCCCACGGGCAAGTAAAAGCCTCTGCACGGGCCTCAAAACGACCGTCGGCCACGTAACACATTTCTGCAGCTGCCGCCCCTACCACTCGGATACCAGCCACATTACCGTAACAGCCTGCGAACAAGCGATTGAATACAGGCTTATAGGATTCAGCGTCATAGGGTAACCCGAGAGCCAGGAATGCATCGTCGGGCGAATCTACCCCCGACACCCGTATATGCCGGTCGTTGCAGAAAGAAGGCGCTCCTTTGTAAGTCCAGAAACACTCATCACGACAGATTTCATACACCACGCCCAGCAAGATTTCTTCGCGGTTGCGCAAAGCAATACTGATACAATAAGGCGCATGGTTATGAATGAAATTCGTCGTTCCATCCAGCGGATCTACCAGCCAGCAATATTCCTCGTCAGAGTGACTTCCGCTACCTTCTTCTGCAATAAAACCTGCCTCGGGAAGCAATTCCCGCAGGCAGGCCACTATTCTTCGTTCTGATTCTTTATCTACATACGATACATAATCGTGTGCGTGTTTCTTCTCAATCCGCTCCCGACTGAATTTCTTCCGCTCTTCACGGATAAAAGCTCCGGTTTTCACGGCCAGTTCACGCACTTTCAAAGTCAATTCGGATAAGTCCATGATTATTTTTTCTCCTCCAATAAACGTCCGTATCTGAATGTACCCTTACGGATCACATTCCCGTTTGTATCTGTCTCAATGAAAGGACCGTCCTTCTTGCCTTGCTTGAAGAATCCCTCAAAACGAACACCTTCTTTATCAATCAGCACTCCCTTTCCATCTTCTTTACCACGGACAAAGCCCCCTGTATAGACCGAACCATCGTTCATACGGAGCGTACCTTCTCCTTCGGCCATATTGTTTTTCCACTGTCCTTCATACTCATCTCCATTGGCCCATTTATACTTTCCGAAACCCGAACGCTGGTTTTTCGCCCATTGGCCATCGTACACGGCTCCATTAGCCCATGTAAAAATGCCCTGTCCTTCCTGCCAGCCATTCAAGAAATGACCTACATACTTGTCGCCATTCGGATAGGTATAAATACCTTTTCCCGTACGTTCACCGTTCACATAGTCCCCTTCATAACGCTCGCCGTTCTGAAAATAATAAATTCCTTTTCCATCCTGCACATCGTCTTTCCAGTCTCCTACATACTTGTCACCATTGGTATAATAAAAGGTTCCTTTTCCATGACGCATGCCGTCCTTCCATTCACCTTCATATTTCGACTTGTCCTCCCACACCATGGTTCCCTTTCCGTTCTTCAGGTCGTTTTTCCATTCACCCGTATAAACCGCGCCTCCTTTCCAGGTATAGGTGCCTTGTCCGTTACGTTTATCATGGTGCCAGGTTCCCGTATACAAATCTCCGTTATAGTAGGTCATGGTTCCCTCTCCTTCCTGAAAATCGGCATACCACATTCCTTCATAACGGTTATTATTCATAAAATAATATGTTCCTTTTCCGTGTTGCTGGTCTTCATACCATTGTCCCACGTATTTTTCACCGTCACTAAAGGTATAAGTACCCTCTCCCTGACGTTTTCCTTTTACATATTCCCCTTCGTACACATCGCCATTCTGAAACACGGTCTTTCCTTTTCCATTCGGACGACGCCCCTTCAACTCTCCGGTATATTCTGCTCCATCTTTAAACTTATAATATCCCAAAGAAAGCTGGGCCGAGGCCGAAACCGTGCCGAATGTCAGCAGGGTAAATAAAAATAGTGTATGTTTGTTCATTATTACGTATTGGTCTGTTTTTAAATGTCGCCCAAAAATAATCTTTTTACTTTTGACCAGGCCGACAGGTTTATACTTTTTTACCTGCCACCACCTCTATTAAGTTTTCTTTGCAGAAATATTGCTGTGCCAACGAAAGCAGTTCATCCGACGTCACCTCCCGGATAGCTGCCAGTGAAGCATCAAAAAAGTCAGGCTTCAATCCAGCAGTTTCAATGAAAATCCAGGCATCCGACAACGAAAAAGCACCTTCGTATGAACGGCACATATCCCCCAGCATGTAATTGCGTACCATTTCCAGTTCCGCTACAGGCACTTTTTCCTGCTGCAAACGGTCCATTTCATGATACACTTCCTTCACGACTGATTCAATGTATTCGTTGGCGGTTTCCGTACTTATCACCAACAAGCTAGTCCCCGGATAGGATACCAGCCCCGCTGCAATGCCATAAGTATATCCTTTCTCCTCACGAATATTCGACATCAGTCGGCTGCCGAAATAACCTCCGAACAACGTAACCAGCACTCGCAACTTCAAATAATCAGGATGTTTTCGGTCGAGTGAAAATCCCCCCATGCGCAGTGAACTTTGCAATGCATCTTCTTTTTCCACATAAACCCGCTTGCGGACATCTTTCGTAATCTCCCACGTGCGTTGCATCTTTTCAGCTCTACAATTTCCCCAAGCAGTTTCTCCCCAATGGCGTTCAATGCAACGAACCACTTCAGGTGTTACCTTACCCGACACGTACATCGAACAATTGCCTGAATGATAATTACGATGGTAAAAATCCTTCAAAGCCTCCACCTGAATTCGCTCATAGTCTTCCAATTCTGCATAACGTCCTAGCGGATGCAACGTCCCAAACAACGAACGATTCAACTGTTTGCGAGCCAACACATCCACCCGCTGGTTGTTCACCAAAAATTGCTGCCGGTTTATGTCACAGATAATCCGGAACTCTTTCTCCGGGAAAACGGCTTCTTTCACCATACTGGCTACAATTTCCATAGTCTGGTCAAGATACTTCGTCAAAGTATACAACGTGACAAAACCACAGTTTACAGAGGAAGAAAGCTCCAACCAAGCTCCATAATAGTCCAGCCGCTCGGCTATTTCTCCCGATGTCATCCGGACTGTTCCTTCACGCAACATACGATTGGCAAATACGGCCTGAAGCGGCTGCGACTGATCAAGTTGCCCGCTTCGGACCAGTAAATCAAAACGAATGACATCTTCATTTCCTGCCGAAAGTACATACAACGGCATTCCGTTGCGCATGCGATGCAATTCCGGCTGTAAAATAGAAAAATGCTCCAGCTGACGAATGGCCGGTGCCACACTACGGTCCAGCTGCATCATAATGCCTCCTGATGCTTGCGCAAGAACTCTTCAGCACGTGCCAAATCCTGCGGTGTATCAATACCAATCGTTTCCACCTCGCTGATACCCACCTTTATCGAGTAGCCGTTTTCCAACCAACGTAGTTGTTCCAGCGATTCGGCCAATTCCAATGAAGATTGTGGAAGTGAAGTAATTTCTTCCAACACTGAAGCACGATAAGCATACAGTCCGATATGCTTGTAGTAAGTGTGTCCGGAAAGCCATTCCTGTGTATCGCGGTTCCGCTGATAAGGAATAATAGAACGGCTAAAATAAAGTGCGTGCATGTCTTTATCGACGACCACCTTTGGAGAGTTGACATTTTCCAATGCCTCAAATCCATCAGCCGGCGTAAACGGCTTCACAAGCGTAGCAATCTGAGTAGACTCATCGTCAAAGCAAGCCTTTACAGCCTCCAGCTGTGATCGCTGAATAAAGGGTTCATCACCCTGAATATTCACTATCACGTCGTAACCGCTACCCACTTTACAATAAGCCTCATAACAACGGTCTGTCCCACTTTTATGGTTTACGGAAGTCATGACCACCTTACCACCAAATGCTTTTACAGCAGCCTCAATGCGTTCATCATCAGTAGCTACATAAGCCTCATCCAACACACCGACCACTTGTTCATATACTCTCTGTATCACCGGTTTGCCTCCCAATAAAGCCAATGGTTTGGCAGGGAAACGAGTAGATGCATATCTAGCAGGAATAATTCCTATAAATTTCATAGTTATTGTTTTTGGAGTTTATGCAGCAAATGTACGAAGATTTTCCGTAAATTGACAAAGCGATTTAAATAAAAAAGACACCTCATGACGTCCTCCCTGGAACACCTAATATTTTAAACAAAACGCCTTTACGTTTGACTCAAATACCCTTGCATTCCTTGAAATGCAGAGTTTTTTTGAGCCCAAACGTAAAGGCGCTCGTTTCATGGGACTAAAAACCCGAGTTCTTATTCCTTTTTATCTCCTTAAATACGACGGATAACCCAGTAGCCTCCCAGCACTTGCAGCAGCATGCCGGGAATGCCGATACGGAAATCCTGCAAGGCGGTGAACAGGCTGCCGGAGAGCATCCACTCGCCCAGCGTACCTGCCATCTGATAGAACAGCACCACGCCCAGCAGCAACGGCAGGGTGACTTTCCGGAAGCGGGCAGCCACCAGTCCGGCTCCCACAGCCAGCAGGACGGATTTCAGCAGGATGGCCGGCAATACGGCAGGCGCAGGCATACCGAACCACCACGAGTTAAGCAGCGGCGAGAGCACCGCCGTCAACAGTCCGGCCTTCCAGCCATATTTATATGCCCCTACCAGGGTGAAGAAATAAATGGGCAGCCAGGTCACTCCTCCCTGCGGCACCAGGTGAAAAAGCTGGGGCAGGACGATGTTTCCGGCCACAAACAGCAGGGCGGTGACGTAGGTCTTCACGCGACTGTAGCCCAATGTGTAAAGTTTTACGGTTGTTTCCATGTGTATGTTTCTTTTCTATTTTACAATTGTTTTTTCTTTTTCTGCGGCTTCCCGCATGCGATTCACAAAGCCCTCAATCACCGGATAAAGTCCCGTGGGATTGTCCGACACATCGCAGAGAGTCTCCAGCGGACAACGCCCCGTGCGGGTGCGGTTGATGATGCAGGGCACTTCTTCCACAAAGTCCACTTCCACACCCCCGTTCCGGAGCAGGCTCAGGGCCGGGGTACTGATGACACGGGTCCACACGCGGGCCACGCCTCCCAGCACCATCAGGGCGGCAGCTCCTTTTCCGATAACCTTGTCGGCCAGCCAGGCTCCCTTCAGGAAATCCCGGTCGGTACGGTATAAGTCATACAGGTCGGCTACTCCCCGGCGGGAAAAGGTTCGGGTTTCCTCCCCGTGGCGCACCACGCAGGAATACCCTCCCTCGTTCAGCAAGCGTATCAGTTCCTCCATATTACAGCGTCTCCTGTTTCAGTTTCTCCACATACGCATCAATGCGGTGCAGTTCCTTGGGGATGTCGATGGACTGCGGGCAATGCGGGCTGCACTGGTTGCAACCGATGCAATGGCTGGCCTGACGGAGTTTCGGCACGCTGCGGTCGTAGCCCACCAAGAAGGCCCGACGGGCTTGCACGTAGTTCTCGTCCATGAGGTCTTTCGGCATGTTGCCCTCGTTCACGCACTTGTTGTAGTGTACCAGGATGCCGGGGATGTCGATGCCGTAAGGACAAGGCATACAGTATTTGCAGTCGTTGCAGGGCACGGTGGGATATTGCAGCATCAGTTCCGCCGTGTCGAGCAGGAACTGGTTTTCCTCCTGGGTAAGCGGTACTAGCGGCGAATAGGTGCGGATGTTGTCTTGCAGGTGTTCCATGTAGGTCATGCCGCTGAGCACGGTCAGCACCTTGGCCGGCGTACCGGCAAAACGGAAAGCCCACGAAGCCACACTGCCTTCAGGGTTGCGTTCCTTCAGGCGGGTAAACACGTGTTCGGGGATATTCGACAAGCGTCCGCCCAGCAACGGTTCCATCACCACCACCGGAATGTTCCGGCTGCTCACCTGCTCATACAGGTAGTCGGCGTTGACATTATTGCCCGAGGCATGCAGCCAGTCGGAATAGTTCAACTGAATCTGAATGAAATCCCAGTGCACCTGGTCGTGCATGGCCAGCACCCGGTCGAATTCCTCCTTCGTACCGTGAAACGACCAGCCCAGATGACGGATACGTCCGGCCTCGCGCTCCTTGAGCAAAAAGTCAAGCAGGCCGTTGTCCAGGAAACGTCCCTGCAACCCCCGCTTGCCGGGAGCCCCCAGCATGTGAAGCAGGTAATAGTCGATGTAGTCCACCTGCAGTTTCTTCATCGAATTGTGATACATCTTCACCCCGAAATCATAATCGGAATTGGAGAAGTTCGACATCTTGGTGGCCACGAAGAACTTCTCGCGCGGATGCCGTTTCAAGGCAATACCTGTGGAAGTCTCCGACCAGCCCTGCACATAGACCGGGGCCGTATCGAAATAATTCACGCCATGCTCGATGGCATAGTCCACCAGCCGGTTCACCTCCTCCTGGTCGATGACGTTGCCGTCGCCTCCCGGAGCCGGAAGGGTGGGCCAGCGCATACAGCCGTAACCCAGCAGCGACACCTTGTCCTCGTTGGGAGGAAACTGGCGGTAGGTCATCTTGCCCACGGGCACCTCGCCTACCCCCTGGCTGGTTTCTTTCTTATCGGGTGCACAGCCGGAGAGCGCCGCCGTGGCTCCCACCGTACTGATGCCTACTATCTTCAGGAAATCTCTTCGATTCATCTGTTTTTTCTCGTCCATTCTCTTTGCATATATAAAAGGTAAGACAATTCAGTTAAAGCGTACGGTGACGTTCGTGGCCTTCCACGTAGATGGCACTCAACGGACGGGCCGGACACAGGTTCTCACAGGCTCCGCAACCGATACAACGGGCTTCGTTCACAGCCGGAATCTTCAGCGAGTCGGGGTTGGACGGGTCGGAAGGCACCATCGAAATGGCGTTCACCGGACAATGGCGGGCACAGTTGCCGCACTCCTGCTTGTCGGTGAGCGGGATGCACAAGTCTTTCACCCACACGGCATGGCCAATCTGGATGGAAGACTTCTCGGCCTTGTCGATTTTCAGGATGGCCCCTGCGGGACACACCTCGGAACAGCGTGTACACTCCGGACGGCAATAGCCGCGTTCGTACGACATGTAGGGTTGCATGAAGGAATCCAAGGAACTGGAGGGCCGCAGCACCTCGTTCGGACAAGCCGACACGCACAGCTGGCAAGCTGTACAGTGCGACTGCAGGTGACGGAGTCCCTGTGCTCCCGGTGGTACAATCGGCGTGTGGCGCACCGGCTCTTTCTTGTCGATGATGTCGGCCAGTCCGCCGTCCATCTTGATGGCTTCCGCCTTCTTGGCCACCTGTGCCTTCAGCACCGACCCTGCCAGCAACAAAGAGCCGGCCAGGAACTCCCGGCGTCCGGCAGTGGAATCCGGTTTTTCGGCCACCGGAGCCTCAGCCTTTTCCGCCTTCTTTCCATACGCGAAACGGTAACCGATGGCACCTTTATGACATTTGTCCAGACAGTCCATGCAAGCCACGCAACGGCTTCCGTCCACCGCGTGGTTCTTCACGTCGATGCAAGCCGCCTTGCAGTTGCGGGCACAAAGGGTACAGCCGTTGCATTTCTCCTTGTCGATGGCGATGCGGAACAAGGCAAAGCGGGAGAAGAATCCCAGCAAGGTACCCGCCGGACAGATGGTATTACAATAGGTACGGCCGTTGCGTGCCGCCAGCACGATGACCAGCACCAGCATCACCGCCGCCACAATCAATACAGGCAGACTCTTGAGCCAGACCTCCACCGAATAGAACGCATAGCTGTCCATGCGTTCGGCCAGCGAAGCCAGCAGGTTGTTGCCCCACATCCACAAGGGTTGCAGGAAACTGTGGGCTGCACGACCATACACCGCATACGGATCAAGCAAGGCCACCAAGGCATGCACACCCAGCAGCACGGCCAGCACATAGATGACCAGCACCCCGTAGCGCAGCCAACTCTTCGGCTTGGAATACGTGTACGGCATTTTCTTGCGGCCTCTGCCCAGACGGGCCACCACATCCTGAAACACGCCCAGCGGACAAATCACCGAACAATACACGCGTCCGGCTATCAGCGTGAGCAAAATCAAACACACGATTACTCCGGCATTCAAGGCAAAAAGTGCCGGAAGGAACTGAATCTTCGCCATCCATCCCAGCCATGCGTGCAGCACGCCCGTGAAGTCGACGAACAACAGCGTCACGAATACCAGGCACAACACTCCCAGCGTGCGCCTGATTTTTCTCAGCATATTCACAGTAAAAGCATTTTTAGTTAGTTACTCTCATCTTTTTTCTATCACATTTCCGTGATAATTCCTCACAAAAATAAAAGGAAATCCGTTTGCACGTATCATTCTGATTCGTTTTTTGATGAAAAAGCATAAATATAAGTTTATTTTGCGCGAATCAGATAACTTTTGGACTCCAAATCGGAAAAAGTGTCAGAAAGATTGGTTATCTGAATTACAAGTTCTAACTTTGTCTGACTATTTTGTAGCAAAAGACCAAAAAACACATCATGACATACGCATTTATTACGGCAGCCGAAGCCGCTGCCACGATTCATCATGGGGACACCGTCGGCATCGGCGGATTTTCATCAGTAGGTACACCAAAAGCTGTGCCAGAAGCACTGGCCGCCTACGCAGAAGCACAACATGCTCAAGGTAAAGAATTCAAGGTCGGCCTCATCACGGGAGGCGCCACAGGCAATCAGGTAGACAGTGCCCTGGTCAAAGCCCATGCCGTATCGTTCCGTACGCCCTTCCAGTCGAACAAGGACATGCGCACGGCCATCAACCAGCACGAAGTGCAATATTTCGACCTCCACCTCTCGCAAATCGGACAGGACGTGCGCTACGGTTTTCTAGGGAAAATCCATGTGGCCATCGTGGAAGCTTCCGACCTCACTGATGACGGGGAGATTATCCTGAGTACCTCAGTCGGTATCTCGCCCACCCTGCTCCAGCAAGCCGAACGGGTCATCATCGAACTAAATGAAGCGCATACGGGCAAGCTCACCGGCATGCACGACATCTATATACTGGACAACCCGCCCTACCGGACGGAGATTCCTCTCTACCACGTGAACGACCGGGCCGGACGCACCAGCGTGAAAATTGACCCGAAGAAGATTACGGGAGTGGTCCGCACGAATGCCCGCGACCACATCGCCGCCTTCACGCCGCAGAACGAAGCCACCCTGCAAATCGGGCACAACGTGGCCTCCTTCCTGCTGCGCGAATGGAAGAACGGCTCCATCCCCAAGGAGTTCCTGCCCCTGCAGTCGGGCGTGGGAAACATCGCCAACGCCGTATTGGGTGCCTTGGGCGACGACCCGAACCTCCCCGCCTTCTCCATGTTCACGGAAGTGATACAGAACTCGGTCATCGACCTGATGCTGAAAGACCGTATCCGGTTTGCCACCGGCAGCTCGCTCACCCTGTCGGAAGACCATCTGGACACGATGTACGACCACATCGGCACCTTCCGCGACCGCATCCTGCTGCGTCCGCAGGAAATCACCAACCACCCGGAGATGATCCGCCGCCTGGGCATCATCGCCATCAACACGGCCCTCGAAGCCGACATCTTCGGCAACGTGAACAGCACGCACGTATCGGGTAGCCAAATTATGAACGGCATCGGAGGCTCGGGCGATTTTGCCAGAAACGCCTTTTTGTCTATCTTTACCACCCCGTCGGTGGCCAAAGGCGGACTGATTTCGTCCATCGTGCCCCAAGTATCGCACGTGGACAGCACGGAACACGACGTGCGCATCCTCGTGACGGAACAGGGCGTGGCCGACCTGCGCGGGAAATCGCCCTCGCAACGTGCCCGCTGCATCATTGAAAACTGTGCACACCCCGACTACAAACAGCTGTTGTGGGATTACCTGAAACTTTCGGAAGGTCACTCCTGCCACACGCCGATGTCGCTGCGCCATGCCTTCCAGATGCACCTGGCCTATGCCGAGACGGGCGACATGCGAAACACCAAGTTTGACTAAAAAGAATGGAAAAATTTGACCTACACATCCTGGGATGCGGTTCGGCCCTGCCCACTACCCGCCATCAGGCCACCTCGCAGGTGCTCAACATCCGCGAGAAACTGTTCATGATTGACTGCGGCGAAGGCACACAGGTGCAGCTCCGCCGCGCCAAGCTGAAGTTCAGCCGGCTGAACCACATCTTCATCTCCCACCTCCACGGCGACCATTGCTTCGGGCTCATGGGACTGATTTCCACGTTCGGCATGCTGGAACGCACGGCCGACCTCCACATCCATGCCCATGCCGACCTGCAGCGTCTGCTGGAACCACAACTGGAGTTTTTCTGCAAGGGGATGCCCTATCAGGTGGTGTTCCACCCCTTTAACCCGGGCGAACGTGCCGTGATTTACGATGACCGCTCCGTCAGCGTGGAAACCATCCCCCTGCGCCATCGCCTGCCTACCTGCGGCTTCCTCTTCCGCGAGAAACCGATGCCCAACCATATCCGGCGCGACATGATTGATTTCTACGGCATCCCCATCTACATGATGAACCGCATCAAGAACGGCGAGGACTATGTGCTGGACGACGGGACGGTGGTTCCCAACGACCGGCTCACCACTCCTTCCGACCCGCCGCGGGCGTATGCCTACTGTTCGGACACGGTGTACCTGCCTCGTCTGGCAGAACAGGTGGCGGGCGTGGACCTGCTTTTTCATGAAGCCACCTTCACAGAAAGCGAGTCCGTCCGGGCCAAGCAGACCCTCCACTCCACCGCCGCACAGGCCGCCCGCATTGCCAGGGAAGCTGGAGTGAAACGCCTGCTCATCGGCCATTTCTCTGCGCGCTACGAAGACGAGAATACCTTGCTGGAAGAGGCCCGCGCCGTCTTCCCCGACACCCTGGCCGCCGACGAGGGGCTGAAAATCTCGCTCTGAGACGTTAAAGAAAACTAACCTCATTAAACCGATTCCCCGGGAGATTGTCTTACCAGACAATGACGAACCCGCACACGCCATGAACAATTATAACGAAAAAGAAACCATACTGATGCTTCAGGACCCGTCGATGCAACGAAAAGGCTTCGAACGGATAGTGAAGGCCTACAGCGAACAGCTGTACTGGCAGATACGGCGCATGGTGGTTTCACACGACAACGCCAACGACCTGTTGCAGAATACGTTCATCAAGGCATGGACCAACCTGGACTATTTCCGCGGCGACGCCAAGATTTCCACCTGGCTCTACCGCATCGCCCTCAATGAGTGTCTGAACTTCCTGAACAAGCAGCGGGCCGAAAACCGCCTGTCGCTCGACGATGCCGACGCGGCCCTGGCCAACAAACTGGAGAGTGACCCTTACTTCAACGGCGACGAAACGCAGAAGCTCTTCCAGAAGGCCATCCTGCAACTGCCCGAAAAGCAACGCATCATCTTCAACCTGAAATATTTCCAGGAAATGAAATACGAAGAGATGTCGGAGATTCTAGGCACCAGCGTAGGGGCGCTGAAGGCGTCCTATCACCATGCCGTGAAAAAAATAGAAGATTTTTTTCATCAACATGATTAAACCTTTTTTACAAATTCGAATCTAACTTCCAAAGGAGGCAAAAATATGAAAAAGGAAGAAACTGACTTACTGAAGAGATGTGGAACCGAGAATCCTTTCACGGTGCCGGAAGGTTACTTTGAACGCTTCACGGAACAGCTGATGGAGAAGCTTCCGGAACGTGAGGCGCAGCCTGCGCCCAAACTGACGCTGTGGACACGCGTCAAGCCGTGGGTCTACATGGCCGCCATGTTCTGCGGACTGATGCTCAGCGTACGGATGTTCGTGGGCGAAAAGCAGTCGCAGTCGCCTGCCGCCACCTCGGAAACGACGGATTTCACCGAAGTGCCCGACGAATACATCGACCCGATTGTCAACCAGACCATGATGGACGATTATACCCTATACCAGTATCTCACCGATGCAGATACGGAAATCTATAAATAAAGGAATGAGAATGAAAAAAACAATTTACACGCTCGTGCTCCTGCTGACGGTCTGCCTGACCGGCTTGCAGGCACAGAACGCCAAACTCAGCAAAGAAGAATTCCGCAACCGCCAGAAAGAATTTTTCACCCAGCAGGCGGGACTGAGCAACGAAGAGGCACAGAAATTCTTCCCGCTCTACTTCGAGTTGCAGGACAAGAAACAGGTGTACAACAAAGAGGCGTGGCAGAAACTTCGCCAGGGGAAAAATGCCAATACCACCGAGACGGAATACGGCAAGATTGTGGAAGACGTGATTCAGGTCCGCATCGCCACCGATGAGCTGGAGCTGGAATACGTGCGGAAGTACAAACAGTTCCTCCCAGCCAAGAAAATCTATCTGCTGCAAAAGGCTGAAATGCGCTTCCACCGGGAGCTGCTGAAGGGCTTCAAGCACGGCCAGAAAGGTCAGGAGAAGAGAAAATAAGGGTTCAGGCCGATTTTTTCGCCCCAAAAATTTGGAAAACAAAATTCTTTACGTACCTTTGCACCGCCTTCGAAAAACGAGGTACTCCTAAAAAGAGTTTTGGAGAGGTGGCAGAGTGGTCGATTGCGGCGGTCTTGAAAACCGTTGTACTGCGAGGTACCCGGGGTTCGAATCCCTGTCTCTCCGCTGAAACCTAAGACATTAGGTAGTCAAATTAAGACAAGTCCCGTAAAATCAACGTTTTACGGGACTTTTTCTATTTATCCGGTGGACAACCGAAAGACATTCAAATGCCCACTTCAGACAAAGTTCCGTTACTAAATCGTTACTAAAAAATAACCTATAAAAATAGTAACGATTTTCGATGTAAGTCCTTGATTTGTCGCTCATTGACGTTCAAATGTCTGCTTGTAACCAAATTATTAATTATTCCTTTGCAGAGGGAAGTCATTACACCCACTGTAACGGAGCTAATTAAAAAAGAAAAGAATCAGGTAAACAAAAACAGAACAATTCGTACTTTTGCATGCGAAGAGTTTAAAGGTTACGCAACACACAGAAAATAATGTAGCTGATAATTAATTCGTAGCCTATTACTACTAACTTAATTGTGGATTAAAAAATAACAGCTAATATCGAACGAATAATGTGCATACATAAATTTCAAAATATCATCATTACGCTGATGATTGTTGCGCTATTAGCTTCCTGCAACAGAAATACTCCAATATTGGAGCAGATGGATATGGCAGAAAATCTTATGAATACCAAACCTGATTCTGCACTTACCATATTGGAGAACATTCCGGTCACAAATATTAAAGGTAAAGAGATAGCAGCCAGGTATGCACTACTTAAATCCATGGCATTGGATAAGAACTATATTGACACAACGACTTTCGATGTCCTTCAACCGGCCATTGATTATTATCTCAAAAAAGGTTCTCCTGACGAGAAACTTCGGACATATTATTATCAAGGAAGGATATATCAGAATCAGGGCGATGATGATTCAGCCATGCAATCTTTCTTGAATGGTCGTGATTTGAAACAAGTGGTAACTGATTCGTTACTACTGGCTCATACCTTGGTAGCACAAGGTACTTTGTATCTCAAACAGTATAAGATAAACGAGTTTGTTCAGAATAATATTGAAGCTGCAAGATTATATGGCGCTATAGGCAAAGGCATTTTTGAAATCAAGAGTTATACAAATGCGCTTGATGGCTATGTGATGTTGAATAACCAGTCCCCAGCAGACAGTCTTCTATCTATTTGCATACCGTTGGTGCAAAAGAATCCTGACGGAGAAGTATATCTTTTCACTTCTTTACTAACTTATACAATAAAATTCAGTTCTACTGATGAACTCAAATCCTTTTTAGATAAATATCAGGATTTGGAACTTTCCAAAGATGAAACTTTGAATTTCGCCCGAGGATATTCAAAAATTGGAGAGCAAGACAAAGCTCTAAATTTTCTATCAAGAATAAATCCTGGTACATCTGATTTAGATTCACTTAAATATGCCGTTATAAAAATTGAAATTTTGGAGAAACAAGGGAAGTATGAGCAAGCTCTCAATCTGTATAGAAATTACTCTGCTATGTTGGAGCGTTATCAAAGCAAATTGCTTTCACAGGATTTGCTGTTTTCTGATAAAAAACATCAGCTTGAAATTGAAAACATCCGGAACATTCAGAACAGGGACAGAATCATTTGGGCAGTGCTTTGTGGTATATTCGCATTGACCATACTTGTTGGCTGGTTGTATTATCAAGCATACCGCAGTAAAACCAAGCGCATTCTTGCTGAGAAAGAGAATGCGAACCTTAAGCTGGAACAAGATAACCTACGCAAAGAAAAAAAAAGGCGGAACTTGAACGTGACAAGAAAATTCTGGAAACAGAAAACCTTAAATTAGAAATTATTCGATTAGAAAGCGAACGTGATAATTTGAAGGAATTGCAAAGAGATCTATCAGAATTGGCGAAGCCAATCCAAGATGTCATCAAGATTAGACTTGACATGCTCAACGGCTTATTGGCGAAAGAGATAAGCAATAATGAGAGTTATGCAGAGCCATATAATAAGTGGATTGAGACCGTCCGTAATGATAAAAAGAAATTCATGGACTCAACCCGTCTTGCTTTTGCTGCATCGCATCCTAAATTTATGGAATATCTCGAACAACATGGATTATCCACTGATGAAATAAATTATCTGTGTTTGTATGCAATCGGGTTACGTGGTAAGGAAGTCGGAGAATATATCCAATTAAAACGTCACTACATTATAAGCCATGAAATCCGTAAGAAACTGGGCATAGACGAGCATGAGACCAATATTGGTCTTTATATCCGTCGGCAGTTGAAAATATTAGAAAATTAAGTTCAAAAGCAAACATGAAGAACAACAGTTGCGCCGTCTTTATCATAAGGACGGCGTTATTATTATGACTAAGGCAAAATATCCATTCTGACGTACTCCGTAAAACTTTATAGAGTATCATAAAACTTCTTATCCTTGCATATATTATAACATATTAAAAATCAACAAAATAAAAATTTGTGCGTAAAACTTTTGCCATTGGTTAAAAATATTATTAGCAATAAATTTGTACCTGCTAATAATCAACCTCAAATCCGCAACTACGCGCCTATATGATACAGAAGCGAAAATAATCTGCA
>OGCN01000695.1_pt1 | contig 52432 bp, 45 predicted proteins | sample 1570181 | NCBI WGS metagenome assembly OGCN01 (sample SAMEA4370584, study PRJEB24528) | human gut metagenome | reverse complement strand
TCCTGCGGATGCCCCGTGAGGAGGCCACCAAGTACATCAGCGAGGAAGAGTACGATTCTCTGCCTTGGGAGTGGGAGAAGGCCGGCGATCCCCGCTGGGAGGTGGAGCTGATCCGCCGCATGGCTTACGGTGAGGGCGATCTGTCCGTGATCGCCAAGGGCACTCTGGCCATGATGGAGAAGTTCGGCCTGCCCAAGAGCTGGCTGGACCGCGACGATGGTGCCACCAACTCCAACCTGATCTACAACGGCTTCCCCAACCACCACGGCCCTGCTGAGGCATGGCAGGTGGGCATGCTGTACAACCTCGTTTTCAACCGCGACTGCATGATCCACGAGATCGTCTGCGAGACCGGCTCCGGCGCTCCCTATGAGGTGACCAAGAAGGTCATGGAGGACTTCTTCGGCGAGGGCTGCTACGATAAGGCCAAGGCCTACACTCCCATCAACGAGAACAAGGCAAAACTGGCTGCGTACTGCGTCAACGACAAGAACTTCCACGACTCTGCCACCCTGTGCAACTGGATGTGGCCCATGACCCAGTCTCCCTCCAAGGAGCGTGAGTACCACGGTGACTTGGATCTGCAGGCAGACTTTATGACTGCTGTTACGGGCGAGACCTATACTCAGGCCGGTCTGCAGGAGGACGGTGAGCGCATCACCCAGATGCTCCGCGCCATGACCGCCATCAGCTTCCAGCTCAACTGCGGCAGCGCAAACCTGCGTCAGGAGCACGATGCCATCTGCGACTGGGTGTTCGATAAGGACCCCGACTTCAAGGCATTCGAGGAAGGCACCACCAAGCTGGACCGTGCCGACATGGAGAAGGCAAAGGACATGTTCTACGACATCTTCGGCTGGGATAAGACCACTGGTGTGCCCACCCGCGAGACGCTGGAGAAGTTCGACCTCGCCGATATGGCAGACGACCTCGAAAAGCGCGGCATTTATGCCCAGACCACCGAGGCCGCTGCTGAGTAAAATCCCAGAGAAACGAGGAATTTCGTCATGTTGTTTGGCAGACGCAAACCCGGCTACACCACCACGGTGGACGCCAATGCAGACCCGGAACAGGTCGTTCTGGATCTGCAGAAGGCGGAGATGGCCGCGAAAAAAAAGCCCAAGGCCGAGGTGTTCGACATCAACGCTGCCAGCGAGACCGCCCGCCGCCTGAAAGAGACGGGCAGCACCTTTGACGGCGCCGCCGCCAAGGCCGGTGAGGACGTGATCGCCGTAGTGGAGCGGGAGACCGGCGAGCTTGCTGCAAAGCAAGCTGCGGAGAACGCTTCCGCCCCGGCAGAAACGCCCGCTGAAACGGCCCCGGATACCGACAGCGCCGCAAAGCCGGAGCTGCTGGATTTTCTGGCCGCAGCCCCCGAAGCGGAGAATGACCCCTACGCCGACCAGCCCACCCAGACGGCTCCGGAGCTGCCGGAGCTGACCCCGGCACAGGAGCTGGCAGGGTACATCCGCTCCCGCTCGGCGGCGGCGCAGGTCACGTCCCACGCCCTGCTGGTCACGGAGGTGGAAAACGCCGACGAGCTGCTGGCTCAGATGCCGCAGGACCCCCAGTGCGAGGATATCGTTGCCCGTGCAGGCGCAAAGGATACCTACTATTACTCCAACGCCAACATGAGCGACAACTACGCGATGATCGCGCAGCTCATCGAGGACGAGGACCTGTGCGTGATGTTTGCGGAGATGGTGCGGTTCAATGCCCGCATCTACCCCAGCGCCACCCCGCTGCGTTATTTCCGCCGCTCGCCCTACGGCCTTTCGCCGGAGGCGGTCGAGCAGACGTGGAAGGCTATGCAGGGCAAGCCGGAGTTTTCCGACATTGAGGAGCTGACCAACAATCAGAACGAGCGGTTCCTCTTTTCCACCCAGTACCTCACCCGCCGCTACGCGAAAGCCATCAGCGACGTGGATGAGTGGACCGACTAAAGCGATCCATACAATTGAACAGGGTATAAGAGCTTCTTTGAGCAAAGGCGTCTAAACCGAAGGGCATTGACGCCGCGCCGCAATGCTAAGGGCCCGCACGCGAGCCGGCATTCAAGGGTGGCTGGGGAAACCCGGCCGCCTTCCCGCAGAAGAAACGCTGCAATTTGAAAAAAAGAACTCCTCCCATCGACCCGACCCAAGGGGCCTCCTTTGTGTACGGCTGCTGCAACAGCCCGCGCAGAGCCGGTCCCTCCGGCGCTGCAGTCTGCAAATAGCAGCGCGGGGACATTGTGTCGTGTTTTCTGCGGGGGCGTTTTGATTTTCGTCAAGACGTCCCCGCATTTTTTACCTGCCTTTTGAAAAACGATGGAATCCGCAGAAACGCTGCTGTCCGAGCCATAGCGGACGGCTGTTTCTGCGTGCAAAATGGAGGATATTTTTCAAATGAAACAGCCTTTTTGTGCGCCCGCCGAGGCGCTGCGCCGTGTGCTGGACGCGGCGGCGCAGCTGCCAAAGCCTGCGGTTGAGAATGCCGGGCTGGACGAAGCCGTTGGCCGCATTGCCGCTGCGCCCCTGTGCGCCCGGATGGACCAGCCGCCCTTCGACCGCAGCCCCTTGGACGGCTACGCCCTCCATAGCGCGGACACGGCCGGGGCCGGGGAAAAGGCCCCGAAGACTCTGCCCGTGGTGATGAAGCTGTATGCGGGTGACGCGCCGACGGCGGCCCTGCCCGCCGGGTGTGCGGCCCGGATCATGACCGGTGCACCCCTACCCGCCGGGGCTGACTGCATCCTGATGCAGGAACTGACCGACGGCGGGGAAGAGAACGTGCGCATCTACGCCGAACTTTCCCACAACGCGAATGTGGTCTTCCGGGGCGAGGACATCGCCGCCGGGGCCCTCATTGCCGATGCGGGCACGGTGCTGACCCCGGCGCACCTCGGTGTGCTGGCGGGGCAGGGCTTTGCGGAAGTGCCGGTCTACCGGCCGCTGACCGTCGGCGTGCTGGCTACCGGCAGCGAACTGCTGGCCTCCGGCGAGACTTTGGCCCCCGGCAAAATTTACGATGCCAACGGCATCCAGAACGCAGCCCGGCTGCGGCAGATGGGGTTTGCGGTCCAGCGCCGTCACTGCTCGGACGACCCGGCCCTCATTGTGGCGGAACTGGAAGAGCTGCTGACCGGCTGCGACGCCGTCGTTACCAGCGGCGGCGTGTCGGTGGGGCAGAAGGACTATCTGCCCGTGGTGCTGGAATCGCTGGGGGCAGAGCCTGTCTTCTCCGGCGTGGCCCAGAAGCCCGGCAGCCCCATGCTGGCGGCGAAGGTAGAGGGCAAGCTCGTCTTCTGCCTGTCAGGCAACCCCTTCGCGGCGGCGGCCACGCTGGAGCAGTACGTCCTCCCGGCCCTGCTGCGGGCCGCTGGGCGGCTGGAGAAAGGCTGCATCCTGCCCCGCACCAAACGCACCCTGACCACCGGTTTTTCCAAGGCCAGCAAAGGCAACCGCTACCTGCGGGCGAAGGCGTCCGGCGGCACCGTGGCCATCCCCGGCGAGGGCAACGCCGAAGCCCATTCGTCCGGCAGCCTGTCCGCGATGATCGGCTGCAACTGTCTGGTAGAGCTGCCCGCGGGCAGCGGCCCGGTAAAGCCGGGCGAGGAAGTGGAGGTGCTTTCGTTTGTATACTGAACGCAAGGAGGCTCTGGCTGCGGAGCTGAGCTTAAAACACCCGGCGGTGCTGGCCGTCAGCGGTGTGCATAACAGCGGCAAGACCACGCTGCTGGAAAAACTGATCCCTCTGCTGCGGGCACGCGGGCTGAAAGTGGGCGTCATCAAGCACGACGGCCACGACTTTACCCCCGATGTCCCCGGCACCGACAGCTACCGGCTGCGGGAAGCGGGCGCGGAGGGCGTCGCTGTCTTTTCCGGGAACCGCTACCTGCTGACGGAAGAGTTCCGCCTGAACGAGCAGGACCTGCTGGCACTGTTCGAGCGCCACGGCTACGACCTCGTGCTGATGGAAGGCTTCAAGGAGAGCGGCTGGCCCAAGATCGAGGTGGTGCGCAGCGCCATCTCCAAGGAACCGGCCTCCTTTGAGCCGCTGGCCGTGGTGGGCGATGTACCGGGCGCAGATTTCGCGCTGGACGAGCCGGAAGCATTGGCCGATTGGATCGCCGCTCAAAAGCCGGCGCTGTGAGGAAGAGAGGAAATTACCATGAAACTGATCCGTACCGAAGACGCGGCAGGGCAGGTGCTCAGCCACGATATCACGCAGATCATTCCGGGCGAGTTCAAGGGAGCCCGCTTCCGCAAGGGCCATATCGTCCAGCCGGAGGATATCCCGGTGCTGCTCTCCATCGGCAAGGAGAACCTCTACGTCTGGGAAAAGAAGCCCGGCATCCTCCATGAGGATGAGGCCGCCGCACTGCTGTACAAGGCCGCTGCGGGCAAAAACATCCACGGCACCGAGCCGAAAGAGGGCAAGATCGAGCTGATCGCCGACTGTGACGGTCTGCTCAAGATCCACCGCGAAGCCTTGCTGGCCGTGAACCGCACCCCCCAGATGATGATCGCCACGATCCACGGCGACCTGCCCGTGAAAAAGGGCGCGAAGCTGGCGGGTACCCGCATCATCCCCCTCGTCATCGAGCAGGAGAAGATGGACGCCATGCAGAAAGCGGCGGGCAGCGAGCCCATCCTGAACGTGCTGCCCTTCCACCAGAAGAAGTTCGCGGTCATCACCACCGGCAGCGAGGTATTCAAGGGCCGCATCGAGGACAAGTTCACCCCCATCCTTGAAGCAAAGCTCAAGGAATACGGCTGCGAGATGACATTCCATAAGGTCTGCGATGACGACCCGGCGGGCATCACGGCGGCGATTCTGGAAGCAAAGGCAGCGGGCTGCGAGCTGATCTTCACCACCGGCGGCATGAGCGTGGACCCCGACGACCGCACCCCGCTGGCCATCAAGAACACCGGGGCCGACATCGTGACTTACGGCGCGCCGGTGCTGCCGGGTGCCATGTTCCTCGTCAGCTACTTGGACGGCGTGCCCGTCTGCGGTCTGCCCGGCTGTGTGATGTACGCCAAGCGCACCATTTTTGACCTGCTGCTGCCCCGTCTGCTGGCCGATGACCCCATCACCGCCGACGACATCGCCCGCCTCGGCGAGGGCGGCCTCTGCCTTGGCTGCGCCGAGTGCCACTGGCCCAACTGCGGGTTTGGGCATTGCTGAGAGGTTGTACGGAGGATAAGCGTGACAATATGACAAGTAACTTGACCCATTTCGATGCCGAGGGCAATGCGGTGATGGTGGACGTGAGCGAAAAGCCCGTCACTGCCCGCGAAGCCACGGCCCACGGCATCATTACCATGAACGAAGAAGCCTTTACCGCCGTGAAAAACGGCACGGTCAAGAAAGGCGATGTGCTGGGCGTGGCCCGCGTGGCGGGCATCATGGCCACCAAGCGGACCAGTGAACTGATCCCGCTGTGCCATCCGCTGCCGCTGACCAAGGTGAAGATCGAGTTTGAGCTGTTGGAAGACCGCCGCGCCGTCGAGGCCCGCTGCACCGTCAAGACCAGCGGCGTCACCGGCGTGGAGATGGAGGCCCTGACCGGCGTTTCCACCGCGCTGCTGACCATTTACGATATGTGCAAGGCCGTGGACAAGGGGATGGAACTGGGCGAGATCCACCTTGAGAAAAAGAGCGGCGGCAAGAGCGGCCTGTACATCCGGGCGGAGGGCGGCTATGTTTGATGCAAAGGGCCGCAGCATCCATTACCTGCGCCTGTCTGTCACCGACCTGTGCAATCTGCGCTGCCGGTACTGTATGCCGGACGGCGTGGAGAAGCTGGAACGGGAAGATATTCTGACCTACGAAGAATTCCTGCGCCTTGCCGCGCTGTTTGCCAAGTGCGGGGTGGACACCGTCCGCGTCACCGGCGGCGAACCGCTGGTGCGCAAGGGCGTGGACTATCTGGTGGCCCAGTTGAAGGCCATCCCCGGCATCCGCCGCGTGACCATGACCACCAACGGTGTTCTGCTGGCAAAGCAGCTGCCCGCCCTGCTCTCTGCCGGGCTGGACAGCGTGAACATCAGCCTCGACACCCTCTCGCCGGAGCAGTTCGCCCGCATCACCGCGCGGGACGAGTTTGAAAACGTGAGGGCGGGCATCCATGCCGCGCTGGAAAGCGGGCTGCCCGTCAAGCTGAACTGCGTGCCGCAGGTGGGCGTGAACGAGGGCGAGCTGGAAGCACTGGCCGCCCTCGCCCAAGACAAGCCTTTGCAGGTGCGGTTCATCGAGATGATGCCCATCGGCTATGGCGCGGCCATGCCCTGCATCTCCGGGCCGGAACTGCTGGCCCGGCTGCAAAAGCGCTGGCCGGGGCTGGCCCCGCTGCCCGCGCAGGAGAGCGCCGCCCTCGGCGACGGCCCGGCGGTCTACTACACCGCCCCCGGCTGGCAGGGGAGCGTGGGCTTCATCGCGGCGGTGCACGGCAAGTTCTGCGCCTCCTGCAACCGCGTCCGGCTGACAAGTCAGGGCTTTCTGCGCCCCTGTCTTGCCAGCGAAGCGGGCTGCGACCTGAAGACCCTGCTGCGCTCCGGCGCAACGGACGAGAAGCTGCTCAAGGCGATCCAAACGACGATTTGGGAAAAGCCGCAGGAGCACCATTTTGAACGCAAACAAAACATCCCGGCAACCCGCGGGATGTATCGGATCGGAGGATAATATGGGAAAGATTCTGGCCATTTGCACCAGCCCTCAGCGCGGCACCGTCAAGACCGAGGTGCCCGAAGCCACCCTGACCCCGGAATGGGGCATCGAGACCGACGCCCATGGCGGCAATTGGCACCGTCAGGTCAGTCTGCTGAGCGCCGAAAAGATCGAGAACTTCCGCAAGAAGATCTGGGTCGATTACGGCGCATTCGGCGAAAATCTGGTCGTGGAAGGGTTCGATTTCCGCAACCTGCCCGTCACCAGCCGGTTTCAGGTGGGGGATGTCGTTCTGGAAATGACCCAGATCGGCAAGGAGTGCCACAACGACTGCGTCATCAAGCAGCAGACCGGCGAGTGCATCATGCCCCACGAGGGCGTGTTCGCCCGCGTGCTCCACGGCGGCACCATCCATGTGGGGGACGAGATGACCCTGCTGCCCCCGGAGGAGAATCCGCCGCTGCGTGCCGCCGTCATCACCCTGTCCGACAAAGGCTCCCGCGGGGAACGGGAGGACAAGAGCGGCCCGCTGATCGTGGAGATGCTCACCGCCGCCGGGTACAAGGTGGAGGAAACGATGATCCTGCCCGATGAAGCCAAGGCCCTCAAGGCCCAGCTCATCCGGCTGGCCGATGGCCGTCAGGTCAACCTGATCCTGACCACCGGCGGCACCGGCTTCTCCCCCCGCGACATCACCCCGGAGGCGACGTATGCTGTCGCCACCCGCAGCGCCCCCGGCATCGCCGAGGCCATGCGCTGCCACAGCCTGAGCATTACCCCCCGCGGGATGCTCAGCCGCGCCGCCAGCGTCCTGCGCGGCAAGACACTGATCGTCAACCTGCCCGGCAGCCCCAAGGCCGTGCAGGAAAATCTGGAGTACATCCTGCCCAGCCTTGAACACGGCATCCGCATCGCCGCCGGGCTGGATGGCGAGTGCGCCCGCAAATAATGTTGCTTTATGAAGCACTTGTGACTCCCTCAGTCACGGCTTCGCCGTGCCAGCTCCCTCTCGGAGGGAGCCTTGGCGTAACGGTAAGCTGTGAAAGCCTCCCTCATTGAGGGAGGTGGCATCGCGTAAGCGATGACGGAAGGAGTCTGCAAGAGCTTTATAAATAGATCGAAGTGTTAAGGAGTACACACAATGAATGGCAAGATCTCCCGCCGCAGCTTCCTGTGCGCTGCCGGCATCGTATCCGTATCTGCTGCCCTGACTGCTTGCGGCGGTTCCGGTAGCTCCACCAGCACTGCTTCCTCCGTGGCAGGTTCCGCTGCCGCTTCCTCTGCGGCGGCTTCCGGCGAGGCCGTCGAGCTGATCGTCTTCGCCGCAGCTTCCCTGACCGAGACCCTGAACGCCATCGCCGAGAACTACGCAGCAGAGAACCCCGGCGTGACCTTCCGCTTCAACTTCGATTCCTCCGGCACCCTGAAGACCCAGATTCAGGAGGGCGCGGACTGCGACCTCTTCCTCTCCGCCGGTCAGAAGCAGATGAACCAGTTGGACATCACCGCTTCTGCAGATGTCAATACCGAGGGCCTCGACTTCGTGGACGGCGACAGCCGCGTGGACCTGCTGGAGAACAAGGTGGTTCTCTGCGTGCCCGAAAACAGCGATCAGGGCATCGACAGCTTCGATTCTCTGGCTGAGCACCTGAAGGCGGAGGACATCCTGTTCTGCATGGGCAACAGTGATGTGCCCGTTGGCCAGTACACCCAGAAGATCCTCGCTTACTACGGGCTGGACGAAGAGGCTCTGGCGGCTGCCGGTGTCATCACCTACGGCTCCAACGTCAAGGAAGTCACGACGCAGGTCAGCGAGGCCAGCGTCGATGCCGGTGTCGTCTACTGCACCGATGCCTTCAGCGCTGGTCTGAAGGTCGTGGACGAGGCCACCGAGGAGATGTGCGGTCAGGTCATCTACCCGGCTGCCGTTCTGAAGGCTGCCCCCAACGCCGAGGCCGCCAAGGAATTTCTGGCCTATCTGCAGACCGACCGTGCCGCCACCGTCTTCGAGAGCGTCGGCTTCACGGCATTATGATGGACTGGTATCCGCTTTGGAACAGCCTCCGCATTGCGCTCATCAGCGGTGCGGCGGTGTTCTTCCTCGGCATTTTTGCCGCGTATTATATCGCGAAGCTCCCGCGGGTGCTCAAGGGCGTGCTGGATGTGATCCTGACGCTGCCGATGGTCCTGCCGCCGACGGTCGTGGGCTACTTCCTGCTGCTGCTCTTCGGTGCCAAGCGGCCGCTGGGGATCTTCTTTATGGAGCATTTCGGCGTCAAGCTGGTCATGAACTGGTACAGCGCCATCTTCGCGTCCATCGTGGTGGCCTTCCCGCTGATGTACCGCACGGCCCGCGGCGCTTTCGAAAGCTTTGACGAAACGCTGGCGTGGTCGGCGCAGACGCTGGGCCTCTCGAACACATGGATCTTCTGGCGGGTGCGGATGCCCTATTGCCGGCAGGGCATTCTAGCCGGCACGGTGCTGGCCTTTGCCCGCGCACTGGGCGAGTACGGCGCCACCAGCATGATCGCGGGCTACACCCCCGGCAAGACGGCCACCATCGCCACCACGGTGTACCAGCTCTGGCGCACCAATGACGAAGCGGGCGCGATGCAGTGGGTGCTGGTGGACATCCTCATCTCGGCGGTGGTGCTGCTGGCGGTCAATCTGCTGGAGCGCAAACAGAGGCAGGGGGGTAGGCACGCATGAGTCTGGAAGTGACCATTGCCAAGCGGTTTGAAGGCTTTACCCTCCACGCCGATTTCACAGCGGGCAACACCGCTGCCGCCATCCTCGGCGCATCCGGCTGCGGCAAGAGCATGACCCTGCGCTGCATCGCGGGCGTCGTCAAGCCCGACAGCGGCCGCATCGTGCTGGATGGCCGGGTGTTGTTCGACAGCGAGAAGGGCATCGACCTGCCCCCGCAGCAGCGGAACGTGGGCTTGCTGTTCCAGAACTACGCTCTGTTCCCGAATATGACGGTGGAGCAGAACATCCTCTGTGCCCTGAAAAAGGAAAAAGACCCCGCCGCCCGGAAAGCTGCCTGTGGGTCAGCTCTCCGCGCCATGCGGCTGGAAGAGCTGGCCCATCGGCTGCCCAGTGAGCTTTCAGGCGGGCAGCAGCAGCGTGCCGCGCTGGCCCGCCTCTTGGCGGGCAGACCCCGCATCCTGATGCTGGACGAGCCTTTCAGTGCGCTGGACAGCTACCTGCGCGAGGAAGTGGAGGGCGAAGTGGGAAGTCTGTTCTCCAACTTTGACGGCACGGCCCTGCTCGTGACCCATGACCGGAACGAAGCCTACCGCCTCTGCCGCGAGATGATCGTCATGGACAGTGGCGAAGTGCTACGTGCGGGCACGACGAAGGAAGTTTTCGCCGACCCCCGCCGCCTGACCGCCGCCCGGCTGACCGGCTGCAAGAACATCCTGCCCTGCGTCCGGGTGGACGAACACCATGTCCGCCTGACCGGCTGGGAGCGGGAGCTGACCGTGGCCCTGCCGGTGCCGGAAGGGTGTTGCGCCGTGGGCATCCGCGCCCACGACTTTGCCCCCGAAGCGGCCGACGGCGAAAACCGGATGCCGGTTCAGGTGGGCGCTTCCAGTGAAAACCCCTTTGACTGGAACATGATCTGCACCGCTGCGGACGATGCAGGCAAGCTGTGGTGGAAGGTGTCCAAAACGACCCTTTCCTCCCCGCCGCCTCAAGCCCCTGCCTACCTCCGGGTAGCGCCGGAAAACATCATGCCGCTGGTGTAAAAAAATAAAAAGGCTGCTGCCTTTCCTCCCACCGTCACGGCTTCGCCGTGCCAGCTCCCTCGGTGAGGGAGACTTGGCGCAACGAAACGCGATGGGAAAAGGAGTAGGCAGCAGCCCTTTTTTGTTGCGGAGTGGATCACATCAATGCCGTCAGCACCAAGGCACACAACGGCAGGGTGACGATGCTGAGCAGAGTGGTCAGGACGACGCACCCGGCGGCAAACTGCTCATCGTGGCCGAACTGGACCGCAAACACCGAGGTGATGGCGGCGGCGGGGCAGCACTCCAGCAACAGGACCACCTGTGCGCTCATGCCGAACCGCAGAAGCCCCAGCACCGCGAAAGCGGCAAGGCAGACTGCCGGGATGAGCAGCATCCGCACCGCCGCCAGCTTCCAGATGTGCCGGTCGCAGACGATCTGCTTCAGGTCGCCTGTGGCGATCAGGATGCCTGTGATGAGCATGGAGAGCGGGGTGTTCATGTTGCTCAAAAGCTCCAGCGGCTGCGCAATGAGGGCGGGCACCGGGATCTGCAAAAGGTAGATGGCAAGCCCCGCCACCATGGCGTAGAGCACCGGCGTGCGGAGCAGACTCTTGACCACTTCCTTGGGGCTGGAACTGCCGCTGACCATGCCGTAGCCCATGGTCCAGAGCAGGATGTTGAAAACGGTAACATAGGCGCTGGCGTAGAGCAGCCCCTCCGAACCGAACAGCGCCGAGATGAGGGGGAAGCCCATGTAGGCCGCATTGGAGAAGACGCACGCGAACCGGAAGATGGGGGCGCGGCGATCCTTCTGCTTGGCCGTCAGCGCCAGCGTCAGCACAGTGCCGATCAAGATCGCCAGCACACTCAGCCCAAAGGCCGCCAGCAGGTTGTGCAGGATCTCCTCGCTGAACTCCATCATGTAAGAGTGGATGATCATGGCCGGGACGACCAGATACACCAGCAGGTTCGAGAGCGTCTGCCGCCCTTCCGCCTTGAGCACGCCGGTCTTGATGGCCGCCGCGCCCGCGCCGATGAGCAAAAACAGCACGATGACCTGCTGTGCGCAGATAAGTGCCAGTTCCATTTCCAATTCCCCCTCATTCATAGATACAATCATGAATACAAGAAAGATATAGCACAAAACCGCCCGTTTGGCAAGAGAAAAAGCGACGATTGCAAAGAATAACTCCCTCCGTCACGGCTTTGCCGCGCCAGTTCCCTCAGGGAGAGAGCCTTGGCGCAGCGGTAAGCGATGGCGGAAGGAGCTGTGTTTACAAGATCACATTCTTGATCAGCAGGGAAACGCTGCCGTCGGCGTCGTGGAGGAACTCCACCTCGGAGTCGGAGGAGAGGATCTCGGTGGGAATCTTCACCTCGATGCCGCTGGCGGTGTGGATGCTGCGGCTCTCCATCCGGCGGATGCGGGAGGGGGTGACGGTGACGGGCTGCTCGGCGTGCTCGATGACCTCGCTCTTTTCCACATAGTCGTCGAAGGGGACAGCGGCCAGCGGGTATTCTTCGGCCAGCTGGCGGCGCACCTGCTCCACCGAGATCTGGTTGTCGTTGTCGGCGGCCTCCGTGGCAATGAGCATGGCCACCTGCGCGTCGGCGTGAGGCTCGTCCACGTAGGCGTCCTTCACGGCCTGTGCAGCGGCTTCCTGAATGGCTTGGAGCTTCTTTTTCTCCGGCTCAGCTTGGGTGTACTGGAAGACCACGGAGGAAAGGTAGAACTCCTTGTGGCCGTCGATGTCGTACTTCTTTTCCAGCAGACGCATGGAGAGATCCTGCAAGTTGACGAGGGCGCCTTCCTCCACCTTGCCGCTCTGGGTGGGCAGACAGGCCCGCTGCTGGATGATGGAGTTCACGGGGGCACCCTGTACCGTTTCGGTGTAGTGGGTGTAGCCGTTTTTGTAGTTTAGCTTGAGGATGCCCAGCCACGGGGCCCCGTCGCGGGTGAAATCTACCACGGCGAGGTCTGCGCCGGGGATGGTGGTGTGGGCGTGCATGTAGTCGAACAGCACCCCCGCAATGCGGCAGGACAGGTCGATGAAGTCCTGATTGTGCTCCAGCTCGTTTTTGAAGGCCGAGTCCGGCAGCGGGCGGCACTGGCGGATGTCGTCGCTGGCCAGCAGCTTTTCGATGTGGTTTTGCAGGTAGGCCGTTTTTTCGGCGGTCAGCTCCATGCTGCTGCCGCTGAGCACCGGGGCGTCAAGGGTGGTGTCCAGCACGTGCAGGATGGCCTGATGAATGATGATCTCCATGGGTCAAACCTCATTTCTTGGGAAATCTAAAATGTTCCGTCCCAGTATACCACACCCGCACCCAAAAGGCGAGAGGAAAAGCCGCTTGTCAACGCCCGGCGGGGGTGTTACAATAAGGCTGACGAAACTACGCTGAAAGGGGATAAGGACCTATGGAATTTCGGGATAAACCCATGCAGAACCTCATCCGCATCAAGGAAAAGGACATCTGCAAAAATGTACAGGCTCTGCTGCTGGAGGGCGAGACCATCGTGGGCGCGTACAAGACGGTGCGCGATCAGGCTGTTTTCACCTCCCACCGCATCTTTCTGGTGGATATGCAGGGCGTGACCGGCACCCGGCAGGAGATCTTTGTGCTGCCTTATAAAAAGGTGCTGCACTTCGGCATCCAGACGGCGGGCTTCGGCGACCCGCTGCAAACCTCCGAGCTGACGGTCTGCTTTGCGGACGAGCATGAGGCGAAGTTCGGCTTTATCGGGCAGGAAGAGCTTCTGGCCGTGGCCCGCGCCATCAGCCGCTGCATCCTGTAAGGGCGAAAACGCGCAGAGCGCCCGCTCCGGCTTCTGACCCCGGAGCGGGCGCTCTGCGTTGCTGTAATATGCGAATGAACGAGAAGATGACTTGGTTCAGCCGGCCACGCGCTCGGTGCGGCCCGCTTCCAGCATATACCGCAGGAAGCCGGTGACGTCGGTGGGGTCAGTCACGGTGATGTCAAAGCCCTTCTTGGGGGCGTTCATCATCCGCAGGATGGAGGATGCCGTCGCATCCTTCTTCAAATCGCAGGTCTTACCGTTGTCCAGATGGAGCAGCACGCTGCCATGGCTGGCGGAAACCTGACGCATGAAACGGTCTTTATCAAAGTATTCGATACGAAGCATAGAAATACCTCCTGTCAGAACTTTTTTTCTGCACCCCGAACGGCGGGGAAACGGTTGTGTTTCACTTCGTTCGGTGTTATACTGAGCTTGGAAGCTCTGATGAAATAATACCACGATTTCGGCGGATATGGTAGAACAAAACCTCACCTTTTATACAACAAAATCGGCTTTGACAAAAAATGTTCAAAGTATTGCGGAAAGGAATTGGGCAATATGGCATATCAAACGAGCTGTGCAACGATCGTCCATGGCGGCGGGATCCACTGCGAGACGGACATCGTGGCCGACGCCGAGGGCCGCGAGCTGGTTCAGCACGGCAGCGCGCTGTTTCCCATCGCGTGCTATGCGGAAGATCTGACCAGCTACTCGGTGGCGTGGCACTGGCACGAGGAGTTTGAGTATATCCTCGCGGTGCGGGGGCCGCTGCAGGTGGATGTGAACAAGACCCGCCTGACCCTGCAGACCGGGCAGGGGGTGTTCCTCAACTCCGGGGTGCTCCACTCGGTCGAACAGGCCGAGCACACGGCTCTGCTCCACTCCGGCGTGTTCCAGCCCCGGCTGGTGGGCGGCATGGATACGATCTTCTGGCAGAAGCTCATCCGCCCGCTGCTGCAGCCCGGTGCCCCGGCCTTTTTCCTGCTGGACGAGGCCGTGCCGTGGCAAAAGCAGGTGCTGGCCTGTCTGCGGGATGCGTGGAAAGAGGTGGCCGATGAGCCTTTCGACTACGAGAACCGGGTGCGGTATCATCTCTCGGCGGCGCTGCGGCTGCTGAGCACCCAGTGCGTCGGCGGGAAGACCAAGGTCTCGGAGCAGGAACAGATCGCCTCCGAGCGGATGAAGCAGATGCTCCGCTACGTGGAGGAGCACTACGCCGAGGAGCTGACCGTGGAGAAGATCGCGGGCTGCGTGGCCCTCAGCGAGAGCGCCTGTCTGCGCAGCTTCCGGCAGCTGCTGGGCATCACGCCCATCCAGTACGTCAAGCAGTTCCGGGTGGAAAAAGCTGCGGAGCTGCTCCGCTCCACCCGGCTCAAGACCGGCGAGATCGGGCTGGAATGCGGCTTTTCGGACGGCAGCTATTTTATCAAGACCTTCCGGGAGATCAAGCACTGCACCCCCCGCGAATACCGGATCAGATTTTGTTGAGTTTTCGGAAAAGAGGAAGAAACCACCATGCAGCGTACTTTAACGGAAGGGCCCATCACGCGGAATATCCTGCTGTTCGCCCTGCCTTTGATGTTCGGAACCCTTTTGCAGCAGATGTACAACATCGCCGACACGTGGGTGGTCGGCCGTTTCCTCGGCGCGGATGCGCTGGCGGCGGTCGGCTCCTCCTACACCCTGATGACCTTTCTGACCTCCATCCTGCTGGGCCTTTGCATGGGCAGCGGCGCGGCCATCTCGATGCAGTACGGCAGCGGCGAGGAGGAAAAAATGCGGAACAGCGTGTTCCAGTCCTTCGTGCTCATTGCAGGGATGGCGCTGGCGCTGAACCTGCTGGTCTATCTGGGGCTGGGGGGCATTTTGTGGGTGCTGCGGGTCCCGGCGGAACTGCAAGCCTTGATGAAGCAATATCTGGTCGTCATCTTTTTGGGCATCTTTGCAACATTTTTGTATAACTATTTCGCGAACCTCCTGCGCGCCATCGGCAACTCCATGGTGCCGCTGATCTTTTTGGCCGTGTCGGCCATCCTGAACGTGGTGCTGGACCTTCTGTGCGTCATCGTGCTGGGATGGGGCGTCGCCGGGGCGGCGGGGGCCACGGTCTTTTCCCAATATGTGTCGGGCGTGGGCATCGGGCTTTACACCCTGAAAAAGTTCCCCCACCTTTGCCCGCGCCGCGCCGACTGCCGGTGGGACAAGCGGAACCTCGCCACCATCCTGAACCTCTCGGTCATGACCAGCATCCAGCAGTCCATCATGAACTTCGGCATCCTGATGGTGCAGGGTCTTGTGAACAGTTTCGGCATCGTCATCATGGCGGCCTTTGCGGCGGCGGTCAAGATCGATTCCTTCGCCTACATGCCGGTGCAGGATTTCGGCAATGCCTTTTCCACCTACGTGGCCCAGAACTACGGGGCAGGGAAGAGCGAGCGCATCCGCAAGGGCATTCGCAGCGCCGGGCTGACCAGTGCGGCGTTCTGCATCCTCATCAGCGTGCTGGTCTGGGCCTTTGCCGCGCCGCTCATGGGCATCTTCGTTGACTCCGGCCAAAGCGAGATCATCGCGGCGGGCGTCCACTACCTGCGCATCGAAGGCGCGTGCTACATCGGCATCGGCATCCTGTTCCTGCTCTACGGCTACTACCGGGCGGTCAACAAGCCCATGATGTCGGTGGTCCTGACCATTGCTTCGCTGGGCACCCGCGTGGCGCTGGCCTATCTGCTCTCGGCTACGCCGCTGGGGGTCACGGGCATCTGGCTCAGCGTCCCGATCGGCTGGGCGCTGGCGGACGCCATCGGCATCGGGTACTACCTCAAAACCAAAACGGCATAACGAAACAGCCGGGAGGCGTTCCAAAAGCGGAAGCCTCCCGGCTGTGTTTTTTATAAGTTGTGTGCTCCGTCGGGTTACTTGAGCAGGGCGCTGTGGTCTGCGCCGCCAATGGTCAATGCCGCGCGGGGGCCGGTGTGGGTCCAGACGACGGCCGTTTCATCGGGGGCGTCGGGTTCAGCCGCCAGCAGGGCGTCCACCGAGACCGTGGTGGAGCGGGAGAGCAGGGTGGTGAACACAAGGGTCTTCACGCCCTGCGCCTTCAGGGTGCGGACCATGCCCAGCGTCAGGTGGGCCGAGGTCACGATGCCGTTGGCGCGGATGGTCAGGGTCGAGCCGTTCTGGGTGCAGGTGTGGGTGATCTGCTTGCCCAGAACATTGGTGACATACAGCCCCTCCACCGTGACCGGGCGCTCCACTTCCACCGAGCCGGCGGAAGGTGCTTCTGCCGCTTCGGTGGGCGTCACGGTCGGCTGGGCGGTTTTTTCCGGCTTCGGCTTTTCCGGTTCGGGTTTTTCCGGTTCCGGCTCGGCCACAACGTCACCGTCCTGCGTGACGTCTTTGCCATTGGAGTCGGTGCGCTTGATGGTCGTGCCGCCAGCCAGACCGTTAAATACCTTTTCGCGGTCGATATTGTCGCCAATAGCCACATCGCCGCCCGATGTGGCGTTGATAGTCACTTTACCCTCGATGATGATATCGGACTTGGCGTTTTTTTGGTTGTGACCTTCATAGACGCTGCCGCTGCCGATGGCAGCACCGCCGGAGAGCCCGGCATCCGAAGCCTTGCCGCCTTTGGCGGTGATATTGGGGGAACCGGCTGCGGTGCTCTTGATGGAAATTTGGTTGCTTCCGGTTCCATTGTCGTCTGGTTCAGCTTGTGCACCGCCACCAATGCCAGAAGCACCAGTACCACCCTGTGCATTTTTGATGGTGACATTGCCCTCAATGGTCACATCACCAAAGGCACCAATACCTCCGCCAATGCCGGCACCTTGTTCGCCTCCGGTGGCGTTATCGATTTTGGCGTTATCTTTAATAGTTACATTGCCGTTTCCAAGAAAGCCACCGCCGATGCCAGCGCCATAACGTTCACTTTCAGCATTTTCAATAACGGCGCTGCCGGAAATTTCGACATCACTATCGCCGTAGTAACCACCGCCAATGCCCGCGCCGTAATAATCACCCTGTGCATTTTTGATGATGGCATCGCCCTTAATGATTACATTACCATCAGCGCCAAAGCGAGAGCCGTCTGGATAATTAACAGCCGCACCACCACCAATGCCAGCGGCATAATAGCCACCAGTTGCAGTGATCTCACCGCCAGTAATTTCTACATTGCCATCGCCGCCGTAACCGCCGCCGATACCGGCACCCCAACTGTCACCCGTTGCGGTAATTGTGCCGCCGGTAATTGTTACATCACCGTCACCGCCATTGACTTGGCCGTTCGCGTTAGCGCTGGCTTTTCCACCGCCGATACCAGCACCACCATTTGTGCCGGTTGCAGTAATAGTTCCGCCGGTAATAGTTACTTGACCATCATTTGCATATCCGCCGCCAATACCGGTTCCACCTTTAGCATCTAGTTTACCATCATTATCATTATCCGTAATGGTCAAAGTGCCGCTGTCGTCGGTTTTATTGTGCTCCAGACCGGCATGACCAGAGCCGCTCGTCAGAGTATTATTACCGTTCAGCTCAATGTTCGTGTCGCCTTTGCCGGTAACGCTTACAGCGGCTTTGCCTGTTTCGCTGGTGTTGATATTGACGTTATCCAGCGTGACATTCACCGTCTTGCCTTCATCTGCATGAATCGTTACTGTATTCGAAGAAGAGCCGTTGCTTTTGATAACCGTGTCCGTAGGATCCGTAGTTGTTGTACCATTCTGTGTGACATTGTTGCCGTTTTCACCAGCCGAAATCGAGATGTCACCAGCGTCAATGTACCAGTCTTGGGCAAAGGCGGGGAGCGTCATCCCGACCACAAGGGCGGCGGTGAGGGCGAGGGCGGCGGCGCGCTTTCCGGTGGAGCGGCGGGCTGTTTTGACCGCAGAAACCGGGCTGTGCCCCAGAACACGCATGGCGAGTTTGCGATAAGAGATCATAAGTAGTACCTCCTTACAAAACTTCAAATCCGGTAAAACATAGGCTTGTGCTTGTAAGAAAATTATACCACTCCGGGGGGGGGGTGCAAGCAAAACTGCGTGAAAGGGGGTGTTTCCTGCGTGAAAAGCGGAAAATTGGCAAAAATTACCTAAAAACTGCCAGAATTTTTACTTCCAGCCCCGTGCTGTGGGGTCCAGCATTTCGGCGGCGGAGTAGACCAGCGCGTTGCAGATGGCGGCGGCCACGTTGCTGCCGCCCTTGCGGCCCATGGCCGCGATGGCGGGCACGCCGTAGGTCTCGCAGACGGCGAAGAGCCGCTCCTTGCTCTCCACCACGTTCACAAAGCCCACCGGCACCCCGATGACCAGCGCGGGCCGCAGCCCGGCCTCGATCAGCTCGGCAATGGTCAAAAGGGCCGTGGGCGCGTTGCCAACGGCGAGGATGGCGCCGGGGTGCTCCGCCGCCGCCCGGTGCATGGAAGCCACGGCGCGGGTGGTGCCCGCCGCTTTGGCCGCGGCGGCGACCTCCGGGTCCGCCATGTAACAGAGCGCACTGCCGCCCAGCTTTTTCAGGCCCGGCTTTGTGATGCCCGCCAGCGCCATGTTGGTGTCGGTGACGATGGGGGTCCCGGCGCGGAGCGCGGCCACCCCCGCCGCCACAGCCCCCGGCGTGAAGCGGAGGTTCTGGGCGTAATCAAAATCCGCCGTGGTGTGGATGACCCGCTTGACCACCGGGGCCGTCTCCGGCGGCGGGGTCAGGCCCAGTTCGGCCAGCTCGGCGGTGATGATGGAAAGGCTCGTCCGCTCAATGTCGGCGGGCAGATGATGTTGTGGGGTCATAGCTGCTCCTTTCGGGCAAGGCCCATGGCGGCATACAGGGCGTCCATGTCCAGCGCCTTGCGCACCCCCTCGGCCAGAAGGTCGAATTGCTGCTGGCGGTACTGCTCCATGGGCATCAGGGCGGCGGTGTCGGGGGCAATGCCCTTCCGCGCGCACAAAGCGGCCACCAGCTTTTCGGTCAGCTCGCCGGTGTCGAACAGGCCGTGCAGATAGGTGCCAAAGACCCTATCCTGCACACAGCCTTCGGGGGTGCCGTCCGCCTGTGTGCAGAAAGGGAGGCCCTCCACCTCGGTGCGGCCGGTGTGGATCTCGTAGCCTGTCAGCGCGGCCCCGGCAAAGGGGGCGGCGGTGGCTTCTGCCGTGACCTGCGCCCGCCGCTTCCGGGCGGTAAAGGTGGTGCGGGTGGGCAGCAGCCCCAGCCCGCGCAGGGTCTGGGCGCGGCCGCTCTCGGTGCCGTCGGGGTCGGCGAGGGTCTGCCCCAGCATCTGATAGCCGCCGCAGACGCCCAGCACGGGGGTGCCCCGCGCGGCCAGCTTGAGCAGCGCCGGTTCCAGCCCGGACTGCCGCAGCCAGAGCAGGTCGTCCACGGTGTTCTTGGTGCCGGGCAGGATCACGAGGTCCGGCGTGCCGAGGGTGTGGGCGTTTTGTACATACCGCACGCCCAGCAGCGGGTGCTGTTCCAGCGGCATGAAGTCGGTGAAGTTCGAGATATGGGGCAGGCGGAGGATGGCGATATCCAAGGGCTTGACGGTCTTGCCGGCCTCCAGCCGCTCGGAGAGGGAGTCCTCGTCCTCGATGTCCACCTTCAGGTAGGGCACCACGCCCAGCACGGGCAGATGGGTCTTTTCCTCCAGCATGGCAAGGCCGGGGCGGAGAATCTCCACGTCCCCACGAAATTTATTGATGATAAGGCCCTTGATGCGGGCACGCTCGTCGGGTTCCAGCAGCTCCACGGTGCCGTAGAGCTGGGCGAAGACGCCGCCGCGGTCGATGTCGCCCGCCAGCAGCACCGGCGCGTCCACCAGCTTCGCCAGCCCCATGTTCACGATGTCGTCGGCCTTCAGGTTGATCTCCGCCGGGCTCCCGGCCCCTTCGATCACGATGATGTCTACGGCTTCGGCAAGGCTGTTGTAGGCCGCGAGGATGTCCGGAATGAGCGATCTCTTCATCTTGAAGTAGGCGGCGGCGGGCATCTGGCCCCGCACTTCGCCGTTTACGATGACCTGACTGCCCACGTCGCTGCTGGGCTTGAGCAGGATGGGGTTCATCCGCACGTCGGGCTCGATGCCCGCCGCTTGGGCCTGTACCACCTGCGCCCGGCCCATTTCCAGCCCGTCGCGGGTGACAAAGCTGTTCAGCGCCATGTTCTGACTTTTGAAGGGGGCGGTGCGGTAGCCGTCCTGCGCAAAAATGCGGCAGAGCGCCGCGCAGAGCAGACTTTTGCCCGCGCCGCTCATGGTCCCCTGCACCATGATGCAGCTTGCTTTGCTCATCGGATCACCTCCGCAAGGGTCTTCAGCAGTCGTTCGTTTTCAGGCCCGGTGCGCACGGCGGTGCGGTACCAGCTGGCGTCAAGGCCGGGGTAATTCGCGCAGCTGCGCAGGACCACGCCCTTTTGCCGCAGCGCCTCGCCCAGCGTCTCCGGCCCTTGGAAAAGCAGATAGTTTGCCCGGCCCTCCAGAACCCGCAGCCCCAGCGCCCGCAGCCCGGCGGTCAGCCGGGGGCGCTGCTGGGCGAGGAGGGCGCGGACCCGGTCCACATAGGCGGTCTCGTCCAGCGCGGCCAGCCCCGCCGCTTGGGCAAGGCTGGAAACGCCCCACGGCTGCCCGGCGGCACCCATGGCGTCCAGCAGGGCGGGGTCTGCGCTCAAAGCGTACCCCAGCCGGACGCCCGCCATGCCGTAGAGCTTGGTGAAGGCCTTCAAGATCAGCAGATTCCCGCTGCCCAGCAGGGGCTTTGCGGTGAGCGAAGCGTGGTCGGGCAAAAAATCGAGGAAACATTCGTCCAGCAAAAGAAGCGCCCCGCAGGCGGTGCACTTCTCCAAGATGCGGGCCACAAGGGCGGGGGGCGTCAACTGGCCGGTGGGGTTGTTGGGCTGGCAGAGGAACACCATGTCCACGCTGTCATCGATGGCGCCGCAGAAGGCCTCCGTCACCGCAAAGTCGTCGGCCTCCCGCAGAAAACAGCGCTCCACCGTGCAGCCGACCGTTTCCAGTGCGGCGGCATATTCCGCAAACGTGGGGGCCGTGACCAGCGCCTTGCGGGGGCGCTTGGCCCACACCAGCCGGAAGATCAGGTCTGCCGCGCCGTTGCCGCAGAGGAGCTGTTCCGCCGGAACGCCCTCGTGTGCGGCCAGCTTTTCCCGCAGGGCGCGGCAAAAAGGGTCGGGGTAGCGGTCCGCCGTGGCAAGGGCTGCGGTGATGGCCTTGGCCACCCCCTCCGGCAAGCCCAGCGGGCTGACGTTGGCCGAAAAATCCAGCGGGTCGCGGCCAAACTCGGCGCGGTAGCCCGCCCAGTCGCCGCCATGTACGAATTGCATGGAAACATCTCCTTCCGCAAAGCATGATTGAGAGGGCGGGCCTGTCACAAAATCGCCCGCACCGCCAGCCCAACTGCCAGCGCCAGCACACTTTCGGCGTACATCATCCGGTTGGCGCGGCGGATGTCCTCCGGCTCAATGGGCCGGAGCGGGTCGCCGATGGTGGGTTTTGCGTAATACTCGCCGAAATAGTAAGCGGGCCCGGCCAACTGGACGCCCAGCGCCCCGGCACAGGCGCTCTCGGTCTGGGCGCTGTTGGGGCTGGCGTGGCAGCGCCGGTCCCGCCGCCAGATGCGCCATGCGCCCTTCGGGCTGTTCCCGGTCAGGGCCGCAGCGGCGCACCAGAGCAGCCCGGCCAACCGGCTGGGCAGATAGTTTGCCGCATCGTCGAGTTTTGCGGCGGCGCGGCCAAAGTAAAGGTACTTCTCGTTTTTGTAGCCCAGCATACTGTCCATCGTGTTGATGGCCTTGTAGGTCAGTGCCAGCGGGGCACCGCCAAGGAGCATATACAGCAGCGGCGCAATGACGCCGTCGCTGGCGTTCTCGGCCACAGTCTCCACGGCGGCTTTGGTCACCCCTTCCAGCGTCAGGTTCTGGGTGTCCCGCCCCACGATGCGGCTGACCGCCTTGCGGGCGGCGGGCAGGTCGGGCTTGATGAGCGCGCGGTAGACGTTGGTGCTCTCCTGCGCCAGACCCTTCGCGGCCAGCGCCTGTCCGCACCAGAACATCTGCACCGCCAGCCCCAGCCATGGGCTGAGCTTTGCCGCGCCGAGGCAGACGAGGCTGGTGAGCAGAAAGGTGCCCACGGGCAGGGTGAAAGCCACCACCGCCCCGCCCAGCAGCTCCCCCTGCGGCGTTTGGGGCAAGCGGGCCCGCAGCCGCTTTTCCAGCGCCGAGATGGCTTTGCCCATCAGTACGACGGGGTGGGGGAGCCATGGGGGGTCGCCGAAAAGGGTGTCCAGCACAAAGCCCCCCAGAACTGCTTCGCCGATCATCGGGCTGCCTCCTTTGTGTACTGCACCGTTTTCACAAGGTGCAGGATGCGGTGCGCGGCCCAGTCGCGGGCGTCCAGCAGATAGCCGCCCGCGTTGGGGGCGCACCAGTGGTAATAGTCCTCGTGGGGCAGGGCGTAGCGCTCCATCGCCGCCATTTGGGTGCCGCCGTGGGCGAGGATGACCAGCGTCTCTTCGCCGTCGGCCAGCGCCTTGTCCACCAGCGCGGAAAATGCCCGGCAGACCCGCGCGGAGAAGAGTGCCTTCGTCTCGCCGTCGGGGCAGGGACTTTCGCAGTTGGCGTCCACCCATGCCAGATAGTCGGGGTCGTGCTCCATCTCGATGAAATTGCGGCCCTCGAAGCTGCCAAAGCACATCTCCTGCAGGCCGCGCACCTCCACGAGGTCGGCCTCCGGGAAGAGCACTTCGGCGGTCTGCCGGGTGCGGCAGAGGGGCGTGATGTAGACGGTTTTCGGCTGGATGTCGGCCCGGCAGAGCTGGGCCCGGCCTTCGGGCGAGAGCGGGATGTCCCGCTGGCCCTGATAGCGCTTTTCAGCGTTGTAGGCGGTCAGCCCGTGGCGCAGCAGATAGATCAGCATGGGGGCAGTTCTCCTTTCAGAATGGTGGGGATGCCGCAGAACATCTGTACGACGCATTGGGCCCGGCTGGCCAGCAGACAGGCCAGCCGCCCGGCAGCTTCCCGCGCGGCCCGCTCCCCGGCGTCCACGGGGACCACGCCGCCGCCCACCTCGGTGGCGATCACGATATCATAGGCGGCGAGTTTGTCCGCGAGTTTCTCCAGATCGTCCGCATCCTTTGCAAGGTTCTGCACCTCGGCGATGCGGGTGCCCGGCAGGGCGTTTGCAAAGGTGCGCTTGCCGCTGTACAGCGGCCCGGTGATGAAGATCATAACAGCCCTCCCCATTGGCACGCACACAGTGCCGCCAGCATCCACAGCTCGGCTTTCTGCAAAAACCACCCGGCCAGATCGCCGGTGATGCCGCCAAACTGCTTTTTAGAAACAACGTAATAACGAACAAAGACAAGAACCGCCGCCAGCGCCAGCCCCCAGCCGCCCAGTACCGTCAGCGCGGCGCAGAGGGCGAAGGCCAGCCCGAACAGAACGCTGCGGACAGTCTTGCGGTCCGCCGCTGAAGCAAAGGTGTGGGCGAGGCCGGTGTTCTTCGCCATGGGGAAGGCGGCCACGGCAAGGCCGGAAAGTGCCCGCTCCAGCACCAGCGCCAGCGTCCAGAGGAACCCTGTGCGCGGGGTAAACTGCACGGCGGTGCACAGCGCAAAATAAGCGAGGAAATAACTGCACAGTCGGATCACGGCAAAGGCCCCGCAGTGGGGGTCCTTCAGGATTTCCAGTTTCTTTTCCCGGTCGCCGTAGCTGGAAAGGGCGTCGCAGGTGTCGGCGTAGCCGTCCAGATGGATGCCGCCCGTGACCCAGACCGGGAGCAGACAGAACCCGCCCGCTTTCACCAGCGCCGGGAGCGGCAAGGCCCCGCACAGGGACCACAGCCCGCCGATGACCAGCCCGATGAGGGGGAAGGCGCACATCGCGTACCGCATATTCTTTTCGTTCCACTGGAACTGCGGCACCGGTACAGCGGAAAACATCGCAAAAGCCACCGCAATGGTCTGGAAAAAGATCATGATTTCGCTCCTTTATAAGAGACCGGGATGCCGCACACCACCCGCACCACAGCGTCGGCGCGGGCCGCCAGCCCATTGTTGACCTGCGCCAGCGCTTTCAGGTAGCGGTCGGTGTCGCCCGCATAGCCGGCCCCGCCGCTGAACACCTCGTTCGAGACGACGATGAGGTGTTCGCATTGCGCGGCCAATTGGGAAAGCCCATCCAGAATGGCCGAAGCGGCGGCTTCGCCCGCACCGGCGGGGTCATACAGTTCGTTGGCGGTCAGGTTGCCGAGGTCTTCCAGCAGGGCGGTGCCCCGCGCGGGGAGCCGGACGGCGTCAAGATGCAGCGGGCACTCCACGGTCTCAAACTGCTTTTTGGCCCGCATTTGGCGGTGCTTTTCCACCCGCGCGGCACACTCGGCGTCCCACACCTGCATGGTGGCGAGGTAATAGCGGGGAAGAGCTGTTTTCAGCACCAGCGATTCGGCGTATTCGCTTTTTCCGCTGGCCGCGCCGCCCAGCACCAGCGTCAGCATTGGGGAGTATACGGCGTGATGCCGCCCTCCGCGAAGGAATAACAGTGGTCATAAACGGCTAGCGCCATATCCCACAGCGGGATGGAAGCCACCGCGCCGGTGCCCTCGCCGAGGTGGAGCCCAGCGGTCAGGAGCGGGGCCTTGCCCAGTGCCTCCAGCACCAGCCGCGCCGCCGGTTCGGAGGAACAGTGGCTGGCGAAAACGGCCTTGGCAGCGGCGGGGCAGAGCCGCACGGCACAGAGCGCCGCGACCCCGCTGATGAAGCCGTCCATCAGGACGGGGATCCCTTCCAGCGCCCCGCCGAGGAAAACGCCGCACAGGCCCGCAAGGTCGAACCCGCCAAGCTTCGCGAGGACGTCGAGGGGGTCAGCGGCGTCGGGCGTGTTGACCGCGATGCCTCGGCGGATGGCGTCCATTTTGCGGGCAAGCCCCTTATCGGAGAGGCCCGCGCCCCGGCCGGTCATGGTTTCGATGGGCTGGCCCAGCAGCACCGCCGCCACCGCGCTGGAGGTGGTGGTGTTGCCGATGCCCATCTCGCCGGTGGCCAGCAGTTGCACGCCCTGCGCCTTCTGGGCACGGACGAGGGCGATGCCCGCCGCGATGGCGTCGATCGCTTCGGCGCGGGTCATGGCAGGGCCTTGGGTGAAGTCCTGCGTCCCGGCGGCGATGCGGCAGTTGACCACACCGGGCACCGAGTCCCCGGCCATGCCCATGTCCACGGGCACGACCTCGCACCGGGCCGTTTTGGCCATCTGGCAGACACTGGTCCGCCGGGCAGCAAGGTTTTCGGCCACGGCGCGGGTCACGCTCTGGTCGGTCTGGCTCACGCCCTGCGCCACCACGCCGTTGTCGGCGCAGAGCACCAGCACGGCCCGGCGGGAAAGATCAAGCTGGGCCGTGCCGGTCAGCGCGGCGGCTTCTTCCAGCAGCGTTTCCAGCGCACCGAGGCCGCCCAAGGGTTTTGCGAGGCTGGCCCAGTGGGCGTGGGCGGCGGCACGGGCCGCTTCGTCGGGCGGGGTGATGGTGGAAAGAAGCTGGTTCAGTTCCGGTTCTGTCATGGGTTCGGCTCCTTTTGAAGATAAGATCGGGCGGCGGTCACGAACCGCCGGGGCAGAGAAGTGCCCGCCCAATACAAATGCGGGAAGCCCGCATAGAAATGCTCATTTGCAAAGCCGCAGGGCCAGCTCCGGCCATCGGCTTTCCGAGCGGTGAAGGCGTCGCCGTTCGCGGTGGTGTCCCAGTGGTGGAACTCGTGGACGGGGAGTGCTTCGCCGCGGCGGAACAGCATACTGTCCGCCTGTGCGGTCAGGGCGGCGTAGCCGAACCGCACGAGTTTGCCGACCCGGAAGCCCTGCCCCGGCAGCACGCCCGCCATGGGATAGGCGGTGCCGTCGGCATCTTCCAGCGACTGCCCCAAATAGAGGAAGCCGCCGCATTCGGCCACGGTGGGAAGACCGCGCTGGATGGCGGCGCAGAGGACGCAGCGCAGCGGTTCGTTCTCACGCAGCGCCTTGGCGTGCAGTTCCGGGTAGCCGCCCGGCAGGTAAACCCCGCCGATGCTCTCCGGCAGGGCGGTATCGTGCAGGGGGCTGAAAAAGACAAGCTCAGCGCCCGCCGCCCGCAGCGCGTCCAGCGTCTCGGCATAGGTGAAGCAGAACGCTTCGTCCTTTGCCACCGCGATGCGCACCGTCGGCGAGGCAGGGGTCAGAAAATCGGGCAGGGGCGAAACGGGGGCGGGAAGGCTCGTCAAAGCGAGGAGCCGCTCCCAGTCCAGCGTGGCGGAAACTGCTTCGGCGAGACGCTCGATCTTTTCCTGTAGACCGGAAACTTCCTCCGCCGTTTTCAGCCCCAGATGGCGGCTCTCCACAACGGCGTCGGGCAAATGGGGCAGATAGCCCAGCACGGGCAGCCCAGTCTCCCGCTCCAGCAGGGGGGCAAGCAGTTGGTGCAGACGGGGGGAGCAGTCGTTGAGGAGGATGCCCGCCAGATGACTCGGCGTCCGGAAATTTTTCAGCCCGTTGATCTGAGCCGCCAGCGTCACACTGGCCCCTTTGGGCTGGACCACCAGCAGAACGGGGAGGCCAAGGGTATCCGCCAGCGCCCACGCGCTTGCGGCGGTGGTACAGTTGAGCCCGTCATAAAAGCCCATGGCTCCCTCGCAGAGGGCGGCCCCATGCCCGGCGGCATAGTGGGCGTACAGGGCCCGCACCGTGTCTGGCGCAGAGAAGAACAGGTCGAGGTTGTGGCTGTCCACCCGGAGAGCGGAGCGGTGGAACATCGGGTCGATGTAGTCGGGCCCGGATTTGAAGGCGCAGGGCCAAAACCCACGCTTCTTCAGCGCCGCCAGCAGGGCACAGGTCAGGGTGGTCTTTCCGCTGCCGGAAGCGGGGGCTGCAAGGACGAACTGGATCATTTTCGTTCCCCCGTGATCAGAAAAATGGGGTTGTTGGCCATCAGGAGATGGAGCTTGCCCGCCGGTCTGGTGCGGCTGACGGCAAGCTGGGTTACTTCGGCGGTTTGTCCATGAGCCGCCAGCGCCGCAATGGCCGCACTCAGGGTCTCCAGCGCAATGGCGGAGATGCACAGGCGGGCGTTCGGGTTCTTGGCAAGGGCGGCGTTTACCACCTCGGCCATGCTGCCTTTGGTGCCGCCGATGAAGACGGCGTCCGGTGCGGGCAGGTCGGCCAGAACCTGCGGGGCGGTCCCCTCGATCAGGGACAAATTATAGGCGTGGAATTTCTCCCGGTTCTGGCGGATGAGGGCACAGGCGTCGGGGGCACATTCCACCGCGTAGACATGCCCGCGCGGTGCGGCCAGCGCCAGTTCGACGCTGACGCTTCCGGTCCCGGCCCCGACATCCCAAAGGGTATCTGTAGGCCGGACAGCCAGCTTCGCCAGTGCGGCGGCGCGGACTTCCTGCTTCGTCATGGGGACCTCTCCCCGGATGAAGGCATCATCCGGGAAGCCGGGGGCCCGCCGGGCAGGGAGAACGGTGTGCTCGATGAGCAGAACGCTCAGAGGGGCACAGGCGTTTGCGGCAAGGGCCTGCGCCGTGCCGAATGCCAGATGTTCCTGCGGTGTACCGAGGTTTTCACCTATGATCGCATGGGCGTCCCCAAGGCCCGCATCGGCCAGTTTGGCGCAGAGGGTGGCGGGCGTTTCGGTGCCGCCGGTCAAGAAGAACACCGGGCGGCCTTCGGCGGTCAGGCACTCGGCTGCCGGGTCACAGGCACAGCCGTGGGCCGAGACGAGCTTCCAATCCTTCCACGGGCGGCCAATGGCCGCAGAGAGAAGCTGCACGCTGGAAATACCGGGCAGCACCCGCGCCGAAATGCCGAAGGCCCGCAGCATGGGCAGCAGCTTGGAAGCACCGGAATAAAACCCGGTGTCGCCGCTGTAAAGAAGGGCCGCATTTGCTGCCGGAAACTCGGAAAGGCAGGACAAAATATCCTCCGGTTTATAGAGGGCTTTCCGGTTCTCGGTGCAGCCGGTGGGCAGATGCTCCAGCAGCCGTTTTGCCCCGATGATGAGGTCGGCGCTCTGCAGGGCAACAAGCCCCTGCGCCGTGAGCAGTTCCGGTGTGCCGGAACCCATCCCGATCAGTGTGACCATCCCAAAGCCTCCTTGCAGCGTGCCAGAATTTGTGCGGCAGTTTCTCCGTTTTCGGCCGGGCGGCGGAGCACCACGAGCTGTGCGCCCATGTCCTGCGCGGCCTGTGCCTTTTCGGCAAAGCCGCCCGCTGCGCCGCCGTCCTTTGTGACGAGGAAACGGATGTGGAACTGCTCCATCAGTGCCCGGTTCAGCGCGTAGGAGAAGGGCCCCTGCATCGCAAGGATGTTTTTGTGGGGAATGTGAGCGGCTTCACAGGCGGCGATGCTGTCCAGCGTGGGCAGAACGCGGGGGAACAGCCGCGCCGGGTCGATGCGGGAAAAGGCGGCAAGCTCCTTGGCCCCGGTGGCCAGCAGGACATTGCCCTGTGTTCCGGCGAGAAACTCCGCCGCGTGCATGGCCGACTGGAACACCATGCTTCCTGCTGGGAGGGGGCTTTCGGCCCGCAGCAGCCGGTGGTATTCGATCTGCGCCGTTTTGCACGCCGCCGCAATGTTTTTGGTGGCATCCACTGCGTAGGGATGGGTGGCGTCCACGCAGAGGTCGGCCCCTTTCAAAAGGTCGGCCATTTCCTCCGGTGTCAGCCGCCCGCAGTGCACTGTGATGCCGGACAAACTGCCCTGCTCCTCGGCCCCCAGCGGGGTCGCCACGCTGACAAGGACGTCCGCCCCCAGCGCGGCCAGCTCTTTGGAAAAAATGCGGCCCTCGGTGGTGCCGCTGAAGACGACTGTTTTCATCCGCGATACCCCCTCGGTGTAACCATCCGGCCGCTGAGCTGTTTTGTCTCCGCGTTGCCGATGAAGACGGTGGTGAACATATCCACCGGGGTATGTTCCAGCTGGGCCAGCGTCAGGACGCGGTGGGTCTGGCCCTCCCGCCCGATGTTCCGCACCAAGCCGCAGACGGTCTGGGGCGGTTTGCCGTGTTCCAGCAGGATGCGGACCGCTTTTTCAAGGTAGTCCGGCCGACCCTTGGAGGAAGGGTTGTACAGCGCGATGCAGAAATCGCCCATGGCTGCCGCTGCCAGCCGCCGCTGGATGACCGCCCACGGGGTGAGCCGGTCGGAGAGGGAAAGCACGCAGAAATCATGGGCCAGCGGTGCCCCCAGAACGGCCCCGCCGCTGAGGGCGGCGGTCAGGCCCGGTACCACTTCCACGGCGACATCGGGAAACCGCTCGGCCAATTCCAGCAGGGGGCTGGCCATCCCGTAAACACCTGCATCGCCGGAGCAGATGAGGGCGACGATCTTGCCGCTTTGCGCCGTTTCCAGCGCCCAGCGGCAGCGGTCCAGCTCCTTGGTCATGCCGGTGGCGTAATATTCCTTTTCCGGATAATAGGGGCGCACGAGATCCAGATAGACCGTATAGCCGCACAGCACCTCGGCTTTTTGCAAGGCGCTCTGCGCCTGTGCGGTCAGAAACTGCGGGTCGCCGGGGCCAAGGCCGACCACGAACACGGTGTTATTCATGCTGCCACCTCCAATCTGGGGCATAGGGGCGGAGCGCCAGCGCAAAGGTCACGCCGCCGCCCGCCTGTTTCGGGATGCGGATGGGGCCGCCCGCCGCCAGCACAGCCGCCCGCTCGCACACATTGTCCACGCCGGTAACGCTTTGAACAAAGTGCGAGGGCGTAAAGGTGCCGGGCGCGGCTTGGAGCTGCGCGGCGGAATAAAAGGAAAGCTTCCACCGGTGCGCTTGGCAGAACGCCAGCAGCCCCGCTTCGTTTTGTTTCAGGTCGATGCTGGCGGCGGCGCAGATGCAGGCAGGGGCAAGGCCGTGGGTTTCGCAGAACGCAGCAAAAGCTGCTTCCAACTGTTCGGTGGTGGTGCCGCGCTTGCAGCCGACGCCCAGCACGCCGATGCGGGGGACAAGATGCAGCGCATTTCCGGCAGGGAAAAGGGTCAGGGCGAAGTCTGCTGCGTCCTGCGTTTGGGTCGGAATTACCCCCGCAGGAGCCGCGCCGGGAAGGGAAAATTCCGACCAGACGGAAGCGGTCTGTCCGGCCAGCAGTTTCCCACTGACGGCCTTGATCCGCGCCGGTTCCAACACCTGACAATTTTGATGCTTCGCCCACTCGTCCACAGCGAAAATCCCGTTGGCATCCGTCGCCGTGGTGATGACCGGCACCGCCCCGCAGAGCGCAGAAAGCTGGCGTGCCAGATCGTTGGCCCCGCCCAAATGGCCGGACAAGATCGGCACCGCGAAGCGTCCGCATTCGTCCAGCACGACCACGGCGGGGTCGCTGGCTTTGCTTTGGCAATGGGGCGCAATGGCTCGCACCGCAATGCCGACGGCCCCCACAAATACCAAGGCATCCGAGCGGACAAACTCCGCCGCTGTCCACTGGGCTAAGGCCGGCCCGCCATGGCCGCAGCGGGTCACGCTGCCGTGCAGGGAAGCGGCCAGTTTTTCAGCCAGCCGCAGTCCCCTTTCGGTGAAGGCGGCGTAGGCGGGCGTCACCGGTCGGCTCCTTTGCGGAACGCGGTGGTAAAGGCGGGGTCGTAGAGTTTGCTGCGCTCGTACCGGGTGCCGAGAAAATCCCCCACCACGATGAGGGCGGTTTTGGTGATGCCGTTCCGGCGGGTGCTCTCGGCCAGCGCTCCGACGGTGCAGCGCACGATTTTCTGCTCCGGCCAGCTTGCCTTATAGACCACGGCGGCAGGGGTGGCGGAGGTGTAAGCGCCCTGCAGCAGCGCTTCCTGCACCTTATCAATGAGGCCGATGGAGAGGAAGATCACCATGGTCGCTCCGTGGGAAGCAAGGCTTGCCAGCTTTTCCTTTTCCGGTACGGGGGTGCGGCCCTCCATCCGGGTGATGATGACGGTCTGGCTGACGGTGGGCAGGGTGTACTCGGCGTTCAGGGCCGCCGCCGCCCCGCAGAAGCTGGAAACGCCGGGGGTATCATCGTAGGAAATTCCGGCGGCGTCAAGGGCGTCCATCTGCTCCCGGATGGCACCGTAGAGACAGGGGTCGCCGGTGTGGAGCCGCACGGTGGTCTTGCCCGCCGCTTCCATCTGCCGCATGACGTCGAGCACCTGTTCCAGCGTCATCTCGGCGCTGTTGTAAAGGGCGCAGCCGGGCTTTGCCAGCCCCAGCAGGGCGGGGTTTACAAGGCTCCCTGCATAAATGATGCAGTCTGCCCCTTGCAGAAGGGCGGCTCCGCGCTGGGTGATAAGATCCGGCGCACCGGGTCCGGCTCCGACAAAATGTACCATAATGCGTTACTCCTTCCAGCGCTGCAATAACTGTGCGGCGGCTTCGGTCTGGCCCAGCGGGCCGTTCTGGTTTGAAAACAGGATCGCCCCCACCCGGAACGCCCCTGCCGCGCGGCGGTCAAGGTGGAGCTGGATGGCGGAAAGCAAGCTTTTCAGCACCGGTTCCCGCAGCCCGGCAGCGTCTAATATCTCCAGACAGGCGTCGGTGGTGGCGGCGTCCATCAAAGAAGTGCAGACTTCACGGGGCGCGCCGCAGAGGGCCGCATGGGTGCAGAACAGCTCCGTACGGCAGTCGGCGGTGTGGGAGTGGGTGTTCATGATGCCGCCCGCCAGCTTGACGAGCTTGCCCACATGGCCCACCAAAAGCACCTCCTCGAATCCGGCGGCAGCGGCCATATCCAGCGTGTCACCGATGAAGTTTGAGGTCTTCACCACCGGGAGGACGGCAAATTCCGGGTAAGTCCCGTGGAGGTAGTCCAGCCCGTAGTTGCCGGGCGCAAGGATGAGCCGCCGGGGGCCGGGGGCTGCTTTGGCTCGCAGGGCGGCTTGGTTCATTTCCAACTGGATGGTGTCCAGAATGGCCTGTTGGCTCATGGGCTCCACGATGCCGCTGGTGCCCAGCACGGACAGCCCGCCCTCGACCCCGATGTGGGGGTTGAAGGTACGCTTGGCCACCTCTTCGCCGCCCTTGATGGAGAGGGTCACAGCAAAGCCGCCGGTGTAACAGGCATTTTCGGCCTCTCTTTTCAGCGCCTCGGCGATCATCTGACGGGGGACATGGTTGATGGCGGCTTGTCCGACCGGCTGGTCGAGGCCGGGTTTTGTCACCCGGCCTACTCCTTTGCCGCCGGAAATGCGGATGTCCGTGGTGTCGGGCAGCAGGGCGACAGAGGCGATCACCGGCAGCCCGGTGGTCACGTCCACATCGTCGCCGCCGTCCTTTTCGATGGCACATTCGGCCCCGGCGTCCGTTTTGCGGCAGAACAGGGGGGCCACTTCCACCACGATGCCCTTCGGGGTGCGGAGGGCGACGGTCTCCGGGGGGGTCCCGGTCAGCAGCAGCCGGGCTGCCCCCGCCGCCCCCAGCGCTGCGCAGGTGCCGGTGGTGTAGCCGCAGCGCAGCAGCTTCTGCCCGCTGCGGACGTAGTGCTCAAACTTGGGCTTCGGAGGCTTTGGGGGACCGAACAGGGCTTCGTACTGCTCCCGTCTCAGGTCGTAAAGGGCTTGGATGTTCTCCGGCGCAAAGGCTTCTTTGGCCGTCAGCACGCCGGAAACGCCCTGCGGTGAGACGCAGACCACTGCATCCGCGATCTTCTGGGCCATGTCCAGCTCGTGCAGACTGACGATGACGGCAAGGTGCTGCTGGTGGGCCAGCTTTTGCAGGATGGTCAGCAGCTCGATCTTGCCCTTGATGTCCAGAAACGAGGTGGGCTCGTCCAGCAGGAGGATCTCCGGCTGCTGGCAGATGGCGCGGGCCAGCAGGATGCGCTGGCGCTGGCCGTCGCTGATGCAGTTGAAGTCCCGATCGGCAAGGTGGGAAGCCCCCACCAGCGCAAGGGCGTCCCGCACGGCCTGTTTGTCCGCTTCGGAAAGGATGCCCAGCCGCCCGGTGTAGGGGATGCGCCCCGCCGCCGCAAACTCGAAGCAGGTGGTCAGCTCGGTGCGGCGGGTGTGGGGGAGCATCAGGGCCAGCCGCTGTGCGCGGGCAGTGCCGGTGTAGGCGGCAAGGTCTTGGCCGCCCAGCAGCACGGTGCCGCCGAGGGGGGCCAACTGCCCGGCCAACGTTTTGAGCAGCGTGGATTTGCCCGCGCCGTTCGGGCCGATGAGGGTCAGGATCTGCCCGCGCCGGACGCCGAGGGCGATGGCCTCGGCCAGCGGTGCTTTGCCGTAGCCCATGGCTAAATTTTGCGTTTCGCAGAAAAAATCGTTCATCGTGCGCCCTCCTGATCCCGGCGGACGAGCAGCCCGATGACCACCGGCGCGCCGAACACCGCTGTCACCGCGCTGATGGAAAGCTCAGTGGGGGCGAACAGGCTGCGGGCGATGAGGTCACAGAGCAGACAGAACGCCGCGCCGCCGAGGCAGCACCCCGGCAGGACATAGAGGGGCTTTGCGCTGCCCAGCAGCTGCTTGACGAGGTGGGGTACCGCAATGCCCACAAAGGAGATGGGCCCGGCAAAGGCGGTGACACAGGCGGCCAGCAAGCTGGAAAGCAGAACCAGCGCGCGGGAAAACCGCTTGACGTTGACCCCGACGCTCTGGGCATAGGCTTCCCCCATCTGGTAGGCGGACATGGGTTTCGAAAGGCAGAACGCCGCCGCCAGCACGGGCAGCACCACCAAGGCGGCGGCCCGGACGTTGCCCCACGTCATACCGGAAAAGCTGCCCTGCGACCAGTTGTGGAGGTTGACGATGTTTGAATCCTGCGCAAAGGCCACCACGAATTCGGTGATGGCGGAACAGATGTAACCGATCATGATGCCGCAGATGACGAGGATGCTCATCCGCTGCACCCGGCGTGCCACGGCCAGCACAAAGGCCATGGCGGCCATGGCCCCCGCAAAAGCGGCGAGGATGAGGGTGACGGAATTGGTCAGCAGCCCCCGGTTCAGGAAGACCACCATGACCAGCGCCACGGCCAGCTTGGCCCCGCTGGAGATGCCCATGACGAAGGGGCCTGCGATGGGGTTGGCGAAAAAGGTCTGGAGCAGGTAGCCCGCCGCCGAAAGCGCCGCCCCCAGCAGCACGACCATGACCGCGCGGGGAAGGCGGAGCTGGGTGATGATGCCGACGGACAGGGCGTCCTGCCCGCGGCCCAGCAGTGCCGAGACCACGGCTCCCGGCGTCAGCGCCACGCTGCCCCAGAAGATGTTCGCGGCGAAGAGGATCACCAACAGGAGCGCCAGAAGCAGATAGGCTGCGGCAAGGCGTTTTTGGCTTGTCATGAGCGGCTCCTTTCGTCAGGTCACGTGGGTGAGGAATTGCAGGTCGGCGGGGGCATCTTCGGTCAGGACGCGGTGGAGGTCCACCACGAAATCGGCCAGCTCCATGCTCTGCTGGAAAAAGCTCTGGGTGGTGCACCAGACATCGCCGTTCTGCACGGCCTTGAACTCGGCCAGCAGGGGGCACTTGGCCACCAGCTCGTCGATGGTGGAGACAACGCCCTCAATGGTGCTGTTGTAGAGCAGCACGTCGGCATCCTTGGCCCCAGCGTAGAAATCTTCCAGCGGGAGGTTCATGGTGGAAAGGCTGTTGCCGCTGTCGGTCAGGTCGGAAAAGACGTAATCGCCGCCCGCCAGTTCGATCATCTGGGACACATAGTCGCCGCCCTTGCGGACATTGGCGAGGTCGTTGGCCGTGATGGAGAAAAAGGCACAGGTCTTGCCGGTGGGCGCTTGGTCGGCCAGCACGGCGATGCGCTCGGCCTGTGCGGCGAACAACTGCTCGGCCAGCTCCTCTTTGCCCAGCAGGATGCCCCAGAATTTGATCCACTCCATCCGGGCGAGGGGGCCGCTCTCGTAGCTGGAGCGTTCCACCAGCGCCGGAATGCCGAACCGTTCCAACTGCTCCTTGACCTCCGGGGTGTGGAAGATCATGGTGTTCTCAATGGCGAGGCTGCAATTGGCGGCTAAAATCTGCTCGTAGTCCGGGGCGCTGTACTTGCCCGCGTAGGCGATGCGTCCGGCTTCCATGGCGGTTTTGGCGTCGTCGAGGTACCAGCCCTCGGCTTTGGTGCCGGAAAGAGTGATGGTGTCCAGCGCGTCGAGGTGGATAAACAGATCCATGACCGATGTAGAGACGAGGTAAATGTTCTGCACCGGCTGGCGCAGGACAGTCACGCCGTCGGGGAGGGCGTCCACTTCGGCGGCATCCTCCGGAACGACAAGGAACTTCTGATCCGAATCGGGGAGGGAGAGCAGGGTATAACCCCCCTCGTAGCAGTCGGCTGTGAACTGGGCCGCGTAGTCCAGAGGGTAGCTGTGGCTGAACACCAACTTGTCCGTATTGGCGGGGGCGGACTGCGCTGCGCAGCCGCTGAGCAGAAGGGCAGAGACGGGAAGGACTTTCAGAAAATTGCGACGTGAGATCATATCAGTTCAGGGTAAAGGTCAGGGTGTACTCGATCTCGTGGGGGGTGCTCATGGCAACGGTATCCGCCACGACGGAGAGGGGAGTGCCCAGCGCAGCCACGGGGATCTCAAAGGTGGAGTTGCCCTCGGTGTTGGTGGGCAGATACTTCTCGCCGTCCACGATCATATAATCGTAGTTGGGGCTGCTCCAGACGATCCCAGCGGTCATCCTGCCGTCCGCGACGGTCAGGGCAGCGGGGCTGTCCACGCTGGCGCGGCCGGAACCGCCCTCCAGCACGACATTGACGCTGTACTCGCCGTCCGCAGGGGTCTCCGCGGCCTCTTCGGCCTTGGGCTCTGCGTTGCGGACACTGACGGTGTGGTCGTACCACTTGCCCTTGGTGCCGAGGATGGCGAGGGCAAAGTCCTCGTCTACGGCGGTCAGGGGGATATCGTAGCCGTACACCTCTTCGGTGGTGCCGTCGGAGTAGGTCACGGTGTCGGTGGTGGGGAGCAGCCAGTCGGCCTTGTTGGCGTCGGCATCGGCCGCGCTGCCCAGATACAGGTTGACGATCTTCTTGGAAGCAAGGCTGACGTGGAAGGTCATCTGGCCGTCTTTCACGGTCAGGGTGCCCTTGCCATCACAGGCTTCGTTGGTGTGGACCATGCTGCTGTCGGTCTCGAAGTCGGCGGTGTAGATGCCGTCCGGCAGGGTGGCAGCGGCCTCCGAAGCAGCCTCCGAGGTCGCGGCCACGGAAGAAGCAGCCGAAGACGCAGCCTCCGAGGCCGCGGCGGAGCTTGCGGTGGAGGAAGAAGCACCGCAGCCGGTGAGGGCGGCGGCCAAAATCAGGGTTGCGGCGGAAAGCGTAAGAAACTGTTTGCAGCGCATCGATCAAATACCTCAAAAAATCAAAATTTCAGATGGGTGGGAGCCTCCTCCTCATGCGGGGGCGGCTCCCATAAAAATTGCCCGAAAAGATTTCTCCCTTCGGGCAATGAAATGCGGGATATTAGCCGTTCAGGGAATCAATGGCGGCTTTGGTGTGGGCAACGTAGAGCTGCTGGATGTCGTCGATCTCACCCAGACCATTGATCTGGCAGTCGATGGAGTCGAAGGCACCGGCGGCCTTGAACTGGCTCAGCCAAGAATCGGCGTCCTCACCGGCCATATCGTTGTTGGCGTGGTCACCGGCAACGACCATCAGCGGGCGCAGGACGACCTTGGTATAACCGGCAGCCTTGACGGCTTCGATCACGTTCTCACAAGCGGTCTCCTCCGGCTCGCCTTCGACGGTGCCGATGAAGATGTTGCTGTAGCCAAGGGTGTCCATGGTGGTCTGCATCTGGCTGTAGCTGACCTTTGCGGTGTGAGAGGTGCCGTGGCCCATGAAGACGAAGGCCACACCGTCGGCAGCAGCGGCGTCGAGGCTGTCGTAACCGGCTTCCTTCACGGCAGCGGCGGTCACAGCCTTGGCAACGGCTTCCTTATCAGCGTTGATGACGGCAGCGTCGGAACCGACCTCGCCCAGCAGGGGCTCTGCCACGGCGACGGATTCGAACTTGTCGCGGTAGGAGTCGATCATCTCCATCATCTCGTCGTACTCGGCGCCGTGCATCAGGTGGGTGGGCTGGACCACGAGGTTCTTCACACCGTTGGCCACAGCGCGGTCCATGGCCTGCTGCATGTTGTCGATCTTCTCGCCGTCACGGGCCTGCACATGGTTGATGATGATCTGGGCGGTGAAGGCACGGCGGACCGACCAATCCGGGTAAGCTTCCTGCAGAGCATCCTCGATGCCCTTGATGTCGGCCACGCGGCTGTCGTTGAAGGAGGTGCCGAAGGAGACCACCAGCAGCTCATTGTCGCCGATGTTATCCTCGTTGCGGCTGTCGTCCTTGGAGGCATCGCCGGTGTCGCGGCCAAAGTAATCGGGGTCGGCCTCTTCGCCCTCGACCAGCTCCTTCTGTGCGTCGGTCAGAGCGTCCCAAGCGGCCTTGGCGGCAGCGCACTGCTCGTCGGTGTTGTCGTTGCGCTCCTGCACATAGATGGCGTCGATCAGATCGGCAACGTTCTTTGCAGCCAATTCATCTGCCTCCTCACTGGAAACTTCGCTGGATGCGGCGGCAGAGCTTGCCACGCTGGAAGCAGCGGTGCTGGATGCAGACCCGCCGCAGCCGGTGAGCACACCGGCGCAGAGGGTGAGGGCGGTCAGAGCGGCCGCCGCCTTGTGGATCGTACGTTTTCTCATGTTCTGTGTTCCTTTCCTGTTTTGGATACATTCGTTCGAACCGGACAGAAGGGTACAGGAAAGAGAACCTGACCAAACAAAAAGGCCCCTTTTGTTTGCGGGATGGCAAAACAAAAAGGACCCTTTCCAGTGATTCAGGCTTTTTGGGTACAACCAATTCCTCGTGATTTGGAGCATACGCTCCCGTACCAACAACCGGCAGGTTTCCTGACTGAAAGATCACCGCCCTCCGCCGCCTTCCCGGAGCAGATGCTCCAGTGACCGGTGCCCAAAGCACCCGGACGGGGGACTCCCTTATCACAGTGACGAGATCGTGCGGGATTGTGCACCCGCTTCCCTTTTAACGTTTCTGCCCTCCGCTTATCAGCAAAATGACGAAACGCACCGACTGTTTTCTATTCAGTTCGCTAGAAAGTATAGCACACACACGAGAAAAACGCAAGCGATCACAGCCATTGCCGCAACACGTCGTTCAGCTTGTTCAGGTCGAGGGGTTTTGCGATGTGATCGTTCATGCCCGCATTGCGGGAGAGGACGACATCCTCGGCAAAGGCGTTGGCCGTCATGGCAACGATGGGGATGGTCTGCCCGCCGTGGAGCGTCTGGGCCCGGATGGCGGCGGTGGTTTCGTAGCCGTTCATCAGCGGCATCTGGATGTCCATGAAGATCAGATCGTAATAGCCGACGGGGGCTGCTGTGAACTTTTCTACGGCCTCCCGGCCGTTTTCGGCACACTCGATGGAGACGCCGGTCATCCCGATGATCTCCTTGGCGATCTCGCGGTTCAGCTCGTTGTCCTCCACCAGAAGGATGCGCTTGCCGGTGTAATCGCAGCGGGCCAGCTCGTCCAGTTCGTTCCGGTCGGCGGCGTTCGGTTTGCCCGCCACGAGATTTTTCAGCGCGGCGGTCAGGCGGGAGCGGAAGAGCGGCTTTGTAATGAAGTCGTTGACCCCGGCGGTGCGGGCCTCGTTCTCGATATCCGTGTAGTCATAGGCCGTCAGCACGACGATGGGCAGTGCCTTGCCGAGTTTCTGCCGGATGCGCCGGGTCAACTCGACGCCGTTCATGCCCGGCATCTTCCAGTCCACGAGGACGGCGAAGTAATCGTTGTGTGCCTCGTGGTGGGCCGCGGCGCGGGCGACGGCTTCCTCGCCGGAGGTGGTCCACTCGCCGTCGATGCCCACTTCCTGCAGCATCTCGACCGTGCTCTCGCAGCACAGCACATCGTCATCCACCACGAGGACCGGCAGATGGACCAGCTCGTCGATCTGCTCGGTGGAACGGTTTTGCAGCTTCAGGAAGATGGTCACGGTGAACTTGCTGCCCTTGCCCAGCTCGCTTTCTACGTCGATGGTGCCGTTCATCATGTTCACGGCGTTCTGGGCGATGGCCATGCCGAGGCCGATGCCCTGAATTTTGGTGGTGCGCTTGTCGTCCGCGCGGGTGAAAGGCTCGAACAGGATCTTCTGGAACTCCGGTGTCATGCCGATGCCGTTGTCTTTCACGGTGAACTGGTAGCAGCCTACGCCGGGGGAGCGGGTCGGCTGCTCAGCGATGGAAAAGACGATGTGGCCGCCGTCCGGGGTGTACTTGATGGCGTTGCTGAGGATGTTGGTGATGACTTGCTGGATGCGCAGACTGTCGCCGTAGACGTCCTCATGTTCCAGCTTGTGCAGGTGGACATCGAGGCTGTGGCCGTGGGCGGCGATGTTGCCCTTGTTGATGCCGATGAGGTCGTCCACCAGTTCGGCCAGATTGAACGCTTCCTCGTTGAGCACGACCTTGCCGCTCTCAATGCGGGACATATCCAGCACTTCGTTGATCAGGCCGAGCAGATGGTGGCTGGACTGGGTGATCTTCCCCAGACAATCGGCCACCCGCTCCGGGTTGTTGATGTTGGCCCCGGCGATGGCTGTCATGCCGACGATGGCGTTCATGGGGGTGCGGATGTCGTGGCTCATGTTGGAAAGGAACTCGGTCTTGGCGCGATTGGCGCGGTTGGCCGCGTCGTAAGCATCCTTGAGGGCCTTGCGGGAGGCGATCTCCGTCTTCTTTTCCTGCGTGACATCCTGTGCGACGAAGAGGGCCTGTTCCACCACGCCGTCCTTCCACGAGACGGGCAGAATGGCCATGGTCTTGAACTGGGTCTCATCTTTGGTGCTGTACTCGAAGCGGTAGATGTCGTCCGGGGTGCGGAGCTGCTGGCGCAGGTGAGCGGGGGAGAGGCTCTCTTCTAACGTCCGCTCGCCGCCGATGGGCTGGAACTGCGCGAGGAAGTAGGCCACAAGGTCGTGGTAGCAGCCGCTGGAAGGGCGGCTGGCGGCGGAGATCATGTTGTAGAAAGTGTATTCATCCGTGGAAAGGTTGCACAGGAAGTACCGATCCACGAGCTTGACCGTGCTTTGCAGCAGCATGTCCATGGCCTTGTTCTGCTGGGTCAGCGCGGCGATCTGGGCGGCCTCCTTTTTGGAGTCGGTGATGTCGCGGATGAAGACGATGGCATAGCGGGGGTCTCCGGCGGTCTCGCCGGGCATGACGACGTTCCGCACCCAGCGTTCCTCGCCGTTCAGCCGGAGGCGGCACTCAAAGCTCAACTCCGGGCGGTTCTGCCGGAAGCGCTCGATGATGTAGCTGCGGTCAAAGATCATGGCCACGGCGTCCCGGTCTGCGGGCGCAATGAAGCGGTCGCGGTAGGAGCAGACCAGCGCATCCCACGAGGGCTGCTCGAAGGCGCTCAGAAAGGAGGGAGCCTCCTTGAGGGGGTCGAAATGATCGGTCTGGAGATCAACGTAATATTCGCAGAGGTTGGATTCCGTGTAGGCGCGGTGGAAGGCCTCGCTCTTTTTGACGAGAAGTTCCGCCTTTTTCTCCTTGTCCACATTGACGAAAACGCCCACGAAGCGGCGGATGGTGCCGTTCAGGCGGCGGCTGGCCTCGGCGCTGTCCCGGAACCACTCATAATGGCCGTCGGGCAGACGCATCCGGTACTCGACATCGTAGGGGCTGGCACCGGTCCGGTCAGAGAGGGAGCGATCCAGTGCGGCCAGCACCGGGTCCCGGTCATCCGGGTGGATGAGGGCAGACCAAGCGTCCAGCGTGTTGGGAAAATCCAGAACGTCGTGGTAGCCCAGCATCCGGCGGAACTCGTGGCTGTAGACCACGCCGGTGGGGGAACCGGCGGGGTCGCAGTCGATGTACCATATGCCGGACCGCATGACGCTGTTGACGAGGTGGAGGTTCTGGCGGACCCAGTCCATCTGGGCGGAAAGGATCCAAATGGGGGCGCCGTCGCTGTTGGTGGAGTCCATTTTGTACAGCCGTGCAAAAATGGGCACGCCGTCCTTCGTCAGCAGCTGGCCGTCGCCGTCTGCGGTGATGAGGGGCCAGCGCTCCGGCGCCAGAAAGCTCTGGTTCTCGCCGTAGAACAGCGCCCGGAGCGAACAGCCGGTGACACGGCAGAAATCTTCGTATTCGTAACCGAGGTTCTTTAAAAAGAAACCGCTCACATCCGTGATGGTGAGCGCTTCATCATACAGGCCTGCCACTACGCCGACCGGCTGGCTGCGCTGGACGGTGTTCTGGATGGCGGCGATGCTTTCGGGGGTCAGCTTGGAGGCGTTCTGGGAGTAGAGGACATCCTCCTGCAGAGTGGTACACTCCATATGTAAATCTCCTTCGAAAAATGTCGAAAATCATACGCTTGATACTTCATTTTCATTTTACCACTGCGGCAGGGCCTTGGCAAGGAATTTGGCCATTATAATAGGTATAAAACCGGAAAAACGGCTACCGAAAACAGAAAGCGGAAAAATTTTGAAAAAAGCTGTCGCAGAGTGTTGACAGGGGAGGTGGGATGTGGTAGTATAGAGCCGCAGAATGGAGGCGGACGAGAGAAAGCCTACGGACTGCAGGAAAGGTTTTCTGAATTGAATATCCTCGGCAAAGCAGTCGAAAGACTGTGACGCAAAGCTATAGGGCCTGTAAAATGGCAGCCAGTTGCTTCTCGAACAGAACACAACCATGTGGAATGTCGAGTGACCCTCATCTGAATTTCAGGTGTTGATTTGTCGAGTGTATCAGCAGATCAGCACCTTTTTTATTGTAATTCTTCTCTTACGGAAGAAGGACGTCAAAACTGAATATTCTCGGCAAAGCAGTCGAAAGGCTGTGACGCAAAGCTATAGGGCCTGTAAAATGGCAGCCAGTTGCTTCTCAAAACGGACACGCGGTGCCCGCCCTTTGAGCGACCTCCATCTAGGAATACTAGGTGTCGATTTGCCGAGTGTGTTTTTGCAGATCGACACCTTTTTTCGTAGGGTCACTCAAAAGAGGGTAATACGATGCGTAACACTACGAAAAACGTCCTGAAGAACCTGCTCCTGTGCGCTGCAATGTTCTGCCTGATGATGGTCATGGCAATGCCCGCACACGCTGCAACTTCCAATGGCGCCGAGCTGCTGAGCCTCATCAACAACGAGCGCGCAGCCAATGGCATCGCTCCTCTGACCATCGGTAGCACCGAACTGAACGCAGCCGCTCAGGCCCGTGCCGAAGAGCTGGCAACCAACTACTCCTACAACCGCCCCAATGGTAGCCGCGAGTTCACCGTCCTCGCTGAGTACGGCGTCAATGAGATCGAAGTTGGCGAGAACTACTGGGCAGCTTCCGATTCCGCTGAAGATGTCTTCGAAACTTGGAACCGTTACGATTTCTTCCGTACCCGCATGATGAGCAAGGACGCCACCCACGTTGGCATCGGCTACTACGAAGGCGGCGAGTACGGCAACTACTGGGTCATGATCTTCACCTACGCTCCCAACACCAGCAACAACCAGTTCGCACAGGAGCTCCTGACTCTGGTGAACAACGAGCGCACCAAGAACGGCCTCTCCGCTCTGGCTCTGGGCGATGCAAACCTGAACGCAGCCGCTGAGAAGCGCGCACAGGAGGTTGCAAAGACCGCTTCCCACACCCGCCCCGATGGCACCAACTGCTTCACCGTTCTGGGTGAGTATGGCGTCAAGCAGACCGGCGAGGGCGAAGGCGAGAACATCGGCTGGGGCGAAGCTTCTGCTCAGGAAGTGTTCGACTCTTGGATGGCTTCCGACAGCCACCGCGCAAACATTCTGAACCCCTCCGCTACCGAGATGGGCGTTGGCTACTACTTCGATGCCACTTCCGCTTGGGGCCACCAGTGGGTGCAGCTCTTCGTCTGATAAGAGCTTCTTCAAAATGATATCTCCGTGCTTCAAATAAATCCGGGGGAAGGTCCGGCACGAGCATCCGCTCGTGCCGGGCTTTTTCTTTGTGCGGATTTATGCTATACTAAACTTGAGCAATTGCAGAAAACAGGAGGAACCAGCGTGGAGGATTACCGCACCGTCCGGGGCACAGCCATCGGCGAATACGAAGAGAAGAAGAGCCGCTTCATTGCGCAGCTCTCGTTTGCAGACAGTGAGGAAAAGGCCGTGGCCTTTCTGGAGCAGGTGCGGGCGGCCAACCGCACGGCGCGGCACAACGTGTACGCTTACCGTCTGCGGGAGGGCAACCGGGAGCGCTATTCCGACGACGGCGAGCCCGCCAAGACGGCCGGCACCCCTGCGCTGGAGGTGCTGCAGCACAGCGGCCTGACCGACCTGATCGTGGTGGTCACCCGGTACTTCGGCGGCGTGCTGCTGGGCACGGGCGGCCTTGTCCGTGCCTACACCACCGCCACGGCCCGTGCGCTGGAAGCCGCCGAGGTCGTCACGGTGCGCAGCGTGGTGGAGCTGGAAGTCACGGTGGACTACTCGCTTTATGAGCGGGCGGCTCTGCTCATCAACGGGGCGGGGGCGAAGCTTGCAGACCCCCAGTTCACCGACCGCGTGACCCTGTGCTGGCAGATGCCCGAAGGCACAGAGCCGCCTTTGCTGGAACAGCTCCGGGAGCTGACGCGGGGCGCAGCGCAGGTGCGCGTTTCGAAGCCGTTTTACGCACCCTTTTAAGAGGTGGAAGCCAGCAGCTTGACCGCAATGCCAAGGGCTCCCCTATTAGGGGAGCTGGCACGCGAAGCGTGACGGAGAGGTTTATTTTTTGGAGTGACAGCGATTTTCCCCCTTCGACAGGGCCGTTTTGCTAAAATAGCGGCGGGGAAGGGGGCGCAGAAACGAAAGCGAGGGATTTCGGATGGATGTACGCCAGCGTACCGAAGAGATCGAGCGGCTGACCTTTGCCCCATGGGCGACCTTCAGCGATGCCAGCCGGGGCCGGGCAAGGCCGGAGCCGCAGGACCCCATCCGCCCCGTGTTCCAGCGGGACCGGGACCGCGTGCTCCACTGCAAGGCGTTCCGGCGGCTCAAGCAGAAGACGCAGGTCTTCCTCTCGCCGGAAGGCGACCTCTACCGCACCCGGCTGACGCATACGCTGGAAGTTTCGCAGATCGCCCGCACCATTGCCCGCGCCCTGCGGCTGAACGAGGACCTGACCGAAGCCATCAGTCTGGCCCACGACCTTGGGCACACTCCCTTCGGCCACGCGGGCGAAAGCGCGCTGGACAAGCTCTGCCCGGACGGCTTCAAGCACTACCGCCAGAGTCTGCGGGTCGTGGATAAGCTGGAAAAGGACGGCAAGGGCCTGAACCTGACGTGGGAGGTGCGCAACGGCATCATCACCCACACCAAGGGCACATGGGCGGCCACGCCGGAAGGGCGCATCGTTCGGATGGCGGACCAGATCGCCTTCGTCAACCACGATATCGAGGATGCGGTCCGCGCCGGGGTGCTGGACCCGGCCACCCTCCCCAAGGAGTGCACGGCGGTGCTGGGCGAGACGAAATCCCAGCGCATCACGACCATGATCAACAGCATCCTGCTCCACAGCGACGGCGATGTGGCCGTGGGCAGCGAGGAGGAAGAAGCCTTCCTCGCCCTGAAGGATTTCATGTACGCCAACGTCTACACCGACCGCACCGCCAAGCGGGAAGAGCAAAAAGTGGAAAAGGTCCTCACGGAGTTGTACGAGTATTACCTGACCCACATCGACCAGATGTCCAACTTCTACTTGCAGCTGGCCTATCAGGAGGGCAGGGACCGGGCCGTGACCGACTACATCAGCGGCATGAGCGACGAGTTCGCCATCCGAACCTTTGAGGATGTGTTCGTGCCCCGCAAGTGGCACGTATTATAAAAGGAGCAGGGAAAAGACAAAATGATCCCACACGAATATATTGAAGAGCTGACCCGCCGGACGGACATCGTGGATCTGGTGGGCAGCTATGTCCAACTGAAACGGAAGGGCCGCCTGTACGGCGGGCTGTGCCCCTTCCACAGTGAGAAGACCCCCTCGTTCTATGTTTACCCGGACACCCAGAGCTTTTACTGCTTTGGCTGCGGGGCGGGCGGCGACGCCATCACCTTTGCGAAAAAGATCAACAGCATCAGCTATGGCGAGGCCGTCAAGCTGCTGGCTGGCCGCGCCGGGATGCCGGAACCGCAGGAGGACGACAAGACCGGGCGGATGCGCAGCCGTATCCTCTCGATGAACAAGGAGGCCGCGCGGTTCTTCCATGCCTGCCTGAACTCCACGGTGGAGGAGGCCCGTCAGGCCCGCGCCTACTGGCGCCGCCGCGGCTTGGACGATAAGACCATCGTTCGGTTCGGCCTCGGCTATGCCCCCAACGACGGACAAGCTCTGTATCAGTTCCTGCGGGATAAGGGCTACAACCAGCAGGAGCTGGACGCCAGCGGCCTGTTCAAGCGCAGCCAATCGGGCCGCATCTACTGCCTGTTCTGGAAGCGGGTCATGACGCCCATCTTCGATCTGCGCGGCAACATCATCGCCTTTGGCGGGCGCGTGCTGGACGACTCCAAACCGAAATACGTCAACAGCCCAGAAACGCTGGTCTATCATAAATCGGAGACGGTGTTCGCGCTCCAGATCGCGAAAAAGAGCGCGTCCCGGCGGTTCGTCCTCTGTGAGGGCTACATGGACGTCATCAGTATGCAGCAGGCGGGCATCGATACCGCCGTCTGCGCCTGCGGCACGGCTCTGACGCCGGAGCAGGTGCGGCTCATCAGCGAGTACGCGGAGGAGGTCATCCTCAGCTACGACTCGGATGAAGCGGGCCAGAAGGCGACCCTCCGCTCGCTGGAACTGTTCCGGAACAGCCCGGTGCGGGTGGGGGTGCTCCAGATCCCCGGCGCAAAGGACCCGGACGAGTACATCAAAAAATACGGGGCCGAGCGGTTCCAAGCCCTGCTGGACGGCGTGGGCAACGCGCTGGATTTCCGGCTCAAGCGGCTGCGGGATCAATATGACCTGAAACAGGATGCCCAGCGGCTCGAATACGTCCGCGAGGCCGTGGACATGTTGGCCGAACGCTCCAACCCCACGGAGCAGGAGGTCTACGCCGGGCGGCTGGCCGAGGAGACGAACATCTCCAAAACGGCCATCATGACCCAGTTGGCTTCCGCCGTGAAAAAGGCGGGCAACAAGCGCCGCAGGGACCAGAACCGCGCCCGGCTGCACTCCGGTGAGATGAACCAGATCAGCGTCCCCTACAGCGCGGGTGGCTCACAGGCGCTGGGCGTGGCCTCGGCGGAGCAGCGGCTCTTGGCAGCTCTGCTGCGGGAGCCGAGCTACATCCCGCAGGTGCGGGCCCAGCTCTCATCGGACAAGTTCCTGCTGCCCCAGCAGAAAGAGCTGTATCAGGCCATGCTGGACTGCCAGCAGCAAGGGGTGGAGGTCAGCCTTTCCACCCTCCACGGCTTTGTGCAGAGCGAAGAGGCACTGAATGAACTGAGCCGTCTTGCGGCACAATACAGTGATGTCAACTGTACCCCGGAAGACATCGGGTTTTATCTGGACCGTATCGCCCGCGGGACCCCCATGGCGAACAAGGCGGCCCAGATGTCGAATGAAGATCTAGAACGATATCTCCAGTCGATGCGAGAAAAGAAACAGGGCAGCGCCCCTGCGGAAGACTGAACTGCTCCCTTTCCTCCCGGCTGGAGTCGGAAGGAGAAGGAATTATGCGGAAAATGTCGCAAACAGAGGAATTGGCAAAGATCTTGGCGGCTCGTGCCCGGCGGCACACCCTGACGCCGGAACAGGTCAGCCGTGCGATGGACGAGCAGGATTATGACGTTGCCGGGCTGGATGCGCTGTATGCGGAGCTGGAAGCCCGCGGCATCCGCGTGGCCGAGGAGGAACCGGATGTCCCGCTGCTGGACGAAGCGCAGATCGGGCGGTTGGAGCATGAGCTCTCAGCGGAGGGCGTTGCGCTGGATGACCCGGTGAAAGCCTACCTGAAAGAGATCGGCCGGGTGCCGCTGCTTTCCGCCGAAGAAGAGCGGGCACTGGCCCGTGCCGCCAAGGCAGGGGACATGGAAGCCCGGCAGAAGCTCAGCGAAGCGAACCTGCGGCTGGTGGTCTCGGTGGCCAAGCGCTATGCGGGCCGGGGGCTGCCCTTCCTTGACCTCATCCAAGAGGGCAACCTCGGCCTGATGAAGGCGGCGGAAAAATTTGAGCCGGACAAAGGATTCAAGTTCTCCACCTATGCAACGTGGTGGATCCGCCAGTCCGTCACCCGCGCCATCGCCGACCAAGGCCGGACCATCCGCATCCCGGTGCATTTGGTGGAGCACATCAACCGGGTCAAAAAGACGGCGGGGGAGCTGCTTCGGAAAAACGGCCGGGAACCGACGGCGGAAGAGATCGCCGTCCGTTTGGAGATGGAGCCTGACCGGGTGCGGGAGCTTTTGCAGTTGTCGCAGGAACCCATCAGCTTGGAAACGCCGGTGGGGGAGGAGGAAGACGCCCATCTGGAGGATTTCATTCAGGATGAGGAGGCCGGGGTCCCCGTGGACGAAGCGGGCCACCAGCTGCTGCGGCAGGAGTTGATGAACGTCCTCAAGAGCCTGACGCCCCGCGAGGAGCGGGTACTGACCCTGCGGTTCGGTCTGGACGACGGCCAGCCCCGCACCTTGGAAGAGCTGGGGCGGGAGTTCAACGTCACACGGGAGCGCATCCGCCAGATCGAAGCCAAGGCCCTGCGCAAGCTCCGCCACCCCAGCCGCGCCAAACGGCTGAAGGATTATCTGGAATAAGAACGATGCAAAAGCACCCTGCCGGCCGGGGTGCTTTTGCTTTGCGGAAAACAAGAGTCAACCTGTACAAAATGCACAAGGGTGTTTTAGGTGAGAACGTGCAAAAACAAAAAATCAAGGCCCAAAACAAGCAAAGCATACACGCTTCCGTGTGTGCGGAGAAAGAAGGCGCTTGACAAAAAAATTGGCCTGAAATGCGAAAAATGACTTGACAACAAGGCTTTATGGGTGTATACTGCGTTAGTATCACATAATGGCCTAGTGCGCCAAAAAGGGAGTTTGTATTCGACCGGCCGAAAGGCACGGGAGGAAAAGTTTGTGAAAAACGCCGAACTTCCTTCGAGGATACGGGTTGATTTATGTGTGTCTGCTCAAATTTGACCCGTATAACGCAACATCCGTAGAGTATAAAAGTAAGGAGTGGTTGATTTTATGATGAAAGTCAAGCCCGTAAAGCTCGGCAAAACCGAGCGCATGAGCTTCTCCCACATCGACGAAGTCATCAGTATGCCGAACCTGATCGAGGTCCAGAAGAACTCTTATCAGTGGTTCCTGGACGAGGGCCTGAAAGAGGTCTTCCACGATATCGGCACCATTGAGGACTACACCGGCAATCTGGCGCTGAGCTTCGTGGACTTCCGTCTCGATAAGGAGCCTAAGTACAGCATCAAGGAGTGCAAGGAGCGCGATGTGACCTACGCCGCCCCCCTGCGCGTGACGGCTCGTCTGCTGAACAAGGAGACTGGTGAGGTCAAGGATCAGGAGATCTTCATGGGAGATTTCCCCCTGATGACCGATGCCGGTACCTTCGTGATCAACGGTGCTGAGCGTGCGATCGTCAGCCAGCTGGTCCGTTCTCCCGGCGTATTCTACGGAGATGCCAAAGATAAAGTCGGCAACGATCTGTACAGCGCGACCATGAACCCCAACCGCGGCGCATGGCTGGAGTATGAGACCGATGCCGCCAACGTGTTCTATGTCCGCATCGATAAGAACCGCAAGCTGCCCGTCACCGTGCTGTGCCGTGCGCTGGGTCTGTCCACCAATGAGGACATCCTGAACTTCTTCGGCGACGATGAGCGCATCCTCGCCACGCTGGAAAAGGATACCACCAAGAATCAGGAAGAGGGTCTGCTGGAAGTTTACCGCAAGCTGCGCCCCGGCGAGCCTCCCACGGTGGAGTCCGCTACCAGCCAGATCAACATGCTGTTCTTCGACCCGCGCCGCTACGACCTGTCTCGTTTCGGCCGTTATAAGATGAACAAGAAGCTCTCTCTGGCCCGCCGCATCACCGGCTTTGTGGCCGCTGAGAACATCGTGGCTCCCCTGACCGGTGAGGTCATCGTCGAGGCCAACGGCAAGATTACCCGCGAGCTGGCCGAGAAGGCTGACAACGCCGGTGTGGATACCGTCGTCCTGCTGATCGAGGGCAAAAAGGTCAAGGTCATCACCAACGGCTGTGTGGACGCACAGGGCTTCTTCTCCTTTGATGTCAAGGAGTGCGGCATCAACGAGCGCTGCTCCTTCGATGAGATCAAGAAGATCCTCGACACCACCTCCGATGTGGAGGAGCAGAAGGAAATGCTCCGCCGCAACCACGACCAGCTGATCGGCCGCACCGTCACCGTGAAGGACATCCTGTCCTCCATCAACTACCTGAACGGTCTGGGCCACGGCGTCGGCACCACCGATGATATCGACCATCTGGGCAACCGCCGTATCCGCAGCGTCGGTGAGCTGCTGCAGAACCAGTTCCGCATCGGCTTCTCCCGCATGGAGCGCGTCATCCGTGAGCGCATGACCCTGCAGAGTCAGGATCAGAGCGTCATCACTCCGCAGGCGCTGATCAACATCCGCCCGGTCGTTGCCGCCATCAAGGAGTTCTTCGGTTCTTCTCCGCTGTCTCAGTTCATGGATCAGAACAACCCTCTGGCTGAGCTGACCCACAAGCGCCGTCTGTCTGCTCTGGGCCCCGGCGGTCTGAGCCGTGACCGCGCAGGTTTCGAAGTCCGCGACGTTCATTACAGCCACTACGGCCGTATGTGCCCCATCGAGACTCCTGAAGGCCCGAACATCGGTCTGATCTCCTATCTGGCATCCTATGCAAAGATCAACGAGTACGGCTTCGTGGAAGCTCCGTACCGCAAGGTCAAGAAGACCTACGACGAGAATGGCCGCCTGATCGATCAGGTCGTCACCGACGAGGTCGAGTATATGACCGCTGACGTCGAGGATGAGTACGTTGTTGCTCAGGCCAACGAGCCGCTGGACGAAGGCAAGCACTTCATCCGTCCCCGCGTTTCTGCCCGCCGCCGCGACGACATTCTGGAAATCGACGCCGAAAAGGTCGATTACATGGACGTCTCGCCCCGAATGATGGTCTCTGTTGCAACCGCCTGCATCCCCTTCCTTGAGAACGATGACTGTAACCGTGCTCTGATGGGTTCCAACATGCAGCGTCAGGCCGTGCCTCTGATGGTCACCCAGCAGCCCATCGTTGCTACCGGTATGGAGTACAAGGCTGCTACCGACTCCGGCACCGCCGTTCTGGCAAAGAATGACGGCATCGTGGAGAAGATGGACGCCGATCATGTGGTCGTCCGCAACGAGCAGGGCACTCTGGATAACTACCCGCTGGTCAAGTTCGCCCGCTCCAACGCTGGCACCTGCATCAACCAGCGCCCCATCGTCGAGGTGGGCGAGAGCGTCAAGGCCGGTCAGGTTCTGGCCGACGGCCCCGCTATGCGCAATGGCGAGATCTCTCTGGGCAAGAATGCTCTGATCGGCTTCATGACTTGGGAGGGCTACAACTACGAGGACGCCGTCCTGCTGAATGAGAAGATCGTCCGTGAGGACGTTTACACCTCTATCCACATCGAGGAGTATGAGACCGAGTCCCGTGACACCAAGCTCGGACCCGAAGAGATCACCCGCGACATCCCCAACGTTTCGGAGGATGCCCTGAAGGATCTGGACGAGCGCGGCATCATCCGCATCGGTGCCGAGGTCAAGAGCGGCGACATTCTGGTCGGTAAGGTCACCCCGAAGGGCGAGACCGAGCTGACCGCTGAGGAGCGTCTGCTCCGCGCCATCTTCGGCGAGAAGGCCCGCGAAGTCCGCGATACCTCTCTGCGCGTGCCTCACGGCGAGTACGGCATCATCGTGGATGTCAAGGTCTTCACCCCGGAGAACAGCGATGAGCTGCAGCCCGGCGTCCGCGAGGTCGTCCGCTGCTACATCGCTCAGAAGCGCAAGATCAGCGTCGGCGATAAGATGGCAGGCCGTCACGGCAACAAGGGTGTCGTTTCCCGCATCCTGCCGCAGGAGGATATGCCCTACCTGCCCGACGGCACCCCGCTGGACATCGTGCTGAACCCGCTGGGCGTTCCTTCCCGTATGAACATCGGTCAGGTTCTGGAAGTCAACCTCGGCTACGCAGCTAAGGCTTGCGGCATCAAGGTCATGACCCCTGTCTTCGACTCCGCCCGTGAGGCCGACATCGGCGATACCTTCGATACCGCCCGCGAGCTGTGGCACGGTGAGAATGCTCCGGCTTATCCCACCAAGCTGCCCAAGATCATGGGCGAGAAGGGCCATATCATCGACTTCTCCAAGATCGAGCTCGACCGCGACGGCAAGACCACCGTTTACGATGGCCGTACCGGTGAGAAGTTCGATAACCGCGTTACCGTCGGTTATATGTACTACCTGAAGCTGCATCACCTGGTCGATGATAAGATCCATGCACGTTCCACCGGCCCCTACTCTCTGGTCACCCAGCAGCCTCTGGGCGGCAAGGCCCAGTTCGGCGGCCAGCGCTTCGGCGAGATGGAAGTCTGGGCACTGGAAGCTTACGGCGCCGCTTACACCCTGCAGGAGATCCTGACCGTGAAGTCGGACGACGTCGAGGGCCGTGTCAAGACCTACGAAGCCATCGTCAAGGGCGAGCCCATCCCGCAGCCGGGCATCCCGGAATCCTTCCGCGTCATGCTGAAGGAACTGCAGTCTCTGGGTCTGGACGTCGTGGTTCAGGACAAGGAAGGCAACGAGATCGATATGCGCCAGAACTTCGACGACGAAGAGACCGGCTTCGATATGCGTGACGTTGCAGGTTCCGAGACTGTTACCAACGAGAACGAGCTGCTCAACGATTACACCATCAAGGACGCCGACGCAGGTTTCGATGATCCTTCCGTGCTGGACGATGACGAGGCTGCTCCTGCAGCAGAGTCCTCCTCCGACGAAGTGAATTTTGACGACTAAACCCCGGACAAGCTGCCCACCCCGCTGCGGCGCGCGTGCTGCCGCCGCATAGGGCGGGGGAGAGCAGTGGGTTTTTACGTCAGCGAGCATCGAAACAACGAGAGATTAAGAAAGGGTTCGTTTCATGGAAAACAACGTTTTCGATTCCATTAAGATCGGCCTTGCTTCTCCGGAGCAGATCCGCAACTGGAGCTACGGTGAGGTCAAAAAGCCTGAGACCATCAACTACCGCACCCTGAAGCCGGAGCGCGACGGCCTGTACT
>OGCN01000688.1_pt1 | contig 52687 bp, 42 predicted proteins | sample 1570181 | NCBI WGS metagenome assembly OGCN01 (sample SAMEA4370584, study PRJEB24528) | human gut metagenome | reverse complement strand
AACCCGTGTTATCAAAGATATGATTCCGCGTTACCAGACCATGAAAGGAAAAATGGTTCCGAGAAAAGCAGGATGGGATACGCATGGACTTCCGGTTGAGCTGGAGGTAGAGAAATTACTTGGCCTTGACGGTAAAGAGCAGATTGAAGAATACGGTCTTGACCCATTTATCAAAAAATGTAAAGAGTCTGTATGGAAATACAAAGGCATGTGGGAAGATTTCTCCGGAACCGTTGGTTTCTGGGCAGATATGGATAATCCATATGTTACTTATGACAATAACTTTATCGAGTCCGAGTGGTGGGCACTGAAAAAAATCTGGGACAAAGGCCTGTTATACAAAGGTTTTAAGATCGTTCCTTACTGCCCGCGCTGCGGTACTCCGCTGTCTTCCCATGAGGTAGCACAGGGATACAAAGATGTCAAAGAACGTTCTGCAGTGGTTCGTTTCAAAGTAAAAGATGAGGATGCATATTTCCTTGCATGGACCACAACACCATGGACTCTGCCGTCCAACGTAGCTCTTTGTGTAAACCCGGAAGAGACTTATGTGAAAGTAAAAGCTGCTGATGGATATACTTATTATATGGCAGAGGCACTGTGCGACACGGTTCTTGGCAAACTGGCAGATGAAGAGACAGACACAAAAGCATACGACGTACTTGAGACATATAAAGGAAAAGACCTTGAGTACAAAGAATATGAGCCATTATTTGACTGTGCCGTAGACATCTGCGAGAAACAGCACAAAAAAGGCTACTTTGTCACATGCGCTGATTACGTTACACTGACGGATGGTACCGGTGTGGTTCATATCGCTCCTGCATTTGGTGAGGACGATGCCCAGGTAGGACGCAGATATGACCTTCCATTTGTTCAGTTAGTAAACGGTAAAGGTGAGATGACAAAAGAGACACCGTATGAGGGTGTATTTGTAAAAAAAGCAGATCCGATGGTATTAAAAGATTTGGAAGAAAAAGGACTGCTCTTTGATGCCCCGAAATTCGAGCATAGTTATCCGCACTGCTGGAGATGTGATACACCATTGATCTATTACGCAAGAGAATCCTGGTTTATCAAGATGACAGCAGTCAAAGACGATCTGGTGCGCAACAATGCTACAGTAAACTGGATTCCGGAATCCATCGGAAAAGGACGTTTCGGTGACTGGCTGGAGAACATTCAGGACTGGGGTATTTCCCGTAACCGTTACTGGGGAACTCCGCTGAACGTATGGCAGTGTGAGTGTGGTCATATGGAATCCATCGGAAGCCGTGCAGAGCTGGCTGAGAAGAGTGGGGATCCGAAAGCAGCAGAAGTAGAACTTCACCGTCCGTATATCGATGCTGTCACCATCAAGTGTCCACACTGTGGCAAAGACATGCACCGTGTACCGGAAGTAATCGACTGCTGGTTCGACTCCGGAGCAATGCCATTTGCACAGCATCATTATCCGTTTGAAAATAAAGAAGTATTTGAGCAGCAGTTCCCGGCTCAGTTCATTTCAGAGGCAGTAGACCAGACACGAGGATGGTTCTATTCCCTGATGGCAGAGTCCACACTGTTATTTAACAAAGCACCATACAAGAACGTAATCGTTCTGGGACATGTACAGGATGAGAACGGACAGAAGATGAGTAAATCCAAAGGAAATGCAGTTGATCCGTTTGACGCACTGCAGAAATATGGCGCAGATGCCATCCGCTGGTATTTCTATATCAATTCTGCACCATGGCTGCCAAACCGTTTCCACGGAAAAGCCGTTATGGAAGGACAGCGTAAATTCATGGGTACACTGTGGAATACTTACGCATTCTTCGTTCTGTATGCAAACATTGATGCATTTGATGCAACAAAATATGCACTTGAATATGATAAATTATCCGTTATGGATAAATGGCTGCTGTCCAGACTGAATTCTACGGTAAAGGCAGTCGATGACAACCTTGGAAATTACAGAATTCCGGAAGCTGCAAGAGCACTGCAGGATTTCGTAGATGATATGAGTAACTGGTATGTAAGAAGAAGCCGTGAGCGTTTCTGGGCAAAAGGCATGGAGCAGGATAAGATCAATGCGTATATGACACTGTATACCGCACTGGTAACAATCTGCAAGACAGCTGCTCCGATGATTCCGTTCATGACAGAAGATATTTACCAGAATCTGGTAAGAAGTATTGATAAAGATGCTCCGGAAAGTATCCATCTGTGTGACTTCCCGGTTGTTGACGAGGCAATGATCAATCCGGAACTTGAGAAAAATATGGCAGAAGTACTGAAAATCGTTGTACTTGGCCGTGCGGCAAGAAACAGTGCAAATATCAAAAACAGACAGCCGATCGGCGATATGTATGTAAAAGCACCGTTTGAAGTACCGGAGTTCTTTGTGGAGATCATCGAGGATGAGCTGAATATCAAGAAAGTAAGCTTCATCGAGGATGTCAGTGCATATACGAATTACAGCTTCAAACCGCAGCTTCGTACCGTAGGACCGAAATATGGTAAATTCCTGGGCAAGATCAAAGCTGCCCTGGAAAATATTGACGGACACGCAGCAATGGCACAGCTGAAAAAAGAAGGTTCCATCACTTTATCTGAAGTGGATGATAGCATCGTTCTGACAGAAGAAGACTTACTGATTTCTGTAGCTCAGACAGAAGGATTTGCTACTGAGACCGGAAATGACATCACTGTTGTACTGAATACAAAACTGACACCGGAGCTGATTGAGGAAGGCTTTGTCCGCGAGATCATCAGTAAGGTACAGACAATGCGTAAAGAGGCAGGATTTGAAGTAATGGATAAGATCGTCCTTTCCTTCAAAGCAGAGAAAACAATCTGTGATGTATTTGCAGCACACAAGGAGCAGATCCAGAGTGAAGTACTTGCTGTAGAGATCAAAGAAGGCGCATTAGAAGGCTACCAGAAAGAGTGGAATATCAACGGCCACAAGGTTGAGTTAGGAGTGGAAAAACAGTAATGAAAAATATTTTATTTGACAAAAAAGAATTCATTAAATGTGTAAAAGACAATGTGAAAACACTTTACCGCAAAACCATGGAGGAGGCTTCCGAACAGGAAGTCTTCCAGGCGGTGTCTTATGCTGTAAAAGATGTTATCATTGACAACTGGCTTGCTACCCAGCAGACGTTCGACAAAGAAGATCCGAAGATGGTATATTACATGTCTATGGAGTTTCTGATGGGTCGTGCCCTCGGTAACAACCTGATCAATCTGACCGCATACAAGGAAGTAAAAGAAGCACTGGATGAAATCGGATTTGATCTGAATATGATCGAAGACCAGGAGCCGGATCCGGCACTCGGAAACGGTGGTCTGGGCCGTCTGGCTGCATGTTTTATGGATTCCCTTGCTACGCTTGGCTACGCTGCTTACGGATGTGGTATCCGTTATCGTTACGGTATGTTCAAACAGAAGATCAAAGACGGTTATCAGGTGGAAGTACCGGATAACTGGCTGAAAAACGGTTATCCTTTTGAGCTGCGCAGACCGGAGCATTCTTTTGAAGTCAAATTCGGTGGTTATGTACAGGCTGAGCCGGCTGAGAACGGACGGACAAAATTCGTTCAGAAAAATTATCAGTCCGTACTGGCTGTTCCGTATGATATGCCGATCGTTGGATACAACAACAATATGGTAAACACACTGATGATCTGGGATGCTGAGCCGATGGAATGTTTTGAACTGGATTCCTTTGACAAAGGTGATTACAGAAAAGCCGTTGAGCAGGAAAACCTTGCAAGAAACCTGGTAGAAGTTCTCTATCCGAACGACAACCATATCCAGGGTAAAGAGCTGCGTCTGAAACAGCAGTATTTCTTCGTATCTGCCAGTGTACAGCGTGCCGTAGCCCGTTATAAAAAATATCATCCGGATATCCACAAACTTTCTGAGAAAGTAACCATCCAGATGAACGATACACACCCAACCGTAGCAGTTGCAGAGCTGATGAGAATCCTTCTGGATGAGGAAGGTCTGACCTGGGATGAGGCATGGGCGATCACAACGAAGACCTGTGCATACACCAACCATACCATCATGGCAGAAGCATTGGAAAAATGGCCGATTGAAATCTTCTCCCGTCTGCTTCCGCGTATTTATCAGATCGTTGAGGAAATCAACCGCAGATTCCTTCTGGAAGTAGAAGAGGAATATCCGGGAAATCAGTATAAAAAAGACAAAATGGCGATCATTCATGATGGACAGGTCAAAATGGCACACCTTGCCATCGTTGCAGGTTACTCTGTAAACGGTGTAGCGAGACTGCATACAGAAATCCTGAAAAAACAGGAGTTAAAAGATTTCTACGAGTTATTCCCGCAGAAATTTAACAACAAGACAAACGGTATCACACAGCGTCGTTTCCTGTATCACGGAAATCCGCTGCTGGCTGAGTGGGTATCCAACAAGATCGGAAACGACTGGATCACAGATTTAAGCCACATGAAAAAACTTGCTGTCTATGTAGATGATCCAAAAGCACAGCAGGAATTCATGCAGATCAAATATCAGAACAAGCTGCGTCTTGCAAAATACATCCAGGAGCACAACGGCATTGAAGTAGATCCGCGTTCCATCTTTGATGTACAGGTAAAACGTCTGCATGAGTACAAACGTCAGCTGATGAACATTCTGCATGTTATGTATCTGTACAACAAGATCAAAGAGCATCCGGATATGGAATTCTATCCAAGAACCTTCATCTTTGGTGCAAAAGCAGCTGCCGGTTATAAAAATGCAAAACTGACGATTAAGCTGATCAACGCCGTAGCTGATGTGATCAACCATGATGCAAGTATTGACAACAAGCTGAAAGTTGTATTTATCGAAGATTATAAAGTATCCAATGCTGAGTGGATCTTTGCAGCAGCAGATGTCAGCGAGCAGATTTCTACAGCAAGTAAAGAAGCATCCGGAACCGGTAACATGAAATTTATGTTAAACGGTGCTGCAACAATTGGAACAATGGACGGTGCAAACGTAGAGATGGCTGAGGAAGTCGGCAAAGAGAATATGTTTATCTTTGGTATGAGTTCCGATGAAGTCATCGCGCATGAGCAGAACCGCGATTACAATCCGATGGATATCTTTAATCAGGATCAGGAAATCCGTCAGGTATTGATGCAGCTCATCAACGGATTCTATTCCGGAAATGATACAGAGCTGTTCCGTGATCTGTACAACTCACTGCTCAATACACAGTGCACACAGTTCGCTGATACTTACTTCTGCCTGAAAGACTTCCGTTCTTACGCAGAGGCTCAGGAGCGTGTGGAGAAAGCTTACAGAGACGAGAAAGGCTGGGCAAAACTCGTTATGCTGAATGTGGCACATGTTGGAAAATTCTCTTCTGACAGAACCATTCAGGAGTATGTAGATGATATCTGGCATCTTGATAAAGTAAAAGTAACTGTAACAGAGCAGTAAATTCGAGTTGAACGTAGGTGAAACTTGGCGCGTGATTCTGATCAGTGTAAGCTGACGTATTCTTATTAGAATCACTGTGCATTTTAAGTTGGTATACTGTCTGCCGTACACAGAGTGCCCCACCCGATATAGGGATTGGGGTATTCCGTGAAGGCAGGCAGTTTTTTTGTGCCCCGAATCAGGTAAGCTTTTACTTTTTCACTGTACAGGTAGGGATCATTGCCTCGCACAATCCCCCATTCCATCAGCAGGGCACAGCTTCCTGTGACAAAAGGAGCGGCCATGGAAGTACCGCTTTTTGATGTATAGCCACCGCCGGGAGCGGCAGAAATGATATTGACGCCGGGAGCTGCCAGATCCGGTTTGATCCGGTGCTCCATCCGGGTAAATCCACGCCCGGAAAAGGCGGCATAACTGTTGAAAGCAGCATTATAGGCACCTACCGAAATGACTTTGGCAGCAGTAGAGGGAATCGTGAGCGTAGTGGTTTCTGTCGGATATAAGAATCCGGTGCCGCTGCCGATTACGGACTCTCCCGGAAGCCACAGGTCATAGGAACCGGCGGTGATGCGGCGGGGATTAAGCGTCAGTTCCCAGATACCAGCATCTATGTAGCTTCCCCGGGGAAGAAAATCCAGATAGATTTCCTGGCTGATGCTGTAGGGACTTGGTTTTCCGTAATACACCAGAAGTTCGGTCGTTCCGGCGGTAAATCGATAGGTGCCAAGCCGTTCCTGAAATGGTCCGACAATCGTGCCGTTCGGATGGCGCAGGGTTACTTCAATTTCATCCGCGTAAGATTTCCAGAGCTGAATATTCAGTCCGGATTCATAATCACTGACCGAAAATGGAATGGTGACGGGGGAACTATTTGTGAGAAATGATCCGGAAGTGTGAATCCGGGAAGCACCTTCGTTTCCGGTGCCGGTGATAATGCAGGACTTCCAATAAGAAGATACATTATCAAGGTAAGTTTCCAGCAGGGTTGCACCGTCATGGGAACCGTAATTATTGCCAAAACTTAAGTTAATGGCTACAGGCATCTGCCATGAAAACGCTTTTTGCAGGACATAATCTACCGCACGCATCAGTTCCGTAGTGCGGGGAAAACCATCCGGATCGGAAATGCCAAGTTTTACGATCAAAAGGGAACTTAGCGGGGCAACACCGCGGTACTGGCCGTTCGATGCACGTCCGTTTCCGGCAGCAATTCCGGCTACATGTGTGCCGTGGCCGGATAAGTCCCGGCTTGGGACAAGTTGGTATCGTTCCTGAGACGAGGGTGCCTGCAGGGCTTCGTTGATTTCAGCTTGCGTGAAAATGCGGTCGAGACTCTGATCCCAGAGTTCAAGGATCCGGGTGGTGCCGTCTGCGTTGCAGAAATCCGGGTGGGCGTAGTCAATGCCGGAGTCGATGATGGCAGTGATGATACCGGAACCATAGAGATTGTTTCGTTCTGGAGCAGGTGTTGTCTGAAGTGGCGTGATACAGGAAGCCGATCGCCCGCTATTGACAGCAAAAAAGAGCCGTTTCGGTTTTTCCATGTATTCAATTTCCGGGCGTTCTGATAAGGCATCCAGAAGATCGGCAGGTACTGTCAGAATGCCATATCCATTTAATAACGGATGGATCGTGATCTGTGGAAACAGCTCCGGAAGCAGATCAAAGCCACCGGAGGCTTTCACAATCACTTCCCAGCTGCGGGAAGCAGTATCATATCCAACATTCAGTTCTAAAGATTTTTCGCGTTCTTCCGGTGTGGCGTTCAATGCCAGATTCAGGAGATTTTCTAATTTTTCATTATTCATGATAGCAGATTCCTTTCCTAAAAGTTTTAGAAACTGTAATCATATGATTTGGGTGTCAAAACACCCAAATCTTGATTATACGGATTGCTCCGTGCTTTCATATTATTGTATATGTGCAAAAAGTAGAAAATACATCCGGAGCAAGATTATTTTGAAAGAAATGTATCGTCTACATCCCTTGAATTTAGCGGGAAAACTCTGACTTTTTTTCTTGTGAAAATTTTTCGTCAATATGCACAACGCCAAAAAAACGGGTATACATCAATTGACAGTGATATTACTGTAGAATATAATTTGCACTATATTAATCGTTTCGTATTGGCCAGTAATCAGACGATAGTAAAAACTTACAGGAAGGCAGCAAGGAGAAAAAGTTTATGAAAACAAAATTGCAGAAATATTTTCCGGATTTAATTCGAAGCAGGGAAGCGGTGGAACATGAAATTGCTCAAAGAACAGGATTGACCTTGATTTATAATAGCTGGACAAAAGAGCGACAGCAGGAATTTTTAGACTTTTGCACAGGAGTCAAAGGAATTAATGTAATGTATGATTTTGTGAGTAAATCTGTTTTAAATCCTGATGCGGCACCGGAACGTTTGAATGATCTGTTATCTGTTTTATTGAAACAAAAAGTCAGAATTAAAAGTGTTCTTCCATTGGAGGGAGGACATATCGCAGATGATCAGACACTTGTCATTATGGACTTGTTGGTAGAACTGGAAGATGGAAGACTGGCTGATTTTGAAATTCAGAAAATAGGATATAAATTTCCGGGAGAGCGTGCTGCATGCTATGTAGCTGATTTATTACTGCGTCAGTATAAGAGAATTCGTAGTCAGAGTAAAAAGAATATTTTGAATTATCATGATATTAAGGATGTATATGCGATTGTTTTATTTGAAAGAAGTTCAAAAGAATTTCATGAATTTCCAAATGTTTATCTACATCGTTTTAAACAAAAATCTGACAGTGGATTAGAATTGAATCTTTTACAGAATTTTATTTTTATTCCGCTTGACATCTATCAGAAAATTCAGCACAATAAAGGTGAAAATGACAACAAGTTAATTGAAACCCGGTTGGATGCATGGCTGAATTTTTTTAGTAGTGATGATCCGGAAATTATCATAGAAATATGTGAAAAATATCCGGATTTTAAGGAAATGTATCAGGAAATCTATGTGATCTGCCGGAATCTGGAGGGCGTGATGACAATGTTTTCAGAAGAATTGAGACAGTTGGATAAGAATACAGTACGTTTGATGATTGATGATCTGCAAAATGAGTTGGATCAGGCGCAGGGAATGTTGGATTTGACGCAGGAAGAACTGGATCAGAAAAACGAAGAACTGAATCAGAAAAAAGAAGAACTGGATCAGAAAAAAGAAGAACTGGATCAGAAGAACGAAGAACTGAATCAGAGAAACGAAGAGTTAGATCAGGTAAAAAGAGAAGCCGCACAGAGTGCAAAGCGCGGAGAATTAACGACTCTGATAAGACAATGCGTTAAAAAATTACAAAAGGGTATTTCTGCGGCAGACATTGCAGACACGTTGGAAGAGGATTTTTCCGTAATTCAGAGTATTTGCAATATAGCAGAAAAATATGCACCGGAGTACGAAGTTGAAAAAATATGTAACGAAGTGGAAAACATGCTGTGAAATCGATGTTTTGTGGAGCCTGAGGCATTCGAGGATTGCATAAAAGTGTAGCAGTGGAGCAATCCTGATATGTGAATAAGTATTTATGTGTTGACGTGTGAAAAAATATGGTAAATGTAATTAGGTGTTAGAAACAACTAAAAAAGAATCCTGAGAAAAGGGGGTTCTTTTTTATTAATACAAAGTTGTACATATCTAATCTGAAAGAGATGAGTATATATGAATGATGTGGCACTGGTTACATTCAGCAGCTTTGATAGCGGACGGCATCCATCGGGAAAGAGACAGCAAGAGCGATTTTGTCATGGATTTGTACTTGGATTGCTGGCAGAACTTCGGGACCGGTATGTGTTGAAGGAAAAATAGTATTGATCGGGGGACGATAAAGAATGAATATAAAAATCATAGACGAAAAAGAACAATTTGCACAGTGTGAAACATTTGAAATCATACATCTTTTATGGGGGACAAAAGCAATTCCAAAAACATATGGAAAAGCTGGAAAATCTGTTTCTTTCTGCCGTTAGAACTGCTGGAAGAAATTGGTGGTCCGATTCCGCAAATTGCCGGTACAAAAATTGCCTGTAATTTTTACAAAGTGTGTGAAGGCGGTAATGCCGAACAGATTCATTATGCAAGTTATTCGCCGGTAGATGTGCCGGAACCGGATTTTCATAGGCCGGAATTTTTTGAAACCGGAGAATTGCAATAAATCTGCATGGAAGAACAGTAAATTCAGATTGAAGCGGATGAAATCAGTAAATAAAAAGAATAAAATCCTTGTATCGGTAATGATATAGCTGAAAAATGTGCTATTTATAGCTTTTCTTATGAAAGTTATGATAGCACATTTTGATATTTTACTATAGGACATATTTTGCTATGTGCCGTTGTGTTTCTGGAAACGCAATGTTATACTGATAATAATACAGAAAGGCAGGTGCAGCACTGAGATGACAAAAACAGTCAGTATAGGAAAACAGGATTTTGCGAGTCTGAGAGAACAGAACAGTTTTTATATTGATAAAACGGACTTGATCCGGGTATGGTGGGAATCACAGGATGATATTACATTGATCACACGTCCGCGCCGTTTTGGAAAAACTCTGAATATGGATATGCTAAAATGTTTTTTCTCAAATCAGTATGCTGACAGAGGAGATTTGTTTGAAGGTCTTTCTATCTGGACCGAAGAAAAATGGAGGGGATTGCAGGGCACGTATCCTGTACTTTTCCTGAGTTTTGCGGCAGTGAAAGCAGATCAGTTATCAGAGGTGAAAAAACAGATCAATATGCAGATTGCACGGTTATATGAGGAACACCGCTATCTTCTGGATGGAAATTTGCTTAGTGAAAATGAGAAAGCAATGTATCGAAACGTATCGATGTATATGGAAGATGCAGAAAGTTCATTTTCAATCAATTTATTGTGCCAGTATTTGTATCGCTATTACGGGAAAAAAGTGATTGTGCTGTTAGATGAATATGATACGCCCATGCAGGAGGCATATGTACACGGTTATTGGGATACGTTTACCTCTTTTTTGAGAAGTCTTTTCAATGCGACATTCAAATCAAATCCATATCTGGAACGTGCAGTTTTGACAGGAATTACACGGGTATCAAAGCAGTCTATTTTTTCTGATCTGAATAATTTGAATGTGATTACGACAACCTCGGAGGAATATGCCACTTTTTTTGGTTTCACAGAACAGGAAGTATTTCAGGCACTGGAAGAATTTGGCCTGGCAGATAAAAAAGAACTGGTGAAACAGTGGTATGATGGATTTACATTTGGTAATCATACGGATATTTATAATCCATGGTCAATCACAAATTATCTGGATAAAAAGAAAATCGGGGCGTACTGGGCGGCGACCAGTTCCAACACGCTGATCAACAGCCTGATTCAGCAATCAGCAACCGATATGAAAGAAAAAATGGAAATTCTTTTGCAGGAAAAAGAGATTTTGCTTACCTTTGATGAACAGATTGTTTTCGAACAGTTACAGCAGGATAAAAATGCAATTTGGAGTCTGCTGCTTGCCAGTGGATATCTGAAAGTGTTGGAAGTGGAACAACGTGGCATTTTGCTGGAACCGTGGTATCATCTGAAAATCACAAATCTGGAAACACTTGGAATGTTTACCGGAATGTTTAAAAGCTGGTTTTCGGCTTCAGATTGTAATTATAATGCGTTTGTTCAGGCATTGCTGCAGGGAAATCTGAAAGAGATGAATGTATATATGAATGATGTGGCACAGGTTACATTCAGCAGCTTTGATACCGGACGGCATCCATCTGGAAAGGCACAGCCGGAACGATTTTATCATGGATTTGTACTTGGATTGCTGGCAGAACTTCGGGAACAATATGTGTTGAAATCGAACCGGGAAAGTGGATATGGCAGATATGATGTGATGCTGATTCCGCGGGATTTCACAGAACAGGCGTATGTGTTGGAATTTAAGGTGCATGATCCGGAAGAAGAGGAATCTTTGCAGGAAACTGTACAGGCGGCATTAATGCAGATTCAGGAAAAACAGTATGATGCGGAGTTGTTGGAGCTTCATATAAAACCGGAGCAGATTCATCATTATGGATTTGCATTTGAGGGAAAAATAGTATTGATCGGGGGACGATAAAGAATGAATATAAAAATCATAGACGAAAAAGAACAATTTGCACAGTGTGAAACATTTGAAATCATACATCTTTTATGGGGGACAAAAGCAATTCCAAAAACATATGGAAAAGCTGGAAAATCTGTTTCTTTCTGCCGTTAGAACTGCTGGAAGAAATTGGTGGTCCGATTCCGCAAATTGCCGGTACAAAAATTGCCTGTAATTTTTACAAAGTGTGTGAAGGCGGTAATGCCGAACAGATTCATTATGCAAGTTATTCGCCGGTAGATGTGCCGGAACCGGATTTTCACAGGCCGGAATTTTTTGAAACCGGAGAATTGCAATAGATCTGCATGGAAGAACAGTAAATTCAGATTGAAAAAATAAGGTGGACAGCGATGAAGAGATTGCCAATAGGAATTGAAGATTTTGAAAAAATCCGACAGGAAGATTATTATTATGTGGATAAAACAGGTATGATTGGGGATATTATCCGAAATGGCGCAGAGGTGACATTGTTTACAAGACCACGCAGATTTGGTAAATCATTGAATATGAGCATGTTGGAACAATTTTTTTCCCTGAACGGAAAACCAGAATTGTTTGAAGGACTTCAGATCATGGGAGAACCAGAATTGTGTCAAAAATATATGGGACAGTATCCGGTGATATCACTGAGTTTAAAAGGAATCAATGCGGTTTCTTATGAAACTGCTTTTAAAATTGCTGTACGGGGAATCAATGAGAGTGCAGCTATGGTTGATTATCTGGAACAAAGTGAAAGATTAACAAAAAATGATAAAGAATCTTATCGTGAATTATTAAAACGTGACATGGACGAGGCAGAATTTTATGTCAGTCTGAGAGAATTGTCAAGGCTGCTGGCAAAGCATTTTGATAAAAAAGTTATTATTTTAATCGATGAATATGATGTGCCGCTGGCGAAGGCATATGAAAACGGATATTATGATCAGATGATCTTTACGATGCGGAATTTTCTGGAACAGGCATTAAAAACAAACAGAAATCTTCAGTTTGCGGTTTTAACCGGATGTATGAGGATTTCCCGGGAAAGCATTTTTACCGGTCTGAATAATTTTCAGGTTCTGTCCATATCGGATGTAGGATTTGATGAGTATTTTGGCTTTACGGATAATGAGGTCAGACAGTTACTGTGCTATTATAGACAGGAGCAGTCATATGGGAGCATTCGAGAATGGTATGACGGATATCGTTTTGGAAATGTGGATGTATATTGCCCGTGGGATGTGCTGAACCATTGCCAGAAATTGCTGGCAGATCCATCGGTACAACCACAGAATTACTGGATTAATACAAGCAGTAATGATGTGGTGCGCAGATTTATTGAAAAGTCGGACAGTGGAATGACGAGACAGGAAATAGAGGCACTGATTGCCGGAGAAGAGATAGAAAAAGAAATCTGTCAGGAACTGACCTATCAGGATATGTATGCCAATATTGAAAATATATGGAGTGTGCTGTTTATGACAGGTTACCTGACTTACCATGGAAAAACGGAAAATAACCGGTTTTGTCTTGCAATTCCGAATCTTGAAATTCGAAATATTTTTACAACACAGATTATGGAATATTTTCGGAAAAATGTACAGGCAGATGGGAAAACACTGAAAAGTTTTTGTGATGCACTGGAGCAAGGTGATGCCGAAACAGTGGAAGAAATTCTACAACAGTATCTGAAAAAAACGATTAGTATCCGTGATACATTTGTACAAAAGCAGATGAAAGAAAACTTTTACCATGGCATTCTGCTTGGAATTCTTGGTATTAAAGAACGATGGGCGGTTTCATCGAATCGGGAAAGCGGTGATGGATACAGCGATATTGTTGTAGAGACGGAAAATTCGGAGAAAGGAATGATTCTGGAACTGAAGTATGCTCAGGATGGAAATCTGGAGCAGGCCTGCAGGAAAGCACTTGCTCAGACCACAGAGGTTCATTATGCAGAAATATTAGAAGATCAGGGGATTAATGAGATTTTGTGTTACGGAATTGCTTTTTATAAAAAACGCTGTATGGTAATGTGTAAAAAGCAGAAATCGACTGTATTCATGAGCAAGTAGCGAAAGCGGATTGCGAATGTCCGCTTTACAATGTAAGTTTACCTCAGTCTGAGTTGAGACTCCCACTTCTGCAAGTGGTGAGTAATAACAAATCTTTCTCAGTGGGAGTTCAATCTCCGACTGAGATAAACGCTCCGCGAGGATGTGCAGTGATTCTGAGAAGAATATGTCAGCTTTCGCTGACCAGAATCACGCACCAAGTCTCACGTGCGTTCGACTTGAACAGATGGTTAAGTGAAGTCAGAAGCACAGAATCTTCTTGCGAAAAAAATACTTATATAGTAAAATATATCAGAAATGCGCAGGAGACATACAGTAATTTTCTGTATGAAGGTAAATCAGAAGAGGGATAAAGAATGAATAAAAAATTATACAAATCAGAGGACAATAAAGTATTGTGTGGCGTATGCGGCGGTCTTGGAGAGTTTCTTGGTATCGATCCGACGATCATCCGACTGATCTGGGTGGTACTTGCATTTGCGGCAGGAAGCGGATTACTGATCTATCTTCTGGCAGCGATCATTATTCCGAGAAGACCACTGGACTAAGATATGCTGTTTTCGTTCGTGCATTGATATGATGATGCTGCAGAAAAAATAGCAGGCAACATGCATGAAAAGTGTATGAAAATTAAAAAATATGAGCAGTGAGAGGACAAAAGTCTTTTCACTGCTCTTTGCGTTTACTGGAAAACCAAGAAAAACGCTAGGATATAAAAACCAAAATCCGATATGGGAATAAAAAATTCCGAAAAAGACGGAATGGAATGATTAAAAAAACAGAAAGAGAGAAACAAGATGCTGGAATTGAAAAATGTGTCTTTTGAAGTATCAGACGAAAAAGCACAAAAAGAGATTATCAGAGGAATTAATCTGAAAATTGACGACAACAAGTTTGTAGTCATTACAGGACCGAACGGCGGTGGAAAATCCACCCTGGCAAAATTAATTGTTGGTATCGAGAAACCAACTTCCGGTCAGATTTTATTTAATGGCGAGGACATTACAGAAAAAAGTATTACGGAACGAGCAAAAATGGGTATCAGTTTTGCTTTTCAGCAGCCGGTACGATTCAAAGGAATTCAGGTGCTGGATCTGATCCGTATGGCAGCAGGACGCAGAATGAGCGCAGCAGATGCCTGTCAGTATCTGTCTGAAGTAGGACTCTGTGCGAAGGATTACATCAACCGTGAAGTAAATGCGAGCCTTTCCGGCGGTGAGTTAAAACGTATCGAAATTGCTACGGTACTGGCAAGAGGTACACAGCTTTCCGTATTTGATGAGCCGGAAGCCGGTATTGATCTGTGGAGCTTCCAGAACCTGATTCAAGTATTTGAGCGTATGCAGGAAAAAACAAAAGACGGTTCTATCCTGATCATTTCTCATCAGGAGCGTATCCTTGATATTGCAGATGAGATCGTAGTGATCTCTGCAGGACAGATCATCAATCACGGTCCGAAGGATGAGATACTTCCGCAGTTGCTGGGAACATCTTCCGCAGTGAATATGTGTGATAAATTTAACAAGTAAAAATCTATATTGTGAATAAAGGACTAACACTGTTAGTTGAAAAGAGAAACCCTAATGGTATTAGGAATAAGAAGTGATCAAAAATGAATAACGAATGGTGTTAGTTGAAATTTAGCCAATCTATAAATATATAGGAAAGAACGAGGATTAGATAGATATGATGGATGAGATTCAGAAAAGACTTCTGGCGGAAGTCGCTGATCTGCATGGAGTTCCGGAGGGAGCTTACAACATCCGTGCAAACGGTCAGATGGCAGCCAGAAATACAACGGCAAATATTGATATTGTATCCAAGACAGATGTCAGCGGTATCGACATCTATATCAAACCGGGTACCGTAAACGAGAGTGTACACATTCCGGTTGTATTGAGCCAGAGCGGCATGAAAGAGATGGTTTATAACGATTTCCATATCGGAGAAGGCAGTGACGTGGTCATCGTAGCTGGCTGTGGTATCGACAACTGTGGGGATCAGGATGCAGAGCATGATGGTATCCACCGTTTCTTCATCGAGAAAAATGCAAAAGTAAAATATGTGGAAAAGCATTACGGTGCAGGTGACGGAAAAGGAAAACGTATCCTGAATCCGGGCACGGAAGTGTATATGGAAGAAGGAAGCTACATGGAGATGGAAATGGTCCAGATCAAAGGTGTAGATTCTACGGAGCGTGATACGAAGGCAGAGCTGGCAGCAGGTGCCAAGCTGGTAGTCCGTGAGCGTCTGATGACACATGGTGACCAGCATGCAGTCAGTGGATATTCCGTCAGCCTGAATGGTGAGGGAGCCAGTGCAGATGTCATTTCACGTTCCGTGGCAAAAGATACCTCCTATCAGAAATTTGATTCCAGGATCATCGGAAATGCACCATGCAGCGGTCATACCGAGTGTGATGCCATTATTATGGACAAAGCACGGATCCTTGCGATTCCGCAGCTGGAGGCCAATGATCTGGACGCAGCGCTGATCCATGAGGCAGCCATCGGAAAAATCGCCGGTGAGCAGATCATCAAACTTATGACATTAGGTCTGACAGAGGAAGAGGCAGAAGAGCAGATTGTCAACGGTTTCCTGAGATAAACACTCCGCGAAGATGTGCGGTGATTCTGAGATAAATATGTCAGCTTATGTATTAAAACAGGTACAAAAAGTCAGTAATCCACTTTTTGCATAACAAAAATGGAATACAGCTGATTTTTCATGAAAATTTGTTAAAAAATATATGCGTTATAAGAGCCCCGGGAGAATTCCCGGGGCTTTTTGATGCAAAATGTACATTTGACTAAAAAATAAGATAAATTTATAATAAAAATACACAAAGAAAAGCAAGATTGTGATATAATACGAGTAACTGGTCAGCTGGTAAAACCAGAACGGTTACAAACATTTGCTGTGCACGAAAACAGGCGATGAAATAGAAATAGGATAGGATTTTGACACATAGGTTTGGTTTCATCATAAGAGTGACAATAAGAGTAATGTTGCATGATGATGCAGAAATATGACATCCGCTTCGTGAGGAAAATGCAAACGTATTTTTACAATATGGGAAAACGTATTATATCTAAATCAAATGTATGCAGGTAAATTAAAGGAGGACAAGTATGAAAATTTTAGGTGTTTCACTTGGAACAAAAAACGGTAACAATGACACAATGTGTCGTGTGGCTCTGGAAGCAGCAAAAGAAAAAGGTGCAGAGATCGAATTTATCCACCTTCTTGACTGGGATATCCAGTACTGCTCCGGTTGTGTTGCCTGTTCCCGTGGCCTTGTAATGGGCAAAGGAATGATCTGCTCCCGTCAGGATGATTTCAAAGCTTTCTATGAGAAAGTTGTCGAGGCAGATGGAGTTCTCTTCGTAGATCCGATTTTTGAGTCCGGTGCAACCGGTTTATATCATTCCATCACAGATCGTATGGGACCGGGACATGATACAGGTATGATGAAAATGCTCGATGGAAAACTCAAAGAAGCTGGAAAAGAAGGTCTGAACCCAAGATACTTCCGTCAGAAAGCACTTTCTTTCGTAGGAATCGGTGGATCTGACTGGGCAGTTCGTTGTGAGACAGATCATGCGATGTTCGCTTTAAGTCCGGGATGGAAAGTAGTAAACAACGAGTTCTTCTCCTGGTGTAAAGACGTTATCATGCAGGATGACAAAGTTGAGCGTATGAAAGAAATCGGACGTAACCTTGCAGATGCTGCACAGCAGATCATTGATGAAGATATGCAGATCGAAGGATCCGAGAAAACTTCTCTCTGGAAAGGAAAAGAAGGCGCCTGCCCACATTGCCAGGGTAACAATTTCTACATTTATCCGGGTACAACACACTGTGTATGTGAGCTGTGTGGTCTTGAGGGAACACTGGAGATCGTTGACGGAGCATTCAAATTCAAATATGATCCGGCTACAGAGCATCATGCACATGACATTCTTTCCGGTAAATTCTTACATGGACAGGATATCTTTGAGAATGAGGGTCGTCTGATGAACCTTTACAAAGATCCTGAGTTCAAAAAACGTAAAGAGCATTATACAGCAGTATGCGAGCCGACACCAGCTCCATCCAAACAGAAATAAATTCCATAAAGTTTATAACAGGCGGGGACAAAAAATGGTTCCCGTCTGATATAAGTTATAGAAATAAGAGAAAAGAGGGTATTTAGAAATGGCAGATTTCAAATTCGAACCAATGAGAAGTCTTATCTACGTTGACTGCGTAAGCGAAGACTACAGACCAAAACTTCAGAGATGGCTTTATAAAGTACATGTTCCGGACAGCATCTCTCAGTTTGAGCCGTATGTTACCAAATATGCATTTTATCCGTCCTTCCCGATTCCACCACAGGGTGATCGTTTCGGATACGCAAGAATGCAGCTGACAGAGCATCACTGGTTAGTAAGCGACCTTGATCCTCGTCTTGAGATCAAAGCAATCGCTGAGACATTCCCGATGGATGTACTTGTATGGCAGGGACAGATCCCGGCAGCAGCTCATACAGACGCTCAGATTGATTCTGACGGAGATGCAGGAAATGCAGCCCGTAAATCCAACAATGCAGAAGGAAATCCATTTATCTTTGCATTCCTTCCGATGTGGTGGGAGAAAGACCTGAAAGGAAAAGGACGTACGATCGAGGATGGCGCAAACTATCGTTTCAATATGACCATCGGTTTCCCGGAAGGCGTAGACAAAGCAGAGGGAGAGAAATGGTTATTTGAGAAAGTAGTTCCGATCCTTCAGGCAGCTCCGGAGTGTACACGTGTACTTGCAAGTGCCGTAAAGAAAGACATCAACGGATGCGCAATGGATTGGGTACTTGAAATCTGGTTTGAGAATCAGTCCGGATGGTACAAAGTAATGGTAGATGACATGAAAGCACTTGAGAAACCGTCATGGGCTCAGCAGGATGCTTTCCCGTTCCTGAAACCATACCACAATGTTTGCAGTGCAGCAGTTGCTGATTATACACCAAGCAACAACCTTGCAAATTATCGTGGATACATCACCATGAGATAAGGAATTCCCGGGTGGATAAACCATAAGGTTGTGTTGGGCCGGAGGCTCAGAAAAGAATACCGCAGACGAAAACGTCCGCTTGTATGATTTTCTGAGTCCTCCGGTCCTTTTTTCGTTACAGATAGCAGAAGGTTATTTATCCACCCTTGTGGAAGCGCAGGTGGACTCAGACCTTTTGTATATCGTGACATAAGTGTATTCGTGTGGTATACTGAAAGACAGGGAAATGTAATATAGGATTCAGATAACAGAGGAGTACAATACATGAATGTAGGAATTATTACAGCCAGTGATAAGGGGTATCTGGGAGAGCGGGAAGATCGCAGCGGAGCCAGAATCGCAGAGATTATGGAAGCCCAGGGCTATACCGTCAGAAAGAAAGTAATCCTGCCGGATGATCAGCAGATGCTGCAGGATGAAATGATCGCCATGTGCAATGATGATATCCAGCTGATCCTGACCACAGGCGGAACCGGTTTTTCCAAACGGGATGTGACACCGGAGGCAACAAAGGCAGTGATCGAGCGGGAAGTGCCGGGAATTCCCATGGCAATCCTGCAATATTCGCTGACGATCACAGAGCGGGCGATGTTGTCGAGAGCGGCGGCGGGCATCCGTGGCGAGACACTGATCGTCAATTTGCCGGGCAGTCCGAAGGCTGTGGATGAAGCATTGAGTTATATTCTGCCCTCCTTAAAGCATGGGCTGGATATTCTGCTTGGTAACGATGCCGAGTGCGCAAGAAAGTAATGAATCAGAGCAAAGGCATGTATGAATGGTAAAAAACAGGTGACAGGAGAGACAGGATATTATGAAACTGATAAAAACAGAAGATGCGGTAGGGCATGTACTCTGCCATGATATTACTCAGATCATCCGGGGGGTGACCAAAGATGCAGTATTCCGCAAAGGACATATTGTGGCCGCAGAGGACATTCCGGTGCTGCTTTCCGTAGGGAAAGAGCATCTGTATGTATGGGAAAAGGATGACACAAAATGGCATGAAAATGAAGCAGCGGAGATTCTGTATGAAATCTGTGCCGGTGAGCATATGCATCCTTCCGATATCAAAGAAGGAAAGATCGAACTCATTGCGGATACAGACGGATTACTGAAAATCAACCGTGAAGCGCTGGTTGCAGTCAACAGTCTGGGAGAGATGATGATCGCCTCCCGGCATGGCGATTTCCCGGTGCGTGCCGGGGATAAACTGGCAGGAACGAGAATCATTCCGCTGATCATTGAAAAAGAAAAAATGGAACGTGCAAAGGAAGCAGGCGGCACGGAGCCGATTTTTACAATCAAACCATATAAAAAGAAAAAGTATGCGATTGTGACCACAGGCAGTGAAGTGTTCAAAGGACGCATCAAAGATACGTTCAGTCCGGTCATCCGGGAAAAACTGGCAGCTTTTCCATCCGAAGAAATCGGTCAGATCTATGTGGACGATGAGAAGACACATATTCTGGAAGCTATTCAAAAGCAGATCGCGGCAGGCGCAGACCTGATCATCTGTACCGGAGGCATGAGCGTGGATCCGGACGATTGTACCCCGGGTGCCATCATGGCAACCGGAGCAAGGATTGTCAGCTACGGTGCACCGGTGCTTCCGGGAGCGATGATGCTTGTTTCTTATTATACGAACGAAGCAGATGGAAGAGTAATTCCAATCCTCGGTCTGCCGGGATGCGTCATGTATGCAAAACGCACGATCTTTGACCTGGTGTTGCCAAGAGTGATGGCAGAGGATGAGATTACCGCGGAAGATATTGCAAGACTGGGTGAGGGCGGTCTGTGCCTGAACTGTGAGGTCTGTACGTTCCCAAACTGTGGATTTGGAAAATAACGCTATCGTAAACAATTTGAAGGCAGAATAAGCAATCCCCCGCTTCGAGTGTGTAGAGTACTAAGCGGTGGGTAAGGGGGATGCTTATGTCAGTGGGAGTTAAAAGCTCCCACTGACAGGTCGCAAAGCGACTGCGTTCATGAGCAAGTAGCAAAAGCGGATTGCGAATGTCCGCTAAAATGCAAGGAGAAAAAAATGGCAGAATTAACACATATCAATGAGCAGGGCAGAGCCAAAATGGTGGATGTTTCAGAAAAAGCAGACACCAAGCGGATCGGCGTGGCTTCCGGCCGGATCTGTATGCAGCCGGAGACTTTTGCGCTGATCACAGACGGAAAGATCAAAAAAGGAGATGTGCTCGCCGTAGCGCAGGTAGCAGGTGTCATGGCAGCGAAAAAGACCTGGGAGATTATTCCGATGTGCCATCCGCTGCTGTTGACCGGGGTGGATATTCATTTTGAACTGTATCCGGAAGATGCAGAGATCGAAGCCATCGCATCTGTGCGGACTACCGGAAAGACCGGAATCGAGATGGAAGCATTGCACGCCGTATCCGCAGCATTGCTGACCATCTATGACATGTGCAAAGCAGTAGATCGCGGCATGGTGATTAAAGATATTTTACTTCTGGAAAAAGACGGCGGAAAATCCGGACATTATATGAGAGGTTGATAAAAACGAAGAAACAAAATGAAAAAATATAATCATTAACCCTCTTGACGAAACAAGGGGGTTAATTTATACTAACTACATAAAAAATGAGCGGATAACCAGAAAATCCGCTTTCTTTTAAAAATTGCGGTTAGGAAATACTAATAATAGATGAAGGAGGCTAACATGAGTATCGTAATTATCGGAGGACACGAAAGAATGGAAACACAGTACAAACAGATCTGCAAACAGTACAAATGTAAGGCAAAAGTATTTACGAAAATGAAAACAGATCTGAAAAACAAAATCGGAAGTCCGGATCTGCTGATTCTCTTTACCTCCACCGTTTCTCATAAGATGGTACATTGTGCCGTGGCAGAAGCAGAACGCAAGAATATTATAGTGGAACGTTCCCACAGCAGCAGTGCCAGCGCATTAAACGGAATATTAGAACAATATGCATAATTTCAGAGCCAAGCAGATTTATATTCAAACGTGTGAATCATGCTTGCATGAATGAACAAGTTTGAATAAAAATCTATTTGGCGAGAAGCCACATCGAGATGAAGCAAAGCGAAATCGAGATGGCTGGCTCTGAAATTAAGAAGAGCCAAGCAGATTTACATTCAAAAACATGAATCATGCTTGCATGAATGAACAGAGGAGGACAGCAAATGCCAACTGAAGCCGTATTAAACCAGCTTTCCAGCAGGAAAGTCACAGAAAGCCTCATGATGCAGATCATTCTGCATTGTGCACCGGTTTTAAAAGATATAAAAATGTCAAGTATGTTTACCGTTCCGGCGGCTTACCTGAGATTTGTACGCTCCGCATTTCGGGGTACCGGGATCCGGGTCAAATGTCTGTGCCAGGGAGCAGGACGTGCAGTGGTATATGTATACCGGGAAGCAGAGGTGCAGCAGTGTCTGAAAGATCCGCAGGTGGCTGTATTTTTACAGCAGTACGGATATGAAAGTACGCAGGCAGAAGCCTGTCTGAATCATCTTGGGGCGCGCGTTTCCCTGTCGGCCCGGGGGATGGAGCATTATCCCCATGAAATGGGCATATTTCTCGGCTATCCGTTGGAGGATGTCAGAGGATTTATCCGGCATGAGGGAAAGGAAAGCCGCTATACCGGATATTGGAAAGTCTATGGTGATGTGACACAGGCGAAGCAGATTTTTCAGGCATATGATGATGCCAAAGAATGTGCTGTGATGGAATATATGGCAGGAAAACACATGAGTGAGATTGCCTGCTGATAATAAGGTAAAGCGTTCACGCAATTGCCACAATCGGAATAAATACAGAAAAGTGTGGCTAATACAACGAAAAAAAGAATAAAAAAGGTTTAAACTGTATATCGATTCCAAAGCAGTCATACAAGTGTGAAAGAGCGGAATCTGTATACAGAAAAAATAAAAAATATAAAATCAAGGAGACAAAAAAATGGCAGAAGTTAAAATTATTTATTGGAGTGGTACAGGAAATACAGCAGCAATGGCTCAGAGCGTAGCGGATGGTGTTGCAGCAGCAGGTGCAGAGGCAAAGATCATTCCGGTTGAAAACGCAGGCGTAGCAGATATCGCAGATGTAAAAGCATTTGCACTTGGCTGCCCGTCCATGGGGGCAGAGCAGCTGGAAGAATCCAGTATGGAGCCGTTTGTAGAAGAAATCCTTGGCAGCGTATCCGGCAAAAAGATCCTGTTATTCGGATCTTATGGCTGGGGAGATGGCGAATGGATGCGCAACTGGGTGGAACAGATGACAGGCGCAGGTGCAGAGATGATCGAAGCAGAAGGCATCATTGCCAACGAAGCTCCGGATGCAGATGCACAGGCAGCTTGTGAAGCAGCAGGAAAAGAACTCACTGCTAATGCATAACATATAAACTGATAGTAATCAGATAAGAAAAACAACAACTGAATCCTATAACCAAAAACCAAGAGATAAAAAATAATGTAACGTATGAACAAACGTAACTAGAATTCATTCCACCCGAAAATCCCACTTGCACTGGCAGGACTCTGCCCGTGTGAGTGGGATTTTTTATGTAATAGGAAATTACTACGTAATATTCCTGTTACATAAAAACGCTCCGCGAGGATACGACCAGATGCATGAGGAATAATTTTTTACTCTTGCATTTATGCATAATCTAAGCTATGATAACAATTAAGTTGTCTGACAGAAAGAAAAAACCTCAGACAACAGAGTTGACCTATGCGGCAGGAGGAAAAAGTGATGAATTTAGAAGAGTTAAAAGTAGTTGATGCAGACGTGGCAGCAGCGATCGAAGCGGAGATGGACCGTCAGAACAGCCATATCGAGCTGATCGCATCCGAGAACTGGGTCAGTGATGCAGTTATGGAAGCACAGGGAAGCATCATGACAAATAAATATGCAGAAGGATATCCGGGAAAACGTTATTACGGCGGATGTCAGTGTGTAGATGTTGTAGAGAATCTTGCAATCGAGCGTGCAAAAGAGTTATTTGACGCAGAGTATGTCAACGTACAGCCGCACTCCGGTGCACAGGCAAATATGGCAGTACAGTTTGCACTGCTTCAGCCGGGTGACACTGTGATGGGTATGAACCTGGATCACGGCGGACATCTGACACACGGAAGCCCGGTCAACTTTTCCGGTACTTATTTCCACATCGTACCTTATGGGGTCAACGATGAAGGATTCATTGATTATGACAAAGTAGAAGAGATCGCGATGGAGTGCAAACCGAAAATGATCATTGCCGGTGCAAGTGCTTATGCGAGAACCATTGATTTCCCTCGTTTCCGTGAGATCGCAGACAAATGCGGCGCATACCTGATGGTAGATATGGCACATATCGCAGGTCTGGTGGCAGCAGGACTTCATCCAAGCCCGATCCACTATGCAGACGTCGTTACCACTACGACACACAAAACACTGCGCGGACCGAGAGGCGGTATGATCCTGGTATCCAAAGAATCCATGGAGAAAAATAACTTCAACTTCAACAAAGCCGTATTCCCGGGTATTCAGGGTGGACCGCTGATGCATGTCATCGCAGCAAAAGCCGTATGCTTCAAAGAGGCATTGCAGGACAGCTTCAAGACATATCAGCAGGGTATTGTAGATAACGCACAGGCATTGTGCAACGGTCTAAAGAACCGCGGCATCAAGATCGTATCCGATGGTACAGACAACCATCTGATGCTGGTAGACCTGACACCATTTGACCTGACCGGAAAAGCCATCGAGAAACTTCTGGATGAGGCTCATATTACAGCTAATAAAAATACGATTCCGAACGATCCGAAATCTCCGTTTGTCACAAGCGGTATCCGTCTCGGAACACCATCTGTTACATCCAGAGGCATGAATACAGAGGATATGGACAAGATCGCAGAAGCAATTTCCATCGTCATCAAAGAAGGCGATGAGGGCGTAGCAAAAGCACGTGCGATCGTAGATGAACTGACCGCGAAATATCCGCTGAAAAAATAAAACACAGACAATATATCCATTAACATCATTGTAGAACAGAAAGAATCCCGTTATATTGCAGTTTGAATATAACGGGGTTCTGTTTGCGTAAAAAAACATTTTATCTCAGTCGAGGAGATTCCCACTTCTGCAAGTGGTAAGTAATAATATAATACCGTATAAGGATAAATGTGCATAAAAATCATTACATATGAAACAAAAAAATGTGAAAAACAGAAGTAATTAATTTCACCGTTGACAAAAACTGGTAGTGCGAGTTACCATAACTTTGTATGTATATAAGGAAAATGGATAAAAAGAGACAAAAAGGAGCAAATAGCACATGACAGGATACTGGGATATACATAATCATATACTTCCAGGTGTGGATGACGGTTCCGGATGCATGCGTGAAACGATGGAGATGCTGGAAGAAGAATACCGGCAGGGCGTGCGCCATATCGTTTTTACACCACATTACCGTCGTGACATGTTTGCGATACCGAGAGAAGAAATACAGACGGTCTATGCGCGCGTCTGCGAAATGGCAGCAGACCGATTTCCGGAGATGGAATTTTATCTGGGATGTGAGTATTACATCCATTCCGATGCATCGGTGGAACGCCTGCGCGGGAATCCGAAGTATTACATGGCAGGCAGCCGCACCGTATTAATGGAATTTGCGTATGAGGCTTCTTATGCATGGATCATGCAGACCGTGTCTGAAGTACGTCAGATGGGATTACAGCCGGTGCTTGCACATGCGGAACGATATGAATGCCTGTATAAAGGCAGGGACCGGGTCGCAGAACTGAAGACGCAGGGCGCATACATCCAGATAAACTGTGAGAGTATTCTGGGGAAATGCGGCAGAAAGGCAAAGCATTTCTGTATGAAACTGTTAAAAGAAGATCAGATTGACCTGATGGCCAGCGATGCACACGATACCGAGTATCGTATTGTGAATATCCGGGAGGCAGCGGAGCTGATCAGCCGGAAGTTCGGACAGGAAAAAGTGGAAACAATTTTTATCCATATACCCAAAAAGATAATTTTGACATAGAGAGAAAGGAATACGATAGATGCAGGAACTGATTTTGGAGGAGAAAACGACGTTATCTCCCGTTATGAAGGAAATATACCGGAGACTCCGGACAAACCTCGAGTTTACCGGAATCGAAAATAAAGTAATCTGCTTGACCAGCTGTATGGAAAATGATGGAAAATCCAGTGTGTCATTCAATCTGGCAAAGATTCTGGCAGAAAATGACAAACGCGTGCTGTTCATCGATGCAGATATGCGAAATTCTGTACTGACGAAGAGAACCGGGATCCCGGATGACCTGAAAGGCCTGAGCCATTATCTGGCCGGCAAGAATGCCGCTTCCGAAGTAATATACGCAACGAATTATAAGAATTTCTATGTGATCCCGACAGGCAGATTCCCGAAAAACCCGACCGAACTTCTGAATAAACCAGCGTATGAAGTTCTGATCGAGGGCATGAAACAGACCTTTGATTATGTGATCATCGATACACCGCCACTTGGAAGTGTTGTCGATGCAGCGCTGATCGCAAAAACGGCAGACGCTTCCGTACTGGTGATCTCTGCCAACGCTGTCAGCCGCAGAATGGCAACTAGCGTAAAAGAACAGCTCATCAATGCAAATCCGAATTTCCTGGGCGTAATTCTGAATAAAGCAGACGAAGGAACAAAGCATTACGGTTACGGAAATCGTTATGGCAGCAAATACGGCTATGGCTATGGATACGGAAGATACGGACAGAATCCGAAAGAATAAATAGTTATAATACAGACAAAGGAAACGAGAAAAAATGGAGAATAGAAAGCAAAAAGAAGGATTACTGGGAGAAGGATATTGCTCCGATCCATGTTTTTCCTGCAAAGGATAGTACAACGTGGGAACTTTATCAAGGAAAACTCCCGGACTGGAGTTGTGCTATTCGGATTTTGCAGATGAAAAATGTGCAGGAAACGCTGGAACTGAAACCGGCTCTTGAAAATGAAGAATTACAGACGGGAAGCCGTTATGAAGTGGGGATGGAGAAAGAGCTGAAAGAGTGGGATAAAAGTATACATAAAGGAATAAAAAGAAATATCATAGATGCACTAATTGGGGTGGTGATTTTTGTAGGAATTGAGCTGGGAATGAACTATCTACAGGATATTGTGTCTGTAGAAGGGGAGCTTTCATTGGCTGTGACCATAGGATTGGCGGTCTTGCAGGTGATAGCTTTTGGTATTCTGAGTTCGTGGATTTCGGGTATGATATCCCATTGGTGGACAAGTTGTGATATTTTAGACAGTATTGAGGAATTGACAAGAACGTGGGCGGATCTGAAAATCGTAAGAAAATGTCGGGAACGCCTGAAAGTTGAAAAAGGCTGAAATAAAAAATGAAAACCTGCTCACAAGAAGTTGGTAAGAAATAGGGATGAATGGGAATGGAAATAAAAGGAACAGAAATGGATTCGATTGAAAAATATCTGGAATTAAGTCGGACGTGTACGGAACTTTTTGCCCAGTCTGAGGAACTTCCGCTGGTACTTGACCCGAAGGAACTGTATGCATTTGCACAAAAAAGTGGCAGAAGAATCGGAATTGTATACGAGAGCCATTACCATTTAATGGTTGTGGATGTTGTGCGTGCAAAAAATGGAAGTCTGTTTGCATATGAAAGACTGATGAACCGCGTTATGAGAGGTGCGGTTGTTATCGTTCCATATTATAATGGAAAGTATATTTTACTGCGGCAGTATCGTCATGCTCTCAGGGAATATCAGTACGGTTTCCCAAGAGGTTTTGGAGAAGAAGGAATTTCTGCAAAGGAGAATGCGGGAAAAGAATTATGGGAAGAACTTGGTGTGCAAGCAGAAAAATGGAAAAGTTTCGGAAAAATTGTGCCGGACAGTGGTGCAATGAGTTCAAAGGCAGATGTATTTCTGGCAGAGTTGAATGAAGCTCCACAGGTGATACAGGAAGAAGAAATAGTAGGACATATTGCATTGGATTGGGAGCAGTTGGGCGAATGGATCCGGGATGGAAAAATTACGGATGGTTTTACTCTGGCAGCATATGCAAAGATGAGTTTACAGAAATAATGAGGATAGAAAAGTGGAAAAGACAGTACAAAATCTGCTGCAATGGTGTCAAAGATCAATATGATGCAGTCATCATTGATTGTATTTCCTGTGTTTAATAAATTGGGGAACATTTCAATGTGATTTGTCAAGAAAAAGTTCCCCAATCCGTATTGGATATTTGGGGAGCATTATGCTATAATAATTATATGATTTGTTCCCTAAATGAATAATCCGGGCTCCGTGTCCCTGCTGTCCGGACCGCACGGGAATATTCAATCAAAAGGCACTACCGATAGACGGTTAGTTCCACAAAGATTAAGTTACAAAAAAGTAACCGCTTAGTTTGCGAGACTTGGGGCGGTTACTTTTTTGTGTTCTTGATTATCTCAATGATCAGCGTTACCACAATTCCAAGAACTGTGAATTAGAGAGTGCTTGATAATAATAAGGCAGCCTGGCGGAAACTATAAGCTGAACCATGCAATCACAGCTACACAGAAAACAATACTCGGATCTTTCGGAATTGACGAGGCAGAGGCAAAGGCACGAGCCTTGGCGATTGGTAAAGAATTTAGCAATAAAATTTAACTTTTCATATACCTATTGATTTTATTGAAGGTAGAGAGTATGATAATATCAAATCAGGATTTAGTAAATCAGGATTAGATATATAAGGAGGCGCTTTTATGTTTATAGGCAGAGAAGCAGAATTACAATTCCTAAACGATAAATATGAAGAAAACCAAGGACAGTTGATTGTCTTGTACGGCAGACGACGTGTTGGCAAAACGGAAACACTCAGAGAGTTTTGCAAAGGCAAGTCGCACATTTTCTTTTCCTGTACTCAGACAACTGACAGAGTACAGCTCGCAAAGTTTTCAAAACAACTCTTGAAAGAGGATATTCCTGCAAAGCAGTATGTTACGGAGTTCGCTGATTGGGAAAAAGCATTTAGAGCTATTTTGGATTTGCCTTATGGGGATGAAAAGAAACTTGTTATCATTGATGAGTTCCCGTATATGTGTCGAGGAAATAAAAGTATTCCTTCCATTTTGCAGAATTTGTGGGACGCAGAATTTAAGAACAGTAATGTAATGCTGATTCTTTGCGGTAGTGCAATGAGCTTTATTGAGAAAGAATTGCTTGCTGAAAAGAATCCGTTGTACGGCAGAGCTACCGGAATTTACAAGATGAAAAAAATGGGATTTTATGACGCTATAAAATTTTTTCCGGATTACTCACCGAAAGACAAAGTGCTTACCTATGCTGTGCTTGGAGGTATTCCTCATTATCTGAACCAATGGAATCCGAAACTGTCTGTTGCGGAAAATATTAAACGCAACATACTGACGAAAGGTTGTATTCTATACAGTGAGGTGGATTTCTTGCTTCATCAGGAACTGCGAGAAACACCGATATATAACTCAATTATTGAAGCTGTGGCACTTGGAAACACAAAACTTAATGACATTAGTCAGAAGTCGCTTGTTGAGGATACTTCAAAAACGAGCGTATATCTGAAGAACCTTATCGAATTGGGAATAGTGGAAAGAGAGTTTTCGGTTGACGCCGGAATAAAAGAGCAGGCAAATACCAATAGAGGTACTTATCGCCTGACGGATAACTTTTTCCGTTTTTGGTATGCGTTTGGATATACGAATTTCTCTCAGCTTGAGGATGGAGATGTCGAAGGCGTTTACGATTATGCGGTAGAACCGCTGTTGCACGAATTTGTGTCCTTCAGCTTTGAAGATGTATGCAAAGAATTTGTTCGTGAAATGCAAAAGAAAAATGAACTGCCATTCCGTTATAACAAAATGGGAAGATGGGTTGGAAAAACAACGATTCGTGATGAAAATGCTGTTGATGGTTTGAGAGTAGCTGAAACAGAGATAGACCTACTTGGAATCGGTAGAGGCGCAAAGGAATATCTTGTTGGTGAATGCAAGTTTAAGAAGTCGCCGTTTAGCTATTCCGAATATCTTGATACACTTGCTAAACTTACTCCAATGAAGCAAAAGGCGAAATTCTACTATGCACTGTTTTCTGAAAACGGTTTTGATGAAAAGATTGAAAGTGCTGCTGAAGAAAATGATGTGCGGTTATATACACTCGAGGATATTGTCAATTACCTGAATCCGTGAAGTTCATTGCACCATAACAGGTAAATTACTTCATTATCAAACGTAATCTTCGTCGTGAAAGCAAGGAAGCATGGATGGGAGTCTGATAAGAAAAACGGTGGTGTCTCTGTGCGAGTTGAGTTTATGGTAGATACGGATATTTTAAAAAATAAAAAACTTATGGATGGTATAGATGGATATTTATCAGATATGGACAACGTACAATAAGCAATGGTCAAGGTATGAAATACTGGCTTTTGGGCTGGTATTAACGGTGGTATGTATTGGAATGGTGGTGTGTGTATACAGAAAGAAGCTGCGTATCATTCAGGCATTGGCAGTCGTGGCATTGGTGGTGTTTCTCGGAATTGTATTTGGCTCGACGGTATTTACCCGGATTGGAACGGTCCGTCAATATGAATTATTGCCATTCTGGTCATGGCGGGAGGTGATCTGTAACCACGACCGGGAGTTGTTGAAGGAAAATCTGTTGAATTTTATCTTGTTGCTGCCGGCAGGGATTCTGCTTCCGCTCATCGCGAATCATAAGATAAAGTGGTATCAGGCTCTGCTGATCGGAATACTGATGTCAGCGACAATAGAGCTCAGTCAGCTGATTTTTATGCGTGGTCTGTTTGAGTGGGATGATATGATCCACAATGGACTGGGGTATATGGCAGGATGTTTGTTTACGAATTTTTTTGTGAAAAGCAGAGTAAAGCATTAACAATAGCATTGCTTTAAACCGATGATAATGTTGCTTAATGGATTTGTCTATGATAGAATTAATACAATGAGAATCATAAATGACATAAAAGATATGAATGAATGGTTTTGCAGATAACGAAGGGAGTTCAAATGAGAAAAAAAAGATTTGAGGCGCTGTTATTAAGTTTGGTGTTGGCATTGTCTCCACTGAGCACCATGCAGGTACAGGCGAAAAATATTTCCGATGATACGAAGGTGAAAACGGTACAAAACACGGGATATATAGAAAGTGATCTGGATAAGAATGTACCGGTACGCAGAGCAGGCGTTGCTACATATGCGATGCTGCCATCTGCTTATTCGACAGATATTGATGCATGCAGACGCGAGTATCCGGCAGTGCGTGACCAGAATCCATATGGTACCTGCTGGGCATTTTCTTCCCTCGGTCTGGCAGAGTTTGATCTGATCAGTGATGGAATCGCAAAGAAAGACATTGATCTGAGCGAGTTGCAGCTGATTTATTTTACTTATAATTTTGTGACGGATCCATTGGGCGGCACAAAAGGGGATACCGCAGAATACAACAGTGCAGAGGCGAAAGGCAGTTTTCTGAATTTTGGCGGTAATTATGAGATGGCAGCCCGTAGAATGAGCCAGTGGGTCGGCGCGGTAAAGGAAGCGGATGTTCCGTATACGGATGCTGAGAAAGTGGAGCAATCAGGACTGAAAGACAGTTATGCTTACAGCCGTGATGTGGCGCATCTGGAAAATGCATACTGCATGAGCCTGAAGGAAGATACGGATGGTGTGAAGGCACAGATCATGGACCATGGTGCGGTAGGTGTGATGTATGATCATCTGGATAAGGCGATGGCGAAGAATCAGAAAGGGGAATATACCTACTATGATGCCGAAGCCGGCGGCAACGGACATGCGGCTATGATCGTTGGCTGGGATGATGATTATTCCAGAGACAATTTTGCAGGATATGCAAAACCGGCACACAATGGTGCGTGGCTGATCCGAAACAGCTGGGGATCTTACTGTGATTATTTCTGGATGTCTTACGAGACGGTTTCACTCGGTGAGGCTGCGTGGGCGTTTGATTTTGATACTACGGATGCGTATGACAATAATTATCAGCTGGATGGTGGTCTGAACGCATATCCGACAGAGTTTGACACGCTTGCGAATGTATTTACGGTTCAGGATGCAAAGGCTGGTGTGGAAGCGGAAGAGCTGAGAGCAGTCAATGTATCTATGATGCACAATGCGAATGTATCTTATACGATCAGTGTTTATACAGATCTGAAGGATCCGAAAGATCCGACCAGCGGTACAAAGCAGGAAAAGGCAACGACAACCGGTGAGACTTCTTATGCCGGTATCTATACCATTCCGCTGGAGAATGCTGTGGAGCTGCAGCCGGGAACGACATTTTCTGTTGTAGTCCAGACGGATACCAATGCGGTAGAGTGTGAGCTGGAGATGTCCATCGAGAATGGAGGCCAGGTCATCTGGTCCTGTGATGTCAGCAAGGGAAATGAAAAGACGTTTTATCAGTACCACAATAAGTTTTATGCATATCCATATGGAAATGCCTGCATCAAGGCACTGACGTCAGAGGTGAAGAATCCGGCTTATAAAACCGGTATTTATACTGAAAATGGCGAGGATGTCTACTATGTAGACGGAACGCGCCGGCATGATACCGGTCTTGTGGAGGTAGATGGCGTACGCTACTATATGAATGACGGTGTTGTACAGAAGGAAGAAACGGTTGTTATGCAGGAGGATGGCACCTGGGTATACATTAATGAAGATGGTGTCGCAGATGATTCTTACTGTGGTTTTGTTTCTTACGGCGGAAGCTGGTGGGAGATTCGAAACGGTGTGATTGATTTTTCTGTAAATAGTGTGGATGAAGGTATTGTCAATGGTGAATATGGCTGGTGGAATGTGGTAAATGGCCGTGTGGATATGGGAAATACGGTCGCACAGAATGCCGGTGGCTGGTGGTGCATCCGGAATGGTAAGGTAGATTTCTCCTATACCGGAGTCGCACAGAATGCCGGCGGCTGGTGGAGAATCGAAAACGGCATGGTGAATTTTGCTTATAACGGTGTGGTAAACAGTGAGTATGGCTGGTGGTTCATCCGCAACGGCAGCATTGATTTTACTTATACCGGTCTGGCGCAGAATGAATATGGCTGGTGGAGAATCGTCAACGGAACGATTGATTTTGGCTGCAACAGTGTCGTAGACAGTGAATATGGCTGGTGGTATGTCAGAAATGGCCAGGTCGATTTCGGTTATACAGGCGTTGCGCAGAATGAATATGGCTGGTGGAGAATCGAAAACGGTGCTTTGAATTTTGGCTTTACCGGTCTGGCGCAGAATGAATACGGCTGGTGGTATATCCGCAGTGGTATGCTGGATTTCTCCTATACAGGATATGTGGGATGGTACGGTGTAAATTACCGGGTGCAGAATGGTCAGGTAATATTTTAACCGGATCAGGGGAGAACTGAAGATAAGTATGATGAAGATTCTTAGATACATTCAGTTAGATTCATCTCAAGGGCAGGAATTACAATAATCTACAGAAAGTCTCCGATTTCAGTGTTTGGTGCTGAAACCGGAGACTTTTAGGTTTAAAATTTCTGGAAGTTTACATATTAAAGGTAAGCAGAGACTTGTAGTTTTATTTTTTAAATGTATAATAACAAAAAAGAAGTAATATACTTCTAAAAAGTATCGATAGGAGGCGGAAAAGTGGCTTTAATTAATGAGGTATATGAATATATAGAAAACAAGTATAAGCCGAATGAACCGATTTTTTTAGCGGAATTAGATATTCCCGACATGAAACCGGTATCTGTTCGCCAGCAAATGAAGAAGCTGACAGAAGAGGGAAGACTGAAACGGTTTGATGCAGGGATATATTATATTCCTAAAAAATCAATGTTTCGTTCCGGTTCAACCCTGTCGATAGATGAGGTTATTCGAAAAAAATATTTGCAAGATGGTGTCAACCGCTGTGGTTATGTTGGCGGAATTCTCTTTGCAAATCAGCTTGGTCTGACTACACAGGTTCCAGCTTTGTATGAAGTATATACAAATAAGGCAACAACAGAATATAGGGAAACCAAGCTGGCAAACTTACGTGTTATACTTCGAAAACCATATTGCGAAATTGATACGGAAAATGCGGAAACACTTCAATTTCTTGACTTGATAAAAGAAGTTGTGGATATTTCTGAGGTGGATGGAGAGGAGCTGACAAAAAGATTACTTGGCTATATGAAAAAGAAAAATATCGGATTTGAAAGCATGAAACCGTTTCTGCCGTATTATCCGGATCGCATTTATAAAAATATGTATGAGGTGGGGTTATTAAATGGTGTATCTGTGTGAGCAATTTTTAGTCTCAAATAATGGATGTGTCTGATGTGTAGTAGAAACTACCGTCAGGCACATTTTTGATATTCAGGGTGGATTTATTTCTGCTAAAATTTCTGGAAGTTCACATTTTGAGAAAAAGGAGGTTAGCCACATCACACTTGTTGACATCTTTCTACATGTCCACTATAATAAACACAGGAAGAATACTCCTGGTATACCAGGAAAATAACATACAATTTGACTATGGATTTTATTATTCTGTTGTGAATGAAGAGGAGGAATGAACTGGTGGAAGCAAATGCAAAGAAGTTTTTCTCATCGGTAGCGATTTCCGGGCTGGAAGCGGTGACTGCAAAGCGCAGATATCTGACCAAATGTGAGCCGAAGGTCATGGAGATCGATGATGAAGAGAAGATTGTGAAGACTGCCTGTCGTGCCTGCATCGCAAACTGTGGTGTTTTGGCGCATGTGAAGAATGGCCGCGTCATCAAGCTGGAGGGAAATCCGGTGGATCCGATGAGCCAGGGACGTATGTGTGCAAAGGGTCTGGCTGGTATTCAGGCACTGTACCATCCGAACCGTAATAAGTATCCGTTGTTGCGCGTTGGTGAACGTGGAAGCGGACGATGGAGACGTATCAGCTGGGATGAGGCACTGACCCGTGTGGCGGAAAAAGCCATGGAAACCCGTGAAAAATATGGTGCGGAAGCGTTGTTCTGTACCACAGGCGGCGGTGGTAATCCGGAAATCTGGAGTATCGCCCGTTTCTGTAATGTATTCGGAACGCCGAACTGGTATGAGCCGGGCTGCGCGCAGTGTTATCTGCCGCGTGTGCTGTCCTGTGCCATGATGTATGGTGGTGCGGATTCTAGTATCGCGGATTCCAATGCACTGGAACTGTATGATTATGAGAATGCACAGATCAAATGTCTGGTGTTGTGGGGAGCAGGTCCTGCTTATTCCGCACCGGCCAGCGGCGGTCGTATGGTCAACGAACTGCGTGCGAAGGGTGTAAAGACGATCTGTATTGATCCGCGTTTTACACCGGATGCGGCAAAGGCAGATATCTGGCTGCCGATCCGTCCGGGTACGGATGTAGCACTGCAGATGGCATGGATCCGCTATATTCTGGAAAATCGCAGATATGATGAAGAATTTGTGACACGCTGGACAAACCTGCCGTATCTGGTAGAGGTGGAGAGCCGCTTCTTTGCCCGTGCGAAAAAGGGTGAGAACGGTGCACCGGATACGTTTTATGTAAGGGATGAGAAGACAGCGTCCATGCAGCCGATGGAGTATCCGTATGATGAGAAGTTATCCCCGGCGTTATGGGGCACGTATGAAGTAGACGGAAAAGTATACAAGACCGGTATGCAGTTACTGTATGAGCGCTGTGAGGAGTTTACGCTGGAGAAAGCAGCAGAGATCTGCTGGCTGGATGCAGACCGTATCAAAGCTGCGATCGAGATGTATCTGGAGAATGCACCGAGCGGTATCTGCCTTGGTGTGGCAACGGACCAGACACCGAACTCTGTACAGGCTGCCATGGCTGCGGATACGATTGATTTTCTGATGGGTAACCTGGAGAAACCGGGTGCGCTGATGCAGCGTTTCCGTACCAGCGGTGTACTGAAAGTACCGAATTATCCGGTGCCGGTTGCATTGAAGTGTCTGCCGCCGGAGCAGTTGAAGAAACGTCTGGGAGGAAGAGAGCACAAGGGCTTAAGTATCTGGTATGCGGGACATCCGGGCAGCGTGCTGAACGCGATCCTGACAGAGAAACCGTATCAGCCGCGGATGTGGATCGACCGTTCCGGTAACAAGCTCGGTGTGCTGGCAGAATCCGGCCGTTGGGCAGAGGCGATCGAAAAGCTTGATTTTATCGTACATATGTATATGTATCCGACCTCTTTTTCCTGTTATGCAGATATTTTGCTGCCGACGGAGGAGTGGCTTGAGACGGATATGATCGTTGAGACCTGTAATATGCTGGTAGCCAGACAGCAGGTTGTCCACCTCTGGGAGACGATGGATGAGACGCTGATCTGGTCCCGCCTGGCTAAAAAATGTGCCGAGCTCGGTCATGAGATGTGTCAGAAAGCTTTTGATCCGGAATTTATGGGAGATCAGCTTCCGTATTGGGATTCCATGGATGAGTTTTTTGATCATCTGACACCGGCCATCGGCATGACATGGGAAGAAATGAAGAAAAAAGCACCATTCGAATATATGTCCAAAGAAGAATGGAAGTCTTATTATGTATACAAGCAGATCGATGATGCGACAGGTCTGCCGAAAGGTTTTGATACACCGTCGAAGAAGATTGAAGTATATGTGGAGAGTATGATCACGCTGGGAAGAACCGGTCAGCCGTTTTTACCGGTTGAGTTTGAACCGGCAGATAAGGATTATGAGCCGCTTCCGTATTATCTGGAGCCGGTGGAGAGTCCGGTCCGTGATGATGATACTGCCAGGGAGTATCCGCTCGTTATGACAAACGGCCGTGTACCGTTCTATCATCATTCGACGCTGCGTAATGCGGCTGCTATGCGTGAGCTGTATCCGGTTCCTGAGATCTGGATCTATCCGGATGTGGCAAAAGCGTATGGTATCGCACCGGGAGACTGGGTATGGGTAGAATCCAAGCGAGGCAAGATCCGTGCGAAAGCACTGGTCACAAAGGGAATCAATCCGGGAACGGTATGTATGGAGCGTTTCTGGCATCCGGAGACGATGAATACAAAGACGCATGGCTGGCAGGAGACAAACGTCAATGTTTTATCAAAATCAACCGCACCGTTTAACGATGTCGTTGGTACTCATACACTTCGTGCTTATCAGGTACGGATTTCGAAAGCAGACAGTGCGCCGGAAGGCATCTGGCAGAAACCGGAAGATTTTGTAAATTGGCTTCCGTTAGGTAAGGCATAAGGAACGGATAAGGAGACAAAGTGATGAAACAATATGCAATGGTTGTAGAGGCTGACCGCTGCATCGGCTGTAAAGGTGGATGCCAGGTTGCCTGCAAGACAGAAAATGAAGTGGCTCTGGGACGTTCCAGAAGCACGTTATATCATATGGGACCGACAGGTGTGTATCCGGATCTGCAGATGTACTTTCTGCCGGTAATGTGCCAGCAGTGTGAGGATCCGAGCTGTGTGGATGTATGTCCGACAGGCGCATGCTACAAGGATGAAGACGATGGAGTGATCTATATCGATCAGGATCTCTGCATCGGATGTCAGAGCTGTAAAAAGGCATGTCCGTTCCATGCAAACAATTTTAATAAAGAACTGCGTGTCATGGACAAATGTACCGGCTGTGTACAGCTGCGGGACGAAGGGAAAGAGCCTGCCTGTGTCAGAAACTGTGCAGGACGTGCCCTGCATTTCGGTGATATCAATGATCCGGAAAGTGAAGTATCCAAGCTTCTGGCAGCGAATGAAGGTCACGTATACACGCTGAAGGATGACAACGGAAATCATCCGTCCGGACGGTTTATCCTGAAGAATCAGAAATGGATCGACATGCTTCCGTTTGAATTTGAAGAAGCACTGCACAACGGTATGTACGAGGAGCCGGAAAGCGAACTGGCACATCGGATTTTTGAAGATCATTTGAAAAAAGCGAACGTGGTGCGTACGGAAATGAATAAGGAAAAGGAGGCGGAAGTGGAATGAAGCAGGTGGAAGTAAGAAAAGAACTGGCAAGAGCCAGAGCAGGACTCTACCGTTTCCTTGGCGGCTTATATATCATGGAAGTAGATGAGGAAACGCTGGCGAACATGAAACAGATGCAGTTCCCGACAGACTGCGCCAATGAGGAACTGGCGGAAGCTTACAGAGGGCTGGAAAAAGCGATTGCAGATCTGAACAATGAGGATTTGGAGGATGTGGCTGCTGATTATGCCAAGACGTTTCTGGCAGCAGGAGAAGCAACCGGAGTGGCTGCCTTCCCGTATGAGTCCATTTATACGAACAAAAAACGTGAGATCGGCGGACGTACCGAGCAGGAGACGCTGGCTTTGTATGCGCTGCATGGCTGGGAGCCGAGTAAGGATATGTTCCGTACAATGAACGATCATATCGGCCTGGAGCTGGAGTTTATGGCAGTTTTGTGTGAGGAAGAGTTACTGTCTTGTCAGACGGATAATGCAGATCGTGCGGCAATGTCTTCCCGTGACCAGAATGAGTTTTTACGCAAACATCTGAAATGGGCGGGAGCTTTCTGCATGGATATCAGTAAATATGCACAGACCGCGTTTTATCAGGCAGTAGGAAAAGTGACGAATGTATTTCTGGAGCAGGAGAGAGAAATGCTGGCAATGGGAGGTGCAATATGGGATATCGCGTAGATTACGACAAGATGAATGATATTCTGGCTGTCTGGTCAGAGACTTATCATGTGTATGCACCGGCATGGGATCAGAGAAAGAAGAAAGTGCGTTATCGTGAGATTAAGACGGTGGATCAGATCGTGCTGGATCGTCAGGCAGATTTTTCACCGAAGGAAGCTTACTATCCGGTGTCACAGACGATGTTTTATTTTACCGATACGGAAGTGACGGAGAGTGAGCTTGCAGATGACAAAGGAATCATTGTGATTGCCCGCCCTTGTGATATCAACGGAATGGCAAGACTGGACTGTATTTTCATGGAAAATGGAGGTCATGCAGACTATTTCTATGCAAGACTGCGTGAGAAAGTAAAGGTAGTCATGCTGGAATGTAGGGAAAGCTTTGAACATTGCTTCTGTGTATCCATGGGAACGAATAAGACAGATCAGTATGACGCAGCACTCCGCATTACAGAGAATGAGGTGCTGGTGGACATCAAAGATGAGACACTGGGTGCGGCATTTGCATCGGCATCTGCCTGTGATTTCACACCGGAATATGTGCAGGAGAATCAGAAAAAACTGCATATTCCGCAGATTACAGACCGCAGTATGTTAAAACCGATCAGTGATCTGGAGTACTGGACACAGTATGATGAGAAATGTATGTCCTGTGGCGGATGTAATACCGTCTGTGGAACCTGCAGCTGTTTTGATACAGTAGATGTCATTTACCAGGAGGGAAGCCGCAGCGGTGAGCGCCGCAGAGTCTGGTCTTCCTGTATGCTGGAGTCCTATACGATGACAGCCGGTGGCAATCGTGCCCGCAAGACACCGGGAGCAAATATGCGATTTAAAGTGCTGCATAAGTTTTATGATTTTGCAGACCGTTTTGCAAAGGACGGAGCACATGGCATAGCCTGTGATGCACAGATGTGTGTCGGATGCGGCCGTTGTGATATGAGATGTCCGAAGCAGATTTCGTTCTTTGATGCGGTGGACGGTCTGGCAGCGGAAATTGAAAAAATGAATGCGGGAGAGGAGGCGTAAGACAATGGAAAATATTATGAAACCGGAACCGCACAAGATCGTAAGTGTTATCCGTCAGACTGCGGCAGAGTTTACGATTCGTGTGGCATGTGACAAAGATCCTGGATATGGACAGTTTTTCCAGCTGTCTCTGCCGAAAATCGGAGAGGCGCCGATCTCTGTCTGTGGAAAAGGACCGGGTTATGTGGAATTTACCATTCGTAAAGTCGGACGACTGACCGGTGGTGTGTTTGACCTGAAAGCCGGAGATACACTGTTTATGCGTGGACCGTACGGAAATGCATTTCCGGTGGATCAGTTTGAAAATAAGGATCTGCTGGTGATCTGTGGTGGTACCGGTATGTCACCGGTAAAAACTACGCTGACTCATTTTTATGATCATCCGGAAATCTGCAAATCGGTATATCTCATCGCCGGATTCAAGGATATCAACTGCGTGTTGTTCAACGAAGAACGTGCAAAATTTGCGGAGCGGTTCCACTGTACGTACTGTCTGGACAACTCCGAGGCACCTGGATTCCACAAAGGAATGGTAACGAAATTTATTCCGGATGTGCCGTTTGATACTTTCGAGGACTATAACGTAGTGATCGTAGGTCCGCCGCCAATGATGCGGTTTGCTGCACTGGAATGTATGAAATGCGGTGTCCCGGCGGAGAAAATCTGGGTATCCTTTGAACGTAAGATGTCCTGTGCAGTAGGAAAGTGCGGACATTGCAAGATCAATGAGACTTATGTCTGCCTGGAGGGTCCGGTATTTAACTATACGAAGGCCAAAGAACTTTTCGATTAGAAATTTTTTAATACGTTATTTTTTAATATGAAAACGAAGCATCCTGTCAGAACGCTAGACGTTCACTACCTTCGTTTCACAGCGTTTTTATCGCGCTCGTTCCCACGCCTGAAAAAGAGGTCGTTCCCACTCGCGCAAAAACTTGTGAAACTCAGTCGTTCACTTAATCGCTTTCTCTGACAGGATGCTTCGTTTTCTGTATTTCTGTATTGAAATGATGCCAGGGTCAAAAGCCTGAAACCACGATGTGCTCGCACAGGAGTGGTTTTATGGCTTAATGACCCGCCCCGATATGAGCATAAAAGTGGAGCGTCAGCTTCACGATATGCGAATATTGGGTAGAATTGTGGGAGTACGAAGTACGGAACAATTCGTATGGCATCTTTTGACCCCGACATCTTGAAATGTTCCGCTTTACAAAATAAGAAAAATTGTGTAATGTGCTGAAATTTTTGACAAGATTTTGTGTAATATAATGTTGACGAAAAGATGAGAAAGGGCTAGAATATAAAGCAGTTAAGAAATGGTAGAACCAATCAAAAAGAACGTGTTTTTACAAAATCATTAGGGTTGAAATAAAAACTTTATTTTTTGCGGTGATTGGTACTACCAAAAAATATCATATAATTGGTACTACCAAACAAGGGTATTGACGAAGAATGTATTATCTTGTAGCAGGATAGTATAAATTACATTAAAAAATGGGTATAAGGAGGACTTGGATGCTGGCAGATTACAGTTACAATCAGGTAACACCGGAACTGATCGAAGCATTCAAAAAAATCGTTCCGGGCAAGGTGTTTACCGGAGATGAGATTAATGCAGATTATTCTCATGATGAAATGCCAATCTATGGAAAAGGAGCACCGACGGTACTGGTCGAGGCTACTACAACGGAGGACATCGCAGCAATCGTAAAGCTGTGTTATGAAAACAGCATTCCGGTAATTCCGCGAGGTGCAGGAACCGGTCTGACCGGTGCGGCAGTTGCACTGCATGGCGGTGTCATGATTGATATGTCCAAGATGAATAAAATCCTGGAGTATGACAAAGAGAATTTTGTGGTTCGTGTGGAAGCTGGTGTGTTACTGAACGATCTGGCTGAGGATGCACAAAAGCAGGGACTGTTATATCCGCCAGATCCAGGTGAAAAATTTGCCACACTGGGTGGAAACGTATCTACAAACGCAGGTGGTATGAGAGCCGTAAAATATGGTTGTACCAGAGATTATGTCAGAGCCATGACGGTCGTACTTCCAACCGGTGAGATCGTAAAACTCGGTGCAACGGTTTCCAAGACTTCCACTGGATACAGTCTGTTGAATCTGATGATCGGTTCTGAGGGAACGTTAGGAATCATCACTGAACTGACACTGAAACTGATTCCGGCTCCGAAGGAGACCATCAGCCTGATCATTCCTTATGAGAATCTGGAAGATTGTATTGCAACTGTTCCGAAGTTTTTTATGGAGCATTTACAGCCACAGGCCATCGAATTTATGGAGAAAGAAATCGTTCTGGCTTCCGAGCGTTACCTCGGCAAGAGCGTATTCCCACAGAAACTGGAAGGCGTGGACATCGGTGCGTATCTGCTGGTAACCTTTGACGGAGATGATATGGAATCTCTGGAGGAGATTACGGAAAAAGCAGCAGAGGTGGTACTTGAGGCAGGTGCGATTGACGTACTGGTGGCTGATACACCGGCGAAGAAGAAAGATGCATGGGCAGCAAGAAGTTCTTTCCTGGAAGCAATTGAGGCAGAGACGAAGCTGCTGGATGAGTGTGATGTGGTCGTTCCGGTAAATCAGATTGCACCGTATCTGACGTTTGTAAAATCACTGGAAGAAAAATACGATTTTACGATCAAGAGCTTTGGTCATGCAGGTGACGGAAACTTACATATTTATGCATGTGCGAATGATATGGATGAGGCAGAGTTCAAGAAACAAGTTGCGGATTTCATGGATATTATTTATAAAAAAGCAGCCGAATGCGGCGGACTGATTTCCGGTGAACACGGAATCGGTTATGGAAAAATGGATTATCTGGCAGCTTTTGCAGGTGAGACAAGCATGCGCCTGATGAAAGGCATCAAAGAAGTATTTGATCCGAAGATGATCTTAAATCCGGGTAAGGTATGTTATTCGCTGTAGCGGAACAAAACTGCAGAAGCGGTATGAAGAAAAATGAAATTAGATGATTTGACAGAATAGTTGTTAAAGATATGAAAAACGCATTTAGCGGAGGAGGATTCAAAATGGCATATTTAATTTCTGAAGAAGCACAGGATCTGTTACAGGATGTGAAAAATTTCTGCGAGAAAGAGGTCGTAGAACAGTGTAAAGCATATGATGTATCCGGTGAATGGCCAAAAGAGATTTACGATAAAGCAATCGAGCAGGGCTATCAGGCACTGGAAGTTCCGGAGGAATATGGCGGCCCGGGGTTATCAAGGGTGGATGTGGCAGCACTCATCGAGCAGATGGCAATTGCGGATGCTGGATTTGCAACTACCATTTCCGCCAGCGGACTTGGCATGAAACCGGTGCTGATCGCAGGAAGTGAAGCGTTAAAGCAGCGTGCATGTGATCTGATCCTGGACGGTGGATTCGGTGCATTCTGTCTGACTGAGCCGGGTGCCGGTTCTGATGCAGGCGCAGGCAAGACAACCGCAGTCAAAGATGGTGATGAGTATGTACTGAACGGAAGAAAATGCTTTATCACAAACGGCGGTATCGCTTCTTTCTACTGTGTAACAGCCATGACAGATAAGACAAAAGGTGTCAAAGGAATGTCTATGTTCTTCGTAGAAAAAGGAACTCCAGGACTGAGCACAGGAAAAGAAGAGAACAAGATGGGTATCCGTACATCCAATACCTGTGATGTAGTGCTGGAGGATGTCAGAATCCCGGCTTCCAATCTGATCGGTGAGGAAGGCAGAGGCTTCAATATCGCAATGCAGACACTGGATCAGGCTCGTACATGGATGGGTTGTGTGGCAACCGGTATTGCACAGCGCGGCATCAATGAGGCTATCGCATATGGCAAAGAGCGTGTACAGTTTGGCAAACCGATCATCAAAAACCAGGCACTGAAATTCAAAGTAGCAGATATGGAGATCAAGACTGAGACAGCACGTCAGATGGTAGCTCATGCACTGACCAAGATGGATCTGGGTCTTCCGTACACCAAAGAGTCTGCTATCGCAAAATGCTATGCTTCCGATATTGCAATGGAAGTTGCTTCTGAGGCAATCCAGATGTTTGGCGGATATGGATACAGTCGTGAGTATCCGGTAGAGAAGCTGTTGAGAGATGCCAAGATCTTCCAGATCTTTGAGGGAACCAACGAGGTACAGAGAATTGTTATCTCAAACAGCGTAATAGGAAAGTAAGCTATCCCTTATCTAACAATATATGTATTCCGCTGATGGACATTTTTGAAAATCGGTGGAATACAAACAAAAAAATGCAGGAGAAAATCATCATGGAAATATTAGTTTGCATCAAACAGGTTCCGGACGATTCCGTAGAAATTTCGTTGGATGAAGCTACGGGAAAACCGGCACTGGACGGGGTGACACCTGTCGTAAATGCATTTGATACATATGCAGAGGAAATGGCAGTACGTCTGAAAGAAGCTGTTGCTGAGAGTGAAGTAACTGTGGTATCCATCGGAGATGACAGTGTGAAAAACTCCTTAAAGAACTGTCTCGCAGTCGGTGCTGACCATGCATACCTCGTAAAATATGACGAGGCTGAAAAATTGGATGGTGCGGCAGTTGCGAAAGTTCTCGCAAAAGCAAAAGCAGACATTGAAGCTGCAGAAGGAAAGACATTTGATCTTATTTTTTGCGGAAAAGAATCCACTGATTATGCGGCAAGCCAGACGGGTCTGCTGTTGGCAGCGGAGCTGAATGTTCCGGCAGTTGCCAATGTGGTAGCAGTGGAGACCGCAGATGGCACTGCAAAGATCAGACAGGAGACCGAGACCGGATACAATGAAGTGGAAGCTTCTATGCCATGTGTTGTGACGATTCAGAAACCGAATTATGATCCACGTTATCCGACTATCAAGAGCAAGATGGCAGCCAGAAAGAAACCAATCGGTGAACTGGAGGTTAGTGAGATTCCAGAATCTTCGATGGAAGTCGTAAAAGTATATGCACCGGCAAAACGTCAGGCCGGTGTGAAGATCAAAGCAGAATCCCCGGAGGAGTCTGTTGCCCAGGCAATGAAACTCATCGCGGATGCCAAGGTATTGTAGGAGGTCACAGGAAATGAGTCTGACAGAAGGAAAAAATATTTTAGTATATGTTGAGACTGCCGGGGACACTCCGGTTGGCCCGGCACTTGAGATTCTGGCAAAGGCAAAAGAACTGGCAGGAGCAAAAGGTGAAAAAGTTATCGCAGCTGTTCTTGCAAAAGAGCCGGATGCAGTGGCCAGAACAGCCATTGAAGCCGGTGCGGATGAGGCAGTCATTGTAAAGACCGAAGAGAAACGTCCGGAAGTGCGGGCGGCCATGCTGGCAAAACTGGTGGAGAAATATACACCGGCGCTGGTGCTGGCAGCAGCGACCCAGGAGGGCAAAGATGTTACTCCGCTGGCTGCACAGAAATTCGATGCAGGATGTGCCGTTGATGTCATGAATATTGTGGCTGACGGAGATCAGTATGTGTTTACCTGCCCGGTATACGGCGGAAATGTATTGAATGATGTTGTATTGCATACCCGGCCGGCAGTAGCCACCGTGCGCGGCGGCTCTTTTTCCAAATCAATTGAGGAGGGAAAAGCCGGCAAAATTATAGAAGAAACCATTGAAATCGCAGAGGAAACGGTATTTACCAAGATTGCCAATGTGGTAAAAGAAATCAGTGAGGCAGTCAACCTGGAAGATGCCGATGTCATCGTATCCGGTGGCCGTGGTATGGGAAGCAAAGAAAACTTTGCACTGGTACAGCAGCTGGCAGATGTCTGCGGCGGTGTCGTAGGTGCCACCAGACCGGCCATTGAAGAAGAGTGGATCGGACGTTCCCATCAGGTGGGTCAGTCCGGCAAGATTGTTGCACCAAAGTTGTATATTGCCTGCGGTGTATCCGGTGCCACACAGCATGTGTCCGGTATGATCGGATCCGGATATATCATCGCCATCAACAAAGACGAGGATGCACCGATCTTTGATATCGCAGATGTGGGAATTGTCGGTGATGCCATGAAGATCCTTCCTCTGATGATCGAGGAAATCAAAAAATACAAAGAAGCATAAAAAGAAATATAAGATAAAAATACGCTAATCCAAATCCATTTTATACACTAAATAAAAGAAAGAAGCCCCATGCTTTATAAAAGTATGGGACTTCTTTATTATTATGTCAGAAATGGTGCATAGGCCTGCTTGTGCAGTTCTTTCTGCTGATACATCGCATAATCAGCCTGACGAATCACATCGTTGACAGTCAGTTCATCATGGTTGGCCGGAATTTCGATGATTCCGAAGCTGAACCCTTTGGGGTATGGCTTTTCTTTTGTGTGGTCAAAGGCATTCTGGATATCGATAAGCCGTTCTCGGGCAATCGTTCCCGGCAAGCCTTCCAAAACGAGACAGAATTCATCACCGCCGATACGGGCCAGGATATCTTCTTTTCGGATGAATTTTTTTATGGTATGTACAAAATGGCAGATATACCAGTCGCCCTCCAGGTGACCATAAGTGTCATTGATGTATTTTAAATGATCCAGATCGCAGTAGCAGAAGGTCAGCTGCCGCTTGCTATTCAGCAATTCTCCCATCTGCTCGATCAGGAACTGGCGGTTTCCGATGCCGGTGAGAGAATCGTGGTAAGCTTCTGCGGTGAGTTTTTGCTCACGCTGCTTCTTTTCGGTGATATCCTGAATGATATGGGCATACGCTTTCTGCCCCTGCCATTCCATCAGACCTGTCGTGATGCGGTAAAAGCGGTGAAGGGAATCTTCTGTTTCCCAGATCCATTCATATGCCTGCTCACCCTGAAAGGGGTCTGCATTTTTTTCAGTAAGATGCCGGATACACAGCGCATAGAGTTCATTGGATAGTGTATCGCCGGAGGTCCGCTGATGGCGGTAGAGGATTTCCTGATGATCCACGCTGGTCACCAGAATATCTTCGTTACTGCGGTCGATCAGCTGCATCAGCAGCTGGTTGTAACTTTCCAGCATGTTTGCATGTGCTTTCTCACGGGTCGCTTCTTCCTTCAGGGATACTTCCCGTTCATGAAGCTGACCGGTCATCGTATTAAATGCTTCTGAGAATTCCCCCAGATAGGATACCGTCTGGGCGTAATCGCCTTTTGCCACCTGTTTTGCCTGCCAGGTCAGATGGTTCAGGTTTGCATGAATGTTTTTGAGGTTTTCACAAAGAAAATTGTCTCTGGGCGGTGTGTCAACGGACAGATTTCCATGGGAAAGCGCTTCGGAATAGGATTTCATTTCTCCGATCGCATTTTCAAGGAACTGAAGTCCCTGACCCAGCTTGCGGTATGGTTCATCCAGATCAAAAATATTCAGCGTTTCTATTTTCGTATCGTATAGAATGCTGCGTAAATATTCAAAGAGTAATTCACAGTTTTTGCTTTCCTGCATAATGAAAACCTATCCTTCCGATTTCACAATCTCTGCACGAAAACGACAGACACGGTCGCCGGTTGCCCAGCAGTCGATCTCGATGGCAGCGTATGGTTTCCCGGTATATACGGATAAAATACCGGAAAGGAATCCTTCATCATAGTTGCATACCGTCTCACCAAGAACCGGGAGACCGGAGCAGTCTGCATCTTCTGAAACAGTCAGAGTGATGCGGCCGGTTTCCTCGTCCACACTTTCAATACGTAGAACACCGATCTTGAGTTCCTGCAGCTTTGCCTGCAGTTCACTGATAAACTGATTCAACGGCTGATCCAGATGCAGCATGTTCCGGGCAAAATATTCCCCACTGCGCTGTCCGGCTTTTCGGAAAATATCAATCTGCGCATCTTTCCCCAGGCGGGAGACCAACTCGTCTTTCATTGAATATTCCAACATACGATAAACAAGAACCGGAAGCGTTTCCCCGAGATTGCTGCGGCTTTTTTCATCATATTGCAGATACTGTTCGAAAGAGAGCGGTTTCTGATCCTCCATAAAGATATTATTGTCCATAATTTTCTTTCCCCTTTACAGTTGTTTTGACACCCAAATCATATACATAGAAACGACATTACTATTTTCTAGTATAGCATTTAAAAACTTAATATGCAAGGAAGCAAAAATAATTCATAGAATCTTAACGTTTCACGAATGGCGTGTGTGAACAGTGACTCTTATCGGATTTGTATTTTTTTGCAAAATCAGTTAAAATAGAACTGATTAAAATAAAGAAATGGAAAGACACAGCGTATGAATTTATTATCATTGGAAAATATTACAAAAGCATATACGGAGCGGGTGCTGCTGGATGGTGCATCTTTTTTTCTTCAGGAGGGCGAGAAGGTCGGCATCATCGGGATCAACGGAACCGGCAAGTCCACGCTGCTGAAACTTGCGGCTGGCCTGGAAGAGCCGGATACCGGAAGTTGTACAAAAGCAAATCATGTTGTGATCCGTTATCTGCCGCAGACACCGGAATTTGACGATTCCTGCACGGTGTGGGAACATGTGGAGAAAAAAATATCCGAGAGTACACAGTGGGATATGGAAGGTGAGGCAAAGAGTATGCTCCGGACACTGGGGATTGTCCGGCTGGAACAGAAAATCTCGGAGCTCTCCGGCGGTCAGCGCAAACGTCTGGCACTGGCAGAGATTCTGATGCAGCCCTGTGACATCCTTGTGCTGGATGAGCCGACGAACCACCTGGATCACGCGATGGCAGCGTGGCTGGAGGACTATCTGAAGCGCTGGCGGGGCAGCCTGATCATGGTGACACATGACCGGTATTTTCTGGACAGTGTTTCCAACCGGATCGTGGAGATCGACAAAGGAAAGATCTACAGCTATGATACCAATTATTCCGGATTTCTGGAGCTGAAAGCCCAGAGAGAGGAGATGGAAGCTGCTACGGAGCGAAAGCGTCAGTCGATCCTCCGGGTGGAATTAGAGTGGGTAAAACGCGGGGCAAGAGCCCGTTCTACCAAGCAGAAAGCACGTCTGGAGCGTTATGAGGAGATGAAAAACCAGCATGGCCCGCAGAGCGACGGTCAGGTGTCCATGAGTTCCATTACAACCCGTATGGGAAATACGACCATTGAGATTGACGGAATCAGCAAATCCTATGGCGGACATACGTTTATCCGGGATTTTTCGTACATTTTCCTGAAAAATGACCGTGTGGGATTTGTAGGAACCAACGGATGTGGAAAAACGACATTGATGAAGCTGCTGGCAGGACGGGAAGAGCCGGACAGCGGAAGTATCAAGGTGGGACAGACAATCAGGATCGGATATTATTCCCAGGAGATCGAGACGAGCAAAGAAGCCGGTATTGCTTATATGGATCCGAAGATGAGAGTCATTGACTATATCCGGGAGACAGCAGAATTTGTCCGGACCGAGGATGGACTAATCAGTGCATCTGCCATGCTGGAGCGATTATTATTTCCGCCGCAGGCACAGTACAGCCTGATCGGGAAACTGTCCGGCGGGGAACGCCGTCGTCTGAATCTGCTCCGGGTGCTGATGGAGTCACCAAACGTGCTGATCCTGGATGAGCCGACCAATGATCTGGATATCTCGACTCTGACGATTCTGGAGGATTATCTGGATCATTATCAGGGAATCGTTATCGTTGTGTCCCATGACCGGTATTTTCTGGATCGGACGGTCAATCGCATTTTTGCTTTTGAGACCGGCGGTGTACTCAGACAGTATGAAGGCGGATACACGGATTATGCGTTGAAAGCCGGAGAATCTGCACAGTGTAATCTGTCCGTGCAGGACGGAATCATCTCATCGGCAGCCGGTGGAACCGAAGGGGCAGATACCGGCAGTGAGGCCGGCGGCCGTGCGGCATATGAGAACTACCGGGCGAACCGGGAGCGCAAGCTGAAGTTTTCCTATAAGGAGAAGCAGGAGTATGAGACCATCGAACAGGATATCCTGGATCTGGAGGAAAAGCTGGAAAGTCTGGATGCAGAGATGGCGGCCAATGCCACAAATTCCAAGCGTCTGTCGGAGCTGGCAGCAGAACGGGAACAGACGGAAGCAGATCTGGAACATAAGATGGAGCGCTGGGAATATCTGGAAGAACTTGCGGAAAAGATTCACGCGCAAGGCTGATGAACCAGCCGGGTTTTATGTCCGGGTGAAATGTGGTTACAAGTGTTATTTAAGTAAGTAGAAAGCGGGTGCAAGTTATGAAACAGAAAGTAAAGTATAAAGGAATCTTATTTATTGTATTATCGGCGCTTTGCTTTGCATTTATGAATATGTTTGTACGAATGGCAGGAGACCTGCCGGCGGTACAGAAGAGTTTTTTCCGAAATCTGGTGGCGTTTATCATTGCTCTGGCAACAATGGTGCGGCACAAAGAAGTATTTCAGGTGGAAAAAGGAAACTGGAAGTATATGATTTTGCGGGCAGGCTTCGGAACACTGGGGATCCTGTGTAATTTCTATGCGGTGGATCATCTGGTGCTGTCCGATGCATCCATGCTCAATAAAATGTCACCATTTTTTGTTATTTTATTCTCTTTCCTTATTTTAAAAGAGAAGCTGACACCAATTCAGGTAACTGCGGTGTGCGGGGCTTTCATCGGAAGCCTGTTTATCATCAAACCGACGTTTCTGAATATGAATATCGTACCGTCTCTCATCGGATTGTGCGGTGGTTTATGCGCCGGAATCGCGTACACGATGGTGCGGGTGCTGGGACAGCGGGGGCAGAAAGGGGTATCTGTGGTGCTGTTTTTCTCCGGATTTTCCTGTCTGGTGACGCTGCCGTATCTGCTGTTAAACTATCATACCATGAGCATGTGGCAGGGCATCGTTCTGCTGGGAGCCGGAGTGGCTGCCGCAGGCGGACAGTTTGCCATCACAGCGGCATATTACCATGCACCGGCCAGAGAGATTTCGGTCTATGACTATTCTCAGATTATTTTTTCGGCGATCATCGGTTTTGCACTGTTTCATCAGATCCCGGACCGTTACAGTGTGCTGGGGTATGTCATCATCATCGGCATGGCAGTATGGATGTTCTTCTATAACCAGCGTCGGGATGCATCGGACGTGAAATAGGATGCTTGCTGTGCAGATTACGGGACAGAGGCTTGGAAATGACGGATAAGGAAAGCACGCGGGAGGTTATATGCTTACATTTGGAATTGACTGGGATGATGTAATATCCCCCTTAAATGATTGTGCCATTGAACTGGCAAATGAGGAATATCACTTTGAACCTCCATTGACACTAGAGGATATTGATTCCTGGGAAAATACAGGGCGTGCATCGGTGATCAAAAAATATTATTCGGATCCGCGGCTGTATGAGATGCAGCAGGTTTCTGACCAGGCGAAGGCTTTTATCAGAACGCTTCAGACGAAGGGGATCGTCTATATCGTGACTGCCGTGCAGCCACAGTTTATGTCAAAACGTGTGGAGCAGATCAAGACGGCATTTCCGGATTTCCCGGATGAAAATATCATTATGGGATTTCAGAAATCCGTGGTTCAGGTGGACATTACGCTGGATGACGGACCGCATAATATATTAAAAAGCAGTGCACGGTTTCCGGTGCTGATGCGCCGCCCATGGAACCGGGAGCTGACAGGATTGCTGGCAGTCCATAACTATGAAGAATTTTTCCAGCTGCTGGATCAGATCAAATCTGCCATGATCGAGGACCGGGTGGAGCCAGCTCCGCCTTGTATCGTGGCACTGGTGGGACCGAGCGGTTCCGGGAAAAATGAGATCACACGGAAGTTGTGTGAGACCGGCAGATTCACGGTACCGAGAGCTTATACGACAAAAAGTGTATCTGACCGTATCCATACTACGATCACGGAAGAAGAATTTATCCGTTGCCGGGATACATTTATCGAGACGACCCGGTATGCGGGTTACGCTTATGGCACAAAGTGGAAAGATATCACGGAGCTGATGAATGGCGGACAGTATATAGTGATGCCGATGGATCTGAGCGGTGCCATTGCCATGAAGCGGCATTATCCGACGGTGATCATTTTCTGTAAGTGCAAGCGGGAGCAGATGATCAGGAGTATTCTGGAAAAAGAGATGGACAATCATGAAAAAATGCTACGGCTGGTATCCCTGGAAAATGAGCTGAAAAATGCGGCCCTGTGTGATTATGTCATTCACACGGACCGCGAAGATGCAGTGGAACGGATTTTAAAAATCTGCGGATAAATATGATATATACGCGTTAAGTTTCATGTGCGTTCGACTTGGACTGATCAGCGGTCTGGAAATCCGTATAGAACAGCCACAGTGCGAAAATAGTCAGCATGATACCAAGACCGGCAAACAACGGATAGCTCAGCGTCAGGGAAATCTGGATGAGCCCTGAGAAGAAGCAGCCGATGATGTTGAATACAATATGAACCGGAATGGAGTATTTGATGCCGTGTCCCCGTCGGCATACCCAGCCAAGGAACAGTCCCATCGCAAAGGCGTAGATGCCCTGCACGAGATTCATGTGTACAAATCCGAACAGTGCAGCCTGCAGGATGTTTGCAAACCAGAATGGCATGGCATGCCGTGCATAGCGGAAGACCAGTCCGCGGAATACCGTTTCTTCAATAACCGGTGCGAGAATGACGGAGTACACCAGGAGCAGCAGTGACAGATCATCGTATCCCTGGGAACTCATCTGTGCATGGTAAGCGGTAATGAGATCCGGGCGAAGCGCACCGATGGCATCAGTCAGCATGGTTGTGACATATTGCAGTCCAATGCCGAGAAAAAACATGGATGTAATGGTATGAAAACTGTATCCTGACGGATGTTTTTTTCTGCGGTGACGGAATGGTTTTACAAATATTTTATAGTACCAGGTACCGAATACAAGCAGCGCCAGAATCGCATAGACAAGATTCAGTGTCTGCAGATATTCCATATCGGAGGTAAGACCTGACAGGGAAGCCAGTAATTCGTTCAGTGCCGGTTTTGCATCACCGGAGGCGCGGAACAGAAAAAAAAGCATCGTGGGAATTGCTGCTACGATCTGCAGGATAAAAACCATGACCACGGGGAACAAACTTTTTATAAAATAGCGAAATCTTTTCATAATCTCATAAATCCTCTCTGTGCAAGAATGCTCCCGGTATTCTTCCGGCTTCTTGCATCTGTGCAAGAATGCCCTCGGCATTCTTGTCGCGAGATGCACGTTATGCATTGCATGATATACATCTTCTAACTATCTTATAAAACCGTTTTCGGTTTGTCCAGAGGTTCTTTCCAATATTAATAAAATCGTAACAATAAAATGAATTGTGGGAGTACGAAGTACGGAACAATTCGTATGGCATCTTTTGACCTCAAC
>OGCN01000687.1_pt1 | contig 52691 bp, 38 predicted proteins | sample 1570181 | NCBI WGS metagenome assembly OGCN01 (sample SAMEA4370584, study PRJEB24528) | human gut metagenome | reverse complement strand
TATATTAGCAGACTTTTTAAAGAAGCAAAGAGCAGAGGTGGTAGCGATGTCTATATTAGAATATAACGAAGAAGAAGAACTCAAAAAGATCCGGGCAAGTGAGAGGCGCGGAGGCTACGATGATGGCTGGAATGCCGGAAGAATCGAAGGAGAAGCAGCGGGAAAAAAAGCAGGAAGAATCGAGGGCAAAATCGAAGGTAAAAAGGAAGTGTTACGGGAGATTTTAGAAGAAAAAGGAACGATATCAGAAGCATTGAGTAAGAGAATTCAGAATCAAAATGATATGACTACTCTAAAAAGTTGGATTCAAAAAGCATGTACGATTGATTCGATTGAAGAATTTGAAGAATGATAAAAGAAATGCTGTTATCATAGTGCATATAGAACCGATAGAGAAATTTATGGAAAATATGCCAATCAGCGTCAGAAATAATATCTTTTGCGACTCTATATGTGATAAGAGAGTAGATAGGAATAAAGATCATTAAAATATAATAATAGGATATAGAACAGAAAACAGATGGAAATTTGAAAAACCTTTATTATTGGGGATTCATTTTTGTTCGTAACGGATATACTATATATGTAACAAATGATTATATTTTATATAGATAAGAAAGACAGAAAGCGAGGGATCGTTTATGAATAATTTGAATAGAAAGAAGATTACTGTAGCACTTAGTATACTGCTTGTATTAGTAGCTGTATTTGGAACGTTTACATATATGAATAAGGCAAAAGCATCGGGTTATGATACAATAGATGGAATTATATGGAATTTTGAAATTGTAGACGAAAAAGCGGTAGGATTATATGCCCCATATGATATTGAAACCTCCACCATCACCATCCCCACGGAAGTAACGTATAAGAATGTTACCTATCCGGTAGTGAGCGTGGGAACAGCAACTAATATTTCTCAAAGTGGTCTTTTCAAAGGTTCACTAGAACCAAACACAACCGTAAGCTTTGCACAAAAGGATGGAAAGACAAGCATTACAAAGATCAATGCGTATGCGTTCTGTGGCTGTACCAATATCCAGTCTGTGAATATTCCCGATAGCGTAACGGAAATTGGGGATTATGCGTTTTATAATTGCAATTTGATAAAATCAGTTAATATTCCTGAAAATGTAACAGTAATTGGAGAAAATGCTTTTTATAATTGTGGTAAAATTTCAAGCTTTACAATTCCATATGGTCTTAAAGAATTAGGCAAGAATGCTTTTGGTCAATGCACCGGGGCAACATTTACGATTGAAAATCCTAATTTTGCAAAAGATAATTTAACAAATACCGGAATTACATATGTTACCGGATATAACAATTCAACAGCAAGAGAATATTATGTAAAATCCGTCATGCCGACTTTAGATGATGGAATTAAAGAATCTCGTTGGGTTTCCCTTGACGGAACAACAAAAGCAGATGGAACGACCTATCCAAAATCTTTCAAGGTCATGGTAAAAACAGATACAGATGTTACCGTTGCTTCCGGCTTATTTAAGGATTATTTCTATGGACTGGCAGGCAAAGAGGTAAGTGATCTGACAGAATGTGCCACAAAGCCTTATTATGCATTAGACGGTTATTATCTTGGAACAGATGATAATGCAGAATGCTACTATACATATGATAAGACAAATGACAAGATGATCACAAAGAAAAGCACATTCTCTGCTGATTATGCAGATGATATCATGAAGCTGACACCGAAATTTACACCAAAGTCTTATGATATTTTTTATAGTCTGAATGGCGGTCAGTGGAAGAAAGGTGTTTCTGCTGATCTTGAAAATACAAACAAGGAACAGTATGTTTATTCAGTCGGTAAGGTATTGAACACAAACGTAGAGAAGAGAGGATATCTTTTTACAGGATGGTATGCGGATATTAATAATCCGGTTGTTCTGACAACGAAAGTAACAGATACCGAGCATGGTTTGAAGTCATTCCTTGCAAAGTGGTCTCCGATCCACTATGATATCAAGTTTGATAAGAATACGGCAGATGCAGGAAGCATGACAGGACAGAATATAGCATATGATACAACAACTGCTCTGACAAAGAATGGATATACGAAAAAAGGTTATTCTTTTAACGGATGGAATACAAAGGCAGACGGAAGCGGTACAAAGTATGCCGATGAAGCAGATGTAACAAATCTTTCTTACACAGACGGAGATACCATTACATTATATGCACAGTGGTCAGCCAATCCATACAAGCTGACATTTAATGCAAACAAAGGTTCTTGTAGTGAAGCATCAAGAATGGTCAAATATGACAGCACATATGGAGTATTACCGACTGCCACACGTATCGGTTATACATTTGACGGATGGTATACACTGGAAGATAACGGAGTAAAGGTAACAAAAGACACGGTAATGCAGTCCGTATATGGTGAGACAGTCTATGCTCACTGGAATGCAAATTCTTACAATATTCGTTTTGATGGTAACAAGGTTTCAAGCGGAAGTATGGATGCCGAATATATCCTTTATGATGAAACAAAGCCATTAACAGCAAACGCCTATAAGAAAACCGGTTATACATTTACCGGATGGAATACAAAGGCAGACGGAAGCGGAAAAACGTATCATGATGAAGATAACGTATTAAATCTTGCTACAAACGGAGTGATCACTTTATATGCCCAGTGGTCAGCAAATCATTACAGTGTTGTATTTGACAGGAATCATGCAACCGGCGGTGTGGTAGGAGCAGTATCAATGATCTATGATCAGTCACGCCAGTTACCGGCGAATGGTTTTACAAGAACCGGTTATCAGTTTGACGGATGGAATACAAAAGCAGACGGAAGCGGTCAATCCTATAAGGATAAGGCTTATATAACCAATCTTGCCACAAGTGGAGTAACAACCTTATACGCACAGTGGAAACCGCTGACAGATACAAGATATACGGTTTATTATGCTTATGAGGGAATTCCGGGACAGCAGAATACCGGATGGTTTGAGACACAAAGACGTGGAACGACAGATACCATGGTAAAGCCCGACCTTTCCATGTTTGCAAAGACCGGCTTTATCACACCCGAAACAGAAGAATTAAAGATCAAACCGGACGGAAGCAGTGAAGCATTCTATACTTTCAAGAGACAGCAGTATACGATCACTGTCAATGATAATGATAAGAAGATCAAGAAGTGGAACGCACCAAAAACAGCTTATTATGAAGAAAAAGTGGATGTTTCTTTTGAAACAAATGCAGGCTATCAGGCAGCCGGTATTACAACAGACAGCATTGCACTGGAAGATGTCACACAGACAACAGCACATTTTACAATGCCTGCAAGCGATATTACCTTAACCGCAAAGGCTGATCCGTTAAAGTATACCATTTCTTATGAAATGAACCACGGAACAAATTCCGGAAATGCAGTTACGGAATATACTTATGGTGATACGGTTGCCTTACCGGATGCAAGCACCATGTCTTTACCGGGTTTTGTTTTTGACGGATGGTATACAAAAGAGTCGTTCGATGGAGAACCGGTAACGCATATCCTGCCTGATATGATCGGTAACAAGACTTTTTGGGCAAAATGGGTTTCCGGCAACTACAAAGTAACATTAGACGCACAAGGCGGTACGATCAAGGACGGTAATGTAACGGAATATACTTATTATACCGGAGCAAAACTTCCAACCAATGTAGTAAAAGACGGTTATTCATTCCTCGGATGGTGGGATGGATATAAGACAGCTACAGAGATCGGTAACACGGAATATGGCGATAAAACCTATGTGGCATTATGGGCAGATAACAGTTCAGCAGCATATACTTATGTGGATGGTGATACGGTTAATCTCTATGATGTAAGTCAGGCAGTTGCTATGACAGAAACGATTGATACGAAAAATACCGGTTATTATTATACACAGCTTTCTGCTAATGCAAAAAAAGCATACGCTACATTATTTGCCAATTACCGTTTTGCACCGGAAGAACGTGTTATCAAAAAAATGAATGCTTTAATCTTTACTTCTGACGTAGAATTATCAAAAAAAGATTTATTAGATGCACAGATGGCATTTGTATATGATCATCCGGAAGTATTCTGGGTAACTTATTTCGCAAAGAGCGATGTGAATAACGTATCAGGAATAAATACCGGAAAGCACTATTATATGTATTCTCCGGTAATGGCATATGACGTTGCTTTATGCAAAGGAGATGCAGAAGCATATTATGGATATTTAAATATGGCACTAAATGCTATGGATCTGAAAAAGAGTGATACGACATATGACAAAGTTAAAAGGATCCATGACTACATTATTAAAAACTATTCTTACAGCACATATGGCTATAAATTAAATGGAAAAACAGCGGATGACACACGCTCTGTTGGTAGAATGCTTACCATGAAGAGAGGCTGTTGTGTGGGATATTCCAAATTAATGAAGGCGTTTTGTGATTATTATGGGATTTCTTGTACATTAGTTTCCGGGACAGATCATATGTGGAATGCAATACAGATAAATGGCAAATGGTATGCTTTAGATGTGACATGGGATGATACGGATGGAAAGCAAAAGAATAGCAAAGAGCAATATCAATATTTCTTAAAAGGAGAAAAAACATTTTTAGCCGATGTCAGTCACAGGGTTGTAAACTGTATGTTTATACAGGATAAAGTTCCGATCACAGAATATGCCTGTCTGACAGCACCTATATTAGAAAAAGGAGATTATGGTACGCAGACATCTGTAAAAAAATCAACAGCTAACACAAAGATTACAGTAAGATCAGGCGTAAAATATAAAATCACTCATACGAAAAAGAAAACGGCTGCAGTGATCGGTGCATCCTCAAAGAGTATTAAAAAAGCTGTTATTGCAAAGACAGTAAAGATCAATAAGAAAACGTATAAAGTAACTGCAATCAGCAAGAATGCGTTCAAAAACTGTAAAAAACTAAAAAAGGTTATTATTCAGCAAGGAAAACTCAGTATTGGAAAAAATGCTTTTAAGGGAATTAACAAAAAGGCTGCATTCAAAGTACCTAAGAAAAATCTGAAATCTTATAAAAAGATGCTGTCTAAGGCAAAGACAGGCTGCAAGAAGACGATGAAGATTGCTGGCTGGAAAGTAAAAAAATAGAAAATAGGGAGTTATCACCGGTGCAATATTTTTAAAAGAGCCGGTGGTAAAATGCATGTGGTGGCTGCTTTTATGAAAAATCGAAAGCAGTCACCTTTTTTATGGAATAGGAAACTGCTCGTGCAGTAGTGGTACACCAACAAGAATTGCTTTAGCAATTCTTGCACTTTTTTATGCTGTTTTTTTGCTTTTGATGCAGGCAAATCTGTGCTGTACTTTTGGAGCATTTAATAATGTGCTGTCATTGCATTTTAAATTGGAAAGATTTTTAACATCACCGGTTAATTGAGAAATACTTTCATTTTGAACACAATATAGAAAAAAGACTTGCAATATACCTATAGGGGGTATATAATAAGCCCGAAAATAAAAAGTTTCCTATCCTATAAGGAATGGAAAAGTATTTAGCAGGCTCTTTAGAATAAGTCAGGTTATTATGACAGGGCAGAAGAAAACGAAAGATTGCAAAAATGTCATTGTATATTAAAAATTCATCTTGAAAATTTTCGTTCAGAAGATTGTGAGAGTACATTTGGTAAGAATGGGGGAAAATGATGAGTGAAGAAAAGTGTTGTTGCAACAAAACAAAAAAAAGAAGTGAGACAGAATATAAAGATCTGATCCACCGTCTGAACAGAGTAGAAGGGCAGATTCGTGGAATTAAGGGTATGGTAGAAAGAGATGCTTATTGCATCGATGTCTTAACGCAGGTAGCGGCTGCCAATGCGGCATTAAACAGTTTTACCAAAGTGCTGCTTGCAAATCATATAAAAACGTGTGTGACAAACGACATCTTAGCAGGAAAAGAAGAGACCGTTGATGAGCTTGTTGCTATGTTACAAAAACTAATGAAATAATAATACGGGGGGAATATTCATGGAGCATTATAGTGTAACCGGTATGAGCTGTGCTGCCTGCAGTTCACGCGTGGAAAAAGCCGTTTCAAAAGTCGATGGTGTTACAGAGTGTACAGTCAGCCTTTTGACCAATTCAATGACAGTAGAAGGAACTGCGGCACCGGAAACAATCATTCAGGCAGTAAAAGATGCAGGATATGGAGCCACGCAAAAAGATAAAGCAGCAGGAAAACAGAGCAGATCTCAGGAAGATGAGATGTCAGAAATAGAAGATAAAGAGATCAAAACATTGAGAAACCGCCTGTGTTCATCCGTTGTTTTTTTGCTTTTGTTGATGTATCTGTCGATGGGACATATGATGTGGGGCTGGCCATTGCCGGGATTTTTAAAAGATAATCATGTGGCAATGGGACTGATCCAGATGCTTTTGACGATCGTCATCATGGTGATCAATCAGAAGTTCTTTGTCAGCGGTTTTAAGAGTCTTTTGCATCGCTCTCCTAATATGGATACACTTGTAGCATTAGGATCCGGTGCGGCTTTCGGATACAGCACATATGCCCTTTTTGCCATGACCGATGCCCAGATGAAAAATGATATGCATACGGTTATGGGGTATATGCATGAGTTCTATTTTGAATCAGCGGCAATGATCCTGACGTTGATCACAGTCGGCAAGATGTTAGAAGCATATTCAAAAGGAAAGACAACCAATGCGATCAAGAGTCTGCTACAGCTTGCACCAAAGAAAGCTTTCGTACTCCGCAATGGTGAATATGCAGAAGTTTCTATTGAGGAAGTAAGAGTAGATGATCTTTTCTTAGTCCATCCCGGAGAGAGTATCCCGGTAGATGGTATTGTAGTCGAAGGCAACAGCGCCGTCAACGAAGCATCTCTGACCGGAGAAAGTATTCCGGTTGATAAGACAAAAGGAGATACGGTATCTGCGGCAACAGTAAATCAGTCCGGTGTTCTGACATGCAAGGCAGTAAGAATCGGAGAAGATACTACATTATCGCAGATCATCCACATGGTCAGCGATGCGGCGGCAACCAAAGCACCGATCGCAAAAGTAGCAGATAAAGTATCAGGTGTATTTGTTCCGGCTGTATTATTGATTGCAGCAGTCACTACGATTATCTGGCTTTTGGCAGGACAGGATGTTGGTTTTGCATTGGCAAGAGGAATTTCCGTATTAGTGATCAGCTGCCCGTGTGCACTTGGACTTGCGACACCTGTTGCGATCATGGTCGGAAATGGTGTTGGTGCAAAGAATGGTATTATGTTTAAAAATGCATCTGCCTTGGAAGAGGCAGGAAGAATACGCCGGATCGCACTCGATAAGACAGGTACGATCACAAAAGGAGAGCCGGAAGTTACGGATATTGTGGCAGCAGAGGATGTCACAAAAGATGAACTTTTATTGTATGCCTATGCGTTAGAAAAGAATAGTGAACATCCTTTAGCAAAAGCGATCCATATGTATGCACAGAAAAAAAAGATCGAGGCAAAAGAAGTGGACGAACTGGAAGCATTAGCCGGTCATGGATTACAGGCAAAAATAAATGGCAAAGGCTTATACGGTGGCAATCGTGGTTTTGTTGAAGAGAAAGTGGCGGTTGCAAATGAGATATTACAAAAGGGTGAGCAGTTTGCCAAAGAAGGCAAGACACCATTATATTTTGCAATGGATCAGAAAATGCTTGGTCTGATCGCAGTAGCCGATGTGTTAAAAGAAGAAGCGGCACAGGCAGTACAGGAATTACAGGATCTTGGTATTCATGTTACAATGCTTACCGGAGATCATGAAGAAACAGCAAAAGCGATCGGCCGTCTTGCCGGTGTTGATGAAGTGATCGCAGGTGTACTTCCTGATGGAAAGGAAAGCACGATCCGTACTTTACAGCAAAGAGGAAAAGTTGCAATGGTCGGAGACGGTATCAATGATGCACCGGCATTAACAAGAGCAGATGTTGGTGTAGCGATCGGAGCCGGAACCGATATTGCGATTGATGCCGCAGATGTTGTCTTAATGAAGAGCAATGTCAGAGACATTCCGGCAATGATCCGGTTAAGTCGTGCCACGTTACGAAATATTCATGAAAACTTATTCTGGGCATTTATCTATAATGTGATCGGAATTCCGCTGGCAGCAGGTGCATGGATCTCCTTATTCCAATGGGAGTTAAATCCGATGTTTGGCGCTGCGGCAATGAGCTTATCAAGTTTTTGTGTAGTATCGAATGCATTGCGTTTGAATTTATGTAAGATCTATGATGCAAAAAAGAAGCATAACCATAAAATGGAAGAACCCGTCATAGAAAATAAAGCAAGTTCACAGGAACCGCTCGCAGAGCAGTCACTGAATAAAATTAAGAAAGAAGAGGACAAAAAGATGGAAAAAGAAATGAAAATTGAAGGAATGATGTGTGGTCATTGTGAGGCAAGAGTGAAGAAAGCATTAGAAGCGGTTGATGGTGTGAAAGAAGCAATCGTCAGCCATGAGAAAAAGAATGCGATCGTAACATTAGAAAAAGAGGTTGCAAACAATGTTTTAAAAGAAGCTGTTGAAGCACAGGACTATGAAGTAACATCGATCCAATAAGCTGCCTGCATTGATACAGAAAGCCCACAGGGATTTCCGGTACCAAACGTTGCAGTTTTCTATTATTGCAAAGATATGTTATAATAGGATTGCATTTTGCAAAGAAAGAAACGAAAAGGTTTCCTGCGTATCTGACAGTAATGTCAGGTGTTAGAAGCAGAAAGACTGAAAAATCAAAAGGCAACGTGCAAACGTTGTCTTTTTTTGTGGAATAGGAAACTGCTCGTACAGTGGTGGTACACATAGCAAAGCGCTGGCTTTGCACTTTTTTACACTATTTCGTAAAATAAAATAAAGTACATATGAAAAAACGAAAGGAGTCATAACAAATGGAACTTTGGGATATTTATGACAGAAATAAAAAACGAACAGGACGCACGATGGAACGCAATGACTGGAACATGAAAGAAGGAGATTTTCATTTGACAGTTCTTGCCATTATTGAAAGACCGGATGGAAAATATCTGATCACAAAGCGGGTTATGACGAAATCGTGGGCACCGGGCTGGTGGGAAGTATCAGGAGGTGCTGTACAGGCAGGAGAGGATTCGAAAGAAGCGGTCATTCGTGAAGTACGAGAAGAAACAGGACTTGACGTATCCGATTGCGAGGGAGGTCTTAGCTTTACCTACCAGAGAGAAAACTTAGAAGAGGGAGACAATTATTTCGTCGATGTCTATCATTTTATCAAAGATTTTTCCAAAGAAGATGTTGTATTGCAAAAAGAGGAAACAGCGGACTTTCAGATCGCAACATTAGAAGAGATACAGGAAATTGCAAAAGAAGGAAAGTTTTTGCACTATGACAGCATTAAGCAGGTTTTTGAAAAGTAAGAGTAAATAAAAGTCAGGAAAAACGGAATGAATAAAGATCATTCTGAAAATGAAATCAGGGTAGGGATACAATCAAAGTAAGATAATAAAAAAGAAGTCTAAGAAATATAATTTTTGTTTTTAATTTATAAAATGAGAGCAAAAGGAGGACGAATGGAAGCAGATAAGAACAAAACGCAAGTGCACAAAAGACGTGTGCGTTACAAAGGAACACATCCGAGAAAATACAGTGAAAAGTACAAAGAATTGAACCCGGAAAAATATGCGGATACAGTAGCCAAAGTGATCCGTAAAGGCAATACACCGGCTGGAATGCACATATCGATCTGCGTAAAAGAAATTCTTGACTTTCTTCAGATCAAGCCGGGGCAGATCGGGTTAGATGCCACATTAGGTTATGGAGGTCATACACAAAAGATGCTTGCCTGCTTAGAAGGCAAAGGACATATTTATGGGCTCGATGTTGATCCGATCGAATCCGGCAAGACACAAAAAAGGCTCGAAGAAGCAGGTTATGGCGAAGAAATCTTAACCGTTCTTCATACGAATTTTGCCAATATAGATGAAGTGGCAAAAAAAGCCGGTAAATTTGATTTTGTATTAGCCGATCTTGGTGTGTCTTCGATGCAGATTGATAATCCGGAACGTGGATTTTCTTATAAAACAGACGGACCGCTTGATCTTAGATTAAATCCTGATAAGGGAGAATCGGCAGCCGAAAGACTCATGCAGCTTGAGGAAGCGGAGATTGAAGGGATGCTGGTAGAAAATGCGGATGAACCGTATGCCGCAGAATTGGCAAATGCAATCGTCATGGAACGCAAAAAAGGAAATACGATCGATACAACGAAAAAACTGTACCGGATCATAGAAGATACGATTCAAAATGTTGTAAAAAAGGAAAAGGGCTGTAAAGATCAGTCGGAAGATGTCAAAATGATCATTAAAAAGACAGCACAAAGAACATTTCAGGCAATTCGCATTGATGTCAATAGCGAGTTTGAAGTGCTTGATGCATTTTTAGAAAAACTACCGGGAGTATTAAAGACAGGTGGACGTGTTGCAATCCTGACATTTCATTCAGGAGAAGACCGTATGGTAAAGAAAGCATTTAAACGTCATTTAAAAGCAGGAGAGTATAGCGATATTGCAAAAGATGTGATCCGCCCATCTAAGGAAGAATGCTATCAAAACAGCCGGGCTCGTTCCACAAAAATGCGCTGGGCGGTTAAATCTTAAAAAAAAGCAAAAAGATGGAAAATAATGTTGTTTGCAATGACATTATATGTTATATTTAGGTTCGGCGTTTTGCAAAAAACGTTTGAATCAGATAACAGATGATCAAAGTGTAATCTGCTTTGTTCGGATCAATGATACCATATGAACCGGTATGGCAAAGAAGTCCTTTCTATTTATGGAAAAGATAAGCTTTGGTGTACTTAGTGATAAGAGAGGAGAAAGATACATGAGAGATGATATTACACTTTTAGACGAAAATGATACAATAGACGATATTAAAAACGAAGTACTGTATCATGTAGCTAAAGCTGCGTTTGAAGATAACTTAGATGGTATTTTAGCAAGACTTCCTTATGAAATCCTTCCCGGAAGCAAGCCAAGTTTCCGTTGTTGTGTATACAAGGAAAGAGAAATCATTCGTGAAAGAATCATGTTAGCACAGAATATTAATCCTGCAACGGGAGAACCATGTCATAACACAGTTCAGATCATTCCTGCTGCTTGTGAGAACTGTCCTATCGCACGTTTCTCTGTAACAGATAACTGTCAGAAATGTATGGGCAAGAAATGTATGCAGGCATGTAAGTTTGGTGCTATTTCGATGACAAGAGATAAAGCTTATATCGATCCTGAAAAATGTAAAGAATGTGGTCAGTGTTATAATGCCTGTCCGTACAATGCAATCGTAGATACTATGCGTCCATGTCGTCGTGCCTGTCCTGTTGATGCGATTCAGGCAGGTGAAGATGGAAGAGTTACGATTGATGATGAAAAGTGTATCCGTTGTGGTGCATGTATTAATTCCTGTCCGTTTGGCGCTGTATCAGACAGCTCACGTATGTTAGAAGTTATTGACAGTATCAAGGGTGATAAACCGGTATATGCTTTAGTAGCTCCGGCAGCAGAAGGTCAGTTTGGTATTGATATTACAATGGAATCCATCCGAAACGGAGCAAAAAAGATCGGTTTTAAAGATATGGTAGATGTTGCGATCGGTGCAGACTTTGTATCAGATTCCGAATCAAAGGAATGGGCAGAAGCTTACAATGAAGGAAAGAAGATGACAACATCATGCTGTCCTGCATTTGTACATATGATCCGTCGTCATTTCCCGGAACTTGCAGATCATGTATCTACAACCGTTTCTCCGATGGCTGCTACGGCAAGACTTGTCAAGGCAATGCATAAGGATGCGATCTGTGTCTTTGTCGGACCGTGTATTGCCAAGAAGAGTGAAGCCGGTCAGGATCAGGATATTCCGGGTGAGAATGCAGATTTTGTTCTTACATTCGAAGAATTTAAGGCAATGCTTCGTGCGAAGAATGTGAAACTGGAATCTTGTGTAATGGAAGAACAGCGCGGAAGTGTCTATGCGAAGAGATATGCGAATGCCGGTGGTGTTACAAATGCTGTAAAACAGGCACTCAAAGAGCAGGGCGTAGAGACAAACGTCAATGTACGCCAGTGCAACGGTGGGGAAGAATGTAGAAAAGCACTTTTCTTAATGAAAGCCGGAAAATTACCGGAAGACTTCATCGAAGGTATGATCTGCGAAGGCGGATGTGTCGGTGGTCCCGGAAATATCCAGCCTGAAAAGATGTTTAAGAGAGAACGTGATAAGCAGTTGAAGAATGCAGATGAACGTACCATTCAGGAAACATTGGATCTGTATAGTGATTATGAATTCTCAATGCATCGTTCTGCAAAGAAATAAGATCGTTAAATAAAAGAATAGAAGCAGTTAAGACCGCCAATATGCTGAGAGTAGCGTGTTGGCGGTCGTTTTTTTGAGCGGTTTTCTGAATGGAGTAAAAAAAAAAACCATAATAAATTGACCAATCAAAAGATAACGTAAAATCAAGATGATCAGAATAGCTCAAGTCCAAGACAGAGAAACCATTCTGATCAGAATAAGAAGAATGCAAAAAATGCAAAATTTTATCAAAATGTATTTGACAAAGCAATTAAAATGCTGTATCATACTATTCATACAAGAACACTAGGAATATGATGAAAGGTCACATCTTAACATAAAAGGAGGAGTACGATGCAGCATATACTTTGTTTTGGAGATTCAAATACATATGGATACAAGCCGGATGGAACGGGGCGTTTCTTAGAGGGAGTACGCTGGACTTCATTATTACAGCAAAAGCTTGGTGCAGACTTTACTGTGTATGAAGAAGGATTGTGTGGGAGAACGACGATCTTTCAGGATGCATTACGGGAAGGCAGAAGAGGACTTGATCTGATCGGTACAGCAGTAGAGACACATTCTCCACTTGATTTTGTTATTATTATGCTTGGCACTAATGACTGTAAGACATGTTATGGTGCATCGGCAGAGGTGATTGCAAAAGGCTTGGAAAAAGTGATCGATAAAGCGAGAGAAAAAGCTGCGACACCATTTGATTTGCTTGTAATCTCACCGATCCATCTTGGAAAAGGTGTTGGCGAAGAAGGATTTGATACGGAATTTAATGAAGCATCGGAAGCTGTATCAAAAAAACTTGCAAAAGAATATAGAAAAGTTGCCATTCAAAAAAGCGCTTACTTTTTGGATGCATCAATAGTTGCTAAGCCAAGTGTAACAGACCGGGAGCATTTAGATGAGATTGGCCATAAAGCGTTGTCGCAAGCGGTGTATCAGATTGTAAAGCAGTGGGAGAAAGAAAACGTGTTAAAAGAAGAAAGAGCAGTATAGAGCTTACATATTTTAAGGAAAGATAAAAAGTTCGTTTGTTTCAACAGTAAAGTCGAAGCAAGCGAACTTTTTTATGGAATAGGAAAACGCTCGTATAGTAGTGGTACACCAACAAGAATTGCTAAAGCAATTCTTGGAGTGCAAAGCGCCGGCTTTGCACTTTTTTATGGAATAGGAAAACGCTCGTACAGTAGTGGTGTTTCATAAAAGATGAGCAGATCGTATAAACAGTTTATTCATTCTTTAAATACTCTTCATAAATGGCAATAACCTGCTGCATTGCTTTCGGACCGGGAGCACCGATCGTATTTCTCTTATCCACGCAGGTTTCCATACTGATCGCATCATAGATATCTTCTTCAAAGACAGGGCTGATCGCCTTATATTCGTCTAACGTCATTTCTCCGAGAGAGATATTCTTGTCAATGCAATATAATACTAACTGACCAATGATACCATGTGCATCACGGAACGGTACACCATGATTGACAAGATAATCAGCCGCATCGGTTGCATTTGTAAATCCGCCTTCGGCACTGGCACGCATCTTGTCTTTGCGGAAAGTTAATGTATTTAACATACCGGTAAAAAGTACGATACAGCCTTTTGTCGTATCGATCGCATCAAAGACAAATTCCTTATCTTCCTGCATATCTTTGTTGTAAGCAAGAGAAAGTCCCTTCATCGTTGTCAGCAGAGAAACTAAAGAGCCATAGACACGTCCTGTCTTACCACGGACTAATTCTGCAATATCAGGATTCTTTTTCTGAGGCATGATACTGCTTCCGGTAGAATAAGAGTCATCAATTTCAATGAACTGGTATTCATTAGTATTCCAGATGATGATTTCTTCACAAAAACGGCTTAAATGCATCATAATGATCGACATTGTTGAAAGGAACTCAATCAGATAATCACGGTCAGATACCGAATCCATACTGTTTAATGTCGGACCTGCAAAGTCGAGAAGCTGTGCGGTATATTCACGATCCAGAGGATAAGTTGTACCGGCAAGTGCACCGGATCCGAGAGGGCAGTAGTTCATTCTTTCATGGATATCATGAAGACGGGAACGGTCTCTTTTAAACATTTCAAAATATGCACCCATATGATGTGCCAGAGTGATCGGCTGCGCTTTTTGTAAATGTGTAAAGCCCGGCATGATCGTGTCTGTGTTTTCTTTCATGATCTTTAAAAGGCTTTCTAATAATTCTTTTAACAGATCATTCATTTCTAATACTTCTTTGCGGGTATAGAGTTTCATATCAAGAGCAACCTGATCGTTACGGCTTCGACCGGTATGAAGTCTCTTGCCGGCATCACCGATGCGTTCGATCAGATGTGCTTCGACAAAGCTGTGGATATCTTCATGTTCTTCATCAATGATCAGTTTGCCGGAACGGATGTCATCACGAATACCGGTTAATCCGTTAATGATCGAATCTTTATCTTCCTGTGTCAAAATGCCCTGTTTTGCAAGCATCGTTACATGAGCAATACTTCCTGCAATGTCTTCTTCATAAAATTTCTGGTCAAAAGAAAGAGATGCGTTGAAGTTATGTACTAATTGGTTGGTTTCTTTAGTGAAGCGTCCGCCCCAAAGTTTCATAGGTAAATCCTCCATTCTGTATGTATACACATATGTTTCATTTCTACAAAATAGCGAAATGGCATATCCATTTCGCTATTGTATCATCGTATTCATAAAATGCAATTTATACGATTGCATTCCTGGTCCTTCATAAAAGGATCTGTTATCTGATCATGACATATAACAGACCGATCGGTGAGATTAGTCTTCTGCTTCCGGCTTTGTATCAGAAAATTCGATAAAATCATCATCGAAATCCTCCAGACCGTCAGAATCAAAATCATCAATATAATCAGGTGTTAAATGCTTATAAACAGCATATGCAATACCGGCTACGGCAGCAACAGCACCGATGATCGCAAGGATAACAAGAACAAAATTCTTGTTTTTTTCTTCTAATTCTTTTTTGTGGATCAATTCATTGATCTTAGCTGCATTTAATAATTCTTCTACTTTGTTTGACATAAATACCCCATCCTTTCTTTTTTTGATCCATGCTCTGTGTGAGTCATGTATATTAGTAATAGTATAGCATAAAGTCAGGATAATATCTATATTTGTATGGATATTATCTGACTTTATTTGCAAGACGAAAAATTATAATTTTTTTAATTTGGCAAAGGATGCCATCATTTTGCGATTAACGCTGTTTTCAAAAGCAACCGTGACCTGATAATCATTGCCGGAAGGCTTCATTTCCATAACCGTTCCTTCGCCAAAACGTGTATGTTTCACACGATCACCTATGGTATAATCAATCGGTGCGGCTGTTTTTTTGTCAGCAGTCTGAAAACCTTTTGAGATCATGCTGTTGCCGGCAAAAAGATTATTGCCTTTTTTATGCTGCATTTGTTTGGCTTTGCGTTCGGCTGTCGGATCAAAAGAAGAAGAGTAGTCCGTTGCTCTGGTTCTTTTGACTGAGGTTGTTGGTTTATCAAAGATATTTGACTGTAAAAATTCGGCAGCACTGTAGCTTTTTGCGCCTTTTGACGTATAATCGGTTGCGATTGCGGCACTTTTGTGAGGAGCCGGAAAATCAGAAGCACGATAGGTCTTTGTTGTAGATGCCATCGATGATCCGCCGCTTTGTTTTAAAAGATAACGTGGAATCTCATTTAAAAACTGGGATGGACGGTTATATTGCTGTTCTCCGTTGCGGAAGCGCGAGCGGGCGCAGCTAAGAGAAAGTTTTTTCATGGCTCTTGTAATGCCGACATAACATAAACGACGTTCTTCCTCCATTTCTTCGGGATCTTCACCCATGACAGCAGCATATCCCGGAAAGATACCATCCTCCATACCGACAAGATAGACGTAAGGGAATTCCAGACCTTTTGCACTATGTAATGTCATTAGAAGAACCATATCGGTATTTTCGTCAACGGTATCGATATCGGCAACCAATGCGACTTCTTCTAAGAAACCGCTTAATGTCGGTGTATCTTCGCAATTCTCTTCATATGTGACCACTTTGTTGATCAATTCTTCGATATTTTCGATACGACTTTGTGCCTGCTCAGTATCTTCTTCCTGTAAAAGACGGACATATCCGGTTTCTTCAATGATTTCACGGATCAGGTCTTCTAAGCTGTAATGCTCATCTGCCAGATGTCTTTTAAATGCAGAGATCAGACTGACAAAAGAGCTTAGCTTGGATGCACTTCTTTTGATCCCGTCAATGTATTCAAAGTTTTCCAACGCACCGTAAAAGCTGGTCTCATGTTCGATCGCATAATTCGTGATACGGTCGATCGTTGTCAGACCGATACCACGTTTTGGCACATTAATGATTCGTTTGACGCTGATATCATCGAGTCCGTTTTCAATCGTGCGAAGATAAGCAAGGATATCCTTGATCTCTTTGCGCTGATAGAAGTTGACTGCTCCGACGATACGGTAAGGAATGTTATGCATCACAAGTTTTTCTTCAAATACACGGGATTGTGCATTGGTACGGTAAAGGATCGCAAAATCTTTATAAGAAGCCATCCCTTTTTCTACGACAGTATGGATCGCATCCGCAATACAGCCGGCTTCTTCGTATTCATTTTGAAACTGGGTATAATAGATCAGATCACCTTTTGGATGTTCGGTCCAAAGTGCTTTGTCTTTACGGACACTGTTGTGGCTGATCACTGCATTGGCAGCATCAAGGATATTTTGTGTGGAACGGTAATTTTCTTCTAATTTGATCACTAAAGTTTCCGGATACTTGCTTTCAAAGTTCAGGATATTATAGATATTTGCACCACGGAATTTATAAATAGACTGGTCGTCGTCACCTACGACACAAAGGTTATTGATGGTTGTTCCATCTTCCTGTGGGGTAGGTGCAAGCAGACTGATCAGTTTAAATTGTGCCGAGTTTGTATCCTGATATTCGTCTACCATGATATAGCGGAAGCGGTTTTGATAATAGGATAAGATATCTTCATTTTCTTCAAAAAGCTGTATTGTCTTACAGATCAGATCATCAAAATCCAATGCGTTGGCATCATGCAATCTTTTTTCATATTCACGATAGCAGCGGGCGTAGGTTTCCTTTAAAAAGTCGCCTTGCGCGCGAAGTTCATATTGTTCCAGTGTGATCAATTCATCTTTGGCAGAAGAGATTGCACTTAATACAGCGCGTTCTTTGTACTTCTTTGGATCAAGCTGCAAATATTTTAAAATATCACGCATCAGGGTACGCTGGTCATCCCCATCGTAAATGGTAAAGCTGCGGGAATAGCCTAATGCTTCAATATAGCGACGCAGAATGCGTACACAGGTAGAATGAAACGTGCTGACCCAGATATCATCTGCACCGGCACCGACGATCGAATCGACACGTTCCCGCATTTCTCCGGCAGCTTTGTTTGTAAAAGTCAATGCTAATATATTCCATGGATTGACATTATATTCACTGATCAGATAAGCGATACGGTGTGTCAATACTCTTGTTTTTCCGGAACCTGCACCGGCTAAGATCAAAAGAGGTCCTTTGAAATGTTTGACAGCCTTTTCCTGTTCCGGGTTTAATCCTTCTAAAATCTGCATAATTTTCCTCATTTCTATGTATGATGATTTGATTTCCTTTTTTCTTTCTAAATAATGGAAGCATTATATTATGAATTCGAAACACAGGAGAGCTTGCTTTCTTATGCAGAATTCATGAACGACAAAATCATTGAGCACGAAGTGCGTCAAGCATGTCATGCTTGAATTTTGGAGTTATTATATCATGTTGGATTTCTATTATTTTAGAAAGTAAATATTCAATCATGTTGTTTCTGATTTAACTATTCCGAAATAGTTGTATTAAATAATATTATCTCTGTATTTTTTTGCATTGGCAAAGAACTCGGTCAGATCTTTGGAATCTCCGTTCTGAATATGTTTTTTGATCTCGTTTAGACGGTCAATATATTCGTCAAGAAATTCAACAATGCATTTCTGATTCGTCATACAGATATTTTCCCACATTTCCGGTGAAGAAGAAGAAATACGCGTGATATCACGAAATCCACCGGCTGCAAGTTTAGCATAATTTCCATTCTGGTCACGACAGGCAACATTGTTGACAAGTGCAGCAGAGATCACATGTGGTCCATGGCTGATCCCGGCTGTAATACGGTCGTGTTCTTTTTCGTCCAGGATCATACAAAGAGAACCGGCTGCTTTGACGAACTGTTCCATCCAGTCTATATATTCAGGTTTTGTTTTCTTTGTTGGTGTCAGAAGATAATAATAACCTTTTAAAAAGTCAGAAGAGGAATATGTATAACCTGTATTTTCCGAACCTGTCATCGGATGTCCGCCAACAAATTGTTCTTCTAATCCAAGTGAAACAACTGTCTGATAGATATTTCCTTTGACACTTCCGACATCGGTAATCAGACATTCTTTTGCAATATAGGGAGCCAATTGCTTCAGATACATTGCGTTTTTAATGACCGGAGCGCATAGAAAAATGACATCACATTCTGAAAAAGCAGACAGATCGGTACAGATTGATGATAAAACCCCATCTTTTTTGGCAAGTTCTAACATCGGATGGGGTTTTTCAATATAATAGTTGTATGCCATGATGTGGCTTGAAGGATACAATTCGCGAAGAGCATGTGCGATCGATCCACCGATCAGACCAAAACCAATAAATCCAAAATGAGAGCGTGTATTTTCTATATTCATATGTGAGCCTCCCGTTGTATGAAACGATTCTAAGGAGTACAAAGAATCCCCAGAAAGTCTTTTTTGATTTTAAAGTGCTTTTGCCAAATGATCCATTCCGGTGACAAAAGACACTTCTTATTATTTTATAGAAAGCCAATAAAGGTGTCAATCATTTCTGCTTTCTTTTTGACAACAGTTCTGTTTTCTTTGGTGACAACAGTCTATGAACTGTTTTATAATGACCTGATATATTACGGGGAAAATTGTCAAAAACGGCATATAAAAGCATGAAGAAGGAGTGGCTGTAAAACTTGAAAAAAATACATCAAAGAAGTATAATACTAAAGTGTGTCTTGAAATAAAAAAGATTATAATGTGAGAAAATATTGGACACGCATTGCGATAGAAAATAAAATGGAGGTTGTGTATGAGCAACAGAAACGGTAAATTCAACATAAAAGATATTGTTCAGATTATTGGCAAAACGATTGGAAGTTATCTCGGTGTGGTTTCGAGTGTTTTTGGCAGTATTCTTGGCATCCTTGCATCTGTTCTGGTGTTAAGTCTGATCGCAGGAATCTGTGTTTATATTAAAGTTCTTCCGATGTTCACTGAAGCAAGAGAAGAAGTTTTTGACAAATTAGTCAATATGAGTGAAGAAGATTTTATCATGAGTGAGGATACGGTTGTGTATGACGCGACCGGCAAAAAAGTCGGTTCCGTGAATACAGGGCGTTATACATATGTTTCGATTCAAAAAATTTCTCCTTATATCTATAATGGCTATATCGCTGTAGAAGATAAGCGTTTTAGAACGCATGGCGGTGTAGATGTTCTGGCAACACTTCGTGCCGGTGTATCCCTTTTAAAAAATAACATGGAAATTACGCAGGGTGGAAGTACGATCACCCAGCAGGTGATCAAGAATAACTTATTGACACAAAATAAGAGTTTTACCCGAAAGATCGCGGAGATTCTACTTGCTCCTTCTGTAGAAGCAAAGTTTTCGAAAGATAAGATCATGGAATTTTACTGTAACAGTAACTTTTACGGTAACCGCTGTTATGGTGTGGAAGCGGCAAGTAAATACTATTTTGGGAAGAGCAGTGCCGACCTTGAACCACAGGAAGCAGCTACATTGATCGGAGTGTCGAATAGTCCGACACGATATGATCCGGTAGCAAATCCGGATGCATGTCTGGCGAAACGAAATAAAGTGCTTCGTACCATGGCAAATGAAAAAGTCATTACAGAAAAAGAATACGAAACAGCAGTAAAAAGTAAGTTGAAAGTATTGCAGCAGGCAGAAGATGGAACGAATGAGACCTATATTACCAGTTATGCGATCCATTGTGCGGCAATCGCATTGATGGAAAAAGAAGAGTTTGATTTTCAATATACATTTTCTGACAAGAAATCCTATCAGGCATACCAGAAGAAATATTCAGAAGAGTATAGCAAGAAGTGCAATGACATCCGTGCAGGCGGTTATAAGCTGTACACTTCGATCAATATGAAGAAACAAAAACAGCTTCAAAAAGCAGTTGATAACGGATTGGCTTATAACAAGTCCCGTAACAAAGAAACGCACAAATATGAGTTGCAGGGTGCAGCAGTCTGTGTGGATAATACAACGAATTATGTGGTTGCTGTCGTGGGCGGTCGTGGTACAAAAGATGCCTATAACCGTGCCTATCTTGCTGCCAGACAGTCAGGCAGTGCGATCAAACCGCTGATTGATTATGCACCGGGCTTTGAATCAGGTGTATATTCGCCATCTACGGTTGTCGATGATCATCCGATCACAAACGGACCAAAGAATTCGGGTGGCGGTTATCGTGGCAGTTTACATTTACGAGAAGCAGTTGCAAGATCAATTAATACGATCGCATGGCAGGTTTTAGAAAAGATCACACCGAAATACGGTTTATCTTTCCTTGATAAGATGCATTTTCATAATCTGAGTTATGTCGATAATGACAACTTAGCACTTTCTTTGGGTGGCTTTACCGAAGGTGTGCGTGTTGTCGATATGGCAAAAGGATATGCAACGCTGGCAAATGGCGGAAATTATAGTGAAAGAACCTGCATTAAAAAGATTGAACATGTATCAGATGGTGTTGTATATAAAGATTCCGATAACACATCACAGGTATATTCCGAAGATGCAGCATGGCTGATGACAGATGTATTAAAAGGTGTCTTTAATGAATCATACGGTACAGCTCATTCTGTTAAGATGGAAAACGGTCAGATCGCTGCAGGCAAGACAGGTACTACAAATTCCAGCAAGGATGTATGGTTCTGCGGATATACAAAATATTATACAACTGTTGTCTGGGCAGGTTATGATACACCAAGAGCCATGCCGGGTGCTTACGGTGCTTCTGTTACCGGAAAGATTTGGAAAAAATATATGGACACGATCCATAAAAAGTTAGAACCGATTGATTTTTCGGTTCCTGATACGATCAAGTTAGCAAAGTATGACTCGTCAGGTAATATTGTTTCCGGCACCGAAAGCAGTGGTACAAACAGCAGAACATCGGGAACAGACTATTTCTCAACAAAGATTCTTGCGGAAAAATCAGCTTATGCAAGTGAATTAAAAGAGAAGAGTTATGAAAAAACAATTGAGAAGAAACTGAAAGCCTTTGAGAAAATGACGATCACAGAGCTGGCAGATTATTATGAATTTGTCACAACGTATAATGAATTGCGTGATATGATCTCGTCTGTTGAAGATGATGATACCAGAAAGCTGTATGCAACGCGTGCAAAAAATAAATATGATTCTTTAAAAGATGATTCGGTAGACTGGAAGAAAGCAGCAAGTGCTTATGAAGAAGCGCAAAAAGAAGAAAATGCTTTGATCGCGAAGAAAAAGGAAGAAGCATCAAAAGCAGCCAGAAAGAAGATTTTAAGAGAAAGCAGAGTGAAGTTAGCAAAGACCAGGATCAATAAGTTGAATACTTATAAAAAGAAACCGGAAAATGCCGAAGAACTGATCAAGTCCGCAAAAGAAGCTTTGGATGCTTGTAAGAAATATAGTGAATATGCAGCGTTAAAGAGTAAGTTTGATAAGTATGCAGCACAGATCCGTTCATTGCCGGAACCATCCGCAAATACAAATGATCCGAATGCAGTTACAACACCGCTGCCACAGCAGACGCAGGAACCACAGGCAACACCGGAGATGCCGGTAGCAAGTGGCAGAAAGTAAGGAGGGGTGATATGGAAACAAATCAGGACAATAAAAATAAGACAACTTCTCCTAAGAAAAAAGCAGCCACATCAAGAAGAACAGTCGGTGGGGCTTCTAAAGCGTATTTTCAGGTGCTTTTTGATGCAGAGGAACGTCAGGGAGAAGAAGTTGCATTAAGAGATCTGACAAAAGAAGAGAAAGTAAGCTGGTATGGAAGGGTTGGACAATGGTTTCAATTACTTTGTCTGACACACATACCGGTGTTTGGATTTTTTTATATGCTTGTGATCGCATTTCGCAAAAATACACCACCACAGAAAAAATCATTTGCAATGGCATATGTCCTTTATCGTTTGTTAGTGCTGTTGCTTGCAATCACGATCTTATTTATCTTTTATCGTGTAGGTCTTAGTTTCTTAGATGAACTATTAAAGTATGCAGGAATGTAAAAGTTTCCTGTTATGAAAAGAAGATAAACGGATAAAAAGTGAGGAGTAATATGCAGGAAACTTGGTATGCCTTTCGTCAGACAAAAGAGCAGGAAGTTGTATTGTATCGTGTTTATGGGCAGTCACCGGTTGTTACCATACCGGAGAAGATTGCAGGAAACCGGGTGACAGAACTTGCTGCCTATTGCTTTGCTGCACGAACGATACCGGACGATTGTCTGATCGCTTCAAATGATCAGTTAAAAAGCAGGCAGGAATTAACAGATGCATTGCAACAGGGACGGATACGCGAAATCACAGGAGAATATGTGCATGAGGTTTCTTTGCCCGATGGGATGCAAACGATCGGAAAACTTGCATTTTATCGTTGTAACAAACTTTCTAAATTAGTGGTAGGAAAGAAGCTTTGTGATATGGGAAGCGATGCGTTTATGAACTGTGACCGTTTTTCCTGTGTTGTAGTCAGAGGCAGTATTTTCGAACAAAACGGCCTGAAACCTTTGCTTACACAAAGACAGCAGGATATGAAAGTCGTTTTTCAACCACACGATCATACGGAAGCCGTGTTATGGTATGCCGAATATAGTGAATATTACGATGAGATCGGGCCGGCACATATTTTTGAATTGTGCATTGACGGAGATGGCTTCCGCCAGAGACAGTGTTTTACATCAGGGAAGGTAGATATTGCAAAATATGATGAAGTTTTTACTTTAGCAAGCCAGCGTGAAAAAAAGGAAATGCTATCCGATATTGCTTTGATGCGCCTGTATTATCCGGTCGGATTGTCAGCAAAGGCAAAGAAAGATTATGAAGTATATCTGATAAAAGAAGCAGTTTATATTGGTAGAAAGTATACTAAAGAAAGAAACTTAGAACTGTTAGAATATCTGGCAAAAAACGAATATCTGACCGAATCTGATCTGATGCAATGTATGCAGGATGCGATACAGGATCACTGGACAGAAGGTGCAGGAGCGCTATTGCGATTAAAAAATGAAATCACGCAAAAGGAAGACCAGACAGACGGAGCGGATCAAAAAGACGAATATACTTTTGATGATCTTTGGTAATTTTCTTATAAATACCGGATGTCTTTGGAGGAAAGATCATATTGTGAGGTAGAACATGGAAAGGAAGAGAAAGGTACAGACGCAGGAAGAATGGGAAGAAGAGATGACCTATAAGATTTATCGTTTTGTACATGATGAATTATATATCGAATTTCGATATCTCGATATTGCATTAGGGGTTCTGTTTCCCAAAACAGACAAAAGAGTACAGACCTTTGCAACAGATGGTGAGTGGATGTATCTGTCAACAAAGCAGATGCTTCGTTTGTTTCAAAAAAATCCTACCTATCTGAACCGTGTCTATCTGCATGCTGTATTGCATTGTCTCTTTTCTCATCTTTTGATAGGAGGCAAAAGAGATCCTTTCCTTTGGGGAATTGCCTGTGATATTGCGATCGAATATACAATCGATCATATGGAGCAAAAATCGGTAAAACGTATTCTTGGCTGGATCAGGCAAAAGATATATGAATGGTTAGAAGATAAAGAATGTGCGATCACAGCCGTACAGATCTATAACTTGTTATTGGATGTATCACGAGAAGAGCTGATAAAATTGCAACGGGAATTTTTTGCAGATGATCATGTCTTTTGGCCAAAGCAGCAGGATCAGAATGTACAGATACAGCAGATGCAAAATAAATGGAATAAGGTTTCCAGACAGACGCAGCTAGAGCAAAAAAGACATGGTGATCAGAGCGAAGACGGAAGTGATCTGGCGGCGATCCCGTTAAAAGTGCAAAAAAGACAGCGCAGTTACAGGGATTTTTTGCGAAAGTTTGCCGTGTTACGGGAAGAATTGCATTGTGACGAAGAGGAATTTGATATCGGATTTTATACATATGGTCTACAGCTATATCAAAATATGCCATTGTTAGAACCACTAGAAAGCAGAGAAGTGCATAAGATCCGTGATTTTGTGATCATCATTGACACAAGCTATTCGACAAAAGGAGAGCTTGTAGAGAGTTTTTTGAAAGAAACCTTTTCGATCCTTTGTCAGGAAGAAAGTTTTTTTCGGAAAGCAAAGCTTCATGTGATCCAGTGTGATGAGAAAATACAGGAAGATATTGTGATCACAAAACCAGAACAATTAGAGCGGTTATTTTCGGATTTTACGATCAAAGGTGGTGGAAATACAGACTTCCGACCGGCATTTTCATATGTCAACCGTCTGGCAGAGGAAGGGCAGTTTGACTGTCTTTGCGGGCTTTTATATTTTACGGATGGAAAAGGAATCTATCCGAAAAAGAAACCGGACTATCCGACAGCGTTTCTTTTTCTTGATGAATATGAAGAAGAAAAAGTACCTGTATGGGCTATCAGAATGCAATTAGAACATGATGGGAAAAGGTTATTGTGATCCTTAAGTAGATTTTGACTGACAAAGCAGAAAAGAAACAGGAGTGTAAAGAATGAATATCGAAGAAGCAAAAGAAGAACTTCGTCATACTGTAGAGGCATATTTGAAAAAAGAAGATGGAGAATATTGCATTGCACCGATCCGGCAAAGACCGGTCTTTTTGATGGGACCTCCGGGAATCGGTAAGACGCAGATCATGGAGCAGATTGCCAGAGAATGCAATATCGGTTTAGTAGCGTATACGATCACGCATCATACCAGACAGAGTGCTGTCGGTCTTCCGTTTATTAAAGAAGAAGAGTTTGAAGGAACAAAATACTCGATCACGGAATATACGATGAGCGAGATCATAGCAAGTATCTACCATAAAATGAAAGAAACCGGGCAGAAAGAAGGTATTTTATTTATTGATGAGATCAATTGTGTATCTGAAACATTAGCCCCTACGATGTTACAGTTTTTGCAATGTAAATCGTTCGGTAACCGTAAGATACCGGATGGCTGGATTATTGTAGCAGCAGGCAATCCACCGGAATATAACAAGTCGGTCCGTGAATTTGATATGGTAACATGGGATCGTGTCCGTCGTATGGATATCACCGCAGATTACAATGTATGGAAAAAATATGCGGTTGATAAAAAGATTCATCCTGCATTGTTATCATATCTTGCGATCCGTCCGCAGAACTTTTATAAAGTAGAAACCGATGTAGACGGATTACATTTTGTGACAGCCCGTGGGTGGGAAGATTTCAGTGAGCTTTTGTATGTCTATGAAGAGATGCAAAATCCGGTTACTACGGATGTAGTATATGAATATCTGCGTCATTCTGATATTGCACAGGATGTAGCAGCCTATATTGAGCTATACCGGAAGTATCAGGATGACTATGGAATTGAAAAGATTTTGCAAAGAAAGGTTCCGGCTTCTGTTTATGAGAGAATTTATCGTGCAGCCTTTGATGAAAGGATCAGTGTAGTGCATCTGCTTTTTGATGCCGTCTTAGAAAAGATGCGCAAAGCACAGGAGCAAAAAAAACTGACAGATTCCTGGTATGCTTTCTTAAAAGACTATCGCGGTAAGGTGGAAGATGCGCTAGACAAAAAGACATGCTATATCGGACTTTTGGATCAAAGAATGGTACAATACCGGACAAAAAAGAAAGCAGATCTTTATGAACGCAGGGAGCGTAAAAGAGAAGAAAAGCTATTAGAGCAGTTAAAGAAAAGCATACCGGATGAAACAAAAGATGCAAAGCTTGCATTTGAACAGGCAAAAGAAGCTTTTACTTTACAATGTAAACAAAAAGAGACAGCAGATTACGAAGCGCTGGATGCTTTGGAAGCTGCATTTGACTTTGCAGATGCCGCATTTGAAAAAGGCGAAGAAATGATTGTCTTTGTAACGGATCTTACCATGACTTCCATCAGTGCCGCCTTTTTAGCACAACATACCTGTAAACGCTACTACGAATACAACAAAGAACTCCTGATTGGCACACGCAGACAGGAACTCTTATCCGAACTTGCACACGAATAACACAAACACAATCCTTTACCTGCCTGTACCACCACAGTACAGAATCCTTCTCGCATATACACTTTTATGTGCATCATAACAATGTTTTGATTCGCATTTCCTATTTTATTTTGTCTATTGGTGCACTGTATCGACCGTTAAGGATATCTAAGATTTTTCGCTTTTTTGCCATATGATGGGCGCTCTTGTCTGATATAGGGGCAAGGCCAGTCTGATGTACATTGCTGTTTGGGAATCTCAAAGGCCGTCGCCACTTGCGCTGCAAAAGGGGATTTACTTTTTGCAGTGCTATGTGTGCGCTACGTGGCTTTGCGAAGCGGGAGCGTGTCCCAAACAACAATGCTACTCAGGCTGAGTCGCCCCTATAGTTACAACCCGCGCCCAAATGCAAAAAAGCTTGAAAAATCAGATATCCTAATCGGTCGGCGTGTCTACCAAAGACAAAAATAAAATAGAAATGCGAAAATTTACTAATTGCTATGATGCACAAATACCATAAGATGGCGAGAAGGGGATAGAGGTGGAGAGGACAGGTAAAGGATTGTTATGAGAAATGGAGGAGGAAGATGGCAAAGAAATTTTATGCAGTAAGGAAAGGCAGAAAAACCGGTGTTTTTGCTACATGGGCATTATGTCAGGAGCAGATCAAGGGCTTTTCGGGTGCAGAATATAAAAGCTTTACGACGAAGGAAGAAGCGGAAGCTTTTTGCTTAGGAGAACAGGCAGGAGGCATAGATGAAAATGGGCAGAAAGCAGTAGTAGCAGAGGCTGTAAAGGCAGATGGCGATACTGCGATCGCTTATGTGGATGGAAGTTATGATAAAATGACGAATGCATTTTCTTATGGAATGATATTGATGTATCAGGGAAAAGAATATCTGTTTTGCCAGAAGTTTGAAGATGATGAACTTGCAACGATGCATAATGTAGCCGGCGAGATCAAAGGCTCGGAAGCGGCTATGGTATTTGCTGTCAGAGAAGGGATCAAAAAACTTGTGATCTATCATGATTATGAGGGGATTGCAAAGTGGTGCAATGGTGTATGGAAAGCAAACAAAACCGGAACGAAAGCATATCAGGCTTTGTATCGGCAAATGAGTCAGAATGTTGCGATTTCCTTTGTAAAGGTCAAAGGTCATTCCAATGATACATATAATGATATTGCAGATGGTCTTGCCAAACAGGCATTAGGAATCGGCACTTGTCAATATACAGATGCCAATCCCTATGAATTGTTATAGGCTGTTTTTAGCATAGGATACGGCTTAGCAATTTGATCGCTTGTGATACGCTGTCCTGTGTTAGAGCCGAATAATTTAATACAAGAGTATGTGCCGGAATCTGTGAAGAACCACTTGCATAATATTGAGACAGACAAGCCAGATGAAGCCCCTGTTTACCGGCTTTTTCTAACAAGGCTTCGTCTGTCAGAGCGGTATCTACATACATAAGGAAATGAAGTCCTGCATCTTCTTCGGAGATTTTGATCCGGGAAGCGAAAGGACTTTTTTTCAATGCCTGTAAAAAGGTATCACGGATTCCTTTATAATGTGTACGCATCCGGTTGATATGCTTTTCGAAATAACCTTTTGACAGAAAACGTGCGAGTGTATATTGTTCAAAATTCGATACGGTACAGGAATAGAATCGTAAGCGTTCATAAAATTTTTTTAACAAATGTTGAGGCAGGATCATATAACTTAATCGTACCGTAGAAGAAAGGCTCTTTGTAAATGTATTGATATAAATGACTTTTTCGTTCTGGTCAATACTTTGTAATGCCGGGATTGGTTTACCGGACAGACGGAATTCAGAATCATAGTCATCCTCAATAATATAACGGTTTGCATCCTGTGATGCCCAATGCAGCAGATCGTATCTTCTTTTGATACTTGTAACGATTCCTGTCGGATAATGATGTGAAGGTGAAATATGTGCAATATCGGCACCGGATGCAACAAGACTTTCAATCTGTATGCCTTCCTGATCCATTGGGATCGCATGATGGGAAACATGATAACTGTCATATACTTTAGTCAGTTTTTGATAGCCCGGATTTTCTGTGGCATATTTTTTATCAAAACCAAGAAGCTGGATCAGAAGTCCGTAAAGATATTCTGTTCCGGCACCGATAATGATCTGGGCAGGTGTTACGACCATGTTACGAAAATCTTTTAAGTGGTGACAGATTGCTTCACGAAGTTCCCAGATCCCGCCACAGGGAGGAGTTGTCATTAATTCTTCACTTTTGGTTGAAATCGTTTCACGGATCAGTTTTGCCCAGATAGAGAAAGGAAAATTATCGGTACTCGTCTTATTGCTTACCAGATCCACGGTATAAGAATCTGTTTGTGGCTTTGTATAGAGAATGCTTTCTTTTGATGGTACCGGAGCTGTAATCTCAGGTGGAAGCTGCAAGGTTTCTAAATCGGTAACATAAAAGCCTTTTTTGGGAATGGAATAAATATATCCTTCCGATTGAAGTTGTTCATAGGTATTTTCAATGGTGATCGTACTGACAGCAAGGTTTTTCGCAAAACTTCTTTTAGAGGGAAGTTTTGTACCTGCAGAAAGTGTTCCGTTTAAGATATCATTTTTAATACATTTATATAAGTAAATATACAGGCAGTCAGAGCCAATATGATCAAAAGAATAAGTCAGCATAGAAAATAATCCCTTCTTGTTTAAGTCATAGCTTGTTGTTTAAGTCATAGCTTGTTATTTAAGTCATAGTTTAGCGTTTAAGTTATAGCTTGGTGTTTAAGTCATAGTTTGGTGTTTAAGTCATAACGTATTGCATTAACAGGCATATTTCGAAATTTGCAAACATTTCCCATTCTGTGTATTTGTAAATACATCTGTTGCATGGCTGTGTTTGCCTTTTGCATCATTATAGTAAAAGATAAAAAAGAAGTAAAGGGATATTGACTCTTGTATCATACCAGACTTTATACTAAAAACAGCTACAAAGGGACAGACAGAAGGAAGGATGATACGATATGAATGAATTTGCATTTTATATGCCTGCACAGGTTATTTTTGGAAGAGGAAAAGTCAGTGAAGTTGGAAAAGAAGCACAGAAACTTGGAAAAAAAGGACTCGTTGTCACAGATAAGGGATTGCTTGCTACCGGGTTAGTACAGCGTGTTATAGACAGCTTAGAAAGCCAAAAAGCAGATTATCTGGTATGGTCTGATATTGTACCCAATCCAAGAGATGTCGATATTGAAAAAGGTGCTGCTTTTGCAAAAGAAAACAAGATCGACTATCTGATCGCGATCGGTGGCGGTTCTGCCATGGATACAGCGAAAGCGATCGGTGCGATCATGACAAATGGTGGAAAGTGTGAAGACTGGTATGAAGGCAATTTAGAAAAGCCGATCGCACCATTGATCTGTATTCCGACAACTTGTGGAACAGGCAGTGAAGTGACACATGAATCGATCGTCAATAATACGAAAACATTAGAAAAAGACTGTATCTGGGGACCAATGGTCAGTGCATCGCTTACGATCTTAGACAGTGAGCTTTTAGATAAGCTTCCGGGAAAAATATTAGCATCGACCGGAATGGATGCATTGACACATGCGATCGAAGCATATGTCTGTAAAGCCGCCAATCCGATCACAGACGGACTGGCACTTTTGGCAATTCAGATGATTCAGGAAAATATTCTCAAAGCAGTCAAAGAACATACACCCGAAGCATTGGATGCAATGCTTGCAGCCAGTACGATGGCTGGGATGGCTTTTGGTAATTCGGATGTCGCAAGCGTACATTCTATTTCGGAAGCATTAGGCGGATTTTATGATATTCCGCATGGAGTTGCCAATGCGATGATGTTAGCTCCGGTATCCCGACTGAGTATCAAAGGGGCACCTGAAAAATACGCCAAGGTTGCAAAAGCATTAGGTGTCGATATTACAGGCATGACCACACTAGAAGCAGCCAATGCAGGAGTAGATTATATTGAAAAATTAAGCGATCAGTTAGAAATTCCTCATTTTTCAGAATTAGAAATGGTCGATCCAAAAGACTTTAAACGTCTTGCCCATACCGCAGCCAATGCAGATGAAACTTTTGATAATCCGGTTCTTATGAAAGAGGAAGATTTTGTCGCATTATTTGAAGAACTCTATCGCTAGGATGAAATGCAAGAGTAAGAGTGACTGCTCGATCAGAAAGAATGTTAATATGTTTGATTTTGTGGTATGCTATCTGTAGGAATACGATTTATTTTTTATGATCTGAATGGATCAAAGACAGCAACGGGCAGAAGAGAAGCTTTTTTGACTTAGTGATTGCCGTTGTTTGTATTGATTCAGACAGATCCGGTAAAAAGGAGCAGTTATGTATTATTTTATTCGGGAAGATGGCATGCAAAAAACAGATGAGAATACTTTTTTTGCATCGGAAACAGAAGATGGTGTCTGTATCTTAACGATCGACCAATGGCAGAATGAAAGCAAATGGAAAGATCGTTTTGGTATCTGGCATTCGATTGACAGTGTGCATTATTGTAAGATGGAAAGCCACAGGGATTTCTTATACGGAACGATCCGTGTTCCGGCAAAGAGTCCGAAAGAGCAGACGATTGAATTTGCTATTTATATTACAGACAAAAGAGTCGTTCTCTTAGATGAAAAAGGCAATATCGAAAAGCATGTTGAAAAAGTAGTAAACAGTGCGATCCGCAAAGACTATAGTTTAGAACGTTTCCTTTATGACTTTTTACAATCTTTTATTGCTGATGATCTGCTTTTCTTAGAAGGGCTGGAATTAGAGATTGCCAATATTGAAGAGGATGTGCTTCGTGGCAGTGATGAAAAGTTCAATCACCGGATGCTGCATATCAAGAAGATGATCGCACGTTTTTACCATTATTACAGCCAGCTAACGGATATTGGAAATGAAATTTTAGAGAATCAGGAAGAATTTTTCGGAAAAGAAGAATTGATGTTTTTTCATATGTATTCGGATCGTGTAACCCGCCTTGCCGGAGAAACACAGCTTTTGCGTGAATATGCCATGCAGGTACAGGATGTGTACCAGTCAGAGATTGGCATCCGTCAAAATGATGTGATGAAAATGCTTACGATCGTAACAACGATCTTTCTTCCGTTGACTCTGATCGCAGGATGGTACGGAATGAACTTTTCTTATATGCCGGAATTAAAATGCCCGATGGCATATCCGATTGTGATCGTAGTCAGTATTTTGATCGTTATTTTAAGTCTGTGGATCTTTAAAAAGAAAAAATATTGGTAAAGAAAAAGATGCAACGTGTTGGCGTTGCATCTTTTTCTTTACCGGAAACTTTTTTATTCTACCTGCCACTGGATCTCTGTAATATATTCTTCTTCCAAAGCGGTCTCATAATCATCAATATGGCAAAACTCGATCGGATCATCAATCGTTTTCAAATGATGTTTCTTTGCATAATCAGCAAGCATCGGAACAAATTTCTTTGTCTGTGTTAATGGGCCTTTATATAGGACAGACAGATATTTTCCGGCAGGCAGATAGAAATTGCCGTCATATGTGATCAGATCAGAATAGAAAAACAGGTTTTTCGTGCGATAATATTTGGAGTCAGGGTTACTGCCGGCAAGATCAAGCGTATAGCAGTCACAGGCTCCGATCGTATCAATCTTTTTTTGTCTGGAACGCATATATTTTGTCAGGTAAAAATCAACATAGTCGTCCGGAAGATTTCCGTCATTGATCATTACACAGGCTCTTTTATCAAGTTCTAAGAGCTGTATCATATCAAAGTGTTTGGCAGACATGGCTCTCGTAAAGCTTTCTAATCGTGCCTGAATACTGTTTTTGGTCTCATATAATTTTAGCAAGGATTCATTGACCATATGAAGTTCCTGCTCTAATAAAGAAATTGTATTATGAATGTTTCGATTCGCATCAAAGTCGCGGATCTGTTCGGTTGTCAGATTCAGACCTAACAGCTCGCGGATCATTGTCAGTTTTCTGACATCCTCGATCGTATATAAACGGTAATTGTTGATCGGATCACGCTTCGGACATAAGATACCGACCTCTTCATAATACCGGATCGAATCGACACCGATATCAAAAAGTTTTGCAAGTTCTCCGATCCGGAATGTTGTTTTTTCTTTCATATATTCCTCCGTTTTGTAAAGTATGTACTATCGGTATCTTCTCAAAACGAATCCGTTTCGATATTTTTTGCTCAGAAGACGCCGATAGTACATAAAGTCTATAAAAAGTATTGTATAGTACAAGAGTTATCTGTCTGTTTATACATCAAACTCACAAAACCGCTCCTGCGGAGCTTTCCATTCTGCTGCGCAGAATAATTTGTTCGTTAATTCGCCCGGAAAAGCAAATGCCGGCTTTGCCGTCGCTTGCTAGAGTTGATATACATCAAACTCACAAATACGCTCCTGCGGAGCTTTCCATTCTGCTGCGCAGAATAATTTGTTCGTTAATTCGCCCAGAAAAGCAAATGCCGGCTTTGCCGTCGCTTGCTTTTCTCATGGGCTTATTATATCATAAAATATTTTTTCAAAAAAGTAAAAAAAGTTATTGACTCTGGTATTATACTAGAATGTAGTCTATGTGTAACGAAAACAAACACATATTAAGTACAAAGAGGTACGAATTTTCTATCAAAAAGCTATCAGGCTTTTCAATAGAGGTTCGTGCCTTTTTTGTATTCAATGTATCTTGGCATCTTTTCAAAACAGATCCATTTCGGAATATTTTGTTTGGAAGATTTAGAGAGTGCATTTTAATGATAGGAGGAATTAATATGGAAGACACAACAATTGACATTTTATATTTAAATGAAGATGACATGATTGAAGCCGGTGTATTGGATGCCGGAAAATGTGTAGACACAATGGAAGAGATGATGGGACTGTTATCCGATGGTGACTTTATTATGGGCGGACCAAATAAAGATGAACACGGTCTGATGTTAGAGTTTCCAAAAAAATCAGATATTCCAAACTTTCCGTTAAATGATTCAAGAGACCGTCGTTTCATTGCGATGCCGGCTTACCTGGGCGGACGCTTTCATGTAGCAGGAATGAAATGGTATGGCTCAAACGGAAGAAACCGTGAAAAAGGACTTCCGAGATCGATCCTGATGGCAATGTTAAATGATGTAGAAACAGGAACACCACTTGCCTATATGTCAGCAAACTTACTAAGTTCGATGCGAACCGGTTCCATGCCGGGTCTTGCAGCAAAGCTTTTGGCAAAGAAAGATTCTAAAGTGCTTGCGATCATCGGACCGGGTGTTATCAACAAAGCCTGTCTGATGGCGATCCTATCAAAGGTGGATCAGATTGATACGGTCATGATCAAAGGAACCTCAACGACTTCAAGAAGTACGTTAGAAATGAAACGTTTCATTGAAGAAAAGTATCCACAGATCAAGCAGATCACATTATGTGAAACATTAGAAGAAGCAATCCGTCCGGCTGATATTGTCAGTGAGGCGGTATCCTGTCGTGAGGGCGAATGGCCGGAATACAAAGCAGAATGGTTCAAGCCGGGTGCTTTGGTTGTATCAACAAGTACCTTTAATATGAATTATGAATCCATTAAAGATATTAAGAAAGTAGTAGATAATTATGGCATGTATGTCAACTATGCAGAGGAAGATCAGGTAGGATATGACGAAAACGGTGTCAGAAAACATACCGGCTGCATGGGTGAAGATTTTGTACATATGGTAAGAGACGGATTGATCACAAGGGAGAGTATTACACAGCTTGGTGACATTGTCAGAGGCAAAGCCAAGGGACGTACTTCGGATGATGAAGTGATCTTAGTATCGATTGAAGGTATGCCGATCGAGGACGTTGCATGGAGTTATGAATGTTATCAGAATGCATTGAAACAGGGAATCGGACAGAAGTTGCGCCTTTGGGATGCACCGAAAGCATTTTAATACAGAGAGAATGGAGAGATGACTATGAGTAGAATAACAAATCATCCTATATTAGGAGAAACACCGGAAAGAAAGTTAGTAAAGTTTACATACGATGGTAAAACGTTAGAAGGTTATGAAGGAGAACCAATCGCATCAGCACTTCGTGTAGCCGGAGTTATGGCACATCGTTATACGGCAAAGAAACATGAGCCCCGCGGTGTATTTTGTGCGATCGGCAGATGTACAGACTGCGTCATGGTAGTCGATGGCAAACCAAATGTCAGAACCTGTATCACTCCTTTGGCAGAAGGGATGACAGTAGAGACACAGTATGGTGTATCCAATAAAAAGGAGGAGATGTAAATGGTAACAAGATATGATTTGATCGTAATCGGAGCAGGTCCTGCAGGACTGAGCGCAGCAATAGAAGCAGCAAAACATGGTATCAAACCGATTGTTTTTGATGAAAATGCAAAACCTGGCGGACAGCTTTTTAAGCAGATTCATAAGTTTTTCGGATCAAAAGAGCATAAAGCAAAGATCCGTGGTTTTAAGATCGGTGAAGAATTGTTGGCAGAGGCCGAGAAGTATGGAGTAGAAGTCGTATTAAATGCAACCGTGATCGGACTTTATCAGGAAAAAGAAGTAACCGTAAAGATTGGGGAGGAAGTAAAGCATTATCGTGGTGACAGCGTTTTAGTTGCAACCGGTGCTTCTGAGAATATGGTTACTTTCAAAGGCTGGACACTTCCGGGTGTCATTGGAGCAGGTGCTGCTCAGACCATGATGAATTTGCATCATATCCAGCCCGGAAAAAGAGTATTGATGCTTGGCTCAGGAAATGTAGGACTTGTCGTCAGCTTTCAGTTGATGCAGGCAGGCTGTGAAGTCGTTGCGTTAGTGGATGCGGCACCAAGAGTCGGAGGATATGGTGTGCATGCGGCAAAGGTTGCCCGATGTGGTGTTCCTTTCTATCTGTCACATACGATCATCGAAGCAGAAGGTACCGACTGTGTAACCGGTGTTACGATCGGTGAAGTTGGACCGGACTGGAAGATCAAGCCGGGCACAGAAAAGCATTTTGATGTCGATACGATCTGTCTGGCAGTAGGCTTATCACCGATGTCACAGTTGTTAAAGCAGGCAGGCTGTGAGATGGCAGATACAAAAGGCGGTTATGTTCCGGTTTGTGAGGAAGATGGTTCTACATCAGTAGAAGGTATCTTTGCAGCCGGTGATGTATCCGGCATTGAAGAAGCAAGTTCTGCCATGATCGAAGGACGAATGTCCGGTGCAACGATTGCAAATTTCTTAGGATATATCTCAGATGAAGAAAAAGAAGCAAGGATCAAAGAGTTAGATGCCGCTTTGATGAATTTAAGAAAAGGAATGTTTGCTCCGGAAAATCGTGGAAAGCTTGTCACAAAGACAGAAGAAGGTATCGATGTATCCATGAACCTTTTAGAGAAAGGATTTGTAGCAGACAGTGAGATTGAAAGATATCCCGGTGTGACACATAAAGTCGGTGTTCATCCGGTTATGGAATGTACACAGAATATTCCTTGTAACCCTTGTCAGGATGCCTGTCCAAAAGGCTGTATCAAGATTGGAGAGAATATCACTTCACTTCCTGTTGTTGACACAGCAGTAGAATGTATCGGCTGTGGTATGTGTGTAGCATCCTGCTCCGGTCAGGCAATCTTTTTAGTAGAAGAAGACATCGGAGAAGGCTTTGGTACGGTTACGATGCCTTATGAATTCAGCCCGCTTCCGAAAGAAGGAGATATTGGTATTGCACTCGGAAGAGACGGTAAAGAAGTATGCGAAGCCAAAGTCGTAAAAGTGCGTAGTGCAAAAGCATTTGATCATACCAATCTTTTAACAGTAAAAGTTCCTTCTGACATGGTAATGAAAGCAAGATTTTTTAAAGAGAAAAAAGATGCCTAGAAAAGTTATTTTCTGATCGTTAAAAAATATAGTTGTCAGCCGAGGATCAGAAAACAGATCGAAAGAGAGTAAGGAGGAAAAGCGAATGATTGATATTCAGGGAAAATTAGAAGAAATAGGACCTTATGTCCCACAGGACGATGATGATATGCTGATCTGCCGCTGTGAAGAAGTCACAAAAGGGGAGATCAGAAAAGCAGTACATGCAGGAATGTTTACGATGGAAGAGATCAGAAGATTTCTCCGTTCCGGAATGGGACTTTGTCAGGGACAGACTTGTGGCAAATTAGTCAAAGGAATTGTAGCAAGAGAATTACATGTAGCACCGGATCAGGTAGAACCGGCATTATCAAGAGCACCGATGCGTCCAATAGAAATGCAGGTGTTAGCAAGAGATGGAGGTGCAGACAATGAATAAAACAGCAGAAGTTATTATTATCGGAGGCGGTGTAGTCGGCTGCGCAGCAGCATATTATCTCGCAAAAAAAGGTGTAAAAGACGTTATTGTATTAGAAGCAGATAAAAGCATTGGCCATGGTGGTTCATCAAGAAACGGTGGTGGTGTCCGTCAGTCAGGACGTGATATCAGAGAACTTCCTTATGCCATGTATGCGATTCAGAATATGTGGCCACATCTGTCAGAGGAACTTGGTGTAGATGTGGAATATTATCAGAAAGGAAATCTTCGTCTGGGTAAGACAGAAGCACATTTGAAAAAGTTAAATACGCTTGCCACAAATGCACAGTCTGTCGGACTGGATGTCCGTATGGTAGACGGAAAAGAAGTAAAAGAGATCTGTCCATATCTTTCGGATGAAATCATCGGTGCAAGCTGGTGTCCGACAGATGGTCATGCCAATCCTTTGATGACAACACTTGCCTATTATAAAAGATCGGTAGAATTAGGTGTCCGTTATTTTACCGAAGCAAAAGTAAAGGAATTAAAGAAAGTAAAAGGAAAGCTCCGTAAAGTGATCTTAGAGACTGGAGAAGTGTTTGAAGCCGATACCGTTATTCTGGCAGCAGGTTATGAGAGCCGTTATATTGCCCGTACTGTCGGAATTGATATTCCAATGACACGCTATTTTGAAGAAGCGCTTGTAACCGAAATGCAGCCTCATATGTTTGATATCATGCTTGGTACAGCCGATGCCGATTTTTATGGTCATCAGGCTCAGCATGGCTCATTTGTCTTTGGTTCGGAATCAGGACTGGAAGAAGCTACCGATATGGCTCCAACGGATCTAAAAACCAATGCATTGACTCTTTCAGCCGGATGTCGTGCGATCATGGGATATATTCCGCTTTTGAAAGATGCAAAGATTGTCCGCAGCTGGGGCGGATGGTTAGACCTTTGTTACGATGGTGTACCGGTGATCAGCCGTGTCGACGAAGTACCGGGACTGATCCTTGCCTGTGCTTTTACGGGACATGGTTTTGGTACTGCACCAAGTGTCGGATTGATGCTTGCACAGATGGTACTTGGTGAAAAGACAGTTGTTGATATTTCTTCTCTTCGTTATGACCGCTTTAAGAGTACGAGATAGTAAGCAGGAAGGACATTGGAAACGGATCAATCAAATGTAATGTCATTGATATCCATTCGTTTCCAATGTGATACAAAGGAGTGAGCTTAAATATGAATGAGTCAAATATTTTGTGGCGTATCGGTCACTATATGCATCCAAAAAGGATTGATAAAAAGATGGTAAAGCTCTGGGTGTTCTGGATCGTTTTTAATCTGATCCTTTTTGCAATCCCCAAAAGCATGGTCGAAGGAACGGTTTTGATCTTAGCACCGCTTGCCGGCTTATTTGTCTATGCATTAGTGACGAAGGATGTGATGCAAAGCCTTTTGCTTGGAACATTTTCAATGTACATACTATGGCATAAGCTTGGTGCTGTGAATGGATTCTTTGCCGATCTGATGACAAGTTTATCTGACGAAGAAAATATTACCATGTATATGTCCTTTTTCTTATGTGGCGGTGTGATCATTGCATTAAAAAGAAGCGGAAGTACCAAAAGCTTTGCGAAGTTTATCACATCCAAATTTGGAAAAAGCGAGAAAATGATCCTAGCATCATCGGGTATTTATGCCGGTGTAATGTCGATTGATGATTATGTATCTGCCTTGACAGCCGGAGCTTCTTTTTCTCCATTGATCGATGTGATCAAAAAGCCAAGACTTGCATTGGCTTTTGTCATACGAACATTTAGTATTTGCGTATCGGAAATGCTTCCGTTTGGCGCATGGGGATATTTTGTGATCTTTCAGATCGCATCTGCAAAGAATGTACATGGAAGAAGTGAGGCAACAGGAATTTTCTTACACACGGTTCCGTATATGTTTTATGCGATCGTTGCCTGTATCATTGCTTTTTTGTTTGCAATCGGCATTTTTCCCAAATTAGGTTCAATGAAAGAAGCCTACCGGATGGCAAAAGAAGGAAAGCAGATGGGTGATCTGGCAGACGAGGATAGTGAAGAGGACGACGAAGATGATTTTGATGAGACAGATGAAAGAAAGAAGCATGTCAGCATTTTAAATCTTCTGATCCCTATGATTACGATCGTAGTTGCATTGATCGCTACCGGATTGGATTGTTACAGGGCGTTTGGTATTGCTGCGATCATTACCGGTGTTTTATATGTGGTACAGGGAATCTTTACGATTGGAGAATATGTACAATGTATCGTTGATGGATTTATTGATATGATGGATATGGTTATGATCTTAATGATCGGTTATGCAATGCAGGAAGTAATGTACCGTATGGGTATGGAGTCTTTTGTAGAAAGCGTATGCAGTGCGATTCCGATCGTCAGCCTGATTCCATTTTTGATCTTTGTATTCTTTAGCTGTTCCGAATTCTTATACAGCCTGAATTACACATTATATCAGATCGCAATTCCTGTATTAATGGTCGTGCTTACAAAAGTCGGAGCAAATGTGCCGCTTTGTCTCGGAGCTTTGATCTCTGCCGGGCTGTTTGGTGCAAATGCCTGTGTGGTATCGGATCTGGGTATCATATCAGCCCGTTCCTGCCGTGTTAAAGTATATGATCAATATCGGACATCACTTCCGTATTTTGTGATCGCAGCCGTGATCACAGCGGTATTATATCTGATCTGTGGTTTTGTGTTTTAAGAGTAAGGTATCAAAAGTTATCGTTTTTTAAAAGAATATTTTAAAGAAACAGACTTTTGATACCTTGTCCTTATACACCGGAGTTTATGTATCGGAAGTCGGTAAGAAAGATGAGATCTTTACACTTGAAATGATGGCAGTGAAGGGGTGTGCAGAGTAAAAAAGTGCAAAGCCAACGCTTTGCACTTTTCTATTCTTTTATATGTAGTTTTTGATTCATCCATTCCCCGACTTTTTGTACAGCAGGTGCAAGTGTCAGAACCATTAAAACGGTGATCGCACCAAACTCGCCACCAGTCAGAAAACCGATCAGGCTGCATAGAAAATCCTGTGTATAGCGAATTACCTGAAAATGGCTTTTGCCACCGGTCTTTTTCATGATCGTTTCATCAATGATAAATGGGAGAGCATCGTAAGGAGCCATACCATGACCGCTGTTCATATAACAGGCTGCTGCAAGTACAAAGAGTGCAAGTGCCGGAAGCAATAAGACCACACGAACCTCAAAAGACAGATTTTGAGGAATATGACAGACATGGTGCCAGATATAAGTGAAAAAGTCAGAAGAATATCCGACCAGAATCATGTTTCCAAGCGTTCCAAAGCCGATCACGGAACGGTAAAAAAGGATCATTAGTACAAGCAGTACAACATTAAAGATGACCTGATAATTACCAAAACTTAAATGTAATAGGCCGGAAATTCCATAATTCATGGAAGAACAGGGATCTGTTCCGAATTTTGTCATAACCAGAAGGGAAAGCGAAAATCCCATCATGATCACTGCGATCAGCATGATCAGCAAACGCAGGATCCAGTTTTTTGTGATGTTACATTTTAATTGCATGATCGTATTCTCTTTTTTTTTTTATTTTTGTGATGCTATCCAAAAGATAAGGGCAAAACATCCGCTTTGCCCTTTTACTTTATAGCATTTTAAATCATACTATCCTATGGCTGTTGATTGATCGTAGCAGCGTATTTACCAATTTGTTTATCTGCTTTTAAGATGTGATTAGAAAGCCAGGTTAATAAAAAGTCGATCAAGCGGATCAGATAGTCCTGCTGGTTCTCATCGATAGCATCTAATTCATTCACATCAATATGTACTAATTTGTCAATGAATGCTTCATGTGCACGCATCTGTTCTTCTAACTTAGGATAACCGATCTCTTTCATATATTCTTCTTCATCTGAAAAATGTTCTCTGGTATAATTCTGTAAACGGTCTAAAATTTCCATGATCTTATCATATTTATCATGGAGCAGATCTTCTGAGATCAGATCATTTGCTTCTTTGATGATTGCAAAAAGCTGTTTGTGCTGTGTATCGATCGGATGAACTCCTGTGATGTAATCATCTGTGAAAGCAAACGGATCATTTTTGTCAGTTTCATCTTTCATCTGTCCGATCATGACATCACTGCTTAAAATATGACCAAAAAGCCAGCGTGCCATAAATTGCATCATATCTTCAAGATCTTTTTCGGTAATCGTTTCGTCCACCTGAAAGGCAGCTACTTTATTGATAAATGCCATATGTTCTTTCTTCTGCAATGGTAATTCCGGATCATCATGAAGTTCCATATAATGCTCTTCATGCGTAAAATGTGTCTGTGCATATTCTTTTAATTTTTTTTGAAAATTCTTTGCCAATACATGAAGTTCAGTATTGTTCTCTGCAAGCATTTTTTCTGTTCCATTGATCAGTGCAACAAGCTGTTCATGTTCTTCATCAATCTGTTTGATTCCGATCTTATAATCATCTGTAAATGTAAACATAATCTACTCTCCTTTATTTGCTATGTGGTTTGTCTGAATGTTACAATATAGTCCTGTTAAAATGTATGATAAGATGCATTTTAGGATTATTCTATTGAAAACAGATAGCAGCTTTAGAATGCTTCATAACTGTTTCTTTTCTTTGCAAAGTATAACATAGATCGGAAAAGAAAAGAAGTATGAAAAAACATTCGACGTTTTTAACCTTTTGATCGTATCTATAGTGAAGGGAGGAGAAAAGACAATGCATATTGCTTTGGAAGGTACCGCCAAAGAACTGGATTTTGCAAATGTGTATGAAATGTATGTCAACGATATTTATCGGTTGTGCTTTTCTTTTATGAAAAATCATATGGATGCGGAAGATGCTGTCCAGGAAACATTTTTGAAATATTATCATTCGGAAAAAACGTTTGATACTCTGGAACATAAGAAAGCATGGCTGATCGTGACAGCATCCAATCAATGCAAAGACATGTTAAAACATTGGTGGAGACAACGAAAAAACATAGAGGATTACAAGAACGTTTTAGATGATAACAGTACGAAGACAGACGAAATGCTGGCAATTATTATAGAGTTGCCGGACAAATATAAAACTTCAATCTATCTGTATTATTATGAAGGATACAACAGCCGGGAGATCGCACAGATTTTAAAAAAGCCGGAGTCAACGATCCGGACGTATTTACAGAAAGCAAAAAAGATGATCCGAAAAGAAATAGAGACGGAATAAAAAAGGAGATTTTTAGAATGCAGGAAAAGATAAAACAAGCTTATGAAAAAATTAACATATCAAAAGAAGCAAAAGACCGGATTCAAATGGCGGTTATGATGCAGAATGCAGAAGAAAAGAAAAAAAGACAGATGCATCATGGATGGAAAATTGCAATGGCAGCTTGTCTGCTTGCGATATGCATTGTGCCAAGTGGTGTGTATGCTGCTCAAAAGATTTATCAGTTTTTTTCGGTATCCGTAAAAAAGGACAACCGGAATGTCAGTATGCATATAACAAAAGAGACTAATCCGTCACAACAATATATCATGGTAACGGCTGATTTTGGAGCAGAATACGAAGTGAGTAAAAAAGAAACTACAAATGATACTTTGATAAGCTGTGAATACAAAAAAGGCTTTGAAAGCGGAAAAAGTTTCTGGTATCAGGTAGAATATATGGATGGAGATCAAAAGGAGATCCTGAATACTTATGATGTAAAAAAGAATGAGATTTTACAGATTAACGGGAAAAAAGCAGTCTATTGTAAATATAATGATATCGTTGGATCACGATATCATAAAGATCACAAAACCGATTATGGGCAGACAATATATCTTTTTGCTGAAAAAGAAGGGTATATTATAGAGATCGCTGCACAAAACGGACTGGAAAAAGACGAATTTATGAAACTTGCAAAGAAGATAAAAATTCAAAAAACAACATCGGAAAAAGAGGCATCCAAATATATCTTATATAGCGAACGGATGCAAAATGGATGGAATATTCCTAATACAGCAATGGATCAAAAAGATATTGATCTGAAAGAAAGTGCAAACTATTATACGGGTAATAAAGCAGTTGTAAACAGAAATGATTATACCGGCAGTAAGGCTGTTATCCGAAAAAATAAGATAACGGTTACGGATGTAAAGGTTTTTGATTCTACCCGTTCATTACAAAAAAATGCATTTATTAAAGATAACTTTGCATACAAAAAAATTGTAGAAAAAAATGGATCATTGAAGAAATACAACAGAGAGAAAGTGAAATATGGCGATGGTATCAAAACACCGGAAAGAAAGGTGGAAGCAACAGAAAATATACAGCCAAAGCTTGTATATGTGACAATGACGATTGAAGGAAAATCACCTCTTAGTAATGGCCGGTATTCCGTTCCTTCTATGCAGCTTGTGACGAAGAAAGACGGGAAGATCATAAAGGCAGATGACTCCTATAATCGTCCGGAGTATATCAAAGATGCCTATACGGATCAGATGCCATGTTATTTTGAAGAAAGTTTAGGAGGGAAAAGTGCATGGTTTGCTCCGATGAATGGTAATCATGTTACATTGCATTTTGCCTATCTTGTGGATGAAGACCAGATCCATGGTATGGCACTTGTTTTAAATGACTGGGTAAGCAGCAGCCGGAAACTTGTTTATCTCGATATTTCCAAATAAAATACTATTTGCTATTTGAATCTGTCTATGCTATAATGCAAATCGTGGCTATCAGATAGCTGCCGCAGAGTGAATCATACAAGGTCCACGAAGGGGTACACCACCGCGGGTGTAATCTCTTTGTGGACCTTTTTTGTGTAAATGCCGCAAAAAATACTTTGTAAGAATGTATGCTTCGCAGAGAAAATGAGCCACTTTGCAGAGAGAACAGTTGTAAGCAATTTCTTTGTGTTATCGTTTTATCGAAAAGGGAAATGAAAAAAATCAGAGCAGGAGGCGAATATGGAGATTCAGTTAAATGGTAAAAAAATGGAGTTAGAGCAGGCAGTCACTTTAGAAGAACTTGTCACAATGCTAAAATATGATAAGAGACAGATTGCAGCAGAAGTGAATTTAGAGATCATTGAAAAAGACAAATACACGGAAGTTATGTTAAAAGAAGGCGATGTTGTTGAAATCGTTTCTTTTATGGGTGGAGGCAGTCTGTAATAATGTAACTGTAAAAATAGAATGAAAGCAGCTTTTTCGTTGCTTTTATCATAGATTGACAAAAGAAAGAAGGATTAAAAAATGGCAGTAGAAAAGAAAGACGATCAGTTAGTAATTGGTGGGAAATGTTTTGATTCCCGTTTTATCCTAGGTTCCGGAAAATATTCTCTGGAACTGATCAAGGCAGCAGTAGAGCATGCCGGAGCACAGATGATCACTTTGGCGCTTCGTCGTGCCAATGAAGGTGGTGTGGCAAATATTTTAGATTATATTCCTGAGGGAGTGACGCTTTTACCAAATACATCGGGAGCCAGGAATGCAGATGAAGCAGTCCGTATCGCAAAGCTTTCCAGAGAAGTCGGTTGTGGAAATTTTGTAAAGATTGAAATTATGCGTGACAGCAAATATCTTCTGCCGGATAACGCAGAAACGATAAAAGCGACAGAAATTCTTGCAAAGGAAGGTTTTGTCGTTATGCCATATATGTATCCTGATCTCAATGTAGCAAGAGATCTTCAGAATGCCGGAGCTGCAGTTGTTATGCCACTTGCCGCACCGATCGGAACAAACAAGGGACTTTGTACGAAAGAATTTATCAAAATCCTGATTGATGAGATAGATTTACCGATCATTGTAGATGCCGGGATCGGATGCCCTTCACAGGCTTGTGAAGCAATGGAAATGGGAGCTGCTGCCGTGATGGCAAATACAGCGATCGCAACAGCCGGTGATATTGTACAGATGGCAGAAGCATTCAAGCTTGCGATCAATGCAGGCCGCCAGGCATATTTATCAGGTCTCGGAAGAGTGATGGAGAAAGGAGCAAGTGCTTCTTCCCCATTGACAGGATTCTTACGCTGATAAGATGATTGCTGACAAAACGAATCCGTTTATAGAAAACTTTAGCAAAAGTATAGGATTTTACTTAATTAGAAAAAGTATTGAAGTTTACTTAAACGGATAGATTCTTATAGGTATATAAGAAGTAATAAAAATGTAACCTACTCTCGGAATCTTCTTTCTGAGAGTACATTGTAATAGAAATGAGGAAATTTTATGGAAATTAAAGAAGATAAACCGGAAAATCGTATTGATCATATGACATACCTTCCTGATATGGAAGTATTAGAGTCTGACGTGCAAAGAAAAGTGATCGAACGCATGGAACAATATGATTATGATAAATATACCGCAAAAGATGTAAAAGCAGCTTTAAGTCATGAAGTATGTACGGTAGAAGATTTTGAAGCATTACTTTCACCGGCTGCACTTCCTTATCTGGAAGAAATGGCACAAAGAGCACAAAAGGAAACGAGAAAACATTTTGGAAATTCTGTTTATATGTTTACGCCTTTATATATTGCGAATTATTGTGAAAATTACTGTATTTATTGTGGCTTTAACTGCCATAACAAGATCCGTCGTGCAAAATTAAATGATGAACAGATTGAGGAAGAAATGCAGGCAATCGCAAAAACCGGTTTACAGGAGATTTTGATCCTGACAGGAGAAAGTAAGAAAATGTCAGATGTAGAATATATAGGACGTGCCTGTCAGATTGCCCGCAAATATTTCAAAGTGATCGGTCTGGAAGTATATCCTATGAATTCGGATGAATATGCATACCTGCATCAATGTGGTGCGGATTATGTTACTGTTTTTCAGGAAACATATAATTCAGATAAATATGAGACCCTTCATCGAGCCGGACACAAGCGGATTTTCCCATATCGCTTGAATGCACAGGAAAGAGCATTAAAAGGTGGTATGCGTGGAGTAGGCTTTGCTGCGTTATTAGGTCTTGATGATTTTCGAAAAGATGCTTTGGCAACCGGATATCATGCATATCTCTTGCAAAGAAAATATCCGCATGCTGAAATTGCATTTTCGTGTCCGAGACTGCGTCCGATCATCAACAATGATAAGATCAATCCGAAGGATGTACATGAACCACAGCTTTTGCAAGTCATTACGGCATATCGCATCTTTATGCCATTTGCAAGCATTACGATCTCAACAAGAGAGTGTGAGCGTGTCCGTAACAATGTGATCAGGATTGCTGCCACAAAGATTTCAGCAGGTGTATCGGTTGGAATTGGAGAACATATTGAAGGTAATGACAATGTCGGAGATGCACAGTTTGAGATTTCCGATGGAAGAAACGTCAAGGAAGTGTTTGAAGCAATCGAAAGCGAAGGCCTACAGCCGGTAATGAGTGATTATATCTATGTGTAAATTAATTGTTGTAACGAACCGAAAGCTCTGTAAAAGAGATTTCTTAGAACAGATCCGTTTACTAGTGGAATGCAATGCAGATGCGATCGTGCTTCGGGAAAAGGATTTGAATGCAAAGGAATATCAGAAACTGGCAAAAGACGTTCTTGCAATCTGTAAAGGCAGTAAGACAAAATGCATTTTGCATCAATTTCTTCCTGTTGCAAAAGATCTTATGGCAGATGCAATCCATTTGTCTGTTCCTGATGCGATTCGTTATCGGAAAGAATTAAGTTCCTTTGCTTTAAAAGGAATGTCAACCCATTCTGTGGAGCAGTTGCAAAAAGCACAGGAACTTGGTGCAGATTATGTTTTCTATGGTCATATTTTTACAACTGATTGTAAAAAGGGACTAAAGCCAAGGGGAATTACAGCGTTGCAACAAATATGCAAGGAAGCACAGATACCGGTCTATGCGATCGGTGGCATTTCGTCTGAAAATATCAAAGAAGTGATTCAGGCAGGTGCCGCAGGTGCATGCATCATGTCATTTGGTATGCAAGCTTCTAAAGAAGAACTTTTACAATTAAAAGGAATAAAATAAAAAGAGTTTTTGAATCTGTCACCCTAAAAGAAATATATTAAGAAAAAAGATTTAAAGCAGTTATATTCTGTTTTAAATCTTTTTTACATGTATGGCTAAAATGTGTTATACTTAAAAAGATTATGCTGTTAAAGCAGATTTTTGATTAGAAAAATTTGCTTTAACAGTATAGAAAAAGAAATGTTAGAAACATAGAATAAGCTACATTAAGAATGAATGATGTGTTATGCAGTAATACAATAGGAGATAAAATCAAGATGACATTAAAAGATTTGGAGATAGGAGAAAGTGCACGGATTAAAACGGTTGGTGGAAACGGTGCATTACGACAGCATTTTTTAGATATGGGAGTGATCCCGGGAGCAGAGACGACAGTTGTAAAGTTTGCTCCGATGGGAGATCCGATGGAATTGCAGATCCATGGATATGAGTTGACACTCCGTTTGGCAGAAGCCAGACAGATTGAAGTGGAGCCGATTCAAAAGCGTGCAAGAAGCCATGAGGGTCCCGGCAAGATCAGCAGGGAAGCACATCCGGGGTTAGGAGAAGAAGGAAAATATCATGTTAAAGCAGATGAAAATCCTTTGCCGGAAGATGAAAAGCTGACATATGCTTTGGTCGGTAATCAGAATTGTGGTAAGACAACTTTGTTTAATCAGTTGACAGGATCTAATCAGCATGTTGGTAATTTTCCGGGAGTAACGGTAGACCGAAAAGACGGTTCAATCAGAAATCATCCGGAAACATTGATCACAGATCTTCCCGGTATTTATTCAATGTCACCCTACAGCAGTGAAGAGATTGTTTCGAGAAATTTTGTTCTTGATAATCATCCTAAAGCAATCATTAATATTATTGATGCGACGAATATCGAACGCAATCTATATCTCACAATGCAGCTGTTAGAAATGGATATTCCGATGGTCATTGCATTAAATATGATGGACGAAGTGACGGGCAATGCAGGTTCAATTGATATCAATAAAATGGAAAACCTGATCGGTGTACCGGTTGTGCCGATATCTGCAGCAAAAAATCAGGGCGTTGATGAATTGGTACGTCATGCTTTACATATTGCAAAATATCAGGAAAGACCCGGAAGGCAGGACTTTTGTGGAGAAAATGAATTTGGGGGAGCTGTTCACCGTTGTATTCATGCAGTCTGTCATATTATTGAAGATCATGCACAAAATGCGGGAATTCCGATCCGCTTTGCAGCTACAAAACTGATCGAAGGCGATGAATTGATCTTAGAAAAGATGCAATTAGATGAAAATGAAAAAGAAACATTGGAGCATCTGATCTTACAAATGGAAAAAGAAAGAGGTCTTGACAGAAGTGCAGCAATTGCAGATATGCGCTTTAATTTTATAGAGCGAATTTGTGAAAGTACTGTAGTGAAACCAAAAGAGAGCAGAGAACGTATCCGCAGTCAGAAAATTGACCGTATTCTGACAGGAAAATATACGGCTATTCCATGTTTTGTAATGATCATGCTGGCTGTTTTTTATCTGACCTTTAATGTGATAGGTGCTTTCTTACAGGATATTTTACAGCTTGGCATTGACCGGCTGACTGCGATGACAGACCAGGCATTAAGTGCAGCAAAAGTAAATGAAGTTCTGCATGGTCTTGTGATAGATGGTATTTTTGCCGGCGTGGGAAGTGTATTGAGTTTTCTGCCGATCATTGTGACACTGTTCTTCTTTTTATCGATTATGGAAGATAGCGGATACATTGCCAGAGTTGCATTTTTTATGGATAAGTTGCTTCGAAAGATTGGCTTATCTGGACGAAGTATCGTGCCTTTGCTGATCGGTTTTGGATGTACGGTTCCTGCTGTGATGGCAACAAGAACGTTGCCAAGTGAAAGAGACCGTAAAATGACAATTCTTTTGACGCCGTTTATGAGTTGCTCGGCAAAGCTTCCGATTTATTCCTTCTTTGTTAGTGCATTTTTCCCGAAGAAGGGCGGACTTATCATGGCCGGATTGTATTTTCTGGGAATTCTGATCGGAATATGTGTTGCATTGATCTATCGTAAAACATTGTTTCATGGAGATGCCGTTCCGTTTGTTATGGAACTGCCGAACTATCGAATGCCGGGAATGCGCAATGTAGTGCAGTTACTATGGGAAAAAGCAAAAGATTTTATACAGAGAGCATTTACTGTTATTTTGATCGCAACGATCTGTATATGGTGTTTGCAAAGTTTTGATATTCACTTTAATTTGGTAAAAGACTCAAAAGATAGTATATTGGCCGCAATTTCCGGCATACTGGTACCTTTGTTTCAGCCACTTGGACTCGGGGACTGGAGAATATGCACATCTTTGATCAGTGGATTTATGGCAAAAGAGAGTGTTGTATCATCTTTACAGATCTTATTTGGAAATTCCGTGACAACAGCGATTTCTTCCCTTGGAGCTGCTTCTTTACTTGTATTTAGTCTGTTATATACACCATGTGTGGCGGCAATTGCATCGATCCGTAGAGAAATGGGCAGAAAATGGGCTGTTGGTGTTGTGTTCTTTCAATGTGCAGTTGCATGGGCAGCAGCCTGGATCGTTTCTTTGATTGGCACAATGATGATATGATGAGCCAAGGAGAAAAGAAAGATCTTTTGTATTACGGTAACAAAAGAGGCTTTTTCGGATAAAAGTTGAAAAAATAATAAAGATAAAGGAGCAAAAATATGGTTATTGATCTAGCAGAGAGCAGAAAAAAAATTGATGAAATTGATAAAGAGATCGTGCGGCTTTTTCAGAAAAGAATGGGAGTAGCAACAGATGTTGCTGCCTATAAAAGAAGTACCGGAAAAAAAGTTTTAGATCCAAAGAGAGAGGAAGAGAAGATAGAATCTCTTCGTGCATTGGGAAAAGATGAATTTAATAAGATGGGAATCGAAGACCTTTTTCGTCAGATCATGTCAATCAGCAGAAAGTACCAGTATCAGGTACTTGGTCCTGCTGTCAATGAAATCCCTTTTCGTCAGGTCAAAAGCTTAGATGCTGATGCGGACACAAGAGTGGTCTGCTTTGGAGAACATGGTGCATTTACGGAACAGGCAATGGAAGATGTGTTTGGAATGAATATATCTGCTTTTCATAAAAATACATTTCGTGAAGTGATGGAAATGGTAGCAAACGGAGAGGCAAAATATGGTGTTCTTCCGATTGAAAATACTTCAACCGGTGGTATTACGGATATTTATGATCTGTTAGTAGATTATGATGTGACGATCGTAGCGGAACATGTGATCAAAGTAGAACAGGATCTGCTCGGACTTCCGGGAACAAAGTTAGAAGATATCAAAATGGTATATTCTCATCCACAAGGTCTGATGCAGAGTGCAAAGTTTTTAGAGGAACACAGTTATATGTCTACAAAAAGCTATTCAAGTACGTCAGGAGCCGCAAAAAAAGTAGCAGAGGATGGAGATCGCACACAGGCGGCAATCGCAAGTGCGCGAGCTGCAAAAAAGTTTGGGCTAGAGATTTTGCAAAAAGCTGTCAATTTTGAAAATCAGAATTACACACGTTTTATTATCATTACAAATCAAAAAGTGTATCTGTCAAATGCGAACAAGTTAAGCCTTTGTTTTGAAGTGAAACATCAGGTCGGAGCGTTGTACAATATGCTTGCAAACTTTTATTATAATGACTTAAACCTGACAAAGATCGAATCCCGCCCGATCGAAAACAGACAATGGGAGTATCGTTTCTTTGTAGATGTCGAGGGAAATCTGAATGATCCCGGTGTGGGCAATGCGATTGCAAGCATTGAGGAATTTGCAAGCCAGTTGACCATTCTTGGCAATGTAGCTGTAAAATAATGTGTTGCAACGAAAAGCCGGTGCCGGGAAAACAAGTTCTCTTGCGTTGCGAATTCATGAGTTTTTGAGTTGAAATGATATTAGAAAATGGAGAATAATTATTTATGAAAAAAGGACAGATTTATGAGGGAATCATTGAAAAAGTTAATTTTCCAAATAAAGCGATCATTACTGTAATTGATAACCATACGGTAGAAAAAACGGAAGCGAAAGCTGATTCGGATATAGATTCGAACATAGCAGATACTAAAAAAGATTCAGATAGCAATGTCAGCATTTCTAAGAATTTTGAAAGCAATCTATCCGGTTTACAGGAACAAATTCCGGCAGAAATGGTTAAAGTTCAGGTAAAAGGCGGAATAGAAGGGCAAAAAGTACGATTTGCGATCAAAAAAGCCAGAAAAGATAAGTGCATGGGACGACTTTTGGAAGTTGTTGAAGCATCTGCACAGGAAACACAACCACCTGCCTGTCCAAGGTTTGGTATCTGTGGCGGATGCACATATCAGTCATTACCTTATGACAAGCAGTTAGAATTAAAGAAAAGACAGGTTTTGGATCTGATCGAGCCGGTTTACAATGGAGAAGAACCATTTCTTTATGACGGCATCTTAGCCAGTCCTGAGGTATATGGATATCGTAATAAGATGGAATTTTCTTTTGGAGATGAAGTCAAAGATGGTCCGTTGACATTAGGACTGCATAAGAAGGGCAGTATGCATGACATTTTAGATGCAGACTGTTGTAAGATCGTACACGATGATTTTACAAAGGTGCTTTGCTGTGTCAGGGATTATTGCAAAGAAAAGCAGATACCCCATTATAATAAAAATCGTCATGAGGGAATTTTACGTCATTTGCTGGTACGTCGTTCCAGCTCGACAAAAGAGCTTCTGGTAGCTTTAGTCGTTTCTTCACAAAAAGAATATGACTGGTCGGAATTATGTGTGCAATTACAAAATCTCCCATTAGAGGGCAAATTGATCGGATTTTTATTGATCACAAATGACAGTTTAGGTGATGTAGTAAAAAGTGATAAGACGGAAATACTTTTTGGAACAGATTCTTTTACGGAAGAAATATTAGGATTGCATTTTAAGATCTCACCATTTTCCTTTTTTCAGACAAATTCCAAAGGGGCGGAAGTATTATACAGCCGTGCCCGTGAGTATATTTTAGCAGATTCGTCTTTTGAACAAGAGCAGAAAAGTGAGCTTTTGGGTAAGACACCGGATAGAAAATATATAGATACTTTCGATAAAGAAGTATCGAATAATTCTTCCTTTGACGAAAGAGTTGATCATGAAAGTTCTGTAAAGAACCATTCTATCAATGAAGATTCTCTAAAAGACAAAGTAGTTTTTGACTTATATAGCGGAACCGGTACGATCGCACAGATCATTGCTCCGATAGCAAAAAAGGTCATCGGTGTCGAAATCGTAGCAGAAGCAGTAGAAGCCGCAAAGGAAAATGCAGCCGCAAATGGATTGACCAACTGTGAATTTATTGCAGGTGATGTTTTAAAAGTTTTAGATGACATTTCCGAAAAACCGGACTTTATCATTCTCGATCCGCCACGCGATGGCATTCATCCGAAAGCACTCCGTAAGATCATCGACTATGGTGTGGAAAATATTGTTTATATTTCATGCAAGCCGACGAGTTTTGCAAGAGATCTGGGAGTGTTCCAGGAGAATGGGTATGCGATGAAGAGGATGAGCAATGTGGATATGTTCCCGCAGACGGTACATGTGGAGACAGTATGTTTATTGTCCAAACTCCACGAAGCGAAGCATCATGTGAATGTGAGACTTGACATGGACG